>Ga0210380_10000012_pt1 | contig 161570 bp, 136 predicted proteins | sample PLM4_5_coexredo_FD_155476 | JGI IMG/M metagenome (GOLD analysis project Ga0210380, IMG submission 155476) | Groundwater sediment microbial communities from an aquifer in East River, Colorado, USA - PLM4_5_coex redo | ecosystem: Environmental > Terrestrial > Soil > Riparian zone | place: USA...
TGGGCAGCGGTCGATCGATTACCGGCATTACCTGCCCGAGCTCGCGCGCAAGCCGCAGGCGGTCCGCCAGGTCTTACCGGATCTGCTCCGCGATCTCGGCGCGCCATTCCCGGCGATCTGGGATCAGCTCCACGCGGCGCACGGGCCCCGCGAGGCGGCGCGGCTCTTCGCGAAGGTACTCGGGCAGCTCGACACCCACGGCGCCGCCGTCGTCGTGCCGGCGCTCCGCGCCGCGCTGGGGGCCGGGACGCCGCTGCTGCTGGCGCTCACACCGGCGTCTATGGCTCGCGGGTGCCTGGCGCCGGACGCCGTACCCGTCCCGCTCCGTGACCTCGACATCCCGAGCGGCTGTGCGGCCGACTACGACGCGTGGCTCGGTGGGGTGGCGGTATGAGCGCCGGGATGATTCGCGATCTGGTGATCGCACAGACCCGGGCGCTCAAGCTGCCGGGGATCGCGCGCACGTTTGAAGGCCTGGCTCGGCAAGCGCGCGATACGCACTGGCCGCACGAAGACTATTTGCACGAGGTCTTGAGCGCCGAGCAAGCCTCGCGGCATGAGTCCGTGATCCGGCAGCGGCTCCACGAAGCCCGCTTCCCCGAAGTGAAGACGCTCGACACGTTTGACTTCAATGCCGCGGAGGGCGTCAGTGCCACCCAGATCCACACGCTCGCGCGCGGTGAGTGGGTGACCGCGCCGGAGAATCTCATTTTCGCCGGCCCGATCGGGACCGGTAAGACGCACTTGGCGATCGCGCTGGGCGTCGAAGCGACCAAACAGAAACGCCGGGTGCTCTTCACCCGCGCGGCCGACCTGGTGCGGCAGCTCCTCGAAGCGCGCGATACCCGCGAGCTCACGCGCCTGCAGCAGCGGCTCCTTCGCGTCGACGTACTCATCGTCGACGAGCTCGGCTTCGTGCCCTTCGACCGCACCGGCGGCGAGCTGCTCTTCAATCTGCTCACCGACCGGTACGAGCGCCGCGCCACCGTCGTCACGACCAATCTGGCCTTCGCCGAATGGGTCACGGTCTTCGCCGGCGACGAGAAACTGACGACCGCGCTCCTTGATCGCTTGGCGCATCACGCCACCGTGCTGACCACCAAAGGCAAGAGCTATCGGATGCGCAAGCGCCGCACCCGCGAGGAGCCGTCGTGATCCCGTCGAAACGGTGGGGGCCACGGCGCACCGTCCATCTCCGCAGTGCTCGGTGGGCGCTCGCCGGCCCAGGCCGGCTCCCGCTGCGTAGAAGACCCCGAAGGAGGAGGTCAGAGGGGCGGTCGTCAGGTCAGAACCACGTAGAATGAACGCCCCCAGGGTGGATCACTTTCCGAGCGGCGTACTGGCCTAGTTTCCGAGCGGCGCGCGCAAGTCCTGACGCCGGCGCGGGGCGCTACACGCGCCTCCCCGAGCACCCTGATGCAGGGTTCACCTTCACGGCTCACAACGAGGATTCCGCCGACTTTCTCAAATTTATGGCAGACGCCGTGGGCGAGTTCGACGAGGCGACGGCAACGCTCCAGACGTCAAATCGCGAAGGAACCTACGTAGTCGAGACGTCTCTCTGGCACCGTATGTGTTTGAGCTTCCCCGATGGTACGACCACCCGCTGGCCGGACCGGGACGCCGAGGGTCATTCGTCGTGGCCTTCGCCCGCGTCGGGCTGCTAAGCCTCGCGGTCATCGAGGGCACATATAGAACCGCTAAGCGCGCGTGTTTATCGTCTTTGTTGTCGTCGAGTGGACGCCACAGACTGTGGTGAGAATTAGGCTCAGGATGCCGCCTCACTCGCGTGTGGGACTGTAAAGCGCAGGATTGGTATCGCAACTGCCCTGAGCGTTCATCGACGATATCGATGACATCGTCGGTCAAATCGATTGGCGCCCGAGCGTCGGGTAGCCAGGGTTTTCCCGCTGGCCGGTCGTGACGGCGCCGAGCGCAGGGCGATTTGCACTCCCTGGCACTTATAGCGAGCAGCGATCGTCGAACCGGACGACAGCCGGCGGAGAATGCATCAGGCGGTGCATAACGCTACCACTTGCACGGGTCGGACAAGTCGGACTAGCCTCGCCGCTGGCGATTCCTCTTCCACTACGACCACGACGACGTTGCCCGATGAAGGTCTTCCTCTCCTCGACCGCTCAGGATCTCGTCGCCTACCGCCAGATCGCTGACGACACCATCTTGCGACTGTCCCAGCAGTCGGTGGCGATGGAACGGTTCGGCCCTTTTCCTGGCTCGCCCGTCGAGGAGTGCGAGCGGATGGCGCGGGAGAGCGATGTGGTCATCTGCATCGTGGCGCACCGGTACGGCTTCGAGCCCGAGAAAGGACGGGGCAGCATCACGCGGCGCGAGGTCGAGGCAGCGAAGCAGGCTGGGAAAGACGTGCTTGTCTGGATCGTGGCGGACGACTTCGCGTGGACGGAGAAGAAGGAGTCGGACGTCCTCAACGATCCCACTGCGCTAGGTGACCCTGCTCGTGTCGCAGATGTTGTGGCAGCCGTGGAAGGTCTCCAGAAGTTCAAGATATGGCTACGGGCGACGTTCGTTTGCGACACCTTCACCACGCCGGACGAACTCGGCCGAAGGATAGCGGTCGCACTTAAGCTGCGACCGGCCACTACGACGGCGCCCCACAGGCGGGGCGAGGTCCGTATCGTCCACGCCCTTCAGCCAGCACCCCACTTCCACGGTCGTGATGCGCTGGCGAAAGAGCTGACGGATTGGGTTGCTGACGCAGCCTCGCCTGACCGCGTGTGGGCGCTCGTCGCGGCCGGGGGGACCGGCAAGACAGCCGTCGTCGAGCGTCTCGTGCGAAAGCTGCAGCCAGGCGAGGCGAACGTGCTGGTCTGGTCGTTCTACGAGAGGCCAGAAACAGACGCCTTTCTGCGCGAGTGCAATCAGCTCTTTCTGGGCGAGGAGGACGGACCAGCGGGCGGTCGTCTTGAACGACTTCAACGCGGCCTTCGAGATGGCCGACTGCATCTCATCGTGCTCGATGGCTTGGAGCGTCTGCAGGAGGAGGTCGGCTCCAGTCGCGTGCGAGGCGAACTCTCGGACCACACTCTGAAACTACTTCTCCGGGCGCTCGCCGCCGGCCTCGGCCGAGCGCGGGCGCTGGTGACCTCGCGCTTTCCGCTGGTGGATCTCCAGGACTGGATGAACCGCGGGTACCGGGAAACGCGGCTCAATGATCTGCCACCCGAGGCAGCAGTCGCCGTTCTGCGTGGCTGGGATGTGGCAGGGGACGATGGGGCGCTCCGTACTGCGGCGGCGCAAGTGGGCTACCACGCGCTCTCAGTGGCGGTCCTCGGCTCGTACCTTCGCTCCTTTGCCGCTGGACGTGTCGAAGCGGTGAAGGACTTCGATCTCGACGACGTGACGGGCGATGACCCGAAAGCGGCCAAGCTCGCGCGCGTGCTCGCGTACTACGCAGCGCGTCTGCCGACCGAGGAGCGGGAGTTGCTCGCGCGTCTGTCCGTTTTCCCCCGCGGCGTCACGCTCGATCTGCTCCATTCACTGATCGACGCCGGCGGCGAAGTGGCCGGCTGCCTGCTAGACGCAAAGGTTCGGCTTGTTGCCCTGCTCGGAACTCTTCGAGGCCGAGGTCTGATCTTCGAGTACCGAAGCGACGCTGCCAGCGCTTGGACCGGGCACCCTTTCCTGCGCGAGCGTTTCCGCAACCTGCTTGGTTGTCCGCCCGAGCGGGTGTTCGAGGTTGTGGCCGAAGCGCTCACTGCTGGAGTCGAGCGGCAGCCCGGCACGTATCCTACTGAGCCGGACATGCTCGATCGCTACGAACGGCTAATCGAAGCCACACGACTTGCTGGTCGGCCGATGGATGCGTTCCATCTCTACCTTGATCGACTTGGCGCTTTCGACCACCTTTCGTTGACCCTCGGCGAGCACCAGCGAGGCTACCGCATCCTCGCTGGCTTTGCGCCGACGGAGCGGGTGGACGACGTCGGAGCATTGCTGCCATCTGGTTACCAGTCCCTCCTCGCGAACGAACTCGCTCTGTTCGCTGCCCGGCTCGGACGGCTGGCTGAGGCTTGGGCGATCCGACAGGTCGACGACAACAGGCGAAGGTCGCACCCCGACCAAGGAATCACCGAACCCTCGCACCTTGGGAACTCCAGTTACATCGCTCGCACCTTGGGTCTGCTGGCGGTGGCTCGGGAACTTGCGAATCAGGGAGTAAGCGGAGACTCACAGTTCCCAAAAGGATTAGTCTATCGCGCGATTGCCGCCCACGACTTGGGCGATATCGCCGCCGCGCGCGTAGACTTTGCCTGCACGACCGAGCTGGAGGACAGCGCTTTTGCCGTAATCCGCGTCGCATACTACGCGCGACATTATCTCGATCTCGGAGACCTCCCCGCCGCCCGCGGGCTCGCCGACTCAGGTCTGGAGACAAGTCGGAGGTATCACTCGAGCGCCAACTCAGCTCGGTTCCACGCGCTGCTGGCCCGCGTCGACCTAGAGGAGGGTGGGGAAGTTACGCCCCACCTGGACGAGATTCAGGCTTGGAGTGTCCGCACCGGCGAGATGGCGTACATCATCGAAGCGTACCTTCTCGCCGCGCGACACCTGCTCGCCCGTGGTGATACGCAAGCTGCGCTTGGCGAGGCCGAGACGGGGCTGCTCCACGCCGTCACGTGCGGCTACGGCCTGCTACGGATCGAACTCCTAGTTGCGCTCGCGCGCATCCGACTGGCATGGCCTGATCCGCCCAAGGCCATCAAGTCCGCCCGTGAGGCGCTCGATCTCGCGACCCACGCCAACTGCCAGTACGCCTGGGGCGAGGCCGACGCCGCCCAGGTCTGGGGCGAGGCGTACTTCGCCAACCACGAGCCGGAACTAGCCCAGCGAGCGTTCACTCAGGCGCTCGCCGTCCGCAAACGCATTGAGCACCCAGGCGTCGGCGAGACCAAGAAGTGGCTCGCGATGGTCGGGGTCTGATCACGGGCGTGCACCCGGGCCGCTGCAAAGCTGTCGGATTTAGGCAACCCGTTTCATGAGACAGCTTCTAAACGACGTGACCCGTCAAACGCGTGGCTGAAAGCCGGGCGCGCACGGAACTCTCGCCGGAGGCGACTCCACACTCAAGGGACATCGTTCCGGAGCGCGTAGCCAGTGCCTGACTTCGATCTGTTCATCAGCTACCGTCGCCGCGATGCCGACCGGGTGCTACCACTGGTGACTGCACTCCAAGATGTCGGCCTGTCCGTCTGGCTCGATCAACATGCAATCGTCGAGTTTGGTCCCATCACCGACGAGATCCGCCGAGGGCTTTCGCAGTCCAAGGGGCTGCTGGCCTGGTACTCGGAGACGTACCCGAACTCGCGGGCGTGCCAGATGGAGTTGACGGCCGCGCTGATCGCCGCGCAACGCGAGGGCGACCTACGTCGCCGAGTTCTCGTCATCAATCCCGAGTCGAGCGATGGACACATTGAACCCGTGCTATTGCGTGACACGCGATACGCTACCGCACCAGCGGATGCGGCGGAGTGTCGCAGGCTCGCCCAGCGCATCTCCGCGCACGTGGCGAAACTTCCCGGTCCGCTAGGTGGTATCCTGCCGAGCGTTCCGCCCGTCCATTACGGACTCGCCCTCACCGGCGGCCGTCGATTCGTCGGGCGTTTGTCGGACCTCTGGCGCGTTCACTCGGCACTGCACGCGAGTGAGGCCGCCGTCATCAGTGGGATGAGCGCGGCGGGACTTGCCATTATTAGCGGGTTCGGCGGCGTCGGCAAATCCCTCCTCTCCGAAGAGTATGCGCTGCGATTTGGGGCAGCCTATCCTGGTGGCATCTTCTGGTTGCGCGCACACGGTCCCGACGCGGCGAATCCTTCGACCGCGGACGCATCCGAGGCAGAACGCGTCGAACAATTCTTCGCCGCGGCGATCGCGCTCGGCATCGACATCGACGGGCTTGACGCTGGTGAGGTGCAGACTCGGCTTCGCGCCAAGTTGTTTCAGAACGGCCAACCGTTCCTATGGATCGTCGATGACCTCGCCTCCGGCCTCACTGCCGAAGCCGTGAAAGCGTGGCTCGCCCCTGCGCCGCTCGGCAAGACCCTCATGACCACGCGAAGCCGCGCATACGCGGCGATCGGCACGTCGGTGCCGCTCGACGTCTTATCGCCGACCGAGGCGTTGGACCTCCTCTGCAGCCGCCGTGCCCCGACGGTGCCTCTTGAGCACACTGCCGCACAGGGCATCGCGCAGGATCTCGGGTATCACCCCCTCGCTCTTGATGTGGCTGCGGCCGCTTTGACGGCGCAGGCCGGCCTCATGTCCTTCGCCGAGTTTCGGACCAATTTGTCCGATCCCCGTTCGGACGAACTTGAGTTAGCCGCCGAACTGACGAACGTACTGCCCTCCGGGCATGAGACTAGCGTGGCGGCCACGATGCTCCGCAGCGTTCGCACGCTTCCTGAGGAGGGTCGCGACTTCCTGCGGCTGGCGACGCTGCTAGCAGTCGCGCCCATCCCGCCCTCGCTGGTAGTAGCCACGTTCCGCCACGTTGACAACTTGTCGGAGCCCGACGCGAAGCGGCGTGCGGTTCGGGGCCTGCACCAAGTCGAGCAGGCCTCGCTGGCTGAGCGCGGTGAAGAGGACGCGCGGACGGTCCACGCACTGATCGCACGCACAATGCGGTTCCACGACAAAAGGCCAGAACGTCGCGAGGTTATACGCACGGCTGGCGTGGCAGTGCTCACGGCCGTGCTCGAGGAGGTCGTCACTGCGCCCGAGAGAACCATTGGCGTCGAGGTGGAGCACGCTCGGGCGCTTCTCGACGCGGCCGAACCATGGGACCTTCACACCGCCCGCCTTGCTCTGAGGGTGGCTGAGCACGATCACGGACGAAGGTTGTATGTGGCGGCGCTATCACTTCAAGAACGCGCACGCGACGCACGACGCCGGCTGCTCGGCGATGACCACCCTGACACTCTTGCAGCTTTGAACAACTTTGGACGGACGCTCGGGGCACAAGGGGATCTGGGTGGCGCACGCCGTTTGCAGGAACGCGTGCTTGGTGCTTTCCGCCGAGCGCTGGGCGAGAACCATCCGGACACCCTTGCAAGCATGAGTAACCTCGCGGTGACGCTGAAGGCGCAAGGCGACCTCGCCGCCGCGCGAGGTTTGCTTGAGCGTGTGTTCGAGGTGTCGCGCTTGCAATTCGGAGAGGAGCACCCGGACACGCTTACGAGCATGAACAACCTCGCGGGGACGTTGTCGGAGCAAGGGGATTTCGGTGCCGCGCGTGTGTTGCTCGAACGCGTATTCGAGCTACAGCTCCAGACGCTCGGCGCAGATCACCGGCGCACGCTCACGACTATGAATAACCTTGCGCTGAAAATGGGCGAGCAAGGAGATCTGGCAGGTGCGCGCGCGTCGCACGAACGCGTGCTGGAAAAGCGACGCCAGATCTTGGGCGAGGACCACCCAGATGTGCTTGGCAGCATGAACAACCTCGCCGAGATACTGCGGGCGGACGGAGATCTCGCCGCTGCGCGGGGGTTGCATGAACACGTCCGGGAGGCATGGCGCGGACTGCTGGGTGAGGACCATCCGGACACGCTCACCAGCACCAACAATCTGGCGCTGACGCTGTGGAAACAGGGGGATTTCAGTGCCGCGCGCGCGTTGCACGAACGCGTGCTCGGCGCACGCCACCGGGTGCTGGGCGACGACCACCCAGCCACTCTAACGAGCATGAGCAACCTAGCCCTGACGTTGTCGGCGCAAGGGGATCTGGCCGGCGCACGTGAGATGCAGGAACGCGTGCTCGAAGCGCAGAGCCGTGTGCTGGGCGACGACCACCCAGCCACACTTACCAGCGTGAACAACCTCGCTAGGACCCTGTCGGCGCAACAGGACCTCGCCGGCGCACGCAGGTTGGGTGAATCTGCGCTCGAGAGTTTTCGCCGAGTGCTGGGCGAGGACCATCCGGACACGCTCCTGAGCATGAACGGCCTTGCGGTGATACTGCGAAGGCAAGGGGATCTGTCCGGCGCGCGCGGGTGGTACGAACGCGCGCTCGAAGCACGGTGTCGGGTGCTGGGCGAGGACCATCCGGACACACTCCTGAGCATGAATGAGCTTGCGGAGACGCTGTTCGTGCAAGGGGATTTCGCTCGCGCCCGCGCATTGCTGGAGCGCGTGCTTGAGGCGGACCACCGACTGCGCGGCGAGCATCATCCGGACACACTTACGACCATGAGCAACCTAGCCGGAACCTTACAGGCGCAAGGGGATCTCGCCGGTGCACGCAAGTTATACGAACGCGTCCTTGAAGCGCGACGCCGGGTGCTGGGTGACGACCACCCGGCAGCGCTTATCAGCAAGAACAAGCTCGCGGCGACGGTAGCGACGCAAGAAGATTGTGACAGCGGGCGCGGCTTGCTCCAACGTTTGATCGACAGGCTGCGAAAAGTGGTCGGGTGACCGACACGAACCTCGTACATAGGGACTGCAGCTACGTTGCGCCTCGCGCAGGGCGTGGACCCGCGCACCATGATGGAGACGTTAGGGCATCCGCAGATCAGCGTGCCCCTGAATAGGTGCATTCACGTCTGCCCACCCTACAGGCGGAGGCTGCGGCCAAGCTCGATGCGATTCTCAGGTAATGATGGGGCCGCACGGCGTCTGTCGGCGGGTCATCCGGGTCGAGCCGCTGTCAGACAGGCTCGTCTTCGGTGCTTCGCGGCGATAGTGCGAAGGGTCTGACGTAGTCCCAGTGTTTCTAGACGGCTGAAAAGTAGAGTAGGGTCAGCTTCGATGCCCCTCACGGGGAGGAGAAGCGATGAAGAAATCGCGGTACACCGAAGAGCAGGTCGCCTACGCGCTGCGCCTGCCGAATCCGGTACGCCCGTCGCTGCCAAGCAACCAAGCGGAGGGGACTAAGTCTCAGCTCGCGTCAGACAGTGCAGACGCAGCGGGAACTGGTGTCAAATTGGTGTCAAGCCCATCCGGGAGGGAAGTCACCACCAGGATTTTCTGAGGAAACTGGTGAGCCGGGGGGGAATCGAACCCCCAACCCGCAGATTAAGAGTCTGCTGCTCTGCCAATTGAGCTACCGGCCCGCCACGCGCGCCACGAGCGCCTCTGCGAGGCACTCCTGACAAGCGACAAGCGTTAATTGTAGTGGTCCGGCGCGCTCTCGCGCAAGTAAGCGTCGGCGGCCCGCCCAAGCCGCCGTTACGACTCGCGCTCGACTTCAGTGGCCAGCAGAGGAGCCGTTGCTTTGGCGCCTCCCGTCCACCTCGACGCGCATGTCGTTGCGCAGCGTGCCGCACGATCCGTCTTCGAACCGGGAAGTCTCTACGCCTCTTCCCACCGGAACCGCCACACGGCGGCGGCGATGCAGACGGCCGAGAATCCCAGCAGCAGCCCGATGGGCAGGACGACCTCGGTCAGTCCGAGGCCGCGCCACGTCATCGCGTCGAGTCCGTCAACCGCCCAGCGCACCGGCACGACCTGCGTGAACTGCTGCATCCACGCCGGGAAAATAAATGTCGGCACCCACGCGCCGCCGAGCATCACCATCACGAGCACCACAAAGATGGCGGCGCGCCGCGTCGCCGCCGGGGTCCCGCCGATGGCGGCCACAAGCAGGCCGAACGACGCGGCCATGACCGCGCTGGCGATGGCCACGGCGAAGAAGCCGGCCACGTTGCTGATCGGCACCTTGAACACCACGCGCGCGAAGGCGAACGAGACCAGGAGCGTCAGCAGCGTGAGCATGGTGCCACTGATGGCCCTGGCGGCGAGGAGTGTGAGCCGCGAGAGCGGCGCGCTGCGCAGCCGCTTCCACAGACCACGCTCGCGCTCCAGCAGGATGCCCGCCGCGAGATCGATCGCGGCAAAGAGCGCGAACTGAATGCCCATGCCAGCAAACGCATGGGCGTAGCCGTTGTAGGTCGTCTGTGGCGTGCCGGTGACGGCATTCTCGGTAACCGCGAAGGGGATACTCATCCCGCGGCGGCCGGAGCTTCCCGTGCTCCCCTGCAGCCGATAGAGCTCCTGCGCCGACTGCATGACGCGACGCAGCGCCTCGCGCTCGTCAGCCGCCATCCCCGACGTCTCGAGCGAGCGCATGCCGTCGTCGAGCAGGCGCTGACCCTCGGCCCCGGTGAACACCTCCTGGGTCACCGATTCCATGACGTGCCCGGTGAGGATGCCCTTGACCATCGAGACCTCGGCGGACTTCGACGGGTCGGTGAGCAGCTGCAGCTGCGGCGGCTCGCCTTGCGCGATGAAAGCGCGCCCGGCGGCGTCGCCGAACCCCTTCGGGATGACGACGGCGACGGGCAGGCGGCCGGCCTGGACGCCGGCACGCGCTTCGTCGAGCGTGGGCTGGGTGACCGCCAGGGCGGTGTCGCCAGCCGTGTTCGCCACGAGGGCCCGGGCGACGGCGCTGTCGTCCAGATTGACCAGGGCGACGGGCATCTTGGCGGCGTTGGACCCGTTGTTGGATGTTCCCGAGAACACGAAGCCGAAGAAGGAGGCGATCGCAATCGGGATCGCCAGCGTCAGCACCACGGCCCGGCGGTCGGTGAAGAAGACCTGGAGATCCTTGCGGACCAACGCGGCGACGACTCTGAATGGCATCAGTCCCTCAGGGTGCGACCGGTCATCGACAGGAAGAGCGACTCGAGCGAGGCGCCGGGCCCGCCGTCGCGTCCGGCGCGTTCGCGCAGCCCGGCCAGCGTATCGTCCGCCAGAACGCGCCCGCGATCCATCACCACGATTCGGTCGGCCATGCGTTCGGCCTCTTCCATGTAGTGCGTGGTGTAGAGCAGCGCCTTGCCGCGGCGCTTGAGGTGCTCCAGGTTGTCGAAGATGGCGTTGCGGCTCTGCGGGTCGACGCCCACGGTGGGTTCGTCGAGCAGGACGATAGCCGGATCGTGGAGCAGGCCGGCAGCCAGGTTGAGGCGCCGCTTCATGCCGCCGCTGTAGGTCTTGACCCGATCGTTGGCCCGCTCGGTGAGGCCGACCAGCAGCAGAGCGGCGCCGATGGCATCCTCGAGCGCCCGTCCCGACAGGCCATAGAGCGCGCCGAACAGGCGCAAGTTCGAGGCGGCTGGCAACTCGTCGTAGAGCGCGAGGTCCTGCGGGACCAGGCCGATGAGGCGCTTCCTGGGGTCGGTATCGCCGGTGAGCGGCTCGCCGGCGATGGTCACGTCGCCGCCGTCGGGCGTGACCAGGCCGGCAATCATGGCGACGGTGGTGCTCTTGCCGGCGCCGTTGGGGCCGAGCAGTCCCACCAGCTGCCCGGGCTCGACGGAAAACGACACGCCGTCCACGGCAAGGACGGCGCGTCCGTAGGCTTTGCGGAGATTCCGGACGGCCAGCACGTGCTAGTGGACGTCCGCGAGGGCGCCGGGGTTCCCCGGCAGGCTGGCGGTCTAGCCGCGACCCTTTCCCTGGAGCACCAGGTACACGAACATGTTCTGCTGGCCGACCTTGAAGGGGCACACGGCCTGGGAGACGTCGCGGAGGGCCGCGGTGGAGAAGTCGGTGCCCACGGTCACGATCGGCATGCTGATGCCGACCGTCTCGCCGCGCTCGGCCATCGCCGTTCGCACGCTGCCCGCGATCATGTTGGCCATCTCGCCAGCCGCGTCGCGCACGTGCGCCGGCGCTTCGTCGGCCTCGCTGCCGAGGAGCGCCCGCGCGATCTCGAGCGCGGCGTCGTACGACAGGCACAGCGAGACGTAGCCGCTCAGCGTTCCGGCGAAGCCGACGGTGGCCACGACATTGGCGGTCGGCTGCGGGCCGGTGTACGACGGTTCGCCGAACTCGACGGTCTTGTCGAGCATCGTGGCGAACACGTCACGGGTGACGGCGATGAGCTGCGTCACCATGACCTCGACCACCGGCACGTCGGCCGCGACGGTCTGCGTCGCCGCCGTTCTCATGGTTTCCTCGTGAGCGAGTTGATCTTCTCCTTGAGGGCGTCAGGCGTAAACGGCTTGATCAAGTAATCGTTGACGCCGGCCTGGAGGGCGACGATGACGTCCTCTTTCCCGGCCTGCGTGGTCACCATCAACACTGGCGTCTTGGCCAGCGCCGGCTGCGACCGTACCGCTTCGACGAACTGCGGACCGTTCATTTCGGGCATGTTCCAGTCGGTCACGATCATGTCCGGAACGCCGGCAGCCAGAGCGCGCAGCGCCTCCTTGCCGTCGCCGGCTTCGACCGTATCCTCGTGTCCGAGCTTCTTCAACGTATTCACGATGATCCGGCGCATCGTGGACGAGTCATCTACAACGAGTACACGCATCAGTCTCTCCCTCGCACGTCCCGCAGGGGAATCGGCAGCGCCGTGGACACTCTTGAAAGGGCCGCAGGGCGAAAGCGTCGCCCCTGGCGTCGTGGCCGTGATGTGCCGGAGCGTGCAGTCGCGGCTGGGTCATAATGGCCGCCATCCGGACGTGACCACCGCACGCGGCCACGGCCGCTCGCCGACGCCGGCCCTTCTGCTCGGGCTCATCATCACGCTGGCCACGGTGGCGGCGTACTCCTGGTACCTGTCGCGCCAGATCACGCAGTTGAGCGATCTGCAGCGCGACCTCGCGGACCGCAACCGCCGCGACTCCCTGCAACTCCTACGCATCCAGAACGATCTCAACCAGCTCGGGCTGGCGATGCGCGACATGCTCGACAAGGAAGCCAGCTATCCGCTGTTCGCCTGGTCGGCGCAGTTCGATCGCATCCGCGCCGATCTCGATGACGCGCTGCGGCGGCAGGAGGACGTGAGCGTGACGCGGCGTTCGCCCGAGCAGCGGGAAGTGCTGACGATTGCGTTCAAGCAGTTCTGGGACGCGTCCGACCGGATGTTCGCCCTGGCTCGCGCCGGTCACGACGATCAGGCGCGCACGCAGGTCCAAGTGTCGCTGCAGGCGCGGCAGGCCGCGCTGAGTTCGACGGTGGCGCGTCAGCTGGTGCAGAACAACGAGAGCGAGGCGCAGACCGCGGCGCAGGTGCAGGACATCTATGCTCAGGTGCAGCGGCAGGTCTACTGGTTCCTGGCCGCCGCGCTGGCGGCGATTGGCGCGACGTCGCTCTATCTGATTCACGCCAACCGCCGGCTCTTCGCGCAGCTCGCCGCGCTGTCGGACGAGCGCCGCGGCCTGGCCCAGGCGGTCATCACTGCGCGCGAGGACACGCTGCGCGAGATCGCACGCGAGCTGCACGACGAGTTCGGTCAGGTCCTCACCGCCATCGGCTTGATGATCAAGCGGGCCGCCCGTCACACCGACGAGGGTTCGCCGTTGCGATCTGATTTGCGGGAAGTGGGCGAGGTGGCGCAGACCGCGCTCGACAGTGTCCGCGGGTTGTCGCAGACGCTTCACCCCTCGATTCTCGAGGAGCTGGGCCTGGCGAGCACAGTGGACTGGTATCTCACGACCGTCGAGCGCCAGCTCGGACTGCGCGTCGTGTACGAGAAGCCGGCGGCGCCGCTGCCGGTGAACCCGGGTGTCGCCATCCACGTCTATCGGGTGCTGCAAGAGGCGCTGAGCAATGTCGCACGCCACTCGGGGACCACCGATGCCATCGTTCGGTTAGCATTCAGGGGCGGCGCGCTGCACCTCGAAGTGGAAGACCACGGCTCGGGGCTGCCGGCTGGCGCGAGCCCCCGTGGACTAGGGCTGGTCGCGATGCGCGAGCGCGCGGAGCTCGTGGGCGGCCGCGTGACGGTGTCGAGACCGGCTGCTGGAGGAACCCTGGTGTCGCTCGTGGTGCCACTGTGACAGACCCCGCCGCAACACCACCGGTCGCCGGCCGGATCACGGTGCTCCTGGCCGACGACCACGCGCTCGTGCGGCGCGGATTCCGCCGGCTGCTCGAGGATGATCCCGAGATCGCCGTCGTCGGCGAGGCCAGTAATGGCGAGGAGGCGATCCAGCTGGCCGCCAGCCTCGCGCCGCACGTCATCGTGATGGACGCCGCGATGCCCGGCACCAGCGGGCTGGCCGCCATCCGCGTCATCCTCGAACGGCGGCCCGCGGCGCGCATCCTGATGCTCAGCATGCACTCCGAGGCGACGCTGGTGCAGCAGGCGATGGCGGCCGGTGCCTGCGGCTACGTGCTGAAGAACGCGCTCGATCTCGATCTGGCCGCGGCGGTGAAGAAGGTAGCGGCAGGGGAGAAGGTGCTCGACCCGGCCGTCGCGCGGCCCGCGCCGCTGCCGGGTGAGCGCGCGCGCCGCCTCACGCCGCGCGAGCTCGAGGTGTTGCAGCTCATTTGCAACGGGCTCTCGAACAAGGAAATCGCAGTGAAGCTCGAGGTCAGCCCCAACACCGTGGCGGTGCACCGGGCCAACATCATGAACGCGCTGGGCGTGCACAAGACCGCCGAGCTCGTGGTCTACGCGCTGCAGAACGGGCTCGTCAACCCGCTATGAACCGGCGCGAGTTCCTGGGGCTGCTGCCGCCGCTCGCGCTCGCTCAATCCGCGGCATGTGAGGGCCGCCCTCAGACGGCCCAGGGCCGGCTAAAGCCGGCCCCTACAGAATCCGGCCTGCTCCTCGTCGATGTCACCGCCGCGGCCGGCCTCGCCTTTCGCCACAACAGCGGCGCCTACGGTGGAAAGCTCCTGCCCGAGACGCTCGGGTCCGGCTGTGCCTTCCTCGACTACGACGGCGACGGCTGGCAGGACATCCTCTTCGTCAACGGCATGGACTGGCCGGGCCATAAACGGCAGCGGTCCACGTTGTGCCTCTATCGCAACAACCGCAACGGCACATTTACCGACGTGACGCGCGCCGCCGGGCTCGACGTCGAGCTCTATGGCATGGGCGTGGCCGTCGGGGACTACGACAACGACGGCTTCCCGGACGTCTACGTCACCTGCGTCGGCCAGAGCCGCCTGTTCCGCAACACCGGCAAGGGCACATTCGTCGAGGCGACGCGTGCCAGCGGCCTCGACCGCCGTCTCGGGTTCAGCACCTCGGCGTTGTGGGTGGACTTCGACCGGGATGGCCGGCTGGATCTGTTCGTCTGCAACTACGTCAAGTGGAGCGAGGCCACGGACGTCTTCTGCAGCCTGAACGGCAAACAGAAGTCGTACTGCACCCCAGAGGCCTATCGCGGCGACACCTGCTGGCTGTTTCGCAACCGTGGCGACGGCACGTTCGAGGACGTCACGGCCACGTCGGGCATTTTCGACTCCAGCTCGAAGTCGCTCGGCGTGGCGACGCTCGACTACGACGGCGACGGATGGCCCGATCTTTTCGTGGCCAACGACACGCAGCCCAACAAGCTCTATCGCAACCTGCGCAACGGCCGCTTTCGTGACGTGGCGCTCGAGGCGGGCCTGGCGCTGAGCGAGGACGGCAAGGCGCGCGCGGGCATGGGCGTGGACGCCGCCGACTTCGACAACTCCGGCCGCATGGGCCTGGCCATCACCAACTTCGACAACGAGATGCTGGCGCTCTACCGGGGGCAGGCCACCGGCACCTTCCAGGACACCGCGCGGCGGGCGGGCGTCGGCGTGGCGTCGCTCAACCGTCTGGGGTTCGGCTGCCTGTTCGCAGACCTCGATCTGGATGGCGCGCTCGACCTCGTGGTGGCGAACGGCCATATCGACGAGACCGTCCGCAGCATCAAGGGCAACGTCGGCTACGCGCAGGCGCCGCAGCTCTTTCTCAACCAGGGCACGGGCACGTTCCGCGACGCCTCGGCGCTGGTGGGGCCAGCGTTCGCGCAGCCGCGGGTCGGCCGCGGCCTGGCGTGTGGCGACTTCGACCGTGACGGCGACGTGGATCTGCTGCTGACCACCAACAACGGGCCGCCGGTGCTGTTCCGGACCGATGCTCCGGCCGGCCAGCGCAGCCTCCGGCTCACGTTGCAAGGCACGAAGTCGAACCGGGATGCGATTGGCGCTGTCGTGCGCGTCTTCCATGGCGGTACGTCGCAGAGCCGGATGGTGCGCAGCGGGTCGAGCTACCTGTCGCAGTCGGAGTTGCCCGTCACCTTCGGCGTGGGCCGGCGCGATCGCGTCGACCGCCTGGTGATCAGCTGGCCGAGCGGCCGCACTGACGACTTTGCGAACATCGCGGCGGGCAAGGCGTATCGGTGCGTCGAGGGGCAGGCCCCCGCCGATGTCCGCTAGCTCGGCCGCGCGCTTCATTACGGTTTTCATCACTGGCGCGGCGGATTCTTGGCGCTTCGAGGCATCGGCGATCGAGATTCACCAGTAAAGCAGGGTGGCATGCCGACTGCAGTCTGAACCGTTACTGAAGCATGGCTGAACGACCCAAAGTCATCGTTGCCTTGTCAGACCGTGTCGAGTCCGCCCTCGTGGCGGAGTGGCTCGCCGACGACGGCTTCGAGCCGGTGCGGCGTCCGACGCCACAGAGTGCGGTGGAAGAAATGCGCTCGCGTCCGTTCGATCTGCTCATCGCGGACGCGGCCGTGGACGGCCGGCTGCCGTTGAGGCCGGAAGGCCGGGCCCGGCGCCCGCTCACCCCGGCCATACTGATCGGAAATGCACCGCCGGTGCGGGGCGAGACCGTGACCAGCCAGCCGATGTACCTGGCACGGCCGGTGGAGCGCGCGGTCCTGAGTTGTTACGTGACGATGGCCGTCCTCGAAGGCAGCCCGCTGCGCCGTTCCGAACGCAAGCTGGTGAATCCATTCGAGGCGGTCGTCAACGGCGTACCGGCGCACATCCTCGACGTCAGCATCGAAGGCGTCCGCATCGAGATGGCCCGCGAACGCCGCGCCGCCCTGCCGCCCTACTTCACCGTGAGCGTGCCGATCATCGGCGTCGGCGTGAACGTGCGGCGCGTGTGGACGCGGGCGTCGATGGGCCCGTCGCCGACGCTGTGGTACGGCGGGTCCCTCCTGCCGAACCGGTCGATCGCCATCCAAGGCTGGAAGTCGCTGATCGACACGATTCCCAGCGTTCTCAATACCGCCTCCATCAAACAGCAAACGAGCTGAGGCGGCGACTCGCCTCACACGGCGCAGTTCAGCCCCGGCAAAACGGTGAGAGTGCGCCCGTCGGGGGCGAGGAGCAGATCCAGTGTCGGAAGTGGTGCGCCCGGCAAGAGTCGAACTTGCGACCTTTGGCTTCGGAGACCAACGCTCTATCCAGCTGAGCTACGGGCGCTTGACCGTCGTGCGTGCCGAATGACTCCTGGCTGGCGCGGCCAGCTTCGCAGGAGCTGGCGCGCCCGGCAGGACTCGAACCTGCGACCTACGGATTCGAAGTCCGGCGCTCTATCCAACTGAGCTACGGGCGCACGAAAAGAAATCATATCACCTTGCGTTACCTGGAGTTGGCGCCCAGAATAGCGCGCGCGGCGGACCGGCTCGGCCACGCCGCCCAGGAGACGCCATGACCGCGCGGGTACTTGCAGTCGGCTTCGCGATCAGCACGATTTTCGGAACGACGGCCGCACCGGCGGTGGCTGGTCAGGCCAGCCAAGGGAGCCAGGGACAGACTCAACCGCAAGCCGCTTCACCGGACGCGCCCCCGACCTTCGAGGAACAGGTCGTCGTCACCGCCTCGCGGGTGGAAGAGCAACTCATCAACGCGCCGGCCGCGGTGAGCGTGATCAACAGCAACACGATCCAGAACTCGCCGGCCACGAACATCGGCGACCTGCTGCGGGCGGTTCCCGGCGTCAACGTCACCCAGGTGAGCGCGCGCGACGTGAACGTCAACACGCGCGGTGCTACGTCGACGCTGGCCACCTCGCAGCTTGCGCTCGTGGACGGCCGGTCGATCTATCTCGATTTCTACGGCATGGTCATGTGGGACTTCGTGCCGAGCAATCCCCGCGAGATCAAGCGCATCGAAGTGATCCGCGGGCCGGCCTCCGCCGTGTGGGGCGCCAACGCGATGAGCGGCGTCGTCAACGTCATCACCAAGACGCCGCGCGAGCTGGCCGCCGAGGGCGGGTCGTCGCTGACGATTGGGGTCGGCGGCTTCCCGCGCAGCGCGCAGGACGTGGACCGCGACGCGGGCAGCCTGTTCTACGTCAACGGCTCGCACGCCCAGGCCGCGAGCGACAAGCTGGCTTACAAGATCTCGGCCGGCTACTTTACCCAGGACGCGCTGCCACGGCCCGTGGGCACGATCAACAACCCGTTCAACACGCCGTACCCGGCCTACACCAACGAGGGCACCACTCAGCCGAAGTTCGACGCGCGCGTGGACTACTCGCTCGCCGACAGCGCCACGCTGACCTTCAACGGCGGCGTGTCGGGCACCGAAGGGCTCATCCACACCGGCATCGGTCCGTTCGACATCGACACGGGCTCCCGACTCACGTATCTCACGGCCAAGTATCAGAAGGGGGCACGCCGCGTTTCGTTCTTCACCAACCTGCTGACGGCCGAATCGACGAACCTGATCTCGCGCGGGCTCAGCGGCGCCTTTCTTCCGCTCGAATTCGACACCAAGACCTTCGACGTGGAGGCGGGCGACTCCCGGGCCATCGGCACCAAGAATGCGCTGACGTTTGGCGGCAACTTCCGCCGTAACACGTTCGACGTCTCGCTGGCGCCCAACGGCGACGACCGCAACGAGGGTGGCGCCTTCGTGCAGGACGAGATCTTCTTCTCCGATCACGTGCGGTGGGTGGTGGGCGGCCGCGTGGACAAGTTCTCGTCGATCGATGGCGCCGTGTTCTCGCCTCGCACGACGCTGCTGTTCAAGCCGGACGCGAACCACAGCATCCGGGTGTCGTTCAACCAGGCGTTCCGCGCGCCGTCGTTCATCAACAACAACCTGCTGACGAGCGTGCTGAACGAGGTGAACCTCAGTCCGATCTCGCCGGCCCTGGCGCGGTTCATCTTTCCGGTGGGCGCCGTGGGCAATCCCGACCTCGAGCAGGAATCGCTGACCGCGTACGAGATTGGCTATACCGGTGCCCTGAATCGGCGCGCCACGGTGACTGCCTCGGTCTACTGGAACACCACCAACGACGCGATCTTCTTCACGCCGGTCGCCTTCTACGGGCCGTCGAACCCGCCGCCGACGTGGCCGGCGATCATCCCCCCGTTCGTCCTTGGCCTGCTGCCGACACCGCTGCCGGCGCTGTACACGTACCGCAACCTGGGCAAGGTGAAGGACAAGGGCTTCGAGTTTGGGGTCGAGGCGGTGGTCACTCGCGACGTGAACGTCTTCGCGAACTACTCCTATCAGGCAGACCCGGTGATCGAAGGCTTCGACCCGCGTGAGGCCAACGCGCCGGCCAACAATCGCTTCAATGCCGGCTTCAGCACCAGCCACGGCTGGTTCCTGGGCAACCTCGACGTGAGCTACAGCGGCTCGGCCTACTGGCAGGACGTGCTCGACCTGCGCTATGCGGGCACGACCGACGCCTACACGCTGGTCAACGGCATGTTCGGCGTACGGTGGGCCGGCGACAAGGTGGTGACCAGCCTCAAGGTAACCAACATCGGCAACTCCGAGGTGCAGCAGCACATCTTCGGCGACGTGCTCCGCCGGCAGATCGTCGGGGAGGTGCGGTTCCAGTTCTAGAAGATGACCGACGGTTTCACGACCGCGCGCGACAACCGTGGCGGGCCTGGAACCCTGATGACTTCGAGCGGGATGCCGGTGAGTTCGTAGGCCCTGAGCGTGTCGAGCACGTCGCGCGGGTTCTGGCCCGCCTCGACCTGAAGTACCACTCCGGGGGTCGCTTCATCGAAGAGCGACACCTGAATCCATAGCGTCGACCCGTCCCCGTGAATCCCCTCGACGCGCAGGAGACAGGTGTCGGAACCGACGCGCACCACCCGGCCGTCCAGCGCCATGAACCAGGCGTCGGCATCGGAACCGATGGCAGTGTCGGTGGGAACAGCGGTTAGCGGGTGCAGATCGACGGCGTCCACGGCGGGGTCATCCGGGTCACTACTATTCACAAGAAATGCCACGCGGCCGGCGCACGGACCGGCGCCGCGGCACGCGCAGGTTCGCGGGAATTCACGCCGGAATTCAGATGTTCTGCCTGATCGGGCAGCCTTTTCCGCCGGACTTCTGAGACGGTGAAGGTGCCGTAACTGCGACCTTAAATCGGTTCGTCCGTTGCATATCCAACGCGCACCGTTTCAGGTCATGGTGGGCTGGCCGCTCGACTCGCCTGCTAGCATTGCGGAATGCCATCGGGAACCAATCGCATCATCGTCACCGTCATCGGCCGCGACCAGGTGGGCATCATTGCCGCCGTGTCGGCGGTGCTGGCCGAGGCCCACGCCAACATCGTGGACATCTCGCAGACGACGCTCCAGGAGTTCTTCGCCATGATCATGATGGCGGACCTGGAGCAGGCCACGCTGCCGTTTGCCGACATCAAGCAACGCCTCAACGCGAAGGGCGAGGCCATGGGCCTGCGCATCGACGCGCAGCACGAGGCGGTCTTCAACTACATGCACCGGGTCTAGCCATGCCGATGCAGTTCTCCGCGCAGGAGATCATCGAGACCATCCGCATGGTGCAGATGGAGAACCTCGACATCCGCACCATCACGATGGGCATCAGCTTGCGCGATTGTGCCCATCCCGACCTGCCGGTCGTGGCCGAACGCGTCTACGACAAGATCTGCCGCGTGGCCAGCCGGCTCGTACCGGTCGGTGAGGAGATCGCGCGCGATTACGGCATTCCCATCATCAACACACGCCTTTCGGTGACGCCGATTGCGCTCGTGGCCGAGAGCGCCGGGGCCGGCGACTACACGGTGGTGGCGCGGGCGATGGATCGCGCCGCGCGCGAGGTCGGGGTGAACTTCATCGGCGGCTTCTCGGCGCTGGTGCAGAAGGGCACCACGACTGGCGACCGCGCGCTGCTGGCCTCGATTCCCGAGGCGCTGGCGGTCACCGAGCGCGTGTGCGGGTCGGTGAACGTGGGGACCACCAGGGCCGGCATCAACATGGACGCCGTCGCCCAGCTTGGCAGGATCATCTGCGACACCGCGGCACGCACCGCGGATCGTCACGGCATCGGCTGCGCCAAGCTGGTGGTCTTCTGCAATGCGGTGGACGACAACCCGTTCATGGCCGGCGCCTTTCACGGTATCGGCGAGCCCGAGTGCGTCGTCAATGTCGGCGTGAGTGGCCCGGGTGTCGTGTGCATGGCGGTCAAGAAGGAACCCGACGCCGACTTCGGTGCCCTCGCCAGCATCATCAAGCGCACGGCGTTCAAGGTGACGCGGATGGGGGAGCTGGTGGGCCGCGCGGCCTCCGCGAAGCTGGCCGTGCCGTTCGGCATCGTGGATCTGTCGCTGGCCCCGACACCGGCGCAGGGCGACAGCGTGGCCAGGATTCTCGAGGCCATGGGGCTCGAGCGGGTCGGCACGCATGGCTCCACGGCCGCGCTGGCGCTGCTGAACGATGCGGTGAAAAAGGGTGGCGCGATGGCGTCGAGCTACGTCGGCGGGCTGTCGGGGGCGTTCATCCCGGTGTCCGAAGACGAGGGGATGATCGAAGCCGCCAGGATGGGCGCGATCAGCCTCGACAAGCTCGAAGCCATGACGTGCGTGTGCTCGGTCGGGCTCGACATGATTGCCGTGCCCGGCGACACGCCGGCCTCCACGATTGCCGCCATCATCGCCGACGAGGCCGCCATCGGCATGATCAACGCCAAGACCACCGCGGTGCGCATCATTCCGGCGCCCGGACGTACGGTGGGGGAGGTCGTCGAGTTCGGGGGATTGCTCGGTACGGCGCCAGTGATGGCGGTGCACCGCTGGTCGAGCGCGGGGTTCATCGGCCGCGGCGGCCGCATTCCCGCCCCTCTACAGGGGCTGGGGAATTAGCGGCTCGTGGCCCACGGGTCTTAGACCCGCCTCGGGGAACGGCTTTGCTCCAGGTATTACCAGCCGAAGCGGGAGCGCGCGCGCGCGAGCGCCTGGTGGATCGTTCGGTCGTGCAGCTTGCGGACCATCATGACGAACGCGACCTCGGTGAGGAGGGCCGCGACGAGTACGAACAGGAGATTCATTAGTTCCTCCGCCTCCTAAGACGGAAACCGCGGTGCACACGTTCACACGTACACGCACGCCGCGGACGCGCGCGCTGAAACCGGGCTTGATGTGATTGGAAAGAGGTGATGGGAGAATTGCCGCCCGCGTAGGAACGATCGTACAGCCTTTCTCGCATGGGTGGCTCCTAATTCGCACGTCGGCGATCGTCTCCGACGCCTTTAGTGTGTGAAACCGCGCAGTCGCTGCGCGCGCGACGAGACGAAATGCCTGGGCATAGCGATGCTCCGGGGCACTGGGGGCATGGGTGGTAACATCAATTCTGCAACATGTGTTACGCACGAGGAGCCCACTGATGACCCGGCGGCGCATGCCAGCGATGGCAGCGACCGGTCTCCTGTTCTCTCTCTCTGGCGTCGCCGCCGGCGCTCAGACGCAGGTCGGGCCTCCCTGCAGCTTCCTCTGCTCGCCCGGACTGAACGTCGAGCCCACGATTACCGTGGAACGCCTGTTCAAGGCGCCGCGAGTCGCCGAGGGAGGGACGGCGCCCGAGCGGCTGACCCGGGAGACGATCGTCGAGGTGGTCTTCGCGCTCGACGTGCCGACGCGCTTCGAGCGCCTGAGCTTCACGTTCGAGGCGATCGTGGCGCCGTTCGGACGCACGTCGGAGAACCCCTTCACAGGCCGAACCGCTGCCGCACTGGGCGGGGATATCCGCGACAATCCGATTCAGATCGAGTCTGAAGTCAATCTCGTATGGCTGCCGGGTCGCCTGACAGGCGACTGGGTCGAGTCGCACGTCGACGTCGTGGATCAGTTCAGTCCGGCCGCCCGGCCCAGCGACCGCAGCGTGTACACGCATAAGCTGGATTTCGAGCTGGACACCTCGGTGGCCGTCTTCAAGTGGCTTCCGGACGGGCACTGGCTCCGCAACGTCGAGATCGAAGGGTCGCTCGACTATTTGGCCACGGGCCTTCCGAAAGCCGGCGACGAGGTGCCGGTGGGCGGCGAACTGTTTGTGGATGACGCCAGCCCATGGTCGTTTTCGGTGGTCTTCATCATTCCCATCATCTCGCCGCGATGACCGCCTGCCTACTGACCGGCTCTGCGGGCACATGAAGGCTGCCAGGCGCAGCGGTTCGGCTGCTGCGGTCGACCTATCCGCAACGCGCGCACGTCTCCGAGGCGCCTCTCCAGAGCCGTGGCTGTTGCTCTTGCATCAACTGCCCGCCCACCCCGTGAGTGTGCGCGTGAAGACGTGGCGACGGTTGCAGCAGTTGGGCGCCGTGGCCGTGAAGAACTCGGTATACGCCCTCCCGAATCGGCCCGAGACGCGCGAAGACTTCGAATGGGTCCGCGCGGAAATCGTGGCGGCGGGCGGCCAGGCCACGGTGTTTCAGGCGTCAACGATCGACAGTCTCTCGAGCGATGATCTCCGCGAGACGTTTCGCCGTGAGCGAGAGAAAGACTACCGGGCGCTGACACGGGCGGTGGCGAAACTGGCGCGTGGGGCCAGCAGCACCCGCCGCGATCCTCGGGCCTTCGCTAAGCTGTTGCGAGTGTGGCGCGAGCGGCTGAACGCGATCGAGGCGCTGGACTATTTCGGTGCCGACGGCCGTGACGAGGCTCGCGCGGAAGTGTCGCGTTTGGCGGGGCTCGCCCCGGGTGCCCAAGCGACGGACCGTGCAATGCCAGCGCACGGAGTACTCGACCCGGCTGCCTTTCAACGCCGTCGATGGGTCACTCGCGGGCGGCCAGGCGTCGACCGGATGGCGTCAGCGTGGCTGATCCGCCGCTTCATCGATCCGGGCGCGGCGTTTGCGTTCGCGGCGCCGGACGAACCGCGTGGAGCCGGCACCCTGACCTTCGACATGTTCGAGGGCGACTTCACACACGAGGGCGATCGCTGCACTTTCGAGGTGCTGTGCGCCCGGTTTGGGTTGGTCGATGCCGGGCTTGGCAGAATTGCCGAGCTCGTCCATGACCTCGATCTCAAAGACCACCGTGTTGGCCGTCCTGACGCTGGGATCCGTACTGTCATCGACGGCCTTCAGAAGCTGCATGAGTCGGACGACGAGTTGCTCGAGCAAGGCATCGCGCTCTTTGAGGCGCTGTATCAAGGCCACGCCGCGGCGCCCACCTCCGCTGAACCAGGGATTTCATCTTCAGGTGCGAGGAAGCGGCGAAGTCGTCGTGAGCACTGACAAGGGAGTGCCATGAGAAGTTGGACGAAAGCGTTGTTGTCGCTGGTGGCGGTGTGGGCATTCGGCGTGACGGCTGCGACGCAGACCGGTCGAACCACTGGTCAAATCGCGCGTCAGACCAGCCAATTCAAAGGGCAGGTCGTGAGCGCGTCGGGCGCCGTCGCGGTCGGCGGCCCGGCTACCAACCCTGGCCATCCGGTGGTCGGGGCCACGGTCCATCTCGTTCCAGTCGCTGCGATCGACACGACGACACCCATCACCGCGAGCGCAATTTACGCGGCTCCGTACCCGGCCGAAGCCGTCGACGAACCGCTCGAGGACGCGATTCGATTCCGCGGTGCCGCGTTCCCGCAGGCCACCACAGACCCGCAGGGGAACTTCCTGATCGCGACCGTGCCCGACGGCAAATACTTCGTGCACATCACCCCGGACCCCAAGGACGCCGAGCACCTGCCAGGCGGCGATCACAGCCGGCAAAGCTACACCGCCGAGCAGCTGCGCGGCCACTCGATGACGATCAAAGTCTCCGGCCACCCCTCCGCGGCCGCCCGGTACACGGGCAGTTCGGCCTGCCTGGGGTGTCACAAGGACAAGCAGCACTACCAGCAGACGGCGCACAAGCTCGGATGGACGGTGCCTGGGGCTCCAGCGCGGTCCCAAGACTTCTCGAGGCACCCCGACTTTTTCAAGGCACTCGAGTCATTTCCAGAAGTCGACACGCACACGCAAGGCACGCGCCTTGAACTGGGGGACTACGACGCCACCAGAGGCGACGACAAGTTCATGCTGCGCGCCTACGGCGACACACGAGTCCCCATCGCAATGGCCTATGCCGACGTCTACCTCTGGCGGAACAAGGCCGATCGCAAGTACTACGTCACGATCGTGAACCGGCTGAACCCGCAGGATCCCAACAGCCCCGCGCACCTCGAGATCAAGCTGCTCTATGGAGGAGCCGTTCACGACCAGCGATACATCGTCTCGGTGCCACCCGGACTGGCCGACCGGCAGGCCTGGTACACCGTGCTGCGGTACAACATGACCGGTCGTGACAACCGCTTGCACCGAGAGCGGCGCGTGTGGCACGACTACAAGTTCTACATGTGGTGGTCAGCCGGCACGGACGGCCGCTACGGCACCTCGGACGACGCGCTGACGGCGCCGCCCGTCAACACCAACGCCGTGCAGACGATGTGCGCCGGCTGTCACTTGACGGGGTGGGAGCGGTATCAGGACAAGGCCACCGGCCAGTACCTCGTGCGAGCCGTGAACGATCCTGGCGGCGAGGTGAACATCGACGACGATCCGGAGCTCGACGAGATCAACGTCGGCTGCGAGAGCTGTCATGGTCCAGGGTCGGAGCACGTCGCCAACGGCGGACGCTCGCGCTTCATCGTCAACCCCAAGTATCTCTCGGCGGAGCGCTCCAGCGTGGTCTGTGGCCGGTGCCACGATCGGAGGCAAGGCTACGGCGGCCCCACCGTGGGCTATACGCAAGCGGTCAACGAGGCCGGCGAGATGGCGAGACCCGGCATCAGTCGCGACGAGTTGATCACAAAGTTCACCGACCCGGTCAAAAAAGGGCCGACCATGCGAGGGCCCGGGCGGGAAGACAACATCTGGCCCGACGACATCCACTCGAACAAGCCTCATCAACAGTACGCGGATTTCCTGAAATCGAAGATGTACAGGAACGATCGCGTGCTGGTGGCCTGCTCGGATTGCCACGACATGCACGGTGGAACGCCGTACCCCCGGGCGCTCATTCACGACTCCAATGACCCTGGCTCTCCGCTCTGTCAGCGATGTCACACGGTGGACGTGCTCTCCCACATGGACAGCAAGCTGAACGCCAAGATGAAGGGGCTGCAGACGCGCTGCATCGACTGTCACATGCCGGGCACCGCCAACACCGGCGGGATCGCCGGCGATTTTGGCCGGATGATTAAATTGCCTCCGTATGCCAATGCGCAGGATGAAGAGAACAGCGCCTATTGGCAGGGTCCCTTGAAATCCCATGTGTTCGATGTGCCTTTGAAGACCAACGTGGCGGTCGACGGCGTACCGCCGGGGCGGTCGATGCCGATTCCTTACACGTCCGCCTGTGGGACGTGTCACAGGGTGGACGAGTTGCCGTTCAAATAGTGCGGGTGGCGTGCCCAAAAGCGCGATCGCAAACACCGACGGCACGGTCGAGCACTTTTGCGCGCATGGCTGGATGCGTGTGCGCGCGGCGTTCAGCGTTGATGAAGCGGCGGCGATGCGCTCTGCGGCGTGGGACGTGCTTGCGAGTGCCGGGGTCAGCCGAAGCGATCCGTCGACATGGACCAAAACGCGGCCAGAGCATTTGCAGCCCGCGAAACATCATCCAGCGTTTCGGGCGCACTGTTCCTCGCCTTTCCCTCACACCATGCGTGGACCGTGCCTGCTCACGGCTGGCATGCCGACGCGAGCTATGTGAGCGCACTGTCCCCGCCTGCCGGCGTCAGGACGCACGCGTTGTTCGGCTATCGGCGCCTGCCTCAAGGTCATCCCTATCTTCATGATCTGCACACCGAAGGCGATGCCGACGAACGCGCGGCCCGTTTCATGGACCACGTTGAAGAACATGGTGGCATCCCGTTGCAAGTCGTCGAGAATACAGGCGCGGCGGGCGACGTGATTGTGCTTCACCCGCTTGTTCTACATGTGGCGACGTCGAACAATGGCAACGCGCCGCGTTTTCTTCTCAGCGGCGGCGTCGATCTTCCCTCGATGTGGACCACGGGCCACTAGCCCATGGGAACGAACATTCCGGTCCGGGAACGATAGGCGGCGTAATCTGCGGCGAGAGGGCCACTCATGAACTTGCTTTCCTCCTTCCGCGCCGCGACGTAGTAGATCACGCCCATCGCCACGAACGGTACGAGTAGCCACGGTGTCTGGGTCGCGACCACGCCTGCCATCCATGCAAGGATGTACGACGAATAGACTGGATGGCGCACCATTCGATACGGACCGCGCAACATGATGTGCTGCGGCGCATCGCCGCTAAAGGCAGCTGTGAGTGGCCGCTGCCAGTTGACTGTGATTGCGCACCAGAAGAGAACGAGCGACAGGGTGTAGAGGAGGGTGCCGAGCACTCCTGATGCCACTGTGATTCGCGCGGAGCGGGTCGCCGCAATCTGAGCCATCACCGATGCCGCGCCCGCCAGCTGAATGATCCGTGCACCCGCAGGCATGTCGCCGTCGACTCTGAAAAAGCGCTGCATTCCCCAGATAAAGCTTAGAAAGCAGGCCATGAAGCTCGCGATCACGACGTATTGGATGGCGTTCATCGCGTTCACCTCTGTTGAAGTCACCCGGTGACGTGCCACGTGGCTCTTACGAGTGCGCGACCTGTCGCTGCCGGCAGAGGGTCGAATAGAAGAAATCGACCGCGTCCCGCGATGTCGGGCACTGCTCACAGGTGTGCGCGAAAGGCGAACCGATCGCTCGAAAATGATCGATGTCCGCCGTCGGCAACACCATGGGCAGCACTTCGCCGTATTCAGGGTGGCGTAGCGGGGCCCCGATGCTTCGATAGCCAAGGAATTCAAAGAACGGCGCGAGTGTCGGTTTGCAATCGATGAAGTTGAATTCGATGCCATGCGAGCGGCCCAGCTTGTACGTTTCTGTGGCCAGACGAATCGCCAGGTGGGTCCCTCGGTGTTCTCTCGCGACAATGAATTTGGTCGTAATCGAGGTCTGCGCAGGATGGAAGTGTTTCGCGCGGCGCAGGTCAAACAGATCCTCATAGATCCCCAGGCTGGAGTTCTTGGCATAGTTCGTCCGCAGCGTTCCAACGAGAACTGAGCCATCGAACGCCCCCAGGAGACTGGCGCCGTTGTCCATCGGCTCGACGATGCGACGCCTCACGTGATCGGCGTGACGCTGCGAATAACCGAGCTCTGTGACGTACACGTCGTATCTGAGCCGGTAGATGGCTTCGAAGTCCTCTTCGGTCGCAGGAAGCCTTATGTCGATGGCCATAGCCTTAACCTCAAGGAGTAGAACCGCCGGCGCAGAATTTCCGCACGGTGAGAACGAAGACGCGCGAGGCCAGACGCACCATAGGCGCAGCACCGCGAGATCGCGAGGCTGGCGCGATGCCAGGCGCTTCGCCGGCATCGTTCGTTTCGGACGCGCGGCGCGACGCGCGCCGGCTCGAGAGACGGCGAAATCTACTGAAATGGAAGGGGAGTGGGGTGGGTGACGGGTCTCGAACCCAAAGGGCTGGGTCTGAGTAACTAACTGACGGCGTGTGAGTTGTGGTCGCAACCTATTCAGTGCCAGTCGCTTAGATGCCGCCTTCGTATCCGCTCCCGTCCTCGTCCGTGCGCCAGAATCGTCCCCGGTCTTGGAGAAATTTTGGAGACGGTGTGGAGTTGAGGCTGCCGGAATTGTTGTGGATTTGCAGCCGCGAGGGAGAGGCAGCCGCCCAGCGTCCGGCTACGAACCAGGAGGTCGCACGTTCGAATCGTGCAGGGCGCACCACCTTTCACCTTCCGGACCAAACTCCCTTGCCCTGACTGCGGGGGATAGTCGACGCGCGCCTCTAGTTGGTGGCTCCAGGCCCGAGGGTCCGTCCATCCGGAACCTTCACCCTGACGAGGCTGCCACCCGGACTGCCGTTCTTGAGCGGGTGCATGGTCAACGTGACCTTGTCACCAGGCTTCAGCGTCGAAGGTTTCCAGCCGTTGCGAAGCATCATTCCCGGTGCCCCCGACTCGATGCTCCATTCCGTCTGCCCGCCTTTGTCGTCGGCGACCAGGATCTGCAGCCATACGTGTGGATTGGTGAACTGAACTTCTTTGACCACGGCTTCCACTGTCACGTCCTTGCCGAGATCGAACATCGCAAAGGAATGATGGGCGTCCGCCACGGAGCACGACAGAAGCAGCGCTGCGGCGGCACCCGCACTGGATACACGTTTCATAGCTAGTGTCCTTCGTCCTTGTTGCGCGTGTTGTCGGAGCAGTAGTACTCCTGCACGTCGAGGTCCGGACGACGCTCCATATAGATCGTGCTCGAGAACGGACGCACATACGTCTTCGGGTCGGTGATGGTTCGCGCGACCTCGAGAATGTCGCCGTTGCCAACCAACCGGAACCGCTCGACGAGATGCATCTGGTTACTCGCGGGCAGGCGCGGCACCTTCAGGCTCTCCGGCGTTGCACTCACCGCATTCGCGACATAGCCATTGAGTGGACGCGTCCGTCCGTTCAGCCCGACCGTGTCGACCACGAGCGTGTCGCCCTCCCAGTGGCCGATGGAGTGGCCTTCCCACGTGGGCAGCAAGTCCTCGGCCGGCGGATGCTTGCGTCCATCCGTATAGATCCGGCGCGGCACTGCGACCCATTCGTTCAGCAGGACGATCTGGTTGGCGCCATCCAGGATCTGGTTCGGGAACAACCCTCCGCCCACGAATTGCACCGGGTTGATGGGCTCGCAGGCGCCTGGCGTCGGCAGTTCAACGCCGAGCCGACCCTGCTCACGGGACTGTTCCGCTCCCCACGCGGTGAACTCCGGGGTGGGTGTATTGGGTTTGTTCTGCCATTTCCCGAAGTTCGGGCTGTTCCGGTCGATGCCGATCCAGATACCGAAGATCTTCGGTTTCTGGGCTGCCCCGACCGCGTCCGTGAGGTATACGAGCGACAGGATCATCCAGGCGAGTGCAGCAAGCGCTGCAGTGCGGCGCGCCCCATGACCGCGAGTCCCAGGAAAAGGTTGTCTCATCTTCCCCCCTCATCCGCCGTGCAGCGAAAGGATAGGCGGTTTAGGGCTGGCAAAGGTAACCAAAGATTCGCGTTACACTGCCGCGCTGATGCGGAGCCGAACCGCCGCTGCAATCTGCGTCATAGCGTGCGCGCTGACCCTAGGGTTGGCCGCGCAGGAAGGCCATCCTCTGACCGGAACCTGGTCGGGTGACTGGGGTGCCACGCCCGATAAGCGAACGCGTATCACGCTGGTGATGACCTGGAACGGCAAGGCCCTCACGGGCACGATCAATCCAGGCCCTGAGGCCATGACGGTCGGCCGGGTGACGGTCGACTACGCGAAGTGGACGGTTCGCCTCGAGGCCGACGGCAAGGACTCGTCCGGAAAACCGGTACGCGTCCTCGCGGACGGGAAGCTCGACGACATCGGCTCGTGGCATCGCACGCTCAGCGGAACCTGGACGCGCGCGGGCGCAAAGGGCGCCTTCAAGCTCACGCGAGACTGAACGTGCGGACCGCAATCTTCTTCGCCCTGGGTCTCATCACTGTTGCGGCGAGCATCGCCGCGCAGGCGCCGCGGCCCGTACCGCGATGGCCGGACGGTCGAGTGCGCCTCGGCTCGCCGTCCGGAGGAAGCGGCTACTGGGCGTCGCCCAGCGCGCGCACTCTTACCGAGCTCAACGCCAAGAACGAAGTGGCGCCTTTCATGCCGTGGTCCAGGGCGGTGTTTCTCTACCGCCAGCGGACGAAGTTCAGGGACGACCCGCTGAACCGCTGTCTGCCGCCGGGCGGTCCGCGTCAGTTCCAGCAGCCGCAGGGCGTGCAGTTTGTCGAACAGCGCGAGGTCGGGCGCATCCTCGTCCTGCTCGGCGGCGGTAATCGCAATTGGCGCGTCATCAATACCGACGGCCGTCCGATCGGCGCGTCGGCGGAGGCGGTGCCCAGCTACTACGGCAGCTCGGTTGGCAGGTGGGAGGGAGACACGCTCGTCGTGGACTCGGTCGGTTACAACGAGCGGTTCTGGATGGGCAGCAACGGCGTGCCGCACACCGAGGCGCTGCACCTGACCGAACGCTTCCGGCGCCCTGATTTCGACACGCTCTCGTATCAGGTGACCATCGACGACCCGCGCTCGTACACGCGTCCGTGGACCGCGGGCTGGACCCTGCGGTGGGTCGAGGGTGATGTGCCCGAGTACTTCTGCGAAGGGGACAAACCATGACGTTCAGATCGAGACGTTCGCTGCTGTTCTGCGCGGCGTTCGCGGTCGTCGCAGCGGTTGGCGTGAGTGCGCATCACTCATTCGACGCCGAGTACGACTCCAAGCGGCCCATCACCGTCACGGGCTACGTCACGAAGCTCGATTGGATCAACCCGCACGCCTACGTCTACCTGGACGTGAAGGACGCGGGGCAGACGACGAACTACCGCATCGAGATGGGTCCCCCGTACGCGCTGGTGCGAGGCGGATGGAAGCGCGACACAATCAAGATCGGCGATCAGGTCACTGTGAACGGCGCCGCGCTCGCCAAGGACGGCAGCCACACGGCCGGGTCCATGCAAACGACGTCGATGACGCTGACGAGCGGCCAGAAGCTCGTGATGAGATAGCACGTGCGGGCGAAGCTCGCGGTGATCGTGGCGTGCGCGTCTCTGTCGTTGTCCGCACAGGCGCCGGCGCCTGCCCCGGCTCCGCCCGCGCCGCGCTGGCCCGGCGGGCGCGTGAACTTGGGCTCATCCCCGGACCGCAAGGGCTACTGGGAGGTGCGGCCGGGACTCGGTGGGTTTCCGCGCGCCGCCGATGTGCCGATGCAGGAATGGGCGCGCGCGCTGTATCGGTACCGCACGTCGCGAACCGACCTGTATCCGCCGCTCGTGCGCTGCAAGCCCGCCGGAGGGCCCGGCTTCTTCAATGCGCCTGGGTTCGAGATCATCGACGCTCCCGATGAGCGGCGGGTCTATGTACTCAACATCGCCGGCCCGCATTCCTGGCGCGTGGTCTACACCGACGACCGCCCACATCCCACGGGCGCCGCGTTGGAGCCGTCGTTCTTCGGCCACTCGGTCGGCCGGTGGGAGGGCGACACGTTGGTGATCGACACCGTGGGATTCAATGAAAAGCAGTGGCTCGCCGGGTCGTACCCGACCACCGATCTGCTGCACCTGGTCGAGCGAATCTCACGCCCGAACCTGAAGACGCTGATCTACGAGGCGACGATCGACGATCCGGGCGCTTACACGGCGCCGTGGGCCGTCCGGTGGCAGATCGACGAGAAGACGGCATCGTCGTGGGTCGAGGGCGGAGAGATCTTCGAATATATCTGTCAGGACGATCGGGACGGCTAGAACTCGCGACGCGTTGTAGAGGCCGCCGGCAGGCGACCTCCACAGACGCTACACGACAGTATCTGGCGAACTGCCCTGACGGCGGTGCTCGATCAGAAGTCGAACGTCACGTTGAACCGCGCGAACCGAGGATTCAGCACCGTCGTCGGGTTCAACCACGTCACGCCGTTGGTCACGGGATCGTACGTCTGGTTGTACGCCGTCCCCGTGTTGCTGTTGAACACGTTGTACAGGTCGATCGCGACGTTTGTCCGCGTCCGGCCGAACCGCAGGATCTTGCCGAACCGCAGGTCGAGCGAGTTGAGCGTGTCCGGGAACGTGTGCCCCTGCACCAAGAGGTTGACGGTCTGCTGCGCCTGACCCGGCGCCAACGGCGGCAGGCCCTGTCCCGCCAGAATCTGATTGTTGACGTTGTAGTTCGCCGACAACGAGTTGCCGTTGCTGCCGACGGTCCCGCCTGCCGGCGCGACGCCTGGCGTGGAGCGGAAAGTGCCGCTGATCAGGACGTCGAACTTCGGGACGGTCCACGATGCCAGGCCGCGGATGCTCGTCAGCCAATCCTCAGCGATGTAGCACGAATCTATCTGCTGATTGGCCAGAATGGACCCGGTGGTCACGTACAGCTCCGGCAGCTTCTCGGCGACGTCGCAGTAGTCGCGGACGCCACGGCCGCCGCTCATCCCCAGCTGGGCGAACAGCTGCCCGGCCAACCGGGTGCTGATCTGCGCATCCACGCCGTGCCAGTAGACGGTCGGGTCGCCGTAGTCGTCGCCGGTGGTGAAGTAGTTGTCGGTGGCGCCCAACGCCGTGCGCGCGTTGCGAGTCAGGAACGTGACCGGATAGCCGCCGCCGTCCGGCAGCTTCTCGTTCTGTGGCGCCGTCATCGTCAGCTGATCGAAGTCCTGCGGTCCCAGCGCCAGGTTGTCGGTGAAGAAGAAGTTGCCCCACCACCGCCGGTTGTAGCTCACGTCGATCGCGACGCGCGGCAGGATCTCGTGCTGCACGGCCACGCCGAACTGCCAGTCGTAGTTCCGCACGCCCCATCCGTGCTGCACCTCGGGATTGACGCGCGTGGTGCCGAACGGGATGCCGAAGTTGAGGTTGGTCCAGGGTCCGCAGTTGTCGCCACCGGTCGCCAGATTGTTCTGCGCGAGCGGGTTCATCAGATCGCAATCCGGCACCATATTGCCGTTATCGGTCCAGCTCCGGTTCGTGGTCTGCTGAAAGGTGACCGCGGGGTTGTTCTGCGTGTAGAGGCCGCCGTTCTGCGCCGTTTCCAGGTACTTCGAGAAATTCACCTTCAGCGACGTCTTCCCGTTGCCGAACACGTCGTAGGCGGCGCCCATGCGTGGCGTGAGGTCGTGGAAGCCGGTGACGCCCTTCTGCTCCGGGAAGATGAACGCGCTGCTGAACCGGTTGTCTTCCACGATGCCGTTTTCCCCTTCGGGGAACCAGCTCCAGGCATGCTCGTAGCGCAGCGCGCCCTGCAGCGTGAGCCGGCCGCGCGTGTACTGATCCTGCGCGTAGATGCCGTCGTAACGCGTCCGGTTGCTCTGCATGTGCGGACCGATGCGCATCGTGAACTGGATCGGATTCCGGTTGTTGAAGTTGTAGGCCAGCTGGTTGTCCACGTTCTGTAGCTGCCGGTACACCTCGTGGGCCGACTGCAGCCCCACCTTGAAGCTGTGGGCGCCGGTGACGTACGCCATCGATGCGCGCCAGATGTTGTGCTGCTGGTTGTTGGAGGCGGCGGTGGCCCAGCCGCGATAGGTGAAGTTGGGCACCGGTACACCGGCCGCCGTGCTCTGCTCGGTGACGGCGACGAGGCCCGTCTGCGATCCCGGAGGTGCGTAGCCGCCCCATTTGCTGCTGAACGACGAATAGCCGGCCTCGAACAGCACGCGGTTGGTCATCGGCGACGTCCACGTGGCCTGCGTGATCTTCTCCCGCTCCGGCCACATGTTGGCCGACTCGGGCGACGTGGTCGAGGTGCCCAGCGCAATCCAATCGTCGCCGCGGTCGCGGCACCGCTCGCCCTCGTTCACCAGTGCCGACCCGACGCAGTTGGCCTGGTAGTCCCAGTAGAACCCCACTTTGTTCTTGCTGGTGAGCTGGCTCGTGAGGCGGATGGCCTCGATCTTCTTGGCGGCCGCCGACCGCGCCTTCACGGCCGGATCCTTTACGTAGTCCCACCGCGCCGCGTTGAGCGCGTTGGCGTTGGCATACAGGCCTGGAATGTCCGTTTGGCTGCCGTAGGTGCGCAGGTTGTTGAAGAACCACACGCGATCGCGCTTGATCGGACCGCCCAGCGAGAAGTTCGTGTCCCAGTTCTTGATCAGGCCCGGCGGCTCGGTGATGCCGATGCGGCGCAGGTCGTCGTCGAGGTTGCTGCTCTGGGACCACTCGCCCGCCGTGCTGAAGAACGCCTGGCCGCTGAAGTTGTTGCCGCCGCTCTTCGGGATGATGTTGAACGCGGGACCGCCGCGATCCACCTCGCCCATGCCGCCCGCGACGGTCACCTGCACTTCCGTGGCGTTGACGAAGTCGTAGGCGAAGCTCGACACGCCGCCGCCGCCGAAGGCGGAGCCGACGTTCATGCCGTCCACCTGCACGGTGCCTTCGTTGCCGCGGCCGCCGCGCGAGGTGAAGAAGAAGTTCGTCGCCGTGCCGGTCATCGACTGCGTGGAGTTCACGTCGAGCGTCAGCGACTGGACGCCCGGCACCATGGCCAGCACGTTGCCGTAGGTGCGGGAGGTGGGCACCTCGGCAAGCACCTCGTTACTGAGGACCACCTGGCGCTTCGTGCTCGTCTGCGTATCGACCACGGGCGTGGCGCCGCTGACCGTGATGGTCTCTTCCAGCGATCCGACACGGAGGTCGGCGTTGATCGTGGTCACGCCGGCGCCGGTGAGCTCGATCGCCTCGCGCTTGACGATCGAGAATCCGGAGAGCGTGAACGTCACCATGTACGTGCCGGGAGGGAGATCGACGATCCGGTACTGTCCAGTTCCATCCGTGACCACCGTGCGGACTTTCTCGATGAGCGCCGGGCTCGACGCCTCGACGCTGACGCCCGGCAGGATGGCTCCTGACGCGTCTCTGACGATGCCCGCGACGGCGGTTTGCGAAAACGCTGGTGTGGCAAGAAGAAGTAGTGCGGTGACGGCAAACGATCCGGCTGCCAGTGCACGCATCGACGGCCTCCCGGTGAGTTGTGTACGTCCCCCGAAACTGCGGTGTGTGGTGCCGCCGGTAGCCTAAGGCAAGGGCAAGTGGCGATCAAGCTCGCAAACAGCCGCGCCGGAATACGCACATGAACGACGACGGCCACGATCACGCCGGTCACGACCATGACCATGCAGGCCACTCTCATGACCTGAGCGCGGACGCCGACCGTCGCTACCTCACGATCGCGGTCGTGCCGATCGTCGGGTTCATGGCCTTCGAGACGGTCGTGGGCATCGTCGCGCACTCACTCGCGTTGTTGTCCGACGCGGCTCACATGCTCCGCTCGCAAGTCGGAGGAACGAAGCGGTCTTGCGGCTTCCCGTGGAGCCGCAAGGCCGCGCCTGCGTGGTCTCCTCATGCGAAGGTGGAAACGTCGGTCTCCTTCATCCTTCTGTCGATGGTGACGGGAATTTCCCCGTCACATCAGAAAGGGGAGTCGCTTCAAGGTTCTCGAGTGTGCAGGATTCTGGCTGAAACGGGAAGGTTCTGCCGCTAAGTCGACACGCTGCCGGCGACGTCCCTGGAGAGATCTTGGAGACGAGATTCGGTGCGCGAGAAGTGGCCCAAAATCTCTAAGGAATTTGAGGGTATTGGGGTGGGTGACGGGTCTCGAACCCGCGACATCCGGATCCACAATCCGGCGCTCTACCCCTGAGCTACACCCACCGTGCTGGTCAGAACTTCTTATGCTAACACGGCCGGTGGAGCCGACATGGCCGCGGGCTCCAGACCCGCCCAATCCCTGAAAACTAGGCCCTGGCCTGTTCGGCCACAGTGTCGGCGGGCAGTTCGGAAAGTACGCCGTCGTCGACCCGCACGCGGACCGGTTCGACGTGGCGGGCCTGCTCCATCTTGGCGAGATACATCGCGCGGTCCGCGCGGGCGAGCAGGTCGTGCGCGAGTTGCCGCGCCACCAGCCGGCGCTGTTCCACCGGCCCGAGTTGCAGGCTGACCACACCCACGTCGACCAGCACGCCACCGTTGAGGCGCTCGTCCTCCTGGGTCCAGTCGTACCGCTCCACCGCCGTCCGGAAGCGCTCGGCGATGATCCAGCCGTCGTGGGCGGCGGTGAGGTCGGGGATCAGAAAACAGAATTCGTCGCCGCCGAAACGCGCGTGCAGCTCGTGGCTCTCGTCGCTCGAGCCGTCCTGCGCCACGATGTCGTTGGCTCTGATCTGCTCGCACAGCAACCGCGCGACCCGTTCGATGATGCGGTCGCCGAGGGCGTGCCCGTAGGTGTCGTTGAACTTCTTGAACGAGCGGATGTCCACGAGTCCGACCGCGCACCAGTGCCCGCGCTGCTCGATCTCGAGGAACGATTCGAGCCGCTCGATGAAGCGGCGGAAGTTCATCAGCCGGGTCTTGGGGTCGCGGTGCGCCCGATCGGTCAAGTCGGCGACGAGCTGCTCGAAGTACTTCGTGATGCTGCTGACCGTGGTTTCGCGGGCGGCGAGCTCCTCGCGCATGCGGCGCATGCGATCCGAAAAGCCGGTGGACATCGCCTGCAGCGCTTCCTGCTTGGACGCCTGCCACATGGTCTCGTGGCGGGCGAACACCGCATCCACGGCCTGGATCAGTGAATCCTGATGCGCCTGAGACAGCGAAAGCTGCTCACGAATCCAGTGATGGAGGTCGTTGAGGGTCTCGGGAGGCATGCCGGCCTGGGGACGGTCGGCCTTATGAGATCTCGTGTTTCGCACCCGGGTCCACCACCTTTGGGATACTCGTCTGTGCAACCCCCACTTCAAACGATGTGCCGGGTAGTGTGCGAGAATTGCGCGCCTGTTTTCAAGCGCAGCCGAACTCGCTCTGTAGTGAAATCGAACAGATGTCACGTCCCGAGAACGGATTTGATAGCCTGAAATGGAGTCGTTAGCCGCACGCGCTCTCACGTGCATCAGATTCAGACACGTGTCGCGGCTCAGGCGAGACATCTGTCAAAAAATCTAGCCAGGCACAGTCTGTCAATCTTGCCGACGTTTGGGAGCAACCGTATTTCGTGGCTCGATGGTGATCGCGCTGGAGGGTTCGCGACAGCCGGCAGGTAAAATACGCCGCATGCGCCCGTAGCTCAGGTGGATAGAGCACCGGCCTTCTGAGGCGTCTAGACGGAAAGCGCCGAACTGCAGGATGATGCGCAGGCCTGAAAGCGTAGGGCTTTGCACTCCGTACGGTCTGAACCTCACTGCGTGGGCATGCACCGAGCCGCCAACGGAACTGACACCAGAAGTGACACCGGAGCCGACTCCGCCGCTGCCAGCGGAGAGCTGCACGGCCGTGCCTGACGCCAATGCCGGATGGAGTCGAACAGCTGTGCAATCTTTTTCGGACACAGAAGCCTCTACTGCTGGTGGGCGCTGGTGCGAGCGCCAGAGTCGGTTACCCGTGCTGGGGAAAGCTGGTGGAGCGCCTCGCCGGCAAGTTCAGCCCCGGTCTGCCTGTCGGCGTTGACGCCCTGGCTGAGGTTGACCAGATCGAGCAGATCGCACTGGATTCCGGTCGCCGGGAGGAGTACTGGAAGTTCTTGGACGACGCGTTTTGCGCGCAGTCTCGGACCCTAGGTGACCTGAGATTCCACCGAAGCCTGATTTCACTGGGTTTTGCCGGTCTCGCCACAACGAATTACGACCCGACACTCGAGCAAGCCTGCGACTTGGAGTACCGGGAGCTGAACCTAACGCGTTGCGAGGAGATCGACCTTCGGGAGCCAGATCCGCGGTACCGCGTCTTCCGATTTTTGCGGAGTCTGGCCGTCGAGCCCCATCACCGGTATGTGCTCCACTTGCACGGTTTCCATCGGTGGCCGGCTCGGTTGATTCTTGGCGGCAAGAGCTACGAGGCCGCCTACGGTCATCGACACGCCGAACCTGACGACACGCTGCGCACTTTCCATCGAAAAGTACTCTATGCAGTGCTAGCGACGCGCCCAGTCGTGTTCGTCGGATTCGGTATGGCGGATCCGTTTTTCGTTGAAGTCTTACGGCTTCTGAAGCGCGATTTCGTGTTGACTGACGAACCGGCCCACTTCGCGATCATGCCCTATGAGGTCGACGCGGTGTCGACTGCGACCGAGCATGAACGTCGGGTCGCGCACGATCGTGAGCAGGCCGTTATCCGAGAAAAGCTCCCGAACGGCGTGCAGCCGGTGTTCTACCACGCGCCCGATGGGAATCACGATGAGCTGCCGGGGCTGATCGCGGATCTTGCTTCCGAGCTTGGACGTCCGACGCCACCCGCACAATCGTTTATGGACCGCTTCGCAGCGCGCGGATTCGAGGAGGTGTGATGGAGATCCGTCGGCCTGCGCTGGCGGCCGCGTTCGCCGCATTCGAGGCCAGAGGCAGCGGTGTAGTCATCGGACTCCCAGGCGTGGGGAAGTCTCATTTGCTGACGCATTACGCGCAGGACGCGGACCGAGCGGGCCGTCGGAGTTGTCTCTTGGCGCTCGACAAGCACCACGTCCGGAACGACGCGGAGCTGCAGGTTGAGTTTGGAATGGATGGTGACCTCATCCACGAAATGGAGTTGGACCAGGCAGCGACTGAGCAACGTCCTGGTCTCTTCGTGATCGATTCGTACGACGCCTTGAGGTCCGAGGATGCTCAGCGATTCGTCCTGAATCTGATCAGGCGTGCAAAAAATAAGCTCGGCAGGCGATGGCGGATCGTCGTTTCTGTCAGAACCTTTGACGCAGTTCGGTCGGCGAATCTGCTAAACCTGTTTCCATCGGATCGCACGGGATCCGGCGAAGCGTTTCAACTAGCTGGTGTTCACTGTCGACACTTTGCGATTCCTACGCTCAGCGACGCCGAGACGGAGGCAGCCGTCGCGACGATCGACGGTCTTGCGATTCCCTTTGCGAACGGCTCGCAAGAGTTCAAGCGGCTACTTCATGTTCCGTTCAATCTATGGCTCGCCGAGCAGTTGTTGAGGCACGGAGTCGAGCTCGATCGGCTGAGTGCGGTTTCCTCGGAAGTGCAGTTGCTGTCGATGTTCTGGCGCCAGAGGGTAGAAGCTGGCAATGACGCGATGCGTCGACACGCGCTGCTCACGCTCGTGACCCGTCGGATGGTTGAAGCCAGAGAGCTCTCTCTCAGGCTCGAACCCGTTTTCGGCGAAGGTCCAGACGACGTTTGGCGCGACCTCTTTAGCGCGGCCGTTCTCGTGAAGCCGGATACAGCCGGCCAGAGAGTCGCCTATGCGCACAACATTTTGTTCGATTTCGCGGTTAGCGTGCTCCTGATCGAGGACGATGCGGCACGCGTGGCGGCGTTTCTTTCTGCGGAGCCCGCACGCCCGGTTTTTCTTCGCCCGAGCATCGATTACTACTTCACTAGGCTGTGGTTCGAAAACCGCAGGACGTTCTGGACGACAGCGTTAACGCTGCTAGCGAGCAAAGACCCTCACCTGCGACTCTTCGGCCGGCTGATCCCCATGGCTGTGGTTGCAAGGGAGGCTCGCCAGCTGGAGGAGTTCGAGCCGATGGTGGCGGAACTTCAAGCCGACACTCCAAACGCCCCAGACGCGGCTCTTCGACTGCTTCAAGCCAGAAGGGCAATCACACCGCCTCGTTCTGATCTATGGCTGCACTTCTTCGACCTCTTGTCTCAGCGGTTGCATCGAGCTTTTGCCTGGGACCTCGCGGTGCAGACGTTCGAGTTGATCGACGGAGATGTCGCTGACGTTCCCCCGCTTACCGGCACCATCGCGCGCCGCATCCTTCAGTGGGTCTGGCAGATCAGGAATGAGCAACCGTGGTCAGACTCCCTGGGCTCGTTCTGGGCAACTCGGCTAGCGGTGCGAACGTTTTGTACAAGCCCGGGGCAGTCGATCGAGCTATTGCGGCCGATCATCGAAGCTACGGAGACCGATCCGTCGTTTCCTCTGGAGTACCTCAGACAAGTCGTTTCGGGCGTAGAGCACATTTGGCCCTGCTCCCCGGAATTCGCAGTGGAGGTCTATGCTCGAACGTTCGCTCACCGCGAGGAGAGTCGGGCCCCCACTTCCATGGGAAGTCCCGTATTGCCGCTTCGGAGCCACAGAAGCCAAGACTTCGAGATGTGCCTGTACGAGCTCGGTCACCATTTCGAGGCCTTTCTAGCGGCTGATGTTCAACATGCGTTGATAGCCGGAATCATTTCAATAGACCGTCGAGTAGAAGAAGAGCATGTCACCCCTTACCTGCGAGAAGGTCGCACGCTCGACGATGTGTCACGACGCTTCTCGTTCGGCACGCGTGAGGCGGTGTACGTTCGCGATTTCAGTGAGTCGTGGCGTTCTACAGGGTATCGAGACCACAACCTGACGATGGGTGATGCTGTTCTCGACCGATTGAACAAATCCGCTGAGGCGGGGGATGAGCAAGATATCGATCGATTCATTCGGTTGTTTATCGACCACGCTCGAATGGCGTTTTGGTGGTCGGCGTTACTTGCAGTTGGCGCTAAGTACCCTGCGCTCTTTGCCCAGCGCCTTTTTCCGATGTGCGTGTCGGAAGGAATCTTGACGGCGGTCGGGAGCGCTAAAGAACTGACAGATTTTGTGGTCGCGGCGTATCCTTTTTGGACGCCCGAACAACGTCAGAGCTACGAGGACGCGGTGATCGCACTGCCAAGCACCGCTGACGATGAAGGTAGGAGCGATCGCCGCGCGCAGCGTCTTCTAGGGTTGCTGCCAGCGAACTTGGTCGCCACGGCCGCAGCGCGTGACGCGAGAGACGAATGGGCGGCCTCGGGTCACGCAGTCCGAAACGACCCCCTGGTCAAATTCGAGTTCAGCTCCGGACCTGTCGAAGAGGACGACTGGCTGCGGGAGCGAGGCGTCAATCCTGACGAACCCGCGAATCGTGCAATCAAGAACGCGACGAGGCCTCTGGAAGACTTTCAGAACCAGTGGCGCAACTCAGTGCCCAGTGTCGAAGTCATCGAGGAATTGCTTCCGGCCTTGGGCGAGGCTGTTCGTCTCATCGAACGGCATGAGGCCGATCCAGCTGTTATCGTCGATGCCAGAACAGACGTGAACGGGGCGGCCAAATTGGCGGCTCGGCGCCTCCAGCCGGAGCATCCAGGCTTCGCCCTGGTCAGGAGAATGCTGCTCAACGCCGCGCAAAACCCTGCGGTGCGATTCGACGAGCCGGAAAACGAGGACAAGGATTCGCCGTCGTGGTCGCCTCGGCCTGAGACGGAAGCGGCTGAGGGCCTTCCGTGGCTCGCCATGAGGGGAGGTGCGGACGCGGAGGTTCTCGCCGCTATCGAATCGCTCTCGGGCGACTTCGACGCGACGATTCGATACTTGGCTGTTCGAGAGCTCTTTCGGATAGCGGATGTCGCGCCGCAGTTTATGTGGCGCATTCTCTTGGAAAGGATCGAAACCGACAGATCTCCGATCGTTCGATTAGCGATCTCGGAGGCTCTGGCTCGACTCGGGCGGAAACACCAGGAACAGGTGTCAGAGGCGGTCCGTCGTCTGTGGGTTCACCTTCCGCCGGACAGTTCCTCCGCCTCCAACTTCAGGGACCTCCTGCTCGACATCGTGATCTGGCTGCGGTTCGAACGCCATGACCCCTGGGCGACTGCGGCACTCGATGAGCTCGCCGACGCCCCCCGGCTGAACCCCCGCGCCCTTGAATCTGCAGTCTTCAAGATGTGGCACAAAGTGCTGCCGTCTCGACTGCATGCGAATCCGGCCGGTGCGGCAGAATTGTTACGGGTTCTCGCCTCGGCCGTTCATAACTGTTGTGTGGCTTTGGCCGAGCGCAACCCAGAAAACGATGAAGCAGATGAGGACGCTGTAAAGGCTCTATATGGCGTGCTCGACGAGTCGGTGTCCCATGCTCACTTCTGCGTGTCGCCCAAGCACAGTCGAGACGGTGATGCCAACGACGAGCAAAAGCGGCGATTCTTCGAATTGGTTGCGCCGATTCTTGATCGGATACTCGCTTTTGCGCTCGATCGCGGATTCATCTTGGCTTCGACGGTTCACCACCTGATGCAGATGCTTAACGAAGTGGTGACGTTCGACGCGCGCCGTGCCGTGATTATGGCAGCGAAGGCTGCCCAAGCAGGTCGAGGGGCGAACTACAACATCGATTCGTTGGCCGTACGCGAGGTGGTCAAGCTCGTCGAAACGGTACTCGCTGATCATCGGGCCGAGGTCCAAGGCGGTCAGGCGCTTGAGTCACTCATGGGTTTGCTCGATGTCTTTGCGGCCACAGGCTGGCCGGAAGCGATAAAGCTAGTTTGGCGTCTTGATGATTTGTACCGATGATTATCTAGCCGGCTCGAAGCCATGCTAGGCGAGGTGCGCCCGCGCTAGGGCACAAGAGCATCGCCATGACAGTGCGATACTCCCATCTGTCGCCCGACTTCCTGCAGGACGCCGTGGACCGTCTCGTACCGCAGTCGGACGAGCCGCAGCCGATGAATCCAACTGGCACCAGAACTGACACCAGTGCCAAGGGGTCGATCGAGTCCGGTGGTGGAAACGCTCACTAAACGCGCTGCGCCATTAAGATAGCCATCACGCGCCCGTAGCTCAGTTGGATAGAGCACCGGCCTTCTAAGCCGGGGGTCGAAGGTTCGAGTCCTTCCGGGCGCGCCAATTTCTAAAGAATCCGCGAACGCGAACTTGCGTTGGCCTGACGTCCCCCCAGTTCTGAGTAGCGTTTCGGTTTAGAGTCCGGCCTAGCGAAAGGGTCGGCCGATGAAGAAGTGGTTCACGGAAGCACAGATTGTGGGGTTCCTGTGCGAAGCCGATGCCGGGATCCCGGTCAAGGACCTCTGCCGAAGGCACGGGTTCTCCGACGCGAGCTACTACCTCTGGCGGAGCAAGTTCGGCGGCATGAGCGTGTCGGACGCGAACGCTTGAAGGAACTCGAGATCGAAAACACCCGTCTCAAGAAGTTGCTCGCGGACTCCCTCCTGGAGAACGAGGGACCCGTGTGTCAATAGTCAGGTGACGCGCCCCCCACTTATCAGGTGAAAGTCCCCCCTCCTGGTTATTCCGCCTCGGCGGCGGCCACGGCCTTCGACTTCAGCAGTCCCGCTTTCATCTTCTCCTTGAGCCGGTAGCTGTCGCCCCGGATGTTGACGGTGATCGAGTGGTGCAGCAACCGGTCGAGGATGGCCGAGGCGATCACGGGGTCGCCAAAGACCTCGCCCCACGCGCCGAGGCTCTGATTGCTGGTCAGGATGATCGCGCCCCGCTCGTACCGGCGGGACACCAGCTGGAAGAAGAGATTGGCGCCCTGCCGGTCGATGGGGATGTAGCCGATCTCGTCGATGATGAGCAGCTGCGGCTGCGCCAGGATCTTCAGCCGCTCGTCGAGGCGCCCCTCCGCCAAGGCCTTGCCGAGGGTAGCGATGAGACCCGCGGCAGTCGTAAACAGGACGCGGACGCCGTGCTCGCAGGCCTTGAGCCCGAGGGCGACGGCCAGGTGCGTCTTACCGACGCCGGGCGGGCCGAGCAGCAGGACGTTGTCCCCGGTTTCGAGATACCGACCGGTGGCCAGCTCGCGAATGACTTTGGGATCGATCGACGGCTGGAATTTGAAATCAAAGGCGTCGAGCGTCTTCTGAAACGGGAAGCGCGCCATCGAGACGCGCATCGTCAGGTGCTTTTCGGATTTCGAGCGGATTTCCAGCGCCAGGAGCTCGTCGAGAAACTCGGAGTACGGGACGTCGCGCTTCGCGGCCTGCTCGAGGAGCGAGGGCAGCTCAGCCTCGAGGCGATGGAGCCGGAGGCGCTGACAGTGACTGCGCAGCCGATCGAAGAGCGGCGTACTCATTGGCCACCGCCGATGGCGCTCAGGGTCTCGTAGATGGCGAGATCGCGGACTTCGACGGCGCCCAGCGCGTGATATGCCGGGTCCCATTGCGGCGCGTCCGCCAGCAACGGGGGGCCCGGACGCAGCAAGCCGGCGTAGTGCGCCGGCTCCATTACGACCGCATGCCGGCCGGCCTTCGCGTGCTGCGCGATGCAGGTGTCGCCCGCGACGATGACGTAGTGCGTGGCGGTCTCCCGCACGTCGACCGTCTGGCCGACGTAGCGCACGGGCACCGAGTACCGGCCCGCGGCGATGGCCACGAGCGCGTCGGCCGCGACAATGCGCCGCCGGGGTGCGGTGTAGTGATACGGCGGCTGGCTCCCGAGCGGCGTCAGCGTCTCGCGGGCGAAGCGATCGATCGGGCGCTCGTGCGTGGTGCCGTGCTCGCGCACGTCGGACACCGTGGCCGCCCACTCCTCGAGCCACGTCTCGAGCGCGGCCCAGTTCGCAAACCGACGGCCCGCCAGCGCATTGCGCTTCACGTACTTCACGCCACTCTCGACCTTGCCCTTGGTCCGCGCCCGGTACGGCTGACACGCGCGCGGCGTGAAGCCGTAGTACCGCGCGAAGTCCTCGAAGCGCGGATGCCACAGGACCTGGCCCGCCGATCGGCCGAGCGTGATGGTGCGCGGATTGTCGTAGAGGCAGCTGAGCGGCACCCCGCCGAAGTGGCCCAGGGCGCGCTCGTGCCCATCAAGAAGCGTGTCGAGCCGCTCGTTGCGATACGCATAGGCGACCGCGCGGCGCGAGAAGCCAAGCGTGAACACAAAGAAGTGCACCGCCGTTGCCACGTCCGCGATCCACACGAGGAGCTGCCCGAAGTCGACTTGTGCCTGCTCGCCGGGGCCGGTTTCGAACCGCACCGTGGCGCGCGCCGCCCACTGCCGCGTCGTCCGCAGGGGCTGCAGGGCTCGCTGCACCTGCTGATACCCGCCGGTGAAGCCCTGCGCCTGGAGCTCGCGGAGGAGGACGGCCCCATTCCACCCGACCTCGGGGCCGCGCCGCTCCAGAAACGGCCGGTGGGCGTCGATCGCCTTCGGATACACCCGCGGCGTGCGTGGACGCCAGGCGCCCCGCTGGCGCCAGCGCTTGATGGTCTTTTTGTCGGCGCCCAGCTCCCGCGCGATCGTCTTGACGTGCTCGCCGCGGGCCAGCCGGGCCAGCACCTCGCGCACAACGTCTTCTCGCAGCATCCCGCCCTCCACCGGCGCCCCGGGCACCGGTGTCGAGCCTACGTCCGTCGTCTGATCGTCCATCGTCCTCTCCCTCGGAATGGAGGGGGGACTTTCAGCTGATAAGTCCTGGGGGGACTTTCACATGATTACTGACACCGTGAGGTAATGCGAAAAAAGTGGTGACCGCACCGGCTCGACGCGAGGTGGTGCGGGCGATGGTCACGCGGGGGCTCAGCGAGCGGCGCGCGTTGGCCGTCGTGCACATGAGCGCCGCCGCGCTCCGGTATGTGCCGCGGCCGGATCCCGATCCCACCCTGCGTGATCGCATCGTCGCCCTCCCCCTCGCGGACTGTCATCGCCGCCATGCCAGACGGCTGATGAAAGAAACGGGTACAGTCACCGCTGGACTCTAAAGCCGACTGCTACTCAAGACGGGGGGACGTCAAAGGCAATCCAAGGAGGCAAACGTTGACACGCGAGAGTTCCGAGCGTGAAGTGGTGTGGTCTAATGCTGTTCGACAAACGCACGGACTCCCGTGGCACGCATCGAGAAAACCGTCTTCATCTGTTACCGACGAACCAACGTTCCGTGGGCTCTCGCGATTTTTCAGAACCTGCGCAGCGAGGGTTTTGACGTATTTTTCGATTTCACCGGCATTGGCAGCGGCGACTTCGAACACATCATCCTCGACAATATACGTGCCCGGGCGCATTTCTTGGTGCTTCTCACGCCGTCCGCCCTCGAGGGATGTGATCGCCCCGACGATTGGCTGCGACTGGAAATCGAGACTGCGCTCAGTTCGCAACGCAACATCGTGCCAATCATGCTGGACGGCTTTGACTTTTACACGCCGACCATTGCAGATCAACTGACGGGAACGATCGCGCCTCTCAAGCGCTACCAAGCACTTGAAGTGCCGTCGGCGTACTTCTTGGAGGCGATGACTCGCCTGCGCGACACGTTCCTGAACGTCGCGCTGGAAGCCGTCCTGCAGCCGGCATCGCCTTTCGCTCAGCAAGTATCACAGGTAGAACAGAAAGCGGCCGAAGCTGCGCCGGCAGTCCAGAGCAGCGACTTGACCGTGCAAAAATACTTGGAGCGCGCGGTAGAAACAAAGGATGTGGCCGACAAAATTCGGTTCTATAGTGAAGTCCTCCGATTGAGAAACGACGATGTATCCGCTCTGAACAATCGTGGGGTGCTGCGTCAGCAGAGTGGTGATTTGACCGGCGCCAAAGAAGACTTCGATGCCGCTATTCGTCACAAACCTTCCTGGAGTGAACCGTTTCACAACCGAGGCTGGTTGCGCTACTTGCTGAATGATCTTGCTGGTGCGAGCGAAGACTTCGACACTGCGATCAGCCGAGAACCACGGCTCGCGGATGCTTTCAATCATCGCGGCAACTTGCGCCGACAACTTGGTGATCTGAATGGGGCGCGTGAGGACTTTGACGCCGCGATTCTTATCGATCGAAACTTCGCCGATGCGTACAAGAACCGAGGGTGGCTGCGGCATCAGCAGGGAGACCTAGCTGGCGCTGAAGACGATTTCAAGATGGCAGCGCAATTGGGACTGTCTGCTTCGCCCTGAGCGCTCTCTTGAACGCCCAGTCTCATTCGATGAACCGAACCCGTTGCGAATGCGGGCCATGTGTTCAGCGTTCCGGACGAAGGGTCTTCTAAACCAGAGATCGGGCTGACACCGCCGGAGGTCATGCGGACGGAGGGCCTTCTAAGCCGCGGGTCGCAGGTTCGAGTCCTGCCGGGCGCGCCAACTCGCTTCGCGAGTTGGCCACGCCCCGCAGGTCTTCAGTCACATCTGGTCTCGCATTTCGCTCCCCCTGATGAGGCGACCACAGACCTCGCTCGTCACCGCGATGGGGTGGCCTCATAGCCCAAGGCGACTTTTGCCAGCTCGTCGCGAACCGGGGCCCACGTCGTAGCCGCCGCGGAATTCGGTGGGAGCTTCAACGTCGCTTCGATCATCACCGCGCTCCCCTTCAAGAGCGCGTCTGCCTCCGCGACGCCCTTCTGATTTTTCCCTAACGCGGCGTTCAGCGCCTTCGCATTGTTCCTCATGGCGTCGACGTTCTGAATCGCAGCCTGACGGCCCTCAGGCGTGAGGTTCGCATTGGCGGTCAGCGCGCCATCGTATGCAGTGCGAAAGGCATCCATGTACTTTTCGAGACTTGCGGCGGCGGTCGCGAGCTCGCCGTCGTTGAGCCGCCTGGCTTGTGCGCCAAGCGCCTGTTGTCCTGGCCTGAGCAGGGCTGTGTTGTACGCCTCCGCGAGGCGGCGAAGATCGGTGGAGAGGGCTCCCCACTCTTTGGATCCTTTGAACCCTGCTGGTTGCGTGGATGCCCAGGTGTCGAGCCGCGTGGCGAACTGGAGAAGCGAGAGCACTTCACTACTGGCCGAGTAGCCCGGGCTGAATCTCTCCTGGGCACGCTCGACCTGATCCTGGAAGTCGTCGAAGAACTCGTTGGTGTTGACCTCGCCGCGTTCGCCCTTGATTTTGGAGTTCTTCAGCTTGTCGTCAAGGGCGGCTTCAAACGTCGCACGCTTGGTCTCGATGCTCGTGAGTAACGACTTGACCTCCTGATCCGTCAGGCGTGCGGCTCCAGTTGCCAACAGAGGTGTCGAGAGAAGACAAGCCGCCGCCGCGCAAACAAGTAACTTCCGAAATGTCATAAGGCACCTCAGGGGCGTGACTACTTTGTAAGACGTGGGGGCGTCTCTTCTGAGGGCTGCAAATTCCGTGCGGGGGAACTGTCGGCGTACCGCGGTCGAATGCGCGACTGCCGACGGCGAGGCTACCGTCGGCCGTGATTGCGCCACGGCATTCAGAGGACCCCCGAAGGGGTCCTCAGTCGTCACATCTACCGGCCGGCCGTTTCTTCAGTTTCGTTGATGACGGCCCGCAGTTGGCCGTTCACGTCTCGCTCGAACACCTGCCGCTCCGTGAGCCATCGGCCGCGACCGATTTGTCGCACTGTCGTGACGGTCCGGAGGGTCACTCGCATGGGATCACCGGGGGCAATGGGACTCCGGCTTTCCACTTCTTCGATCGTAGAGCGGCCGCCATCGGCCGTTGCCGTCGTCGTCCGGTGAATTCGCTGGCTCAGCGCGAGCGGGGATGATCCGTCGGCGTACGGAGCATGTATCTCGATCACCTCCTGCTCCCGGTCATCGGCATTGGAGCGGCGGATGACGGACCTCTCCTCGACAGCCAGCTTCCCGTTCACGTCGCGACGTTCGATCGTCTCTTCCTCCATGCGTTCCGAACCGACGATCCGCGCCTCGCCGCGCCGGACTTCGATCGGTTGCCATCGCCCGTTGGTGTCGCGAACCAGCTGCGTACTGTCGCGCCGGACCAGCCCCGGGTTGATCAGTCGTTCTGTGGACTCGGTGCGTTCGGTTGCTTGGAGCGTGTTGTCGAGGTCCGCCACCATGAGCGTGATGTCCGTGTCACGCACGCCAGGTGACGCCGACGTTGTGCGCTCGACCTGACGCGACGTGACGCGATGGCGGCCATCGAGGTCCGGAGCCGAGGTGGTGTGGATGGCTGTCGATCCGCCATTTGCCAGGGTGTCCCGCCGCGAGTCGGTCACCTCTAACAGCGTTCGCCGGCCGTCTGGAGCGAACCCGAATTCGTCACGTCTGGTCTGCGTGGTATTGGGTGCCGTACGGCTTGTGTCGATGACAATCTCCTGGATCGGCGCCAGTCTGCCTTCAATGCCCCGCACTTCGAGGGTTTCGACGACGACGTCCCGGCTGCCGGATTCACTTCGCGTCTGCACACGTTGCCAGCGCGCGTCGCCGGCGGCGGAGGTGCGCTCCGTGACGCTCCTGACCGGCTCTCCCTGCGCGGTCGTGTCGCTTGCTGTCTGGGCGGTAGCGGCCGCCGATGTGATCACGATGCCGAAACAGAGAGCTGCAATGCGTTCAAGCGTCATACGCCACTCCTCCAGTTCCGCCGGAGTGTACTTGCCAGGCATCCGGATCGCCATAGATTCCTGACGCGCGGAGGAGAAGAAACGCCAATGTGAGGCCGCTGTCGCTATGTCATGCCCTCAGCTGGGCGCCGCGAGGTCACGTCGCGGAAAGACCACCAGTGCCCACACCATTGCTATCAGAATGGCCGACGAGAGGACGGCCACGTCCGAAAGCGCCACGAAGCCGCCGAGGATGGCTTTCACTTTGAGGTAGTGGAACAGCGAGTACGGCTGCAGCCCTTCCGCCGCGGGCCAGAGGGAACCGAGCACTTCCGGCACGTACATCGCAATCACGATGCCCAGCGTCACACCGAGCGCCGGCGTCAGCCGGTCGAACGAGACCGATGCCGCGAGCGCGATTGCCGCCAAGGCTCCGAACAGCAGGACGCTGTTCAGCCACAACAGCGGCAAGTTCCTGAACGGCAGTTCCTCGACAACGCCGGCAAAGGTCGCCCCGCTGACGCTGCCAGCGAGCAGGGCCGCGATCGAGATGGCGATGAATCCGAACGAAGCCGCGAGGAGGCTGAGATAGAGCACGCGCCGAGACAGCGGCCGCGCCAGGGCGACTTCGAGCGTGCCAGGCTGCCGCTCGCCGGCGACGGCCGTGGCTGAAAACCCCACCGCGAACACCGACGTCAGCATGATCGCGATCGGATGGATCAAGCCGAGGGCGATCGTACCGGCGAGGCTGAACACGTCTCCGCCACCGAATCGGGCGAACTGTTCCGGCAGGATCCCGGTCTGCATCAGCGCGGTGAACCGGGAGCCGAACCGCGCATAGACGACGGCGAGCAGGAAGCCCCAGGCGGCCAGCGCGATCGAGACGATCGCGAGCTTGGTTCGTTGCGCGCGCCAGGTATGAAGCAAGAGGGCGCGGTTCATGTGGTCGCGGCCTCGTCGTAAAACTCGAGGAACGCTTCTTCGAGACGCGCGGGCTCGATCGTGAGATCCACGACCGCCGCGTCGGCGATCGCCGCAAGGAACGGCCGTACGCTCCCCTCGACACGGCACGTCAAGAAGCCGTCGCCGTGCTCGACGTTCGTGATTCCAGACACCGTATCGAGCCGCGGGGGCGGTCCGGTGAATCGCATCAGGACGTTGCGCTTCCGACGAGCCAGGAGCCCGACCGTCTCCTCCAGCGCCACGAGCCGTCCCTCGCGGACGATCGCCACGCGATCGCAGACGCGTTCCACTTCGGAGAGGACGTGTGACGAAAAGAAGATCGTCCGCCCCTCGGCCTTGAGGGTATCGAGGATTTCGTAGAACGCACGCTGCATGAGCGGGTCGAGCCCCTCGGTGGGCTCATCGAGAATCGCCAACTCCGGATCGTGCTGGAGCGCCTGGACGATGCCGACCTTCTGGCGCATGCCGCGTGAGTAGTCTCGGACGAGCCGCTTCAACGTGCGCGCCGAAAGCTCCAGCCGCTGGCACAATTCCGCGCGCCGCGAGGCGGGGCGGCCGCTCAGCTCGCCCAGGTAATCGAGCAGCTGTTCTCCCGTGAGCGTGTCGTAGAGCGCGATTCCGCTCGGCAGGTACCCGATCCGACGGCGGATCGCCACGCTGTCGCGAACCGTGTCGAGTCCAAACACGCGCCCGCGTCCGGCGGTCGGATGAAGAAACCCCAGCAGCAGGCGAATCGTCGTACTTTTTCCGGACCCGTTCGGTCCCAGGAACCCGAAGACTTCGCCCTCGCGAACGGCGATATCGAGCGATTCGAGCGCCCGGACTGGTGGGGACGCCGAGGTACGAAGGCGCTTCACCAGGGATGCGACCAGCCCCGACCGGTGTCCGTAATATTTGGTGAGACCGACGGTCTCGATTGCGTGCACTCGCCTTGATTTTATTGAGGAGGTCTCTGAAATGCGCCGAGGGGCCCGGCCGGGCGAGCTAAACGGCTTTTGCCGTTGGCTTTACGCCCCCTCACCGTGACGGCAGCTGTGACGCTAGTCCCCTGGAACCGTGATAACTCACCTAATTCCCGGGCGGGGCATCCCGGCTGGCTGCGTTGCTCATCGCTCACTTATGCCCAATAAGCTCGCTCTTCGCGCCTTGCCATCCGGGCGCCGCGCTCCGGGACTTAGGCAAGTCATCACGGTTCCAGGGGACTAGCCGTGGTTGCTGGGCTGACCGTCGCCGTCCGTCAATAGCGGAATCGGCGTCATTCCTTGGACGCCACGCCGCGGAGCAATGGGCTCTCCCACACGTAGAGCAACAGCGCCTTGAGGTCGGCAAAGCGCTTGGGTCCGAGCACGGTGCTCCATTCGCGCTCGATGTCGCGGAGCACGTCGTGGACCTTGGCGTAGGCGGCGCGTCCGCGTTTGGTAAAGCGGACCACACGCGCGCGGCCCTCGTCTGGCGCGTCGGATCGGACCAGATACCCGAGCGATTCGAGGCTCCTGAGCAGCTGGTTCATGGCCTGTTTGCTCATGCCGGCGCGCTCGGCGAGTAGACCGGGGCGCACGCCATCCGGACCCGGAAACTGCAGCACCGCCATATGCGGCAGGCGGAGCTCCGCGAATCCGGCCGCGTTGAGCTCGGCGATGATCCGGCGCTGAATGACCTGCGCCGGCACGCGAAGCAATGCGCCGATGAGCATGTCCTGGGTTTTGACGGGCGAGCGGGCCGGCAACGGCGAGGTTGACATTGAAGTAAATTGAGTTTACTCTCCAGAAGGTCAACTCAGTTTACTATAGGAGAGAGACCGATGGCACACGAAACCGCCCTCCACGTCAGCCCGTCCGATGAGACCGTCCGTCTCGGTCCGCTGGCCGTACGCTTCCTGCTCACCGGCGATCACTCGAATGGCAGCCTCGCGGCCTTTGAGGTCGCGGTCCCGGCCGGGCAGCGCCTGGCGGCGCCTGCGCACAGCCACGACCATTACGAAGAGACGATCTACGGACTCGCCGGCGTCTTGACCTGGACCGTCGACGGCGCTGCGATCGAGGTCGGGCCGGGGCAGGCGCTCTGCATTCCGCGCGGCGCCATTCACCGGTTCGACAACAACGCCAGCCAGGACGCGACGGCCCTCTGCTTGATCACGCCGGCCGCGATCGGCCCGGCGTATTTTCGCGAGGCGGCTGCGGTGATCGACGCCGCGGCGGGCGGGCCGCCTGATCGCGCCAAGATGGCGGAGATCATGCGCCGCCACGGCCTGACCCCGGCTCCGCCCCCGCCTCAGGCGTAACGTCAGGCGCCAGAGCGTGTGCCGTAGCGCGCCGGGATCAGGCCGCGTCTCGCGGCCCTCGCGCTGGGCCTCGTCCGGCCGCCAAGGCGGTCCACCGTCCAGCCGATGACGGCGACGCCGTCGATGGCGCGGCGTGCGAGGAACGCCTGGATTGTGCCGTGGTCGGCGCGGCCAGAGGGATAGGCGTGCTCCGCCAGTCTGCCCACCAGGCCGAGCAGGAGAAGGCCGAATGTGCCCAGCGGATGGTGCGCGCTCGCGAGCCGGTCTCGAGTGTTCATGGCTAGCTCCCCGTGATGTCGTGCCGTCCCGGTCTCACTCGAGAAGGAACGTCGTGACTGCTTCCGCGTACATCTCCGGCGCCGTCGTCATGCCCTCGTGGGCCTGCCCGTTGAGCAGCTGCAGGCGGGCGTGAGGGAGAACCGCTGCCAGCGCGTCGGTGACGTAGAGATCGTGGTCGCTCTCCGAGCCGATCTGCAGGCAGATCGGTATCGGGAGAGCACGGTATCCGCCGGCGTCGAAGTGGAATGCGCGCAACGCGCGCAAGTCGCTCAGGGTCGCCTTGGCGTCCGCAACGATCGGCGCCCACAGATCGGTGGCGCGCAGCGCCTCCAGATCGGCGACCGGCACGCGGATGGTGTCGCGGAAGAACGTGAACGAGAACTCGTCCCACGCCTCGGCCGCCGCCAGCGTCTCGAGCGTGCCGACGGCTTCGGGCGACATGAGTGACGGCCGCGGTGGCTCGTAGAGCGCCAGCTTGCGCACCGCTCCGGGCACGACCCGCGCCGCGTTGAGCGCGCACTGCGCCCCGTAGGAATGGCCGAGCAGGAACACGGGCTCGCCGATGTGCCGGATGAGCGCGGCCACGTCCTCCGCCTCGTCCAGCAGGCTGTGCCCCTCGGTGGCCTCGGTGGTGCCGCGATTGCGCCGGGCCAATGCGCACACCGTGAAGCGTTCGCGCAGGATCGGCTCCACGAACTCCCAGTTGGTGTGGTGATCGCTGAACCCGCCGTGCACCAGCACGAGAGCGGGACCGCGGCCCGACTTCTGGAACGAAATCCGGATGCCGCGCGGCGACGTGAACTGGATCATCACGGGATCGGTGGACGTCGTGATGCTGGCTCTCATGTCTCCTGGGCCTCCGCTTTTCGTCGCAGGCTCCAACTGAATGGGCAGTGTGGCTTCAAGGTGGTGCGTTCGATCGCCAGCGCGCGGGCCAGCGCTCGCTGTCCGGACCGGAACGCCGCTTCGAGCAGCGTGCGGTGCACCACGTCGCGCTGGGCGTGGCTGCCGCCAAACGCGTGCGCCTGATACCGCACCGGCAGCAGCATCGCCACCACGTCGCCATAGCGTTCGCGCCGGAACGCGTCGATGGCGCGGACGATCGAGAGCCCGACGCGCCGTGTCATCTCGGCGTTCGTGCCCGGAGCGATGGCGGCGCTCTCCACCGCCGACAGCAGCCGCGTTGCGGCGGCGTGCCGGCCCGTGGCAGCGAACGCCATCATCGCGTGCATGTCGTTGAAGGCGTAGAAACCGTCCTCGGCCGCCTGCTCGTAGGAGTCGGCCAGCTCGGTCCAGCGGTGGCCGACGTCGGCCCGCTGCAGGTAGAGCCGCCACAGCAGCGCTGCCGCGTCGAGCATCTGCAGCTGCACGGTGGTGGGTGCCGGGCGGATCGACCCGTCGTAGATGACGAGCACGCGATCGACGCGCCCCTGATCGAGGTGATACAGCGCCGTGTGCCACCAGTTGTGGAAGGCGAAGCCGTTGTCGTCCTGAGCCCAGTGCGCCCGCCGGGCGTCCATCCAGGCAATGCCCTCCGCCTGGCGCGATTGCATCTCCATCACGTGCGTCACGGCGTGCTGCGCCCAGCAGTCGTCGGGCTCGAGCTCGATCGCCCGCCGCCCCGTCTCCTCGGCGCGCCCGTAGTCGCCGCACTCCTCGAGGCCGAACGCCAGCATGCCGAGCACGAACCCATGGCCGGGCAGGTCGCCGCTCCACGCCGGCAGCACGCGGGTGACGCGGCCGCGCAGGTTGTCGCGATCGCCGTGGTAGAAGTCCGCGAGGTGGCCGACCTGCAAGGCCAGCACGTCGGTCGGATAGTCGTCGAGGACACGATCGAGCCGGGCGCGCATGCCGTCCCAGTTACCGGCGGCCCAGTCGCGAATCGCGGCGATGTGCACGCGTTCGCGGTCGGTCGCGGAGGGCATCAGCCGCTCGAGTTGCGCCAGGCCGCGCTGCACGTCGGGAAGGAAGCTGCGCTCCCACATGGTGAGGCAGACTTCGGCGCGCAGGATGTGGCCCATGATGAAGTCGGGCTCGGCCGCCAACGCCGCGTCGATGGTGGCGATGGGGTCGCCGCGGTACGTCTGCAGTTGCCGAAGCGCGGTTTCGAAAGCGGCGGTGCTTCGCTCGCTGGCAGCCGACATGGGAACGCCGCGAAGGTCCTCGAGAGCCAGTGCCGGCACGTCATCCTCCCCGAGACCCGTCGCGGGGTCTCGGAAATTAACGCGTCAGAACCGTGGATTCCCCGCAACGCGCGGCAGGAGCCGCGCCGCGGCTGAGGCGGATGCTAATTCCGTTTCGTGCCCGCGGCTTGAAGCAGCGCCACGATCTCAGTTGCACGGGTCTCGTCCCGGCCTTCTCCCTTGCCCTGTGCGACGTCGAGAGCCGTTCGGCCCGCGTCGTCCTTCACGTCGACCCTGGCGCCGTGATCGAGCAGGTATTTCACCATCTCGGCCCGGCCCAGGTCGGCCGCGTAGACGAGCGTGGTCTGCCCTTGACGATTGGTCAGCGTGTTGGTGCGGGCGATGCGCGCCGTCAGGCTGGTCACATCGGTGATGCGGGCATTGATGTCCGCGCCGGCGCGTCGCAGGATCTCCATGGTTTCGAGGCCGAGCGTGACGACGTTGTTCGGGGCACCAGGGCCGAGCACGCTCGACCCGTTCCGCGTGCCGACACCGGCGGCCGCCATGAACGGCGTGACGCCCGAGGCGTTCGGGAGATCCACCAGGGCGCCGTGCGCGAGCAGCTCGCGGACCACATCGTTGTCGAAGGTTTGCGACGCGCGCAGCAACGGCGTGGCGCCGGTCGTCAGCAGGTCGTCCCGGAACCGGTTGTCGCGCCCGCCACGGCTCGGTTCCTTGAACGCGAGCTGCGGGTTCGGGTTCACGCCGGCGGCGAGCAGCGCCTTGACGAACGCCAGCGACTCCGGCGGCCGCGGGCCTGATCGGCTGTCGGGCCCGCCGCGCATCGTCACCGCCACGTAGAGCGGCGTCCGGCCCCACCAGTCCCAGGTGTGCGGGTTGGCGCCGTGATCGAGCAGGTATTCCGCGACCGCGGGGTAGCCGTTGTCGAGCGCCATGATCATCGGCGTCATGCCGTCGGGGTTCGGCCGGTCGACATCGGCGCCGGCCCCGGCGATCGCCGCCACGCAGCGCATGCAGCCGGACCGCGCGGCGTAGAGCAGCGGGGTCAGGCCGCCGGTGGGGCGGTACTGCACGCGCGGCTCACTGCTGATCTGCGTCTCCCAGTCGTTGGCCGCGGCACGCAGCGTGAGGTCGGCCTTCTGCGACACCAGGAACTCGACCATCTCGCCGTGCCCCTCGCCGGCGGCCCACATCACCGCGGACTGATTGCGATAGCGCTCGCGCACGTTGACGTCGGCGCCGTGCTGGACGAGGAGCTTCGCAACGGCCACGTTGCCGGTGCGCGCCGTCAGCATCAATGGCGTCTGCCCATCCTCGTTGGCGACGTTGGCGTTGGCGCCAGCCTCGAGGAGCATCCCGGCCAGTTCCACGTTGGCCAGGCGTGCCGCTTCGGCCAGCGGGCTCGCGCCGTACTTGTTGACCGCGTCGGCGCGTGCGCCCTTTCGCAGCAATGCCGCCACCAGTTCGCGATCGACGGTGTAGACGGCCCAGTGCAGCGGCGTGGATCCGTCCGGCTGCGTCTGGTTGACGTTGGCACCGCTGGCGAGGAGCGCCAGCGCCGCCTTGCGGTCGCCGGCCTGGATCTTGTCCGCGAGCGCCGACCCGCCGTCGCCGAGGCTCCGGCGTGGAGGCTGCGCGTGGGCGGCCGCGGCGTGCGCAAGCAGCAGCACTAACACGAGTCGACGAGACATCTCCCAGGACCAGCTTCGCGACGAAACACGATTCATCTTCATCATCGAACCCCGTCGTGGGAGATGTCTCCGCCCCGCGAAGCGGGGCAAAGCCAACACTGCCGACAGTGAAGCGGAGCCGTCTGGCACATGTGGCGGAGCTTCACTGTCCTTAGACCACATTGGGTGACAGCTTGTTGTGATGGGCCCACAGGCCTTTCTGCAAGTCGTAGAGGAAGCGGTGGGGATCGGTCAACGTCCGCGGCAGCGCTTTCAGCACGCCCGCATCGCGCATGTCTTCGGCGCTGTCGCCCTCGCGCACCCGGTCCACGGTGCGGTCGTAAATGGTCTTCATGAGGTCGCGTTCGGCCTGGAGCTCCGTCCGCGTCATCACGGCCCCATAGCCGGGCACGATTCGCGTGGCCTCGTTGCTCAGGTCGACCAGTCGTGTGAGCGCATCGGCGCGGCCGCCGATCCAGGCGCCCGTGAGGTAGTCGAGTTCGGGATCTCGCGCCGGCGAGGCGACGTCGCCCACCGCGAGCACGTTGGCGTCGCGGAAGAAGATGTAGATGTCGCCGCTCGTGTGCGCTTCGAGGAGATACCCGTAGTCGATGTGCTCACCGCCGGCCTGCATGGACCCTTCGGTATAGAAGGTCTTGGTCGGACGCGCAGCGAGAGGCCGTGGCGGCCGGTAGCGGTCGTCGGCCGGGAGCCATGTCGGCGTGGCCATCCATAGCCGCGTGTTCTCGTGGGCGACGATCGTCGCGCCCGCCTGGCGCAGCGCCTCGTTTGCGCCCGTGTTCTCGGCATGCCAGTGGGTGTTGAAGACGGTGCCGATCGGACCGCGGGCCAGTCCCTGCACCGATGCCATCAACCGGTCGATCAGCTCCGGCGCGCCGCTGTCCACCAGGACCAGGCCATCGGGCGTGGAGAGCGCGAGCACGTTGGTGCGGCCGCTGGTCAGCAGCGACAGGCGGTCGGCGAGTGCCACCGCACCCGCGGGTTGTGCCGTGTTCGTCTGCGCGCGAGTCCGTCCCGGCATGGCCAAGCTGCCGAGGAGGCCGCCGACGACTCCGGTGAGGAGCTGTCTTCGATCGAGCATGACCGGGCGGCGGTAGTATGCGTCAAATTCAGGGCGTCCGTGCGCCTGCGGCGTCCAGAACGGTTCAGTTTTCGCGGATACTGGACGGCATGACCAATCGCGCCAAGGCGGTGGCGGCCATCGCCAGCGAGTACGCAGAGGCCGGCGATCGGGACGGGCAGTTGGCCGCGCCCGTGGTGGAAGCCCTTCACCGCGAAGGGCTGCTCGGCCTGTGGGTGCCGCGCTCGCTGCGGGCCGGTCTGGAGCTGGGTCCGCTGCCGTCACTCCAGGTCCTCGAGGACGTGTCGTACGGCGATCCCTCGACGGGGTGGGTGCTGATGGCGGCGGCGCTCGCGACCGGGACCGGGGCGGCGTTTCTCGGTGACGAGGCCGTCGCGCACTTGTTCGGCCACGATCGGCTGCCGGTGATTGCCGGACAGGGCACGCGGCCCGGCACGGCCACAGTGGTGCCCGGCGGATTCCGGCTGACAGGGTCCTGGAGCTTTGCCTCCGGGATCAAACACGCGAGCCACATCCACACGCTCGGAATCGTGTCCGGCACGGGCGAGGCCCGCATCTTCGTGCTGCCGGTCACGCAGGCGACGTTGATCGACAACTGGGACGTGCTCGGGCTTCGCGCCACCGGCAGCATCGACTACCGCGTCGACGACGTGTTCGTGCCCGACGCCTTCACTCATCTCGCCACCACCGAGTCGCCGCGACGGGGCGGCAGCGTGTACTCGCTCGGCATCATCGGCCTGGCCATCCTGTGCCATTCCGGCTGGGCGGCCGGCATCGGCCGCCGCGTGCTCGACGAGCTCGCGAACAAGGTGCGGGCCGGCGTCGGCCGCACCGGGACGTTGGCGGGCAGCGAGGCGTTTCACGAGCAGTACGCCAAGGCCGAAGGGAAGTACCGCGCGGCCCGGGCCTTCGTTCGCGAGGCCTGGAGCGACGTCAGCGCCTCGCTCGATGCGGGGACGCCGCCGAGCGTGCGGCAGCACACGCTCATCCGGCTCGCCCTCGCCAACCTCACGTGGTCGTGCCACGAGGTCGCCGAGTTCGCGTACACCGCTGCCGGCACGGTGGCCCTGCGATCGGGCACGCTGCAGCGGCTGTTCCGCGACATGCACGCCGGCACGCAGCACATCACCTCGGCGCCGCCGGTTATCCGCAACGCCGGCCGCGAGCTCGCCGGCGTGGCCGGGAACACGAAGTGGCTGTTCCTCGATCTGGTCGAGCACACGTGAACGAGCGCCGCGCGACCGGCATCGGAGAGTTCGTGGCGTTGATGGCGACGCTGACGGCGCTCGTCGCGCTGTCGATCGACATGGTGTTGCCGGCGCTGCCCGCCATCGGCGCGTCGCTCGCGGTGCAGCGGGCCAACGAGAACCAGCTGGTGGTGTCGCTGTTGTTCCTCGGCTTTGGCGTCGGTCAACTGTTCTACGGTCCGCTGTCGGACGCCGCCGGCCGCAAGCCTGCCGCGTACATCGGGCTGGGACTCTTCACGGCCGGGTGCGCGCTGGCGCTCGTGTCCCAGACGTTCCCGGTGATGCTCGCCGGACGGCTGCTGCAGGGAATTGGCGTGGCCGGACCGCGCACGATCACCATCGCCCTGGTGCGCGACCGGTTCGAGGGGCGCGAGATGGCGCGCGTCATGTCGCTCGTGACGGCGGTCTTCATCCTCGTGCCGATCGTGGCGCCGGCGCTCGGCCAGATGCTGCTCGGGGCGTTCGGTTGGCGGGCGATCTTCGTCCTCTACCTGGTGATGGGCCTGCTCGTGTCGGTGTGGTTCGGTGCGCGCCAGGAAGAGACGCTGCCGCCATCGCGGCGGATTCCGTTTTCGGTGCCGCGACTGGCCGCCGCCGCGCGCGAGGTGTTGACGAGTCGTGTGGCCGTCAGCTACACCGTCGCGGCCGGCTTCGTCTTCGGGGCCTTCCTTGGCTATCTCACCTCGGCGCAGCAGATTCTCCAGGAGGAGTACGGTCTCGGCGCGCGGTTTCCGATCTATTTCGGCATGCTCGCGATCGCGATTGGCGGCGCCTCGCTGACCAATGCCCGCCTCGTCATGCGCTACGGGATGCGTTCGCTGTCCCAGTGGTCGCTCCGGGGCATCTTCGCCGTGTCGATTCTGTTCACCGGCGTCGCCGCTGCGACCTCGGGACAGCCGCCGCTCGCGATGCTGATGGCCTACTTGATGCTGTCGTTCTTCGGCATCGGCCTGCTGTTCGGGAACCTGAGCGCGCTCGCGATGCAGCCGCTGGGCGCGATCGCCGGCACCGGCTCCGCCCTCGTCGGCGGCGGGTCGATGCTGATCTCGCTGACGCTCGGAACGGTGATTGGGCAGGTCTACAACGGCACGGTGTTGCCGCTGGTCGGCGGCTTCGCCGTGCTCAGCTTCTGCGCGCTCGTCGCCGCGTGGTGGGCCGAGGCGGGCAGCGTGCGCAGCGCCGACTCTGTCCTTGCAAGCGGCGCCGACCTGCATTAGAAACATCGCCGGGGCCATGGCCAATCCCGTGTGTCCACGGGGGAGGGGTGCGGCGTCGCAACGATGGCACGGGGCCCGTCGCGAAGACTTGACACCAAATGGGGGACGTATGCGCGGGTTCGTGCTGGTTCTCATCAGTGTGTGCTGCGTGCCGGCAGTCGGGTTCGGGCAGTGGCTGAAGCTGCCCACGCAAGGCGTGCCACGAAACGCCGACGGCACGCCCAATCTCAACGCGCCCACGCCGCGTCAGCCGGATGGCAAGCCGGACTTCTCGGGCATCTGGCACCCGGGAAACCGCAACCAGTGCGTGCCGGGCACCGGGCAGTTCATCGAGTGCGGCTCCGAGATCGGCGGCTCGCGGCTCGCCGGCAACCTCGGCAGAGATCTGCCGGGCGGCCTGCCGTACCAGCCGTGGGCGGCCGAGCTCGCGAAGAAGCGGACGGCCGACGACAGCCGCGACGATCCGCACGTGCGCTGCATGCCGGACAATCCGCCGCGGGCCTGGACCCTGCCGCACCTCACGAGGGCCATCCACACCCCGAAGATGCTGGCGCTGCTCTACGAGGTGAACGCGATGTACCGGCAGATCCACATCGACGGACGGCCGCTGCCAGCCGACATGAACCCGACCTGGAATGGCTATTCGACCGCGCAGTGGGAAGGCGACACGCTCGTGGTGCGGACCGAGGGCTTCCGCGACGACCTGTGGCTCGACACGGCCGGCAGCTCGATGACCAGTGCCGCGAAGATGACCGAGCGGATCCGGCGGCCGAACTACGGGACGCTCGAAATCGATGTCACCATCGACGATCCCAAGGTCTATACCAGGCCGTTTACCGTGAAGCTGACGCAGAGCATCGAGCTCGATACCGAGCTGGTGGACGAGTTCTGCATCGAGGGCGAGCAGTCCTACGAGCGGATGATCCGATCGCGCGGCAAGTAGGCGGCGATATGCCTGGCGCCGAAGACACTCGAGCGCCAGGTGAATTCCCGGTCCGTTTCAGTTGAACGTGACGGTGTGATCGTGGCCAGCCTCGGTGGTCGAGGTGACCGCCACCTGCTGCCGTGCCCCGATCTGCTGCACCTGGGTTGCGGTGAGACTCACCGTGTGCGGGTGCGTGGCATTTCCCATGATATTGAGGCTCAGCGCGCCGGCGGCGGTGATCTGCGCCGCGGTGATCGTGGCGATGTGCCCATGATTGGCGCTGACGACGCCGTTGACGTCAGTACTCGTACCTCCGCCGCCTGGCGTGGGCGCCGGCGTCTGCGTCGGCGAACTCGGACTGTCCGAGCCGCATCCGCTGACGGTAATGGCGACGCCGGCCAGCATGGCCAGCGCCCACTCGAGAGTGAACTCGCGGCGTGAGATTGAACGACTGTGGTCGAAATGGTGCGACACGGTATCTCCTAGGGGGAACACCACCCAAGGAGCAACCGACGTACCACGCAAACGCTCGCTGCATTGAACGATTTCCTGCGATTCTCGCGGCCGCATGCGACGAGGGGAGAAGGTCGCTTACGTAGCGCGGCGATGAGCTTGGTGCCGCCGTCGCACAGGGCACGAGCAGACGCGTGGCGGGGCACCCCTCGATCAGGCGGGTGTTCACACGTCCCCGGGAGGCCGTACTATGCGTGGGTTCCAGCTCGTGGGAGCGGCCGCCCGGACGCGGCAGATTCAGCTCAATGGAGGGCGTATGCGGGGTGCGGTGCTCGGGTTTGTCGTCATGGCCGCGGTCAGTGTGCCGGCGGTCGGCTTCGGGCAGTGGCTGAAGCTTCCGACGCAAGGCGTGCCGCGAAACGCGGACGGCACGCCCAATCTGAAGGCACCCACGCCGCGGCTCGCCGACGGGAAGCCTGATTTCTCGGGCATCTGGCACGCCTGGAACCGGCGGCCGTGCGTGCCCGGCACCGGCGAGTTCATCGCCTGCGACAGCGAGATCGGCGCGTCCAGGCTGTCGCGCGACCTCGGCGCCGACACGCCGGGTGGCCTGCCGTATCTGCCGGCCGCGAGGGAGATCTGGGAGCACCGCAAGGCGGACGACGGCCGCGACGACCCGCACGTGCGCTGCCTTCCCGACAATCCGCCACGGCATTGGAACCTGCCCCATCTCAGCCGGCTCATTCACACGCCGAAGCTGCTGGCGGTCCTCTATGAAGTGAACGCGCAGTACCGGCAGATTCACATCGACGGACGGCCGCTGCCCGCCGACATGAATCCGAGCTGGATGGGTTATTCGACGGCACGTTGGGAAGGCGACACGCTCGTGGTGCAGACCGAGGGCTTTCGCGATGGGCTGTGGGCCGACATGAACGGCAGCCCTCTGGGTTCCGCCGCCAAGATGACCGAGCGGATCACGCGGCCGAACTACGGCACGCTCGACATCGACCTGACGATCGACGATCCGAAGCACTACTCCAAGCCGTTCACCGTCAAGTTGACGCAGGTCATCGAGCTCGACACGGAGCTCGTGGACGAGTTCTGCCTCGAGGGTGAGCAGTCGTACGAGCGGATGATTCGATCCCGCGGGAAGTAGGGGCCGCCTTCAGAAAGTAGGGGCCGCCTTCAGGCGGCCCTGGGCCGGCTAAAGCCGGCCCCCACGTCTCACACGCCCGCGATCGTGCCGGTGCTGTCGCCGAACGACTCCTGCCGCGCGTTGATCTTGTCGAGGATCGTCAGGTGCACGTTGGCGAGCGGCGTGGGCTGACCTGGATCGATGTGCTGACTGCCCTTGAGCGTGCCGTTGCCGCCGCCCACGAGGATCGTCGGCAGCGGGTGGCCGTTGTGCTTGTCGCTGTTCGACATGTTCGAGCCGTAGAGGAACATCGAGTGATCGAGCAGCGTACCGTCGCCGTCGGGAACCGCCGCGAGCTTCTTCACGAACGCCGCGAAGCGCTCGACGTGCCAGCTCTGGATCTTCGCCAGCTTCTCGAGCCGGCCCACGTCGTTGGCGTGGTGCGACACGGGATGGAAGGAATCTGAGACGCCGATGTGGTTGTAGGTGCGGTTGGTGCCTTCGGCCACCATGATGTACGACGCCACCCGCGTCAGGTCCGCCTGGTAGGCCAGTGCGATGAGGTCGAACATCAGATCGACCTGCTCCCCGAACACGTTCAGCTCACCCATCGGCGCCTCGGGCACCGTGATCATCGACAGGTCGCGGCTCGACGCCAGGTTCACCCGCCGCTCGATTTCGCGCACCGTCTCCAGATAGTTGTCGAGCACCACGCGATCGCCGGCGCCAAGGTCGCGCTGGAGTGCGCGGGTGCGGCCGGTGATGCGATCGAGCAGGCTCCGCGTCTGGTTCTGAATCTCGGCGCGCTCTTCCGGCGTGTCGCCTTCGCCGAACAGCATCGCGAAGACCTTGCGCGGGTTGAACTCCATCGGCAGCGGCGAGTGCGCGTCGCGGAACGACAGCGTCGTGTTGTAGAAGCACGCCGAACCGCTGCAGGCTGCCGCCTGCTGCGTCGTTTCGGAGGACAACTCCAGGGAGGGCAGCGTCGTGTTCTGCCCGATCTGCTGCGCCACGACCTGATCCAGCGTCGTGGACATGCTCGCGCTGGCCGATCCCTTCTCCGGCCGGTGGCCGCTCAGCCAGGTCGCCGGGGCGAAGCCGTGCACGCCGCCGACCATCGCCTGGTTTTGCAGGTTGCCGAACGAGGTCACGTACTTCTTGTACGGCTCCAGCGACTTGAGGATGGGACTGAGCCTGAAGTCGGCGCCCGCGCCGCTCGGCGTCCACTTGTCCATCTCGGGGCCGTGCGACGTGTTGCCCATGATGGCGCCGTGCGGGATGTAGAAAAAGCCCATGCGCATCCGCGGCTTCGCGGCGGTCTGCGCCCAGGCCGTGGCGGCCGGGACCATCGCGTCGAGCAGCGGCAGCGCCAGGGTGACACCGGCGCCCTTCAGGACCGTCCGTCGCGACAGGTGGCGTTTCGTCAGAAACATGTCAGTTCGTCCTGGTCACGGGCAGTGCCTGCATGCGGAACGCATCGCTCGACACGATCCCGGACACGATGGCCGACAGCCGGTTGTCCTGCAACGCCGCGCGGCGGACCACGGCGCGCACCTGGGGCATGTCGTACGCCTGCAGTTCCCGCCCCAACGCATACATCATGAGCTTTTCGGTGAACGCACGCACGAACAAATCGCGGCCGCCGAAGAGGGCGTCGCGGAGCTGGGCCGGGCCGTCCACCGCCTTGCCGTTCGGCAGCACCGTCTGGGCGTCGATCGGCGCTTTGGCCTCCCGATCCACGTCGCGCCATCGTCCGACGGCGTCGAAGTTCTCGAGCGCGAGGCCAATCGGATCGATCACGCCGTGGCACTGGTTGCAACCCGGCTTCGACCGGTGCTGCTCGAGCCGCGCCCGCAGGGTCTTGGGCGCCTCGCCCTTGGCCTGGGACAGATCGGTATCCACGTCCGGCGGCGGCGGCGTGGGCGGCGTGCCCATCAGCTTACCCAGCACCCACGCGCCGCGGAGCACCGGCGACGTGCGATCGCCGTACGAGGTCCGCAGCAGTACGGCGCCCTTGCCCATCAATCCCCACCGCCGCGGGTCTTCGAGCGTCACGCGCCGGAATTGCGGACCGAAGACGGACGTGATGCCGTAGTGCCGCGCGAGCCGATCGTTGAGGAAGGTGTGGTCGGCGGTGAGCAGGTCGGAGACGTTGCGGTCCTCGAGCAGCACGCTGCGGAGATACGACTCGACTTCGGTCGACATGTCGCGCCGCAGCGCGGTGCTGAAGGTGGGGAACAGGTTGGGATCCGGGACCACCTGATCGACCTTGTCGAGATCCAGCGACTTGATCGCGAAGTTCCGCACCAGGCTCTCCGCCCGCGGGTCCTTCAGCATCCGCAGGGCCTGCGCTGGCAGCGCACCCGGAGCGCTCAGCCTTCCCGCCGCCGCGATCTTGAGCAGCGCCTCGTCCGGCCCCGAGCTCCACAGAAAGAACGAGAGGCGCGACGCCAGCTCGAGATCCGTCAGCGGGTACGCGCCTGCTGGAGACCCGCCCGCCGGCGTATGTATCGTCCGATACAGGAAATCCGGACTGACCAGGACCGCCGCCACCAGTTGTTCGATGCCCGCGTCGAAGCTGCTCGCGCGCCCCTTGTCGAAAAACGGCATCAGGTCGTCGATCTCCGGCTCCGTGACCGGGCGGCGGAACGCGCCGCGCGCCAGATTCGCGGCAATGCGCCGGGCGCACGCGCGCTCCTGCGCCTTGGCCTCCGGCCGGCAGACGAAGATCTTGCGGCGGCTCGGCGTGTCCGATACACCCGGCGAGTTGAACGGTCCGTCCACTTTCACGCCGCTCACCAGACGCGGCTCGCGATCCCCGCGGCTGAACTCGTCGCCGGGCAGGAACCCGACGAACTCGTCCGACTCGACGCGCGCCCGCTCGATGAACGTCACCGCCACGTCGTAGGTGCCCGCCTTCACCTGCACGGGCAGGTTGGCGAAGCGGTTTGTGACCTCGGCACGTCCGGGCGCGCCCTTGCGGTCCACGGCGCGGAGGTCCTCGCGCCCGCCGAGCGCGCCGCGGAACACCTCGCGGCCGTCTACCAGGATGACCGCGGTGTGGCGCGAATCCAGGACGCGGGAATAGAGGTCGATGCCGAGATCGACAATCGTGACGCGGTACTCGCCGTCGGCGGGGAAGTTGTGGCGGAACTTCATCCCGCCGCGCGTGCCCAGCGGAAGCCCGTCCACGTGGTCCGGCTGCTCGGCCGGCGGCAACAGGTAGGTGGCGCTCATCACCTTGGTGGGGTCGCCCACGGCGAGTTTGGCGGCGTACCGCGCCGCCGCCACGTATTGATCCAGGAACGAGGGCGAGACGGTGAGTGCCGCGGCAATGTTCTCGAAGCCGTTGACTTCGATCTCGGCCGGCAGGATCTGCCCGGCATCGAGCTCGATGCCAAGCAGGTCGTTGACCGAGGCCGCGAACTCGGTGCGGTTGAGCCGTTGTGCCCCCACATGCCCGGCAACCGGACCGCGGATGGCCTCGGCGTCGAGCCGCGCCTCCATCCACGCCATGAAGGCGTCGATCTCCTGTTGATCGGGCTGGCGGCTGGTCGGCGGGGGCATCAGCCGGCCCCGCATCTTGCGCACCACTTTTTCCCAGACGTCGGCGTTGTCGTGCACGGCGTCCAGTGGAAGCGTGTCGAGGGCCACACCGCCGGCCTTGGCGCGCGAGTTGTGGCAGCCGACGCAGTAGCTGTCGAGGGTCCTGCGGGCCTGTTCGGCGCCGCGCGGCGCCGGTCCCGCGGACTGGCTCTCGAGCCGGACCGGTCCCAGGACCGCGATGGCCAGGGCTGAAAGGGCGAGGCAGGTGCAGATGGCCCGCGTCATGGGGAACTGAGTCCGTCGACGGAAGATGATAGTCCCGGAGACCCATCCTCATGAAGAGCCCTGTCCGAACGGCGGTACTCCTTCTGACCGTCGCGATAGCCGCGGCGGCGCAGACCGATGGAGACTGGCACACGCCGTTCCCCGCATTCCGGATCGCGGGCAACCTCTATTACGTCGGCACGGCGGACCTGGCGGTGTATCTGGTTCAAACGCCGCAGGGGAACATCCTCATCAACTCGGACTTCCCGGAAGACGTCCCCGCCATCCGCACGAGCATCGAGTCGCTTGGCTTCGAGTACGAGGACACGAAGGTTGTCCTGATCAGTCACGCCCACGACGATCACTCCGGCGGCGTCGGACTGATCCAGATGGAGACCGGCGCGCAGGTGATGGTGATGGAGGGAGACGTGGCCGAGGTGCGGCGACCGGCGCCGTACGGGCCAGGTGCGCGCGTGGACCGCGTGCTTCACGACCGTGACAGGGTCGAACTCGGGGGCTCCACCCTGACCGCCCGCCTGACGCCCGGTCACACGGAGGGATGCACCACCTGGACGATGCAGGTGCTGGACGGGGGCCGGACGCTGAACGCCGTGATCGTCGGCAGTGCCAACGTGAACGCCGGCTACGCCCTCGTCGGCAACACGGAGTACCCGACGATTGCGACCGACTACGAGAAGACCTTCGCGGTGCTCGAGAGCCTTCCCGTGGATCTGTTCCTCGGCGCGCACGGAGCCTTCTTCGACTTGAAGACGAAGTACGCGGCGATGAAGAAGGGCAGTGCCAAACCCTTCATCGATCCGGCTGGTTACAAAGCGTATGTGTCGGAGCGGAAGAGTGCGTTTCGCGAGGAATGGGAGCGCCAGAAGCGCTGAAACCCGTCAGCGCTCCTGACGCCCGAGCCAGGACTCTAGTTGGTCGAGCTCCGCAGCAGCCGCTGGTACGCCGCCGAGTAGAACTGGAGTTTCGACGCTGGCGCCGCGAGCTCCGCCTGCGGCGAATCTGCAAACACCATCACCTTGCCGCCGGTCAGGTTCTTGTACTCCGGCCACTGTGGTAGCCCGCCGCCGTTCGGATCGCCCTTGTTGATGAAGTTCACCCAGTACGACGACATCTGGTCAGCCAGCTTCGTGTCCGCCTCGGTCCAGGTCTGGGTGGCCTGCCCCTTCGGGTTGTTCCAGGCAAACGAGATGTCGGACGTGTGGGTGGCGCCCTGCGGGGACGGCTGGCCGTTCACGTTCTGGATGTGCGCGAAGAAGTAGGTGTAGGCCTTCTTGCCTTTGGCCGCCTGCGCCACCGCCCACTGCCGCATGTTCCAGTTGATCTCGTCGGCGCAGGCGATGTGCGCGGCGCGCGGCGCGTCAGCGTCGGCATTGACGTTGTACATCTTCACGAACGCGTCGGCCGCCTCGGTGCCGAACCGCCGCTCGGCCGCGGATCGGAAGGCCGCCGCGGTGATGGGTGGCCCGCCGGCGCGGCCGTTCAGCCCGGCGCCGGGGCAGATTCCGAAGTTCGCTTCGTCGGCATTCGAGCCGGTCAGCACGTCCACCACGTTCTGTTTGCCGACCTGGAACGTGAGCGACGTATCCTCGGGAATCAAGTAGCCGTCGACGACCAGGCCCGACTGGCCCTGGATGGCGAGATCGCTGAGCGGCTTCGCGCGCAGCTCGGCGAGGGTCGAGACGCCGAGCGTCTTCATGGCGTTCACGCCGTCGGCCTCGGCGGCGCTCGCCGGCCGCATTCTGCTCATCTGCAGCCCCATCCAGCCGCCGCTCTGCGCGATGGCGCGGACGAAGAGGCCTTTGGCCTGGGGCGAACCGACGAGCGCGCCCACCATGATCGCGCCGGCCGACTCGCCGGCGATGGTCACCTTGGCGGGATCGCCGCCGAACGCGGCGATGTTTCGCTTCACCCACTGCAGCATGGCGATGGCGTCCATCATTCCGTAGTTGCCCGAGCCGGGATGGCCCGCTTCTTTCGCCAGATCCGGATGCGCGAAGAACCCCAGCGACCCCAGGCGGTAGTTGAACGTGACGATCACCGGGCCCTTGGCCGCGAGGTTCTCGCCGTCATACCAGGTCAGGCCGCCGGACCCGCCCGTGAAGCCGCCGCCGTAGATCCACACCATCACCGGCCGCTTGTCGTTCGGGGACGTGGCGCTGGTCCAGACGTTGGCGAAGAGGCAGTCCTCGGCGCGGGCCGGCTCGCGTGGCGGCGCGGCGGCCGCCGCGGGCGCCTGTGCGGGAGCCGCGGCGCCGGGAGCGGGCCCACGGCCGCCGCCGCGTCCTGCAAACGGGGCGCCCGAGGCGCACGGCGCGCCAAACGCGTCGGCCTTGCGTACGCCATCCCACTTGGCGGCCGGCTGCGGCGCCCGCCACCGGTTCTCGGCGAGCGGCGCTGCGGCAAACGGAATCCCTTTGAAGGCCCGGACGGTCGGCTGGGTGCTGCCCACGACGCCGGCCAGCAGGCCGGTGTCGATGCGAATTTGTTCGGGAATCATGGCCGAAGGCCGCTCGATGAGGGCCACAACGCCGCAGAGGGCGAGCAGGAGTCCGAGTCGCTTCATGGGTGCCTCGTGGTGGGGGTAGGTCGTTCGGGACCGCCCGGAAGGATACCGGAATCGGCTCCCGCGATTCCATCGAGGTTGCGCCAACTCAGCAGAACGCGGTAGGGTCCACCTGCTCATGGCCAGATTCGCCCGTCGGGCGCTCGACCAACTGATCGTCCTGCGCCCCGGGGAAGGTCGGGGCGCGGCCCTGATGTTCGCCTACTCGTTCCTGGCGATGACGTCCTACAACATCCTCAAGCCGATTACGCGATCCCGGTTCATCACCAGCTTCGGCGCCCACAACCTTCCGTGGGTCATGCTGGCGGCGGGGCTGCTGATCGGGGTGCTCATGCACCAGTACACGCGCGCGATCCGGGCGCTGCCGCGCCGGTCCGTGGTGCCGGTCACGCTCGTCGGTATCGTCGTCCTGCAGGTCGCGTTCTGGGCCCTCCTTCAGACCGGATCGGAAGCGGCGTCGGCGGGGCTGTACCTGTTCGGGCAGATCCTCGGCATTCTCCTCATCAGCCAGTTCTGGACGCTCGCCAACGACATCTACGACGCTCGCCAGGCCAAGCGGCTCTTCGGCTTCATCGGCGGCGGCGCCAGCCTGGGCGGCGCCCTCGGCGCCGGCCTCACCAAGGCGCTGGTCGATGAAGTCGGCAGCATCAACCTGTTGCTGGTCAGCGCCGCGGCGCTGGCGTGCTGTGCCGGCATCGTCGTCCTGATCCTCCGGCGCCACGACGTCAGCGCCCAGTCGCTGCTCGAGGACGAGCGCGGGGTCGGCGGCGCCGAGGCGTTGCGGATGCTGGTGAGCTCGCCCCACTTGCGGGTGATCGCGCTCGTGATCGGGCTGGCCGCCGCCGGCGCCGCCATCGTCGAGCAGCAGGTGAACATGGTGGCCGAGGCCACCGGGGCCAGCGAGGACGGCATCACGGCCTTCCTCGCCAACATCACGATGTACCTGTCGCTGGCCGGCTTCGTGGTGCAGGTGGGGCTCACCAGCCGCATCCACCGCTCGCTCGGCCTCGCCTTTGCGCTCCTGCTCCTGCCGCTGACCTTGGGCTCTTCGGCGACGATCGTGCTGCTCACGGGCGCCGTGTGGGCGCCGCAAGTCGCCCGCGTGCTCGACTCGACCCTGCGCTATACCGTCGACAAGACCACGCGGGAAATCCTCTTCCTGCCGCTGCCGCCCGACTTCAAGTACCGGGCCAAGCCCTTCATCGACGTGACGATGGATCGGTTCTCGAAGGCGCTCGCGGCCATCGTGCTCCTGGTCCTGGTCCAGCCCTGGGGCCTCGACCTGGACTGGCGCGAGCTCAGCTACGCCAGCCTGGCCCTGGCCGGCGTCTGGATCGGCAGCACGCTGGTGGCGCGACGCGAGTACCTGGCGTCGTTCCGCCACAGCATCGGTGCCCGGATGCTCGCCCCCGATGCCATTCGCGCCGATGTTGCCGACGCCGCCACCATCGAGACGCTCGTCGAGGAGCTGTCCAATCCTGACGAACCGGCGGTGCTCTACGCGATCACCATGCTCGAGGCGCTCGACAAGCGCAACCTGATTACGCCGCTGCTGCTGCACCACGAATCGCCGCGGGTGCGGCGGCGGGCGCTGATCGCGCTCGCCTCGACGCGTTCCCGCATCGCCAGGAAATGGACCCCGGCAATCGAGCGCATGGCGCAGGACGCCGACGTAGGCGTGCGCGCCGCGGCCCTGCGGGCGCTGGCCGTGCTCGCGCACGAGGACGCGTCGGCGCTGATGCGCCGCCATCTCGACGACGCCGAACCGCGCGTGGCGGTTGCGGCCGCCACGGCGCTGGCCAACGGCGGCGACCCGGCCGATGCCGATGCGGCGGAGGCGGCGTTGCGGCGGCTGATGGCCGATCTCCGGGACGCTGCGGTCGCGGGCCGCGTGGAGTGTGCCGCCGCGCTCGCGCACATCCACAACCCGCAGTTCCGCTCGCTCCTGGTCCCGCTGCTCTACGAGCACGACGTGCGCGTGGTGCAGGAGGCGATCCGCAGCGCCCGCGTCATGGGCGCGTCCGACGGCCTGTTTCTGCCCGGCCTGATGTCGCTGCTCGGCCACCGGACGCTGAAGGCCGATGCCCGCGACACGCTGGTCGGTTACGGCGAGACGGTGGTCAGCGCGCTCGACCACGCGCTGCGGGACCGCCGGGAGCACATCTGGCTGCGTCGGCACATTCCCAATACGCTCGCGCTGATTCCGGTGCAGGCCTCGATGGACGCGCTCGTCGCCGCGCTCGGCGAGCCGGACGGCTTCCTTCGCTACAAGGCGATTGCCGCAATCGAGCGACTGGTGCGGGATCACCCCGAGATCGCGTTCCCGCGCGCCGCCGTCGAGAAGCTGCTGATGGACGAGACGCTGCGCTACTGCAACAGCCTGACGCTGCGCGACAACCTGCGGCAGCACGACGCCCGCGCCCAGGAGTCGCTGCTCGGCCGCGCCCTCACCGAGAAGATGGCGCGTGCCTTCGATCGGATCTATCGACTGCTCGGCCTGCTCTATCGGATCGAGGACGTCGCCGCGGCGCGCTACGCCATCGAGCAGGGCGATGCGCGCCGGCGCGCCCGGGCCATCGAGTATCTCGACAATCTGCTCAGCGGCACCGTCCGGCGACGCGTCCTTCCGATTCTCGACGACATGCCGTTGGCCGAGAAGGTGCGTCACGCCAACACGCTGCTCAAGAGTCGCCCGCGCGAGCTCGACGACACGCTGGCCCAGCTCGTTCATGACGACGACCCGGTGGTGGCGGCGTCGGCGATCCACTTCATCGCCCGAGGCCAGCGGTGGGCGCTGGCGGATGATCTCGAGTACGTCATGACGCATCGCGGCACCCGTGACGCGGCCGGGGAGGCGGCGGACTGGGCGCTGCGACAGCGGCCGGAGTCCGAACGATCCGCCGACACCGCGGACGCGCTCCCGGCCGCGGAGCTGGTCGATCGGGTGCGCGCCATCCCGCTCTTCGAGTTCGTGTCGGTGGACGAACTGTTCCGCATCGCGGCCGTCGGCGAAGACACGCGTCATCCGGCTGGGCGCGAGCTGTTTCGCGCTGGCGCGCCGGCGACCTACGTCGAGTTCCTGCTCGACGGCGCGGTCGTCGACGACGGCGCCGAGATCGCGGCGCCGGCCGTCCTCGGCCTCCACGAGGTGCTCGAGGGAGCGCCCGCCGCGTCGACCATCCGCGCCTCCGGACCGCTCATCTGCCTGCGCATCGCCGCGGCTGATCTGCTCACGGTGCTTTCCGACAACGTGCAGTTGGCGCAGGGGCTGTTCCGGATGCTGCTCGCGCCGACGGGCGGCCACCTGGCGCCGATGCGGTCCGCCGAGATCGGGGCCGACGGCCCGATCGTGGATGCCGCGATGGTGCTGGTGCAGCACCCGCTCTTCGAGCGGGCGTCGGCCCCGCAACTGCTTGCGCTCACGTCCGCAGCGGTCGACATTTCCTTGGAGGCCGGAGCGACGCTCTTCCGCGCCGGTGACGTGCCGGCCCTCCATGTCGTGATGAGCGGGGAGGTCGCTCTCGAATGCCCTGGCGGCGGCGCACCCGGCATCCTCCGGCCGGGAACGACGCTCGGCGTCGCCGAGACGCTCGCGGGCGTCGGCTCCGGCGCCGGCGCCACCGTGACGAAAGCTGGACGTGCCCTGCGCATCGACCGCGAGGCGCTGTTCAACGTCCTCGGCGACGACGTCGAGTTGATGCAGGGCCTGTTCAGCGGCGTTCTGCGGTCACGGGTCGCCAACTCAGCCGAGTTGCCGTAGACTTCTAGCCCATCTTTAGACCATGGAGTGGGTTCGTCGGAGAGGGGGCCGCATGACTCGTACGCGCCGCATGCTCGTCGTTGCCTTGGTGCTTCTCGCCGCGACGCCTGCGTTGCAGGGCCGGCAGCAGCCTCCGGCCGCCGACGTCACCCTCTCGCCAGAGCAGATGGCCGTGTTTCTCCGCACGGCCCGGATTACGAAGAAGGCGCGCGCCCAGAAAGGCGTGACCGACACCATTCGAGCGACTCTGTCGGACGGACGCATCACCCACGACGCGCAGATTCAGATCGTCGACGAGGACAAAGCGGTGTTCCAGGCCGGCCGCGCCTCGGAGGCCGGCTTCAAGGACACCTATCGGTACAACATCGGCGGCTATCAGCTGGCGCGTCTGCTTGGCATGAACAACGTGCCGATGTCCGTGAAGCGTCGGGTCGACACCCACGACGCAGCCGTCACCTGGTGGATCGACGACGTGCAGTTCGACGAAGAAGGCCGGCTGAAGCAGACGCCGCGGCAGGGCCCCGACCCGGAGCGGACCTCGAAACAGATTGCCACCCGTCTCATCTTCGACGAGCTGATTCAGAACCGCGATCGGAACCAGGGCAATCTGCTCTGGACCAAGGACTGGACGCTCTGGCTCATCGACCACACGCGCGCGTTCCGCCTTGGCAAGGAGTTGATGAAACCCGACCAGTTGTCGCGCTGCGATCGCGCACTGCTCGCCGCGATGCGGGCGCTGACCTTTGCGGCGATGGACAAGGCCATGGGCGACGTGATGACGAACGACGAGATGAAAGCCGTGCTGGTCAGGCGCGATCTCATCGTCAAACACTTCGACGACCGCATCGCGCGCCTCGGCGAAGGCCCCGTGCTCTTTACGATGTAGGGACACCGCCGATCGGCTCGCGCCGATCGAGATAGACCGCCGTCATCCGGCCGCCTTCGATGACCAGTGCCGACGGGGCCCCGCCGGGAAAGAAGGTCCCGTCGAGCATGCCCGAGTCGATCTGCACCACGCGCCCACCGAACCGGGGGGTGATGCGCCCGATCGAGGGCGTGTGGCCGACGACGATCGCGCGCGCGCCCATCCGCTTGAGGATCGAGTCGAGGGTCGGCGCAAACGCCGCCTCCGGCTCCTGGGCCAGCCCGCGATACCAGAGCGGACCGGTCTCGCCGGACGAGAAGAGCGACGCGACCTGCGCAGGGTCGCCCGGCAGCGCCTTCATCTCCTTGGCCACGGTGTCGTTGATCGCCTGGCAGCCGAGCGACGCGACCTGGTCGCTGATGCCTCCATGCAGGAACACGATGCCGTTCACCTTGGCGACCGCCGGCCGGGCGCGCAGCCAGTCACCGTAGGCATTGCCGGCTACCAGAGCCTGGCGCATTTCGATCAGACCGAGCGGAACCTCGCGGAGAAACTGGTCCCGGAAGGCGGCGGCGTCGAACGGGCGCTGCTCGGCGCGCGCGCGTTCTTCGGCCGCGGCGGTGGCCCGTGCCTGGACGGCGTCGCGCAATTCCATCGATCCGCCATCGCGGAAGGCCTCGTACTCACCCGGACTGACGTAGCGCCAGTCACCGGCCAGCCGCATGAACTCGTGGTTGCCGGTCAACGCAATGACCTGACCGCCGGCGCCGCGGGCCTCGCGCTCGAGCCGCCGCAAGAGCTCGAGCACCTTGCGGGAGTCGTTGCCGCGGTCGAGGATGTCGCCGGTCTGAACCAGGATGGCCCGCCCGCCGCTCCAGCGATCGCGCGCGTTGACCAGGCCGGCGGTCCGCAGAATCGCGACGAACTGATCGTAGGCGCCGTGCACGTCGCCGATGGCGACGATGCGCTCGGTCGTCGTGATGTCGCAGGGAGGGGCCGGTGTCGATTGCGCGCGCGGGGCGGAGACCCAGCACCCAAGGAGGATGAGTCCGCCGGCGAGCACCAGAAAGCGGCGGCGCATCTGAGGCGATTATACCGGCGGCCGCGGGCAGACGCTGCGAGGGAGCCGAATCGGTCCGCTGGTGTCCAACGCCGTGGAGCAGCCGATGGACCGTCGGAGCGTGGATATCGGCGGGGCACGACTCGAGGCGGTGGTCGCCGGCAGCGGTCCCGTGACGGTCGTCTTCGAGAACGGCCTCGCCACGGCGCTCGAAGCGTGGGATACCGTGGCGTCTGCGGTCGCGGAGCGGGCCCGCACGCTTCGCTACGACCGGCGCCGGGCCGCGCACTCCGGCGACGTGCCGGCCCGGACGGCGGCCGACATGGTGGCCGACCTGCGGGCGCTGCTGGCGGCTTTGGCCATCAGCCCGCCGTACGTGCTCGTCGGGCATAGCTGGGGCGGGGTCGTCGCGCGCACGTTCGCCCACGCCTATCCGGCGAAGGTCGCCGGCCTCGTCCTCGTGGACGCCACGCACGAGGTCGTCGACTCACGAGGCTTCGCGCTTCTTCCGGTGATGTACGCGTTGATGAGCCTTGTGGCTCGCTTCGGTGCGGGGCGTCGCTGGCTGCTCGCCCGGCTCTGTCCGCCGGGCGCCTCGGCGGCCTACCGTGCCCGATTGGAGAACCGCCTGGGCGACCCGGCGCAATGGCGGGAATCAATCCGAACCGCCAGGTCCGAAGGCGCCGGGATTCGTCCCTCTCTCGCCGCGCTGCGGCGCGATTGTCCTGACCTGCCGCCGGTCCCGGTCCACATCCTGACGGCCGGGGGCGTCACCGGTCCCAACCTCAAGCAAGTGCAACGGGTGCACGCGGCGTGGAAAGCGATGGTGGATCGCGCCGCAAGCGCTCGTTACACGAACGTCCCGGCCAGCGGCCACCAGATGCCGATCGAGGCGGCGGAGGTCGTGAGCCACGCGGTCATGGGCATCCTCGACACGGTCGGCCCGTGATGAACGCGCCACGTGGCCGCGGGTCTTCAGACCCGCCTCAGCGTTCACGAGGCCGACTGCGAGTACCGCGAATGCCAGCGGCAGATGAAAAACGGCGAGCGTTGGGCCGCAAGGGCAGAAGACCATGCGCCTTGCCCGCGACGCCCAGGGTGGTCTGAAGACCACCCTCTACATCATGAGGCGGGTCTCAAGACCCGCGGCCACGGGTTCGCGGATCAGGTAGTCATCGGCGTCCGCGCCTGTTATGGTGGCTCGTGGCTGCTCACCCGCTTCTGCGCGCGATTTCCGACAGCATCGGCCTCACCGAGTCGCGGCCGCTGGCCCAATCCATTGCGCCACGACTGACCTTCGACGACGTCATCCTGCCCGAGGCCACGCGACGCGCGCTCGATCAGGCGCTGACACAAGTGAGGCGGCACGACCTCATCTTCCGGCAGTGGGGGCTCGGCGAGCGCCATGCCACCGGCCTGGCGCTGGTGTTCAACCTCGCCGGCCCGCCGGGGACCGGCAAGACGATCTGCGCCGAAGCCATCGCGCACGCGCTTGGCCGCCGGCTGCTCGTGGTCCGGTATGCCGAAGTCGAGTCGATGTGGGTGGGAGAGACGCCGAAGAACGTCGGCGAGCTCTTTCGCGCCGCCCGCGACGAGAACGCCGTGCTGTTCTTCGACGAGGCCGACAGCATTGCCGCGCGCCGCTCCACCTCGCTGGATCAGGGTTCCACGCGCGAGGCCAACGCGGTGGTCAACGTGCTGCTGAAGGAGCTCGAGTCGTGTCGCGGCGTCGTCATTTTCGCCACCAATCTGGCCGCGAACTTCGATCCGGCGTTCGAGCGGCGGATTCGCACGCAGGTGCTGTTCGAGATGCCCAACGCCAGGGAGCGCGAGCGGATCTGGCGCGTGCAGATGCATCCGCACCTGACGCCAATCGATGCCGACGTGAACTTCCAACAGCTCGCCGAACGCTACGACGCCACGGGCGGCGACATCCGCAACGCGGTCCTCAAGGCGGCCACGGCCGCCGCGCTGGAGCCGGGGGACGACGCGTCGCGCACCATTCGCCACGCCCATCTCGAGGCAGGCATTCGTGAGGTGCTGGCCGGGAAGCGCGTCATGGAGCAGTCGCTCTTCGCTACCAGCGCTCAGTCGCCCCCGGATCTCGGCGCCCTTCGACTGGCAGGCACCAGCTGGGCGCTCCCGGTGAGCATCGCGGCGCTCGTCACGGCGATTCTGGCGTTCATCACTGCGCTGGTTCGCTGACGTCGCTCCCGTCGTCTGAGAAGAGGGCTGCACTACCATTGCCTCCTGACGACGGAACTGCGGAGGGGACCCGATGAGACGAGCGAGCAGGGCGCCAGCGGCGAGTGGTGGCCGTTGGGCGACGGTGGCGGTACTGGTTGGCGGGATGTGGGCGGGCGGCTGTGGCGGCGGACGCCCGGCGCCAGCCGAGAGCGGGTCCACGACGCCGTCTCCAGCGGTCACCACGCCGGTCTACGGCACCTTCGGCGTCGATCTGACCACACGGAAGGCGGCGGTGAAGCCCGGCGACGACTTTTTCGCGCACGTCAACGGAACGTGGCTCGACACCTTCATGATTCCCGCGGACAAGAGCGCGTACGGCATGGCCAACGCGCTCGACGACGCGGCGCGTGCCAACGTCCGGAAGATCATCGAAGGCGCCGCGGCCTCGAAGCCGTCCGCCGGATCCGTCGAGCAGAAGATCGGCGACTACTTCGCCTCGTTCATGGACACTGCAAAGGTCGGGGCCGCGGGCATCGCCGCGCTCAAGCCGGAACTCGATCGCATCGCCGCCGTGAAGAGCCCGACCGAGCTGTCGCGGCTCTTCGGCGAGCCCGGCTTTCAATCGCCGGTGGGTGTCTACATCGGACCCGATGACAAGGATCCGAACGCGTATTTCGTCAATCTGGTGCAGTCCGGCCTCGGGATGCCCGACCGCGACTATTACCTCAAGGACGATCCCAAGCTGAAAGAGGCGCGAGCCGACTATCTCGCGCACATCGGCCGCATGCTGACGCTGGCGGGCACGAGCGACGCCGGCGCCCAGGCGTCGCAAGTCATGGCCCTCGAAACGCGCATCGCGCGGGCGCATTGGGCAGCCGAGCGCACGAGAGACGCGATTGCCAACTACAACCCGAAGAGCCGTGGCGAGATGAAAGGGTTCGCGCCCGGCCTCGACTGGCAGGCCATGTTCGACGCGATGGACGTCGGCGGGTGGGATCGTTTCAACGCCAATACGCCGACCGCGCTCAAGGGCATCGCCGCGCTGGTCGCGTCGCAGCCGCTCGACGACTGGAAGGCGTACCTGACGTATCACCACGTGCACAACCACGCGCCGTATCTGCCCAAGGCGATCGACGACGAGAACTTCGCCTTCTACGGCAAGACCTTGTCCGGACGCGAGAAGCAACGCGAGCGCTGGGAACGCGGCGTCGATCTGGTCAACCGCGGCCTCGGTGAGGCGATCGGGCAGGTCTATGTCAAGCAGCACTTTCCGCCGGAGTCGAAGGCCAAGATCGACGCGCTCATCGCCAACCTGATCGCGGCCTACAAGTCGAACATCGAAACGCTGGCGTGGATGGGCCCCGACACGCGTGCCAGGGCGCTCGAGAAGCTGGCGACGTTGCGGGTGAAGATCGGCTATACCGGCAAGTGGAAGGACTACTCCTCGATGGCCATCGTCCCGGGCAACCTGCTGGCCAACGTGCGCGCCGCGGAACTGTGGTCCTGGCGCTTCGACGTGGCCAAGCTGGGCAAGCCGGTGGACAAGGACGAATGGCTGATCACGCCGCAGACGGTCAACGCCTACTACTTCCCGGGCACCAACGAGATCACGTTCCCGGCCGCTATCCTGCAGCCGCCCTTCTTCGATCCGAATGCCGACGACGCGGTGAACTACGGCGGCATTGGCACCGTGATCGGCCACGAGATCGGCCACGGCTTCGATGACCAGGGGCGGCTCTACGATGCCAGCGGTACGCTCAAGGACTGGTGGACCAAAGCCGACGCCGGAGCGTTTACGATGCGGTCGAAGGGGCTGGTGGCGCAGTACGGCGCCTTCGAGGTGCTGCCGGGGCTCAAGGTCAACGGGCAGCTGACGCTCGGCGAAAACATCGGCGACCTGGGCGGGCTGGGCGTGGCCTACCAGGCCTACCGGCGGTCACAGGGTGGCAAGGAGGCTGCGGTCATCGACGGCCTCACCGGCGATCAGCGCTTCTTCCTGTCGTACGGCCAGACCTGGCGAACGAAGTATCGCGACGAGGAGTTGCGCGCGCTCGTGCTGTCGAACCCGCACGCCCCGCCGGCCACGCGGGTCAACGGTGCAGTGCGGAACGTAGACGCGTGGTACGCGGCGTTCAACGTCCAGCCGGGCGACCGTCTGTATCTGGCGCCGGAACAGCGCGTGAGGATCTGGCAGTAGCGCCGGGAGCCCCCATGATCACCGTGATCAACATCGAGAGCAGGACGAGAACGGCCACCCCCGCGGGGCACGTGCGGAGCGTGCTCGGTCCTTCCGAGGAGGGAACGCGGGTTCGCGTCGGAATCCAGAACGTCGATCCAGGAAAGGCACACCGCGTTGCGTCCAGCGATCGCACGCAGGTCCTGTACATCCTGGACGGGCAGGACGCCCACCTCACCCATACCGTGGCCGGGTCCCGCGAAGAGCACACTCTGCAGCGCCGGGCCGGCGTCTATCTCGAGCCCGGCGAGGAAGCGGCCCTCGCCGCGTCGAGCACTCCACTCGTCCTGCTGGTGGTGACGGTGCCCAAGCACACCGCACGGCCGACGGAGACCGACGCACCCCGAGGCTACGTCTTCGTCGAGGCGCAGCTCAGGTCGCTCATCGACGAGAAGGCGTTCCGGGAACGCACCTTCTGGGTCAACAAGGAGACGGGCCTGTCGGAGTCGTGGGATCTGCAGATTGGCCGCATGGCGTACGCGGCCCATGCGCACTCACCGCGGCACGTCCACCACGCGTCGAAGACCAGCCCGGTCACGCCCGAGCATTTCTATTTCATCGAACGAGGGACGGGAGAGGTCAAGGACGACACCGGGAGCCGGAACGTGGGTCCGGGCGATCTGGTCCTCATCCCGGCGGGGGAGTGGCATCAGCTCGTGGCCTCCGACTCGGGGTTCGACTACATCGAGTTCCAGGCCCCGTTCGACTTCATGACCACGATGGATCACGATCCGCTCGGCAAGAACTGGTACATCAAGGGGACCGACGACGGCACGGGTAAGCCGCGCCGCTGGGTCCAGAGCTGACTGGCGCTACCGTCCGACGAGGCGCTGAAACCAGCCGGATGCGGACGTGCGGTCCGCCCTGGCCGTCAGGAGCCGGCCCGATAGCCAGAACCATCCGGACAACACGTTGCCAGGCCGCGGCGGCTCGGCGAGCAGCTCGGGGTCGATCACGACGTCGAAGGTACCGCCGACACTCTCCACGAGCGCCCACCAGTACTCCGCCCCGCTGATCGCGTTGACGCGCCGCTCCCCCTCCAGCACGTGTCCGGCGATCAGCGCGTGTGGTTCCGGTGGGGTGACGGGCTCGCCGGAGGGTGACACGAGTCCAGAGGGAATGAACGACTGCGATGCCAGATCGAGGCCTTCGGCCGCCTGCGCCGCTGCGAAGGCCGCGGGCGAGTCGTAGCGCGTCACCCGCTGCGCGAACGCGGCCACCTGCGCGGTGACGGTGGCCGGCAGCGCCAGATCCAGGTGCGTGGCGGCGTCAGGGCAGTCGAAGACGAACGGGTAGTCGCCGCCGGCGGACGCTCCCTCCGGTGGATTCGCCCAGGCGAGGAACGTCCCGTCCAGCGGGGTCTGCGTCGGCCGCTTCACGAGCGCCTCCACCGCCACACGAATCGACGACTTCCCGCCAAAATGCGCGCTCATCCCCATGGCATCGCCCTCGGGGCTGATCTGCAGCCACAGCTGCTCACCAGACGGAGGTGCCCATTTGAGATATTCACCAGGCGGCGTGGAGATGCGTTCGGCCTTGTCCGCGACCTGGCTGGCGAGCGCCGCCAGGTCTTCCCCTGAGGTGATGCTGAAACCGACGGTCGAGAACTGACTGGGCATGGTCGCCCTGGCATCATCGCAGAAACCGGCCGACGCCGTGCCTTGCGCCGGCTCGCCGCCGCGGCGACAATCGGGGCTCCGAAAGGAGCCCGCCATGAAATGCACGCGCCGGGACCTGGGCTTGCTCATACCCTCGCTGGTCGTCGCGGGCGCATCGGCGCTCGACGCGCAACAGACTCCCGCCCCGCCCGCGGCCGACAACGCGGTCGAGAAGCTGCCCGTGATGCGCACGCAGCAGTTCAAGTACGACGAGCTGCCGGTGACGACGAACGGGCAGAACCGGCAGCGCCGGATGTTCACGGCCAAAACGCACACCGGCTTCAAGATCGAATCGCATCAGAGCGATATCGCGCCAGGTGAAGTGAACCATCCGCCGCATCAGCACCTCCGCGAAGAGATGATGCTGATTCGCGAGGGACTCATGGAGCTGACGATTGCCGGGAAGCCCTACCGGCTGGGCCCGGGCGACGTCGGGGTCATCGGATCGAACGAGCTGCACAACGCCAAGAACGTCGGCACCGGTCGCGCGACCTACTTCATCGTCAACATCGGTCGCGACGACGTGTGACGAGGCCGGGCCCAGGACGGGTCCCACAGGACCCGCCCGGGGCACCGCCGTGACGGCGATTCCTTGTCTTAGAAATTGACCTCCATGTTGAGCCGCGCATAGCGCGCGGGCTGGATGGTCGTGGGCGTCAGCCACGCGCCGGTGGGCGAGTAGCCGTTGTTGTAACCGGTGACGACGTCGGTGTTCAGCAGGTTGTAGACATCGACGCCGAACTGCGCGCGGGTCCTGCCGAAGCGGATAATCTTCGCGACCCGCAGGTCGACGTTGTTCTGCCGTGCCCCGTAGAGCGTCCCCGGCTCCACCAGATTGACCGTCACGTTCCCGGACGACAGGTTGCGGCCGAGCGACGGCAGCGCGATCGCGTTCGTCACCACGTAGTCCGCCCGCAGCTCGGGTCCCGGGTCGCTGCGCCACGTGCCGCTCACCTGGAGCTCGATCTTCGGCACGACGTAGGTGGCCAGGCCGCGCATCGAGGTCAGGAACGGTTCGACGACGCGGCAATACGGGTTGGCCAGCGCGCCCGTCGACGTCGTCACGCGTGTCGTCTGCACGGCCGTGTTGCTCGCCCAGCTGTAGGTCTCGGGCAGCGCCTGCCGCACCGCGCAGTTGTCCTGGAGGCGCCGGCCCGTGCTCAGGCCGCCCTGCACGGTGAGGCCGCTGCGCATGCGCGCGTTGACGTTCATGTCCACGCCGTGCCAGTTCTCCTTCATCTCGCCGAAGTTCCCGGAGAGCTGCGAATACAGATCCTCGGCGCCGACCTTCTCCGGTACGAGGTTGTAGAGTCCCGTCACCGTGCCGCCACCGCCGTCGGGCAGTCGCGGGTCGGCGGGAATCGGGACGCTGAACGGCGTGTAGTCGGCGGTGGTTGTCAGCCGGTTGTTCGCGGTGTAGAAGTTGCCGAACCAGCGCCGGAAGTAGCCCACGGTGAGGCCGACCCGGGGGAGCAGCTCCTGCTGCACGGAGACGCCCATCTCCCAGTTGTAGGTGCGCTTGCCCCAGCCGTGAATGAGGTCCGGATCGAACGACTTCGTGAACACTTCCTTGCCGAAGTTCTGGTTGTCCATGCGGCCGCATTCCGCGTTCTGGGCCGGGTTGACCAGATCGCAGTCGGGCACGTAGTTGCCGCGTCGTGGATCACCGAGCGGGTAGAACGAGTCGTCCCAGGTGCGCGTCGTCTGGAGCGCGGTGCGGATCAGCGGGTTGAGATCGAGGTCGCTGTTGCTCGCGGTGAGCGCGGTCAGATACTTGCCGATGTTCACCTTGACGGCGGTCTTGCCGTTGCCGAACAGGTCGTACACCGCCCCCATCCGCGGCGTCACGTCCTTCCAGTGGATCTCGTCGGTGGTGCCCGCCGCGTAGGAGATGGGCGTCGGCATGAGCTGGTAGCCCGGGCCGCCGGCGGCGGTATCCGGATAACCGGTCCCAATGCCGTCGAAGCGTACGCCACCCTGGAGCGTGAGCCGCGCCCGCGTGTAGGTGTCCTGCGCGAAGAACGACGTCATCAGGATGTTGCGCTGGTACTTCACCTCACCGGGATAGACCGCGGTCTGATTGAGCTGATTGGGGACGCCGTTGTTGAACCGGTACTGAATGAACGGGGTGAAGTTGAAGTATTCCTGGCTCGGGTGGCTGATGTTGCCCTGGTAGCCGACCTTCACGCTGTGCGAACCCGGAATGTACGAGGCGGCCGCCCGCATCTGCGCCAGCGTCCCGATCTGATGGCGCTCGAATCCCTGCTGGAGCGGCTGATTGAAGCGATAGATGAGGCCGGCGATGCCAGGAATCGTGCGGTCGGACGGGTAGCCGTTGTTGTTCGGACAGCTGGGCGAACACTGTTCCACGACGGAAATCAGATCGTCGTTGTGCGAGCCGTCGACGCGGGGCGCGAGGTTGGCGTAGCGCGACAGGTAGTCGCCCCAGCCGGCCTCGAACAGCAGCCGGTTGGTGTAGGGGGACGTCCAGGTCGCCTGCTGAATGTGGCCGGGCGTATAGAGCCTCAGGCCCTGCGCTTCCGGCGTTCGCGTGGCGGTGCCGCCTCCGGTCTTGTTTTGCCGGTCGTACTGCTCGGAGTGGTTCAGACTGAGCTTGTTGCGGGGAGAGATCTGCCACGTGAGCCGGGCGATCGCGTTCCTGGTCACGCTGTCGACGAACGCCGGGCGCGAGGTGTCGAAATCGACGAGCCATTTCGTCGGATCGCCGGCGTTGCGGTTGAAGAACATACCCGGCACCGTGTTCTCGGCCACCACCTCCCGGTAGGTGAGGTAGAACCACAGCTTGTCGCGGACGATGCGTCCGCCGCCCATCGGGTTGAAGTCGTAGACCTTCTTGAGCTCCTGCGGTGACCTGAGCCCCGCCGCTTTCAGCGCGTCGGTGTAGTTGCTGCCCTGCATCGAGCCGCTTGCGCCCGACAGGAACAGCGTGCCGCTGAACGTGTTGCCGCCGTCGCGCGGGATGACGTTGAGAACGGCGCCCCCAGTCTCGGCTTCGCCCAATCCGCCGGATGTCGTCAGCACCGCTTCCTGCGCGCCCGCGACATTGGACACGGCGGCGTTCGAGTTGGCGCCGGCCCACCCGGTGTTGATGCCGTCGTGGAGGGTCCGCGAATCGGAGGCGCGAGCGCCGTGGATGAAGCCGGCCATGCCGCCGCTGCCGCCGGTGATGCCGCCGGAGTCGCCGCCACCGCTCATGCCCGCCACGAGCGCCTGAATGCCGTTGGCGCCCCGCGACGACGGGATGGCGGTCAGGACGTCGCGGTCCAGCACGGTCTGCACCCGGGCACTCTGGACGTCCACGATGGGCGACTCCCCGGTCACCGTCACGGTCTCCTCGAGGCTGCCGAGACGAAGATCAGCGTTGACCGAGGCGACGAAGTCGCCTGTGAGCTCGATGCCGTCGCGCTTCACGGTCGTGAAACCGGGCAACGTGAACGTCAGCGCATAGGTGCCGGGGCGCAGGTCGACGATTCGATACTGCCCCGTGCTGTCGCTGAGGACGGCGCGAACCTTTTCAATCAGGACGGAACTGGCCGCTTCCACCGTCACGCCCGGCAGTACAGCGCCGGACGCATCCCGGACCACTCCGGTGATGGCGGCCTGGGCGAACGCCGCCGCGGGAAGCAGTAAGACCACCAAGAGGGACGCCGCCGACCGGGTAAATGGACCCATCGTGTTCCTCCTCGATTAGGCGTGTGTCGCCGGGACAGGAGAATGTGCGGCTTCGCATGCGCGCGTGGCGTATGAACTACGTGGTTCCCTCGCGAGAAATACGGACGACGAAGTGACGAACCCGGGGGACTTGGCGCGTGAGTATACACACTCAGCAGCTCTGCCGGGCGGCTTTTCGGCCAGCGTCGCCGCGCGCCTGCCTTTGCTAAGATGCGCCGCAGCCGGGTCGAGGCGGCGTTGGAGAATGATCGTGCGCCTTCTGCTGATCGTGTTGCTCGCCGCCGCCGCGACCGCCGCGCAGGCGCCGCTGACGCCGGGCGTGGCTCGTACGATGCGCGTGGACTATTTCCACACCGGCGACGCCAAGGGAGAAGTCTTTGCGTTCGACGAAGCCGTCGTCGAGCCGGCGCCGTGGTCGGGGCATGCCGGGCACGCCCTCGATTCGCTGAGCTACGGCGCCTATGGCTTCGACGTGCGCGACGCGTCGTCGAAGGCGGTGCTCTACTCGCGCGGCTTCGGCTCGATCTTCGACGAGTGGTCCACGACCGACGAAGCGACAAAGGAGACCCGGACCTTTCACGAGTCGGTGCGCTTTCCGATGCCGGCCGCGCCAGTCACCGTGACGATTCGCAAGCGTAGCGGCACCGCGTGGCGCGACCTGTGGACGACCAGCGTGGACCCGCGCAACATGTTCGTCAACACCGCCCGCCCGGAGCCATCGCCCGGAGTGCTCATCGAATTCGAGAAGCACGGCGACCCTGCCACCAAGGTCGACCTGTTGCTGCTCGGCGACGGCTACACGGCCGCGGAGCGGCAGAAGTTCGAAGCCGATTCGAAGCGCCTGCTCGCGGTGCTGTTCTCGACCTCGCCGTTCAAAGAACGGCGCACGGACTTCAACGTGTGGGGTCTGGTGCCGGCGGCCAGGGAATCCGGCATTTCACGTCCGTCGGGCGGCATCCATCGCAGCAACCCCGTCAGCAGCACGTACGATGCCTTCGGGTCCGAGCGCTACGTGCTGGCGTTCGACAACAAGGCCTTCCGCCGCTACGCCTCGTATGCGCCGTACGATGTCGTGGAGATCGTGGTGAACGCGCGCACCTACGGTGGCGGCGGCATCTACGGCCTCTACAGTACCGTGGCGGCCGACAACGCCTTCGCGCCGTACGTCTTCGTTCACGAATTCGGGCATCACTTCGCGGCGCTGGCCGACGAGTACTACACGTCACCGGTGGCCTATCTTCCGGCCACGAAGCGTGAAGAGCCGTGGGAACCGAACGTCACGGCGCTCCTCGACCCGGCCACTCTCAAGTGGAAGGATCTGGTGGCGCCCGGCACGCCGCTGCCGACGCCGTGGGCGAAGGAGACCTACGAGAAGGGGTCCCGCGAGTCGCAGGCCCGCCGCGCCCAGCTTCGCAAGGAAGGGCGGCCCGAGTCGGAGATGGAGGCGCTGTTCACCGAAGAGCGGCGCCGTGATGAGGCGATGTTCGCGAAGTCGAAGGGCGTCGTCGGCGCGTTCGAAGGCGCGCGCTACGAGGCCACCGGCTACTACCGGCCGGAGGCCAACTGCATCATGTTCACGCGCGCGGACTTCTTCTGCGCGGTCTGCCGCCGTGCCCTCGCGCAGGTGATCGACACCTACTCGAGGAACTGAATCGGCCTACCCGTTTGGGGCATTTCACCCGATCACGTCTCCACTTACCATGCGCTCGATGACACAGATTGCGGCGCGCGTCGTCGCGGCAGGGATTGGCATCGCGCTCGTGGCCGCTGTACCCGGCAGGGCCCAGCAGCCCGCTGCGCCCGATCGCGCCGCGCGACCCTGGACGCAGCCCAGAACGTCGTGGGGCGATCCCGACCTCGATGGCGTCTGGACCAGCGACAACAATTTCTCGGTGCCGCTCGAGCGCCCGGCCGAGGTCGCGAACAAAGAGCTGCTCGACGGCGCAGACCTCGAGAACGCATTGCGCGCCCGCTCGAAGACTATCTCGGCAGTGGCGGACGGCGGTGTGGTTGGGGCCGGCCCTTCGCATTGGTACGAGAACCTGGCGGCGCGCTCGCGCCGGAGCTCGCTCATCATCGACCCGCCCGATGGACGGCTGCCGGCACTGACACCCGACGCGCGCCGGAGAGCGGCGGCAGCCGTCGACGCGCGGCGCGGCCGCGGTCCGTCCGATTCCTGGACCGATCGCAGCCTCTGGGATCGGTGCATCACGGTGGGCCTGCCGAGCGTGATGTTTCCCACCGGCTACAACAACAACGTCCAGATCCTGCAGGCGCCCGGCTTCGTCACCGTCACGCACGAGATGATGCACGACACCCGCGTCGTGCCGCTCGACGGCCGCCCGCACGTGTCACCGGCCATTCGCCACTACATGGGCGACTCGCGCGGCCGGTGGGACGGCAACACGCTGGTGATCGACGTCACGAACTTCCATCCGAACACGAACTACCGCGGGTCGGGGGACACCCTTCACCTCATCGAGCGTTACACGCGCACCGGCCCCAATGCCATGCGCTACGAGGTGACGATCGACGATCCGCGCACCTTCGAGCGTCCCTGGACGGCCGTGCTGGACCTCGAGTCGCAGGGGCCCATGTACGAATACGCCTGCCACGAGGGCAATCGCGGGCTCGAAAACATCCTCCGGGCGGCGCGCCTCGACGAGCGCGCGGCCGTTGCCGGGCGCGACGCGCGTTAGGAGCCCTGAGGCCGAGACGGCGAGGGTTAAGGACCCGCTCGATGTGTTGGACAAGCTAGACTTAAGGCTCACGCCATGTGGCGGAGGATGCCGATGTCCAACACGCTGATTGCCACCGTCGTCGCCGCCAGTGTTCTGGGGCCTGCGCTCTCCGCGCAGCAGGCGGACGTGCCCAAGCCGCCGCCCCCGCCCGTGACGATGACCGGCTGTGTCAGCACGAAACCGGCCACGACGGGGCAGTACACCTTCTCCGAAACCGACGGTCTGCGTGAGTACCGGCTCAACGGGAAGGGACTCCGCAAGTTCGCCGGGCAACGTGTGGAAGTCGTGGGCGGCTCGTCCGGCGGAGGCCTGGCGATCAAGGGCGGTCTGTGGCCTGCCCCTACCGGCGGCGCGCGCGGCGTCGCGCTGGATCCGGCGCAAGCCGCGATCGCGAATCAGCAGGCTCGTGCGCGCGGCACACCGGCGGACGTGCCGGAGTTCAAAGTCTCGAAAGTTCGGGTCGTGCCAGGCGTCTGCGAGTAGGTAGAGCCGTTCCCTGAGGCGGGTCTAAAGACCCGCGGCCACATACGACCCGCGGCCACATACGACCCGCGGCCACATACGGACCCGCGGCCACACACAAACCCGCGGCTACACAGACACTCGTACCTACGCACTATGCGAGGTCGGAGAGCTCGGTGAACTGACCGGTGCTGTCGCCCAGCCGGTCCGTCGGCACGCCCATCTTGTGCAGCAGCGTCAGCTGGAGATTGGTGAGCGGGGTGTCCTCCGGATACACCAGGTGCCGTCCGCCGTGCAGCGTGCCCGCGCCTCCGCCCAGTAGGAGCGTCGGCAATGGTCCGTGCGTGTGGCGATCGCTGTTGCTGATGCCACCGCCGTAGAGCAGCAGCACGTTGTCCAGGAGGGTCCCGTTGCCGTCGGGCGTCGCCTGCAGTTTCTCGAGGTACGACACGAACAGCCGCACGTGGTAGGTCTGGATGACGGTGCACTTCGCCATCTTCCCGGCGTCGTTCTGGTGATGCGTCAGGGGATGGTGAGGCTCGTTGATGCCAATCTGCGGATACGGCCGGCCGGTCTGTTCGCGGCCGTACATGAACGTGATCACGCGGGTGAGATCGGACTGGTAGGCGAGCAGCTGCAGGTCGTAGAGCAGCTCCACGTGCGGCTGGAACCCGTCGGGCACGCCCGCCGGACGGCTCACGTCCGGAATCTCCTTCGTGCTCTGTTCCTCTGCCTTCTGGATCCGCCGCTCGACGTCGCGCAGCGACTCGAGGTAGTCGCTCACCTTGCGGTTGTCGGTGGGGCCGAGCGTCTGCTGCAGCTCGCGCACGCGCGCCGTCACCGAGTCGAGGATGCTGCGGTCGCGGCGAAGACGCGAGGCGCGCACGCGGGCGTCGGTGCTCTCGCTCGACCCGAACAGGCGCTCGAAGACCACCCGCGGGTTGTTCTCCGCCATCAGCGGCAGTGTCGGTGTCAGCCACGACAGCGTGCTGCTGTAGGCGCAGCTGTAGCCGACGTCGCACGCGCCGACCAGGCTGTTGTCGTCGGCGGTCAACTGCAGCGACGACAGCTGCGTCTCGCGCTCGAAGGCCTTCGCGGCAATCTGGTCCATGGACATGCCGTTGCCCACGACGCTGTCGGATTTCTTCACGTGCACGCCGGTGAGATAGGTGCCCGACGCGCGCGAATGGTCGCCGCCGCCGTCGCCCAGCGCCTCGGCCTGGTGGCTCGACAGCCCGGTGACCACCACGAGCTGATTTCGGAACGGCTCGAGCGGCTCGAGGATTGGCGACAGCGTGAAGTCGCGGCCGGTGCCCTTCGGAAGCCAGTTCTCGTAGATGACGCCGTTGGGGTGATACACGACGCCCAGGCGGCGAACGGGGGCGGCGGCCGTTTTTTGCATGGCGGTCAACGCCGGCACCATGGCGTCGAGCAGCGGGAGCGCGACGGTGGTGCCCAGGCCGCGAAGCACGGTCCGCCGCGAGATGGCCTTGCGCATGACTATCATGACCACCACCTCATGACCGCGATCTCCTCATCTGAAACGGTGTGCTCTTCACGATCGCCAGAATCGTCGACGACCAGCGGTAGTCGTCGGCCGCGGCGGCGCGCACGATAGCCCGGATGGCGGGGGCGTCGAAGTATTCCATCTCGCGACCCACGGCATAGGTCAGGAGTTTACCGGTGACGGTGCGGACGAACTGCTCCTTCTGGGCGATCAGCGCCCGGCGGAGGGCAGCCGGGCCGTCGACCCTGGTGCCGTCGAGGAGCACGCCGGTCGCGTTGATCGGCGCCTCGCCATCGGCGGTGCGCCACTGCCCGAGCGCATCGAAGTTCTCCAGGCTGAAGCCGAGCGGATCCATGCGCGAATGGCAGCTGGCGCAAATCGGGTTGGCGCGGTGCCGCTCGAGCATCTCGCGCACGGAGGCGGCCGCGCCGGCTGTGCTTTCGTCCAGCGTGGTGTTCACGTCCGGGGGCGGCGGCGGCACCGGGGCCGCGAGGATGTTCTCGAGCAGCCACTTGCCCCGGATGGTCGGCGAGGTGCGCGTGGGATACGACGTGACGGCGAGGACGCTGGCCTTCCCGAGCAGGCCCCAGCGGTTTTCGTCGGACAGCGGCACGCGTCGGAAGTGGCTGCCGTAGATGCCACGCATTCCGTAGTGACGGGCCAGCTGCTCGTTGAGAAACGTGTAGTCGGCCGAGAGCAGATCCGCGACGCTGTGGTCTGCCTTGAGCTGGTCGTCGAGGAAGAGCTCGGTTTCGCGCACGATCGCCGCGCGCAGGTTGTCGTCGAACCACGGGAACTTCGTGTTGGCGTCCGGCGTGAGCAGCCACACGTTGCGCGTCTGCAGCCACTGTCCGAAGAAGTTGGTCACGAGCGCGGCGCGGGCCCGCGGATCGGCGAGCATCCGCTTCACCTGCTGATCGAGAACGGCCGGCTGCCGCAACGTGCCCCTGACGGCCACGTCGAGCAGCTCGTCGTCCGGGATGCTGCTCCACAGGAAGAACGACAGTCGCGACGCGAGCGCGACGTCCGACACGCGATAGGCCGCGCCGGGTGCCAACGCGCCAGGGTCGGCCTCGATCCGGAAGAGGAAGTCCGGGCTGACGAGCAGGCGCTCGAGCGCCGCACGGATGCCGTCGTCGAAACGGCCGCCGTCGCGGCCCTGTGCGAAGAAGCCGAGCAATGTCTGCGTGTCGTCGGCCGTGGCCGGACGGCGATAGGCCCGGCGCGCCAGGGTGGACAGAATCTTCGTGGCGCAGGCGGTCTCGTCGCCCGGGCTCGCGGGCCGGCACGAGAAGATGCGGCGGCGGCTGGGCGAGTCGTCCGGTACCCGTCCGTTGTAGGGCCCGGCGATGAGCAAAGACGAGATGAAGAGCGGGAACGCCGGGACGTCCGAATCCCGGTTCCAGATCGGAATCCGATCCGGCCCAAGCCCTTCGGCCTTCACGCTGTCCGTCTTCACGATGGTTGCGACGACGTGGCGGAGGCCGGCCTTCAGCGGGACGCGCACGTGCAGCGGGGAGTCGGCGTCCTGGCTTTCCGCGGTGACCTCACGGCCGCCGATCGCGAAGCGGCCGACGGGCACGCCATCGACGCGGATCTCGATATCGCTCTTCACCTGCAGGCCGCGGATGATGTCGGCGTAGGTGCGGGCCAGGCGCACCCGGAGGTCGTACTCACCATCGACGGGGAAGTAGTGGCGCGCGGCAACGCCCCCGCGCGACCCCAGCGGAAAGTCCTCGCCCAGGCGGTCGGTCTGCCACAGCCACGTCTGCTCGTTCGAATTGCCCTTCACCGCGGTGTAGCGCTCGACGGCTGGGGCCATCGACGGATCGCCCACGGCGGTGCGGGCGATCTTCGCGGCCGCGGTGAGGTAGCGGTCGAGCAACGCCGGCTCCATCGAGAGCGCGTCGGCATTGGTGTCGAAGCCGTGCGCCTGCGTGTCGGGCGGCAGCAGTACTGCGGGGTCCACTTCGACGGCCAGCAGATCGCGGATCGCGTTGGCGTACTCCGCGCGGTTCAGGCGATGCAGGTCCGCCGGACGGCCGGGATCGGGCCCGGCGCTGGCCGCGCGATCCAGTGCCTGCTCGAGCCAGGTGGCCACCGTGTCGTAGGTGGCGTTATCGGGACGGCGAATGCCGGGCGGCGGCATGGCGCGGCTGCGCAGCTTCACCACCACTTTTTCCCAGGCCTCGGCCGAGCGGCCCACTTGCACCGCGTCGGCGGCCTCGAGGGAAAACCCGCCAGCCTTCGCGCGCTCGTTGTGGCAGGCGACGCAGTAGCTGGCGACCAGTTCGCGCGCTGGCGACGCGGAAGCCCGGGTCGCTCCAGGAGGCGGGTCTGAAGCCCCGCGCCCACCAGATGCCGTTTGTGCGGAGCTCGACGCCTGGCCGGCAACGGCCGCAAGCCAACCGGCACAGGCGCACGCGGTCAGGACCTTGCGCATGACAGTCGTCAGGAAGCTAGTCCCCTGGAACCGTGATGACTTGCCTAAGTCCCGGAGCGCGGCGCCCGGATGGCAAGGCGCGAAGAGCGAGCTTATTGGGCATAAGTGAGCGATGAGCAACGCAGCCAGCCGGGATGCCCCGCCCGGGAATTAGGTGAGTCATCACGGTTCCAGGGGACTAGCGGCACTTGATCTGCGCCTGACACGGCTTTCCGAGCGTCGGGTCGGCCCCGTGCGCGAGCAGCAGCTTCGCGCCCTCGGTGTTGTAGAGCACGCCGCCGAGGCGATCGCCGTAGCCCGAGGCCGCCAGCCAGGGCGTGACGCCGGCCTTGCTCACGGCGTTGACGTCGGCGCCCTTCTCGATGAGCAGGGCGAGGAGGGTATTCCAGCCACGATAGGCGGCGCCGTACAGCGCGTTCTCGCCGTCGGTGGTCGCGCCGCGCGCGTCCAGGCCCAGGTCGAGGAGCAGCCGCACCGCGGCGAGGACCTGCGCCTCGGTGAGTGCGCTTTCACCGACGCTGCGATTGAGTCCCGATGCGGCCATCACGGCCGTGGCGTGCGTGTCGGTGGCCAGCTTGGGATCGGCACCCGCGGCCAGCAGGATCTTCATCATCTCGACGTCGGCGGCGGCGCTGGCCAGCAGGAACGGCGTGGCCCCCGCCCCATCCTCGTAGCCGCCGGCGAACCCCGGCGGCCGCTTCGTCATGCGCCCGTTCACGTTTGCGCCGTGGGCCAGCAGCGCTCTCACCAGCTGCAGCTTCGCCTGTCGATTGGGAATGCCGCCCATCGGATCGCTGAAACCGTAGACCGGATTCGAGACGCCGCCTTCCCAGGTGCCCGAGGCCCAGTGCAGCGGGGTAAACCCGGCATCGCCGGCGTTGGGTTCTGCGCCGTGCTCCAGGAGGTAGAGCGCGACGGGCACCTGACCCCTCACGGTGGCTACGAGCAGCGGTGTGCTGCCCTCGGACAGCGCCGACGCGAAGGCCCGACCCTGCCCCTTGTCGGGCGCGTCGGGGAGCGATCGGATGTTCACGTCGGCGCCGGCGGCGAGCAGCCGGGTGACGCTCTCGATGTCGCCTTGGCGGGCAGCGAAGTGGAGGGCCGTGAACCCGTTCCTGGTGCGCGCGCGAAGGTCGGCTCCCGATTCGACGAGCAGGCCAACGACTTCTGCCTGCTGTTCGGCCGCCGCCCACATCAACGCGGTCTGGTGCTGCGACGGCTCGGCCACGTTCACCGCAGCGCCTTTGGCGAGGAGCATCTTCACCGCGGCGGTGGCGCCGCTGGCGGCGCAGGTCATCAACGGCGTCTCGCCCGTGGCGATGGCGGTGTCTGGCTTCGCGCCGGCCTTCAGGAGCAACTCGACGAGGGGCGCGCTGCCGTTGGTGCAGGCGCGCGACAGGGGAGTCATGCCGAACTGGTTGGCGGTGTTCGCGTCGGCGCCGGCCCGAATCAGCAGCTCGGCCACCGCCACGTCGTTCCAGTGGGCGGCCCACAGGAGCGCCGTCGATCCGTCGTCCGCCCGTGCGTTCACGTCGAGCTGACGATCCAGCAGTGCGCGGACCTGCGACGGTTCCTGGGTGCGCACCGCGTCGATCAGCCGGCGGTCGGGATCGGCGGCCACGCCCGGTGCCGAGGCCAGCACGACTCCGGCCAGAACCGCCATCGCGCAGTGCCGCGTCAACTCATCGCGCATCCCGGCTCCTCGAGGTCAGGCCCCCCGCAGCGAGGTTATAGCACGGACCCACGTCGTTCCCGGCCTCGCGCTATGATGCGCGCGGCTGCGGCGGAAACGAAGAAAGGACGCAAAACCATGGCGATCGATGCGCCGGACAGACGCGGATTCCTGCTGAGCGCAGGCCTGGTGGCGGGAGGCCTCGTCGGCGACGCCGTCCTGCCGGACGCCGCGGCGGCTCAGGCGCCGGCGCGCGCCACCCCGGCGGGGTCGAGCAAAGCCGCCCGCTTCCGCGCCGCGCTCGCCTTGGGCCAGCCCCTGATCCTGCCGGTCGTCGAGAGCATCATGCTGGCGCGGTTGTGCGAGATCGAAGGCTTCAGCGGCGGGTTCATGGGCGGCAGCGGGATGGCCGCCAGGAATGCCCTCCCCAACACCAGCATCCAGACCGTCCAGGAGGTGATCGACTACGAAGCCCAGGTGATGTCGAACACCGACCTGCCGATCGTCGCCGACGGCGAGAACGGGGGCGGCAGCCCCGTCACCACCTATCGCACGGTGCAGCAGCTCGAACGCGCCGGCGCGGCGGTCATCATGCTCGAGGATTCCACCGGCCCCGAAAGCGAGTACGGCGGCCGGGGCGTGCCGATGGCGTCGCGCGAGCTCATGGCCGGGCGCATCAAGGCCGCGGTGGACGCCCGCCGCGATGCGGCGGTGATGATCATGGCGCGCAGCGACCGCCCGGCGAAGGGCTACAGCGAAGCCGAGACGCTCGACCTGCTCGCGGCGCTGTCCGAGGCGGGCGCTGACGCCTTCTTCGTCAACGGGTTCACGCTCGACCAGCAGCAGCGCGCCAAGACGGCGCTGAAGAAGCCGCTGATGATCGGGTCGAGCGGCCTGGCCGCCGAGTGGCACGCCAAGGGCGTGGACATGGCGTTCTACCACATCGACGACATCGGCATCGGCGCGATGTACCTGGCGCTGAAGGAGATGAAAGCCAAGGGCGGGCCGTTCGACGACGCCGCGAGGTGGCGGCTGCCGCGCGACGTCTCCGCCCGGCTCATCGACCAGGACGCGTGGCTCGCCAGGGCGAAAAAATACGGCGTGGTCCAGTCGTGAGCCGCCCGATCGGCTGACCTGCTCGACGGGCGCCGAATCGGTATAGAGTGTCGCCGGACGCTTGAGTGTCCCCGCCGAGCGCAATCGACCAAGGAGCGAATATGTGCGATCAGGACCATTCTGAGACAACAAAAGACTTCGAAGCCCGCGGATGGGTGACGCGCCGCCAGTTCGGCGCCCTCCTTGGCGCCGGCATGGCCATGGCGCTGCCGCAGGTTCTCGACGCCGTCACGGTCACGGACGGCGACGTGACGATCAAGACCCCGGACGGTACGTGTGACGCCTACTTCGTGAAGCCCGCCACTGGCACCGGTGCCGGCGTGCTGGTCTGGCCGGACATTTTCGGGCTGCGACCCGCCTTCCGCACCATGGGCAAACGCCTCGCCGAGAACGGCTATGCGGTGCTGGTCGTGAACCCGTTCTACCGCGTCCAGAAGGCGCCGACGGCCGCCCAGGGCGCCGCCACGCCGATCCCGTCGCTCCTTCCGCTGGCGAAGGCGCTCAGCGCGACGACGCATGCGACCGATGCCAAGGCGTTCATCGCGTGGCTCGATCAGCAGCCGTCGGTGGCGAAGAACCGCAAGATCGGTACGCAGGGCTACTGCATGGGCGGCCCCATGGCGTTCCGGACGGCGGCCAACGTGTCCGACCGCGTCGGCGCGGTGGCGTCGTTTCACGGCGGCGGCCTCGTGACTACGGATCCTGACAGCCCGCTCGCCATGGCATCGAAGACCAAGGCGTCGTTCCTCGTGGCGATTGCCGCCAACGACGACATGGCGAGGCCGACGGAGAAGGACGTCCTGAAAGAGACCTTCGCCAAGGCGGGCCTGGCCGCGGAAGTCGAGGTCTACGCCAACGCCGCGCACGGCTGGTGCCCGCCCGATTCGGGCGTCTACAACGAGCCGCAGGCCGAGAAGGCGTGGACCCGTCTGCTCGCGCTCTACGGCAAGGCGCTGGCCTAGCACCGGAGGCGGACGATGCAGAAGACGACAATCGCACTGTCGAATGCATCGTCTGCCGCCAGCCCGAGCTACGGCGACGACCGCGCGCAGATCGAGGATCTGCAGGCCCGGTATCTCTTCGCGCTCGACTTCCACGATCCGCAGCTGTACGCCTCGACCTTTACGCCCGACGGCATCCTCGACTACGGCGAGGGCGACGTGAAGGGGCGCGAGGCGATCATCAAGGTGATTGGCGGCATGCCCGGCAACAACCGGTCGCCGAAAGGGCCCGACGGCGCGGTGCTGCGTCCGGCGGCCGGCCGCCATCAGATCACGAACATCGTCATCAAGGTCACCGGCAACAAGGCGGTGGGCCGTTCGTCGTGGTTCCACGTTGGCAACGACAACCCGCAACGCGCCAACACCATCGGCGGCTTCGGCCACTACGAGGACGAGATGGTGAAGGTGAACGGGCAGTGGTTTTTCACCAAGCGGAAGATTTACAACGAGGGCAGCGCCCGCTGGCAGTACAAGGGCGACGTCAACCCGGCGTGGTGAACCTTCAGGACGGGTGGGGCGGGTAAGGCGGGTAGGACTGGTAGGTGAGAACGCCTCAAGGCCGCCTGAAGGCGGCCCCCACAACGGCTCGCGCAGCGGGTCGGCATCGGTGGCCACGATCGGGCCCGTGGGCGGCCAGAGGCTTCTGTCGGGCCGACTATCAGCGCTGCGAGCGCCAGCGACAGATGAAAAACGACGAGGCGCGGCCTTCCCCGGAGGCCGCGCGCGAGGAGTTTTTCCGCGGCGGCTGATCGGAGGCCCCGACAGAAGCCTCTGGCCGCCCACGGGGTCGGAACACGCAAGCGGTGAGTGAGCGACGTCACTTGCAGGACGCGGCGAGGGTGGTGACCGACGTCACCTCGAGGTGCGGCGTGCCGGGCGCTTCGTCCTTCGCGTCGGCGCGCCAGTCCGACATGCCGACGACCTGAACCTTCTCGCCGACGCGGCCTCGCAGGTTGCCGCCGCCATCCAGGATCCACTTCGCCGGGGCGCCCGCTCGCGCCTTCTCGTCCGCCGGCTTGCCGTCGATGGCGTCGATGACGGCGTCTTCGATCTGATATCCGGCGTAGCCGTTGCTCAGCAGGCAGCCGCTGAGCGTGAAATCGCGCGCGCGCTGCGCGTCGAGGCGGCTCTGAAGACCCGCGGCCACGAACGCAGCGGCGGCGCAGACGAGCAGCGCGATTCTAGGCTCCATCGCCGGTGACGGTGCCGCGAATGAGGCGCAGCACCCGGTTCGGGTCGGCGCCCTGAGGGACCAGCACGCCGAAGAAGGGGTTGAACATCTCCTCCCACGTCATGCGGCCGGGATAGACCGTCCGGTTGGGATCCGGGTTGAACTTGTTGGACGACGAGTTGTTGTAGTGCGCGTCCACCCGCAGCTTGGAGCCCTTGGGAATTTTGATCGGCGTCGCGGCCTGGTAGGCGATCTGCCAGTTGAAGTCGTACTTCGGCACGCTCAGCACGATCTGATCGCGGCCGTCGGGGAAGATGACGTGATAGGTCATGTCCTTCCCGCGCAGGTGCATGTGCGGCATCATCTGCACCAGCTCGACGTCGGCGAGAAACTCCACCTGTGCCGGCGGCGCGCTCCAGTTGCCGTCGTTGGGTGGGATCGCGAACGTCGGTCCCGCGCCCGACACCTGCGTCGCCAGCCACTGCCGCGCCGGCAGCGCCTCCGACACGGTGAAGCCGAACATCGGCCGGTCCACGACCTCCTTGCCGCTCGGCGTGTAGTGCATCTGCACCGTGATGTCGCTGTTGGCCGGCACGAGTTTACCGGCGCCGTACGGCCGGTAGTCGTCGGCGACGCCGCCCGGCACGTAGCACCAGAAACCTCCGCCCACGCCGGTGCCGGGGTTGGCCTGGCTGGCGCCCGAAGGTGGCGGCGGCGGCTGTCCGGCCGCGCCCGGATTGCGATCCGTGGACACGCCGTCCTCGTCGCGCGGCGACTCGGCCCAGTTCATCACGTAGTACTTCGTCGTCGGCCGGTGCGGCGCGAACGACACGCAGATGTGGTGGGTGACGGCCAGCTCGCTCGGCTTCACCTCGACGGAGGTGATCCACGTGTCCTTCGTGAAGCCGCTCGGAATGGTGATCGTGGTCCACTCGATGACATTCTTCTCGGGGCGCGCCGGCACCCGGAACTCGGGTCCACGCACGATCAGGTCCGGCTTGATCTGCCAACCGTCGGGCGCCCATTCGATTGGCGGCGGGGCGTCCGTGGCGTCGCCCTGCGGCGCGCCCGCGTCCACCCACGTCACGATGGTGTCGATCTGCGCCTGCGACAGCGAGCGGTCGTTGGCCCAGGTGCCGTGCGCCGGGTCGGCAAACCACGGTGGCATCTGACGTGAGACGACCTTGGCCTTGATGCTGCGCGCCCACGGCCGGGTGGTCTCGTAGCTGAGAAGCGAGAACGGGCCAATCTGTCCGGGCCGATGGCACGACTGGCAGTTCTTCTGAAGGATCGGCAGCACGTCCTTCGTGTACGTCGGCGTCACGTCGGCCGCGGTGGTCGTGTCCGATGACGCCGCGATCGCCAACACCAGGACCAGGGCTCCCGAGGCAAGTCGAACCATCTGCGACGCTCCTTCTCCGGACACCGGCGACCGCCGGTTCACTGACACTTGGCCGCGAGCTTGCGCACGAACTCGAGCTGCAGCACCGGCGCCTCCGTCGTGCCCTTCACCGCTCCAGACACTTCGATGCGCGTGCCGAGGAACGGCGACAGCTGGCTCTCGAGCGCTTCGAGGCGGTAGCTGGAAGCCGACGCGACCGCGGCCGCGCTCGACGTCCCCGTGTCGGGCGGCACCAGTCCGTCCTTCTTGGCGCCGGTCAACACGTACCGCGAATCGCTGGGAACGGTGGCCGCCGAGGCCGGTGCCGCACGCGCACCGGGCGCCAGATGCAGGCACCCGGTAACGGTGATCCGATCCGCGATGCTGGGCGGCTCGGGCTGCGGGGTGCCGGGAGTAGGGTTGCCGGTCTTGAGGCCGGGCGGCGGACCGGCCGGCTGCTGCGCCCACGCGCCGAGCGGCAGCGCGATCACCATCAGGCCCACCAGACAGGCAGCGCGCGTTGGCATCACGACACGACACTCCACTCCGGAACGGCGCGCTCAAGAGGCGGGTCTGAACCCCGCGGCCACAACCGTTCGACCGTCAGTGTCGCATCGTAGGCCCCGGCCGGGGGGGTGTCAACAAGGGCTATTTCTGCTTGAAGCGCAGCCGCCGCCGGGCGTGGTTCAACGCGCGGGTGTCTTTGTGCGACAGCGTCGGGACCTTCAGATCGAGGCTCTCGAGCGTCTCGATGGCGATCGCGGCGACGGCGAGGCGCGTGAACCACTTGTTGTCGGCCGGCACCACGTACCACGGGGACTCTTCGGTGCTGGTGGCGCGCATGCCCTCCTCGTACGCGGCCATGTACTCCTTCCAGCGCAGGCGCTCGTTGACGTCGTTGATCGAGAATTTCCAGCGCTTCTCGGGGTTGTGGAGCCGCATCAGGAAGCGGCGCCGCTGCTCGGCCTTCGAGACGTTGAGGAAGATCTTGCGAATGACCGTCCCGTTGCGGGACAGGTAGCGCTCGATGTCGCGGATGTCCTCGAACCGGTCGCGCCAGATGTGCTCCGTGACGCAAGAGGCCGGCAGCTGCCGCTGCTCCAGCAACTCGGGGTGGACGCGCGAGACCAGCACCTCTTCGTAGTACGAGCGGTTGAAGATGCCGATGCGGCCGCGCTCGGGCAGGCTCTTGAGGCACCGCCACATGAAGTCGTGCTTCAACTCCTCCTGCGACGGGGTCTTGAAGCTGTACACCTGGGTGGCTTTCGGATCGAGCCCACGGAGCACGTGCTTGATCGCGCTGTCCTTGCCGGCCCCGTCCATCGCCTGGAAGATGAAGAGCACCGACCAGCGGTTCTGGGCGTAGAGCAGATCGCCCAGCTCGAACAGGCGGTGGACGTGCTTTGCGAGGATCTTCCGCGTGCCCTCCCGGGCTTCGAACGGGGCGGTGTCCGTGGGATCAAAGCCGGCCAGCGCAAAGCGCCCGCCGGGCTTCACGCGAAAGCGTCGGGTGTCGATGCGGGTGCGGGCCATGCTGATCAGGTTCTGCAAGACCGGCACCACCTGGCAGGACCTCTAAGCTCCCGCGGAAGATAGTCTTTTCTCCTCACGTTGCCCTCGTGTAACACGTCCGTTGCGGGAGTCGGTGGCATGAGGGACTGTAAGAACGGCGCCGGCTCGACCACGGTCCGCCGTGGCGCGTGCCCGCCCGGGCTACGACCTGCAGTGGCTCTAGGGCACAGTGCTTGCACCGGCCGGTGCGGAGCTGCGTATCGTGACTCGACACGACCTCTCACGCTGGGTGTTCAGCCGCTGGGCGTTTGGGACGGTCTGCTGCGCGCTGGCGGCGATTACGGCCGCCGCCCAGTCTCACACAGGAACCAAACCGCCGGACAAGGGCGCGGCCACCGCGGCCGCGCAGGCGAAAGAGAACCGCGACGCGCCGGAGCTCACGGAGTTCAAGAAGCGGGTCGAGGAGTACGCCGCACTTCACCGGAAGCTCGAAGCGACGCTCCCGAAGCTTCCCAACGAGGCCACGCCGGAGCAGATCGACCGCAACCAACGCGCGCTGGCCACGCTCGTCGCCTCGAGCCGACCCAATGCCAAGCTCGGCAGCGTGTTCACGCCGCCGGCTCCGACCTACGTCCGTGCGCTCCTCACGCGGCTCTTCGCCAGCTCCAACAAGCGGCAGCTGCGCGAAACGATCCAGGACGAGAACCCCGGCCCGGTCAAGCTGACCGTGAACGGGCGGTATCCTGACCAAGTGCCGTTGACGACGATGCCGCCGGAGGTGCTCGAGGCGCTGCCGCGGCTGCCCGAGGAGCTCGAGTACCGGTTCGTTGGCGACGCGCTCATCCTGCTGGATCCGCACGCGCACATCGTGATCGACTACCTGCCGGCCGCCCTGCCACAATAGCGCTGCGAAACCGCCTCAGACAGACTGATGCCGCCACGGACCTTTCGACATTCCGCGCTCGTTGCGGGTCTCCTCGCTTGCTTGCTGGGGTGTGTCTCCGCCGGCCAGTCCACGGCGCCGGCGACCCCGAGCAGCGCGGTCGTACCGGCGGCGCAGCCGGCTCCCAGCGCGTCGCCAGCCTCGCTGCCCAACCGGCCCGACTCGCTGAAATTCATCGTGTTTGGCGATTTCGGGACGGGCGGCCGCCCGCAGTACGAGCTCGGCATTCAGATGGCCGCGCTCCACGAACGGTTTCCGTTCCAGATGGCGGCGCTCGTCGGCGACAACCTGTATGGGTCGCAACGGCCCCAGGACTTCAAGACCAAGTTCGAGCTGCCCTACAAGCCGCTCCTCGACGCCGGCGTGAAGTTCTATGCCTCGCTCGGCAACCACGACGCTCGCGAGCAGCGCTACTACAAGCTGTTCAACATGGATGGGAAGCTTTATTACTCGTTCAAGGCGCCGAGGCAGGACGTCCGGTTCATCGCGCTCGAAACGACCTATACCACCCCGGAGCAGATCAAATGGCTGGAAGACGAGCTCCAGGGCGCGAAAGAGGAGTGGAAGATCGTCTACTTCCACCACCCGCTGTACTCGTCGGGCGGCACGCACGGGTCGGATGTCACGCTGCGCGAGGCGCTCGAGCCGCTCTTCGTGAAGTATGGGGTGAGCGTCGTGTTCAGCGGGCACGACCACATTTACGAGCGGATGAAGCCGCAGAAGGGCGTCCAGTACTTCGTCACCGGTTCCGGCGGACAGCTCCGCGCGGGCGACTCCCGGCGTGGCGAGCCGTTCTCGGCTCACATCGTGGACAACGTGCAGGTGTTCCTGGCCGCCGAGATCTTCGGGGACGAGATGGTGTTCAACGCCATCTCGCGCACCGGCCGGGTGGTGGATTCCGGCGTGATTGCCCGGCGGCAGGGCAGCTAGCCGACGGCCGCCACCTCGGCCAGTTCCTTCTCCCGCGCCTTGTCGGCCGGCTTCGGCGTCGCGTCTTCCCAATCCTGATCGAACACGCGCGCGAGCGCGGTCGCGATCTTCTCGTGCGAGGCGATGACGCCAATTTCCCTCCGTCCGTCGATCTGCGGCCGCCGCAAGCTCTGGCTGCCCACGAAGGCGGCCTTGCGATCGCGCACGATCGCGCGCACGTGCAGCCGCAGACGCGACGATTTCACGGTGGCAATGCCGGGCACCGCCGGGATCACCTTGCCGATCACTTTGACCTCCACACCAGCCGCCACCCGCTCGCGCAACAGCTTCACCATCGCCTTGTCGGAGACCTTCTCGTCGTAGATGAGCAGTTCCTTCTTGGCGCCCTTGATGAAGTCGGACAACAGCTTCCGCGTGGTTTCGGGGCTGATCACGAGGTGCTTGTGGGTGGTCTCGAACGGCTGGCGGGTGGAATCGGCCTGAAAGAGGCCACTGGCCGCCTTCACGAGCGACGCCTCGTGCGTGACGATGCCGAAGCTCCGGCTGCGGTTGATGTCGAGCTCGGTGTAGTTGAAGCCGAGCACGTAGAGCTGGCCGTCCACGATCATCATCTTGCCGTGGTGCCGGGTGAGGTCGTCGGCAGTCCGGCAGACGGCGACGCCCGACTGGAGAAACGACATCTCGAGCTTGCGCAGCCGCTTCTCGCCGCCGCGGTTGGTGTGCGCGACGAGCGCCCGTACAACGACGCCACGGCCGACGGCCGCGGCCAGCGCCTTTTCGAGCTCCATGCGGTCGAAGCGGAAGATCACGATGTCGATCGTCTTCTTGGCCCGCTTGATCGCCACGAGCAGCGGGGCTATGCCGTCGTCGGGTTGGATGATCAGTTTCACGGTGCCCTACTTGGATTTGGGTTTTTTCTCGGTCCATTCCACGCCCATGTCGGTCTTGGGCGACACGGACACGATGCCCTGCGTGATCGGATCGGTTGGCGCGTCGAACGCCATCGACACTTCGTAGCTGAGCTCGTTGGTGTTGAGCGAGCGGCCCTCGAACGGCACGCGGAAGCGGCTGAGTACCTGTTCGATGCGGGGACGCAGCCCCTCAGCCTCGTTTTCGGCGGTGATTTTCAGGTCGAAGACCTTGTAGACCGCCGGCTGGAAGGATTCGATGACCCACAGGAGGCCGAGCAGGAACGCCGTGGCGATGCCGGCCAACAAGTACAGTCCGACGCCGGACGCCAGCCCGACCGCCAGCGCGCAGAGCATCACCACCGCGTCCTTGGGGTCGTCGATCTTGGAGCGGTAGCGAATGAGGTTGGCGGCGCCGACGATGCCGAAGGCGCGTGCCAGGCTCGATCCGACGATGAGCATGATGACCGCGCCCACTCCCGCGAGCACGATCTGCGTCTGGACGACCGCGATCTGCCGCGGCGGCGTGCCGCGGCGCTTCGGCCGCAGGGCCAGCACCGCGCCGAGTGCGGCCGCCAGCGGCAGCCGCACCAGCGCCCGGCGGACTTCCTGCACCGTCGTCAGCTTGACGTCTTCGCCCGAGCCAAGAGGCGATTGGGCCTGCAAAGGGATCGGAATTCCAGGCACGACCGGCGTCGGCTCCTGCGCCTGTGCCTGCCGTTGCGTCTGCGCCAGCAGCGATGCCGGCGCGGTGGCGGCTGTCAGCCCCACGACGAGGATGAAGCCCCAAGTAGCGCGAGCGTGACGATGGTGTGTGGCCATAAACGCGGATGGAATCCGCTGGACCAGCGCGGCTGCAAGCCACAGGCCACCACCCGGGAAACGAGGAAGTGCCAACTGCGGAGGGACTTGGCGCGCTGGCTACCGCTGGGTCTGTAGCTCGTACATGACGCGGTTGTAGCCCTTACTGGCTCAGGTGGAGGCAGCCACCTCAACGACGAGCGCGCGCGAGGCTCAGAAAGCCGTGCCGATGAACGGCAGCATGCGGCCCCAGTAGAGCACCATGAACCAGGACGCGATCGACACGGCGCCAATCACCTTCAACGTCCGCGGGGTGTCTTCGCCGGCGCCGATCGCCATGGCCCGCCCGGCCTGCGTGGTCTCGAAATAGAGGACGTTGAGGCCGGCGACCACCAGGAATCCGATCTTGTACCACCACGCGACGTTGGTCAGGTACTGATCCGGAGCGCCAATGAAGAACAGGGCGCCCGTCACCAGATTGATGACGAACCCCGCGATGCCCCACGGGATCAGGCCGTGCACCGCTGCTACCGGCACGCGCCGCACGAATCCCAGGAGCCGCAGATCCAGCAGACCCACCACGCCGATCAGCAGCGCCAGGCCGACGAAGTGCAGGGTCTCGCAGAGCGGCCACATCCACGTCAGCTGAATCATCCAGTGCGAAACCGTGGTGGCCTTCAGAGTCGTGACGATCCAGTGGCTCATGTCGGGCGCCTCGCAGCGATCAGATGCCGAAGAAGAGGCCGGGGTAGGCCATCAGCCGCCCCGCGGCGATGGCGACGACCCAGATGAACAGAGAGGCCGCCGCCAGCGATCGGGCAAGCGGGGTGATGACCCCGGGCGTGGTGGCCGGGCCGTAGACCTGGCGGTCGAGCAGCATGACCACCGCGACGCCCGCCGCCACCAGGCCGAGCTTGATGAGGAACATCGGTGCCGCTGCCTTGGTGGTGGCGTCGGCCGCCAGCAGCACCGCGCCGCTGAGCGCGTTGACCCAGAACCCGATCCACATCCAGCGGAAGAGCGGCCGCAGGTCGCTCACGGCAATCGCCTTGCCGAATCCGAGCACCCGCAGGTCGAGCGCGGCGTTGGCGCCGACCAGCAGCGCGAGCCCGATCGTGTGCAGCGTGAGCACCGTCGGGTAGGCCCAGATCGAATTCGACTCCCGCAGCCAGGTGGAGAGTCCGGAGTTCTCGAGGGTGGTCAGGAAAGCGGTCATCGTGTCCAGCTCTGAAGCGTGCGGATGTAGTGGGCCCGCTCGATAGCCGCGGGATCGGGAGTCGTCTGGAAGCTGGCGCGGCCAATCATCGCGGCCACCGAATCGATCTGCTGCCACTCGAGCCAGCGCTCGAGCCCTTGCCGCATGGCCGCCAGGTGCGCGGGCCCGTGGCGAAGAATGGCCGACACCAGTTGCACGACGTCGGCGCCGGCGAGCAGCGCCTTGATGCCGTCGTCCGGCGTGGCCACGCCGCCGGTGGCGGCCAGTGACGGCCGTACGCGGCCGTGCAGGAGTGCCAGCCAGTGCAGCCGCAGCGCGAGCTCGGCGCTCGTGGACAGTTCCGCCTGCGGCACCAGCGTCATCGTGCGCGTGTCGACGTTCGACTGGTAGAAACGGTTGAACAGCACCAGCCCGCTTGCGCCGGCGCGATCGAGCGCCGCGGCCAGGTGGCCGAACGCGGTGTAGTACGGCGTGAGCTTCACCGCGACGGGGATGGCGATCGCGCGGGTGAGGTTCTTCACTGCGTTGACGACGTGGTCCTCGAGCGCGGCCGAGGGTACGGTGAGGGCCGTGGCCACGTCGTAGTAGTTGAACTCCAGCGCGTCGGCGCCCGCTTGTTCGATGATGCGCGCGAATTTGAGCCACGATTCGCCGGTGTGCCCGTTGAGCGAGGCAATCACCGGAATGCGCACCGCCTGCTTCACCTTGAGGATGTGGTGGGCGTAGCCGTCGGGCCCGTGTTTGTAGTCGGCCGGAAGCGGGTAGGCGGCCAGCGTGGCGGCCATCTGCTCGTCGAGTGGATCGACGTGCCCCACGTGCCCTTCGGTCGCGAGCGAGATCTGCTCTTCGAAGAGCGAATGCAGCACGATGGCCGCGCAGCCGGCATCCTCGAGCCGCTTGATGGTGTCGAGGCTGTAGCCGAGTGGCGAGGCGCCAGCCATGAACGGATGCGCCAGCTTCAGTCCCAAATACGACGTGGCGGTGTCCATGCCAGCCGTCGTCGCACTAGTCGTGCCAGCCGCCTGAGCGCAATCCGACCCGCAAATGGGGCGACCCCGCCGGCCCCGGGTTCCGCGGGCCGTGAACTATTCCCCACCGCCGTGAACGCGTCCCCAGTCGCGCCTGGCACCGCTGCGGAATCCGGGCCGCCAGCGGCGCAGAACCGACGGATTGCACGACGGAACGGATGTTGTAACCAGCGCCGTCGGAGGACGTTGGCGATGAGGAGAGCACCGGGCGGGGCGATTCCGCGACGCGCGATGGTCGTGGGCGCCGTAGCCGTCATGTTCGTGGTCACGGCCAGCGCGCAGGGGCCGCGCCAGGGGCTGCCACCGCTCGTGCCCGAGTCGCTGGTCGGGTCGGTGTCGTTCGATCTCTATTGCGCCAGCTGTCACGGCCGCCAGGGCCGTGGCGACGGTCCAACGGCCGCCGCGCTACGCACCCGTCCCGCCGACCTGACAGTGTTGTCGCGGAACAACCGCGGCACGTTCCCGCGTGACCGCGTGCTGTCGTTCGTCGAAGGCTCCGCGCGGGCCGCGGCCCACGGCAGCCCCGACATGCCAGTGTGGGGGCCGACGCTGCGCGCGCTCGACGCGTCGGACGCCCGCGTCACCGTGCGCCTCCAGAACCTGGTCGCGTTCATCGAGTCGATGCAGCAGGTGCCGCCGCCGGCGCCCGCAACTGCGGCCGCTGCGCCAGCCGATGGCGCCGCGCTCTTTCGCGTCTACTGCGCCGCGTGTCACGGCGCCACCGGCCGCGGCGACGGTGTCATGGCGGGGCAGTTGCGGCGCGTGCCGCCGAACCTCACGACCTTCGCGACACGCAACGGCGGCGTCTTCCCGGCCGAACGACTGCGTCAGGTGATCGACGGCACCGGGGTGGCCTCGCACGGCGACCGCGACATGCCGGTGTGGGGCGCCGTGTTCAAGCGGCTGCCGGTGGGCGGCAGCGACGCGAAGGACCGCATCGACGCGGTGGTGCGGTTCCTTCAGGAGATGCAGGAGCGGCCCGCCGAGTAGACGCGGCCCGCACGGTCGAAAGGGAGGCGGTCATGAGCGTGAGCGTCGCAAGCCAGGCGTTGACAGGGCAGGCCATCGTCACGAGACGGCCGATCGGGCGCAAGGTGCGCATCGCAGTCGTGGTGGCCGTGGTCGCGATCGGCGCCGGGGCCGTGGCGACAGTCGCCGGGGGAGCGCGGTGGACGCGCGCGACCAATGAGCTCACCGCGCAGCTCACGGCCAAGGGCGCCGCGCCGGCTCGTGCCATCGCGTTCGCCGAGCTCGCGGGCCTGCCGGCGCCGGTTCAGCGCTATCTGCGGATGGCCCTGCGCGACGGGCAGGCGCGTCCGATCAGCGTGCGCCTCGAGCAGTCCGGCCGGTTGCGCACCGGTGTCGAGAGCGATCAGTGGCTCGACTTCGAGGCCGCCGAGACCATCGTGCCCGACGCGCGCGGGTTCGTGTGGGACGCCCGCATCCGGCTCGCGCCGTTGCTGCACGTGGCGGTTCGTGACGCCTACGTCGACGGGACCGGTCGCAGTGACGTGGCCTTCCAGTCCGCGGTCACGCTGTCGGCGCCGCGTGGCGGGCACGAGCTCGACGCCGGCGACCTGTATCGCCTGCTCGCCGAGGCGCCCTGGGCGCCCACCCTGCTCCTCCCGCGCGAGGGTCTCACCTGGGCTCGAATCAACGATCGGCGCGCCCTGGCGTCGCTGACCCAGCGAGGCGAGACGGCGACGGTGGAGTTCCGCTTCAACGATGCGGGCGAGATTGCCGCCATCTTTGCCGCCGAGCGGCCCCGCAGCTTTGGCACCACTTACGTGGGCACGGCGTGGGAAGGCCGCTTCGACCGCTACGTCACCGTGGACGGCGTGCGCGTGCCGCAGGCCGGCCAGGTGGGCTGGTGGATAGAGGATCGCTGGATTCCGGTGTGGCAGGGCACGGTGAAACGCTTCGCGTTCGACTTCGCCGAGCGTTGATCTGGGCGGACTCCTCGGCCACTAGCGCCGGCCGGGCACGTCCCGGTCGCGCCTCACCACGGCCTTCTGTCCCCGCAGCTTCGCGCCGCGCATCGCCGCAACGATGCCGTCGGCCAGATCCTCCGGAACGTCGACGACCGAGAAGTTCTCGGCGATGCGGATGGCGCCGACCGCGCTCGCGGGCACGCCGGCCTCGCCCGTAATCGCCCCGACCAGATCGGCCGGCCGGATGCCCCCCTTCTTTCCGGCGCCGATGAACAGCCGCACGGCGCCAGCCTCGACGTCCGTGGCCCCGCGCCCGCCGCGCGGCGGGCCCGCGGCGTCGTGGCGCGGCGGGGCGGCGATCTCCTTGTCGTCACCGTCGCCCACGGTCGCCAGGTGGGCCATCTTCACGGCTGCCGCCGCGATGTCCACCACGTCGAACTCGTCCGACAGCGATTCGACCACGACGCGAACGTCGTCGAAGTCTTTCGCGGCCAGCCGCTGGCGCAGCGCGGCGGACGTCGCCTCGAGACGGCGCGCCCGCAGGTCGGCGACGGTCGGAACCGTCGCCACCTCGATCTTCTGCTTGGTGAACTGTTCGAATGAACGGAGCAGCCGATGTTCGCGCGGCTCGGCCAGGGTGATGGCCGTGCCCTCCCGTCCGGCGCGGCCCGTGCGTCCGATCCGGTGCACGTACGACTCGGCGTCCGCCGGAAGATCGTAGTTCACGACATGAGAGACGTGCTGGATGTCGAGGCCGCGCGCCGCCACGTCGGTGGCGATGAGCAGGTCGGTCGTGGCGGATCGGACGCGCTGCATCACCGCGTCGCGCTGGCGCTGCTGCATGCCGCCATGCAGCGCTTCGGCGCGGTAGCCGTGGGCGTTGAGCGTCTCGACGAGCGTATCGACCTCCAGCCGCGTCCGGCAGAAGACGATCGCGGAGGCCGGGCTCTCCATGTCGAGGATGCGGTCGAGCGCCGCGGCCTTCTCGCCATGGCGGACGACGTACGCGACCTGCCGGACTCGGGGAACCGTGCCTGTCGCCTTTTCCCGCGCCACCGTGACGCGCCGCGGCGTCTTGAGGTGACGCTCGGCGATCTTCAGGATCCGGGCCGGCAGCGTGGCCGAGAACAGCGCCGTCTGCCGTGTGTCCGGCGTTTCCTTCAGGATGGCGTCGAGATCCTCGGCAAAGCCCATGTCGAGCATTTCGTCGGCCTCGTCGAGCACGAGCACGCGGATGGCGTCGAGGGTGAGCGTCCCACGCCGGATGTGGTCCAGCGCCCGGCCCGGCGTGGCGACGACGATGTCTGCGCCTCGATCGAGTGCGCGCAGCTGCTGCTGCATCGAGGCGCCCCCGTAGAGGGGCACCGTGCTGAGCCCGGTCCCCCGGGCATATTTGTGGATCGCCTCGCACACCTGCATCGCGAGTTCGCGTGTGGGAACGAGCACGAGGCCCGCGGTACGTCCCGGCACCGCGGGGCTCTTCCGACCCGGCTCGCGGGGCGGACCTTTTCGCTCGCCGCCGACGTCGGCGGGCGCCGCCAGCCGTTGAATCATCGGCAACGCGAAGGCCGCCGTCTTGCCCGTGCCGGTTTCGGCCTGCGTCAGCAGGTCGCGGCCCGCGAGGATGAGTGGAATCGCTTCGCGTTGGACCGGCGTCGGTTCTTCGTAGCCGAGCGCCGTGATCACGGCGATGAGAGGCTCCGCCAGCCCTAGAGCTGGGAAGCCGATCGCAGGCGGCGTCGTGCGGGAGGACGGCATCTGGCCATTGTGCCCCGTGCGGGCATGTCCGCCGCCGTAAAATGGCGGCGACGGATGAACGAGACCCTCGCACGTGGCCGGGCGGCCTTCGAGCGGCAGGCGTGGGCCGACGCGCACGCGGCGCTCGTCGAGGCGGATCGCACGTCGCCGCTCGACCCCGAAGACCTTGACCGGCTGGCCACGGCGGCATATCTCGTCGGCCTCGACGAGGCCAGCCTCGAGGCCCGCACGCGCGCCTTCCACGCGTATCTTCAGCGTGGCGACACGATCCGGGCGGCCGGCAGCGCCATCTTCCGGAGTTTCGGACTCGTCGAGCGCCGCAACCGCCAGGCCGAGATCGCCGGCTGGGTCGCCCGCGCGCAGCGCCTCCTCGACGACTGCCAGGGTGCCGAGTGCGCCGAACGCGGGTTTCTGCTGTGCCTGCTCGCGCAGCGCACGGGCAGCGAGGGCAACTTCGACGCCGCACGCGACCTGTTCGCGCAGGCGGCCGCGATTGGCGACCGCCTGCGTCATCCCGATCTGACGGCGCTGGCCCGCCACGGCGAAGGACGGGCGCTCCTGCGGCTGGAGCGGACGACGGCCGGGTTGGCCCGTCTCGACGAGGTGATGGTGTCGATTACCGCGGGCGAGGTCGGCCCGCTCGTGACCGGGATCGTGTACTGCAGCGCCCTCAGCGCGTGTCACGACCTCTTCGACCTGCGCCGCGCGCAGGAGTGGACTGCGGCGTTGACGGTCTGGTGTGCGGCGCACCCCGACATGGTGCCGTTCCGCGGCGCCTGCCTGATCCGGCGATCCGAGTTGCTGCAATTGCATGGGGCGTGGCCCGACGCCGCCGAGGAAGCCCGTCGCGCCTGCGAGCGCATCGCTGCAGCCGAGGACTCGCCCGATGCCGGGGCGGCCTTCTATCAACAGGCGGAGCTGTTTCGGCTGCGCGGTGACTTTGTGCAGGCCGACGAGGCCTACCGTCTGGCCAGCCGCGCGGGGCGCCGGCCACAGCCGGGACTCGCGCTAATGCGCCTGGCCCAGCGCGACATCGGGGCGGCGGAAGCCGCCATCCGCAGTGCGCTGCACGAAACCAAGGCGCCGCGCGCACGGGCGCAGATGCTGCACGCCGCGGTGGACATCCTGCTGGCGGCCGGGGATCTGGCGGCCGCCCGTAGCGCGGCGGGGGAGCTGGAGGAACTCGCCGGACGTGCGGACGCGCTCGTGCTGCGCGCGGCGTCCGGGCACGCGGCCGGCGCCGTCGCCCTCGCCGAGGGCGAGCCGCGCCTCGCGATCGAGCGCTTGCGCGACTCCTGGGACGCGTGGCGCGAGGTGGGGGCGCCCTTCGAGGTCGCGCGGGTCAGGGCCCTGCTCGGAGCGGCCTATGCCGCGCTTGGCGACCAGGAAGGCGCCCGGATGGAGCTCGATGCCGCACTGGAGGCGTTCGAGCAGCTGGGCGCACGGCCGGATGCCGATCGTGTCTCCGCCATGCGGTCGCGCGAGGCCGCCCCGCTGAGCGGTGGACTGACCGGGCGGGAGGTCGAGGTCCTGCGTCAGATTGCGGCCGGCAAGACCAATCGGGCCATTGCCGGTGACCTGGCGATCAGCGAGAAGACGGTGGCCCGCCACGTCAGCAACATCTTCACCAAGCTGGACCTGTCGTCCCGTTCCGCGGCCACCGCCTACGCCTACGAGCACAAGCTGCTCTAGCGCAAGGAACACCGAATGTGGCCCAGGGGTCACCGAATGTGGCCGCGGGTCTTCAGACCCTCAGGGCCCTACATATTTCTACCCATACGAAAAACCTGACGGCCCTGGGTAATCCGGCCGATGCGACGCCAGGCGCGCGGAGCATATTCTGGACACGCTCCGCGGGAGCAGAGGAGGACGGCATGGCGAGCACGACGAGAACGGAGCGGGTGAACACTGTGATCGTGGGGGCCGGGCAAGCGGGGCTGTCGGTGGCCTACCACCTGCAGCGGCGCGGCGTGCCCTTCGTCATGCTCGACGCCAACGCGCGCGTGGGCGACGTGTGGCGGCGGCGGTGGGATTCGTTGCGCTTGTTCACGCCGGGCAAATTCTCGAGCCTCGATGGCTGGCCGTTCCCCGGCGATCGCAACCATTTCCCGACCAAAGACGAAATGGGCGACTACCTCGAGGCGTACGCGCGCCACTTCTCCTTTCCGATCCGGATGAACACCCGCGTCGAGCGGGTGTCGCGGCAGGGCAGCGGCTACGTCGTCGTCGCCGGAGACGAGCGCTTCGAAGCCGACAACGTCGTGGTGGCGATGGCCAACCACCAGCGCCCTGCGGTGCCGGTGTTTGCTGCCGATCTCGACCCGTCGATCGTGCAGTTGCACTCGCTCGACTATCGCAACCCCTCGCAGGTGCGCGACGGGGCCGTGCTCATCGCCGGTGTCGGCAACTCGGGCGCCGAGATTGCGCTCGACCTGGTGAAGGATCACCGCGTGTGGCTCGCCGGGCGGGATACCGGCCACGTGCCGTTCCACGTGGACCAGCGGCCCTCGCTCGTGATTTTGATGCGCCTCGTTCTGCGCGTGCTGTTCCACCGCGTGCTCAGCGTCGCCAATCCGATCGGGCGGCGGATGCGCGTCAAGATGCTGCACGGCGGTGGCCCGCTGGTGCGCACGAAGCCGTATCAGCTGAAGAACGCCGGCGTCGAGCGGGTGACGCGCGTGGCCGGCGTCCGCGACGGCAAGCCGGTGCTGGAGGACGGTCGCGTGCTCGATGTGGCCAACGTGGTCTGGGCCACCGGGTTCCACGCCGGCTTCTCGTGGATTGACCTGCCGATTTTCGGCGCCGATGGCCTCCCCGCGCACGAGGGTGGCGTGGTGGCCGACGCGCCAGGCCTTTTCTTCGTCGGGCTGCACTTCCTCTATGCGATGTCGTCCGAGATGATTCACGGCGTCGGCCGCGATGCGGACCGCATCGCCGATCTCGCCGCCCGCCGGTCGTCGCAGGCCGATTCGGCCCGTCGTTCGAAAGCGGCCTGACCCCGCCGCCTTCCGCGCGTCGCCGCCGCAAACGGCCTCGGCGATCACCCGAATGTGGCCGCGGGTCTTGAGACCCGCCCCAGCGTGTGGCCGCGGGTCTTCAGACCCGCCCGTGCTTCACGCTCCCGCGAGCGCGGGCCGCACCGGTGCCGCTGGCGTCGGCCGCCGCTCGCCGATCTGCTGCCGCCACATGGCGTAGTAGAGGCCCTTCTGGTCGAGCAGGGCCGCGTGCGTGCCCGACTCGACGATCCGTCCGCGCTCGAGCACGCAGATCCGATCGGCGTGCATGATCGTCGACAACCGGTGCGCGATGAGGATGGTGATGACGTCGCGGTGCGCCGCCACGCCGCGGATCGTCGCCGTGATGTCTTCCTCGGTCAGCGAGTCGAGCGAAGAGGTGGCCTCGTCGAACACCAGCAGGTGCGGCTGCCGCAGCAGCGCCCGCGCGATCGACAGCCGCTGCTTCTCGCCGCCCGAGACCTTCACGCCGCCCTCGCCGATCACCGTGTCGAGCCCTTTGTCGGCCCGCGCCAGCAGGCTGTCGCAGGCGGCCAGCTTCAGGACGTCGAGACAGTCGGCGTCGGTGGCCGACGGGTTCACGAACAGCAGGTTCTCCCGGATGGTCCCCGAGAAGAGCTGCGTGTCCTGTGTCACGAAGCCGATCTGGTTGCGCAGCTGATCGAGGTCCACGGTCGACGCCCGGTGGCCGTTGTAGAGGATGTCGCCCGCCTGCGGGGGATAGAGGCCGACGAGCAGCTTGACGAGCGTCGTCTTGCCCGAGCCCGATGGCCCGACGAAGGCCACCGTGTCGCCGCGCCGCACCTCGAACGAGATGTCAATGAGCGCGGGCGCGCTGGCGGTCTGGTGCGTGAAGCTTACGTGGTCGAACGCCAGCCGGTCGAGGGCCGGCAGCGGGACCGGCTGCGCGGGACGCGGCTCGACGGGCATGGCCATCACGTCGGCGAAGTTCTTCAGCGACACCTCGGTCTCGCGGTAGACGTTGATGATGTTGCCGAGCTCCTGGAGCGGGCCGAAGATGAAGAACGAGTAGATGAACAACGAGAAGAACTGGCCGACGGTGATGGCCTGCGTGTAGATCAAGTAGAGCATCAGGAACAGGATGCTCGTCCGCAGCGCGTTGACCGTAGTGCCCTGCACGAAGCTGAGGCTGCGGATGTACCGCACCTTCTTGAGTTCGAGCCTCAGGATCTTGTCGGTGGTGGCGTTCAGGCGCGCCACTTCCTGTTGCGCCAGCCCGAGGCTCTTCACGAGCTCGATGTTGCGCAGCGACTCGGTGGTGGAACCGGCGAGTGCCGTCGTCTCGGCGACGATCACTTTCTGAATCACCTTGATCTTGCGGCTCAGCACCGAGCTCAGCACCCCGAGCAGCGGCACGGTGAGGAAGTAGACCGGCGCGATCACCCAGTGGACGCTGAAGGCGTAGATGACGACGAACACGACCCCGACAAGCGACGTGAACAGCACGTTGATCGACACCTGGATCAGGCGCTCCACGTCGGTGCGCACCTTCTGCAGGCGTCCGAGCGTTTCACCGCTGCGCTGATCCTCAAACACCGAGTAGGGCAAGCGAAGCGAGTGCGCGATGCCGTCGGAATAGATCTGCGCGCCGAGCCGCTGGGTGATGACGCTGATGAAGTAGTCCTGGAAGTTCTTGGCGACGCGTGACACGAAGGCGACGCCCACGGCCGCGGCCAGCAGCAGGCTGACGCCGCGGAAGAACTCGCCGGTGCTGTATTCCGAGAACCGCGTCGCGTATTCGTCGATGACGTAGCGGAAGATCAGCGGGTCGAGCAGCGAGAAGATCTGGTTGGTCGCGGCCAGCGCCAGCGCCAGCGCCACCAGGCGCAAGTGCTGGGACAGATACGAGGCGAGCAATTTCATAGAGCTCCTTGGGGCTGTTCCCCGGAGCATAGCAGCCGGCTCCCAGCCGGGGACACTGTCCGAAAGTCGCAATTTCCGGGGAGGCGGTCCGCCGGGAACGGGGCAGGAATGCGTGCCGCGTCACGCTTCCGCGCCGGCATCGGGCTTGCGGACGATCGCCGGATGCAGGCATCGCCGCAGCGCGTGCGGACCACCTCGCTGGCCGTGGCGGCGTTTGTGCTCGGCACGATGGCCGCCGGGTCCGGTGCCCTGGAGGCGGCGTGGCAGCCGATTGCGCGAGCCATCGGCCTCACCGATCCGCCGGTGCCCTCCTCGGCCAACGTCCTCTCCGAGCATGAGATCGAAGGGCTCGACGCGATGCCGCCTCAGGCCCAGGCCGAACTGCTGCTCGAGCGGGCGATCAATCACTACGCCGGCGCCAAGGAACAAATCGCCGCGCGCGTCAAAAGCTGGCGCGGCGAGATCCGGCTCGACGAGCGGCTCAACCACCTGTTCGTCACCGCGGTCAACTCGAACGATCTCACCGTGCGCGTGGCCGGCATCGAGGTGGACATCGCGGCGCGCGACCTGGCGCGGACGCCCGCGACGATCGACCGGCTCGAGCCGCTGGCCCGCACCGGCGAGCAAGGCGTGCGCGTGAACGCGCTGTGGGATCTGGCGATGCTCGGCAATCGCGGCATCGAGCCCGAGCGCGTCTTCGAGATCCTGATGGCGTCGGTTCACGACGACAACGTGAACGTCCGCTACTGGGCGGTGGAAGGGCTGGCGTTTCTCGGCGCCGACACCTCGATCGAACCGCTCCTCGACATCTTCCGCGACGATCGCGAGCCCTCGATCCGCGAGCGCGCCGCCTGTGGCCTGGCGCAATCAGGGATGTTCAGCGCCGCTCAGCGCCGCCGCGCGGTTCCGCGACTGCTCGACTACGCCGACGACCCCACGTTCGACGACCAGACGCGCGGGTGGGTGTTCCAGGCGCTGCGCGACATCACCGGCCAGAGCCTGCCGCGTGAGGCGGCGGCGTGGCGGGACTGGTTTAACCGCGCCGGCCAGCGGTAGGCAGCCGCGTCAGGCCCGCGATCCGCGCCAGAGGGCGACCAGGCCGACCACTCCCGCCACCACGCTGAGGCCCAGCACGGCGCGGCTGGCGAAGGCCTGGGCCGGGGGTTGGTTGGTCGCGGTCCAGCTCCAGCCCAGGCCGGCAATCACGAACAACACGCCGATGAAGGCCGACATTGCGGCGCGGATGACGATTGAAGCGCGCACAAGGTGATTCTAAGGCGGGAGGGCGGGCAAGGCGGGTGGGGCAGATGGGGGAGCGCGGAGTAATGCTTTCGCATGATGGGGAGCTCCGCCATCGGTAGGTTACGATTTACGAGCGTTTCGAGAGACCCATGACCGCAGCCCACGCCCTGCACGCCGACGCCGCCGCTCCGGCGACGTTCCTGGATCGCCTGAATGGCCCCTGGCACGAACGGGCGATGCAGGCGTTCATGGTCGTAGTCCTGGCGCACTGGGCCGAGCACTTGCTGCAGACCCTGCAGATCTACGTCCTGGGCTGGCCGGTGCCCGAAGCCCGCGGCCTGATCGGCTACTTCCTCCCCTGGGTGATCAAGTCCGAGCTGCTGCACTACGGCTACGCCGTGGTGATGCTCGTGGGCCTGTGGGCGTTGCGCCCCGGATTCCTGGGCCGTGACGATCGGCGCTGGTGGACGATTGCGCTGGGCATCCAGTTCTTCCACCATATCGAGCACCTCCTGCTGCTCGGGCAGTACTGGACCGGCGTCAATCTGTTCGGTGCCCCGGTGCCGACGAGCCTGGTGCAGTTCTTCGTGCCGCGCGTCGAGCTGCACCTGTTCTACAACACCATCGTGTTCATCCCGATGGCCGTCGCGATGTATTTCCACATGTTCCCGCCGCCGTCGGCCGCGAGGCTGAAGTGCACCTGCAGCTGGGATCATGGCGTGACCGCCGCCGCGTGATCTGGCGGCCGGCGCCCGCGCGGCGGCCGGTCCGGACGTGTGCCCCGCTCGTGCTGGCCGGCGTCCTGGCGGCGTGCGCCTCCCAGCCCGGCACCGGTCCTCGGCTCGCGATTCGGTGGGCGCCCGCGCCTGCGGCCGGTCTCGAGTCGGTGGCCAACATTCAGGTGCTCGACGCCGCCGGTCAGTCGCTGCGGCGCGCGCGGCTGCGGGTCACGGCGTTCATGACCCATCCGGGCATGGCGCCGGTCGAGGCGACCGTGGACGAACCGGCGCTCGGGATGTACCGCGCCCGCGTGCGGTTCACGATGGCCGGTGAATGGATCGTCCGGGTCCAGGGCACGGCCGCCGACGGAAGTCCCATCGATCTGCAGGAGAGCGTCCGCGACGTGCGGCCGGCGGAGTGACGACCTCCACCACCGCCTCCGACGTGTTCACCTGGCCGGTGATTGGCCCGGCGTTGCGGTGGCGGCATACCCGGCCCGCGCTGCAGCTGGTCTTGCTGGTACTCGCTGCGGTCCTCGTCGCGCACGGCCTCTTTGGGCCGCAGCTCGCGCCCGCGAACCTGTCCACCGTGCTCACCTGGGTGCACTACCGCGGGCTGCTCCTCGTGGCGCTGCTCGCCGCCGGCAACCTGTTCTGCACCGGCTGTCCTTTCATCCTGGTGCGTGACACCGCGCGCCGCCTGCACGCACCCACCGCGCGCTGGCCGCGCTGGCTGCGCCGCAAGTGGCCGGCCGTGGCCCTCTTCGTCGGCGTGCTCTTCGTCTACGAACTCTTCGACTTGTGGGCCCTGCCGCGCGCCACCGCGTGGCTCGTGCTCGTCTACTTCGGCGCCGCGCTCACGGTCGATCTCCTGTTCGCGGGCGCGAGCTTCTGCAAGTACGTGTGCCCGATCGGCCAGTTCAACTTCGTGGCGTCCACGTTGTCGCCGCTCGAGATCGGTGTGCGCCGGCCTGCCACCTGCCAGACCTGCCAGACCGTGGACTGCATCAAGGGCCGCCGCGCGCCCGAGGCGCCGCTGCGGGTGCTGCGCCGCGGCTGCGAACTCAATCTGTTCCTGCCCGCGAAAGTCGGCAATCTCGATTGCACGCTGTGCTTCGACTGCGTACACGCGTGCCCGCACGACAACATCGGGCTGCTGACCCGGACGCCGGGCGCGGAGCTCGCCGACCCGAGGCGCCGATCCGGCATCGGACGCCTGGCGCAGCGCTGGGACCTCATGGCGCTGGTGGTCGTGTTCGTGTTCGGTGCGCTGCTCAACGCGTTCGGGATGATCGCGCCAGGGCGTGCGGTCGAGCAGTGGCTTGCCGGCACCTTGTCGCTGCGGGCCGAGGCGCCGGCACTGGTGGTGCTCTTCGCCGCCGGGCTCGTGGCCGCGCCGGTGCTCCTGATCGGCAGCGCGGCGTGGTGGTCGGCTGCGGCGTCGGGAACACCGTTCCGCCGCCAGATCGGCACGTTCGTCTATGCGCTGGTGCCGGTAGGCGCCGGCATGTGGGCGGCACACTACGGATTTCATTTCCTGACCGGCGCGCTGACCGTGGTGCCGGTCGCGCAGAGCGCCGTGGTCGATGCCGCCGGGCGTGCCTGGATTGGGGGCCCGTACTGGACCTGGGTCGGGCTGCAACCTGGCACCGTCTGGCCGATCCAGTTGGGACTGATCGGACTCGGAGCGATGGGCTCGGTGGCCATCGCCTGGACGATCGCCGAGCGCGAGCACCCGTCGCATGCCGGCGCCGCGGCCATCCCGTGGGCGGTGGTGGCGGTCGTCCTTGCGGTGGCCAGTGTGTGGATGCTGTCGCAGCCGATGGACATGCGGGCGGTGGGAGCGTTCGGATGACGCGGCCCGCGTGCCTGCGAGCGCCGGTGCGCGGCGCGGTCCTGGCTCTCGCCGTGACCCTGGCTGCCGCGGCGCCGGTTGCCGCGCATAGCGGTCCACCGTATCCGGTGGTCTCGAGGCACGTGAACGGCGCCTACCGACTGTCGGTGTGGACCGACCCCGACGCCACCGACGATGCGACCGCGGGCGGCCAGTTCTGGGTGACGATCGAACCCGCGCGCACGGGCGAGGTGCCGCCCGATACACGCGCGCAGGTCGCGATCCGGCCGGATGGCGATGGCGCCGCGTGGATCGAAGCCGCCGCCGTGCCCGTGGAGGGCAATCGCTCGCGCCAGTTTGCGGCGCTGGTCATGGATCACGAGGGGCCGTTCGACGTCCGTGTCGTGGTGTCGGGCGCCTGGGGCCGCGCCGAGGAGGCGGCTCGCGTGCAGGCCACCTACGATTTGCGCCCCGCACCGGCGCTGCTCGCGGTCTACCTGCTGCCGTTCGTGCTGGTGGGCTTCCTGTGGACCAAGCGCCTGCTCCGGCGACGGCGAAGCCGGAAGGCTGTCTCCTAGGCGGCCCCGCGGGATCGCGACAATTCAGGCCTGACGCCCGTACTTCTCCAACTCGGGTCCCGCCAGCCGGCACAGCTGCCATTCGCGCATGCGCCTGGCGCCCAGCGATTCGTAGAACGCGATCGCCGGCGCATTCCAGTCGAGCACCGCCCACTCCATCCGGCCGCACCCGCGCGCGTTGGCGATTCCCGCCAGGTGCACTAGCAGCGCCCTGCCGAGACCGTGGCCGCGAAACTCGGGCTTCACGTACAAGTCTTCGAGGTACAGGCCGGGCCGTCCGAGGAACGTCGAGAAGTTGAAGAAGAAGAGCGCGAACCCGGCAGGCACGCCATCGATCGAGCCGATGACACAGTGGGCCGCTGGCGCACCGTCGCCGGGGAAGAGCGAGGCGCGCAGGCTGTCGGTGGTCGTTTCGACCTGGTCGAGGAGCTCTTCGTACTCCGCGAGCCCGCGGATGAACTCGAGAATGAGCGGAATGTCGCCAGCCGTCGCCGGACGGATCTCGTGCGCCATCTCGTGATTATGACGGCCTAAGGCCTAAGGCCTAGGGCTTGTCAGGGCGGTCTGAAGACCGCCCTCTACATCGCTGCTGTGGCCGCGGGTCTTCAGACCCGCCTCAGGGAATCACGCGCACGTCGGTCAGCGTGCAGCCTGCGGGCAGATCGCTCAGTTGAGGCGGCCGGTCGCCGATATAGCAGCGCGGCACGATGTAAAGCGCCTTGTGGGGAATCTCCACCGGCGCCGCGGCTGGTAGCGGTGCCGTGGCGTCGAGCGGGTCGAGCTCGCGGGAGAACGTCATGGTGTCGTTGGCGGGCACACGCACGTCGAAGGCGAGTGTCGTGAAGCCCCGCGACACGATCTCGATGCGGTGCGACCCCGCCCGCAGCATGCGCTCGCCGGTGCCGCCGAAGTCGTCGACGGTGCCAGCCCACGAGCCGTCCACGAACACGTCGGCGGTGCGCGGCAACACGCGCAGGCGCAGGAAGCCGTAGGGTTCCTCGTCCACCGCACTGGGCAACGGCGCGGTCTCGTCCGGCACCCCCTCGGTCGAGTAGGGGAAGTACGACCCGTAACCGTACGGCAGGAAATAGGGATAGCTCGGATAGACGTTGACGTCGTTGGAGCCGTGCCGCTTGCCGCCGTGGTACGGACCGTCGTCATGGCGCGGACCGTCGCCGCGGCGCGACCGGCCATCGCGGGGGGCGTAGGTGTTTGGCGCCGCGCGGAAGGCGTCCGCCCCCGGTCGCTGCGTCGCCGAGCCGCTGGTGTCACGCCAGGCCGGACCGACCGGGCGCCACGCCGGGCCGGGGTCGCGCCAGTGATCGGACGTGCCGGACTGCCGCTGCGGCTCTGCCTGGCGCCGCGGTTCGGCCTGCCGGTGAGGTTCTGGCTGTCGCTGCGTGACGGCGGGCTTCGGCGATTCGGTCTGGCGCTGCGTCTCGGTGTGCCGCTGGGTGTTGTCGGTCTGGCGTGGCTCGGCGCGGCGATCGTCGGCCTGCCGCGTGCTTGTGGAGGCGGCCCTGAATTCCGCTTGCGCGGCGGCCGAGCTCGCGACGCCAAGCAGTGCCAACACGGCAATCCCGCAGCGCGCGACGATGGTCATGCCCCAGCCTCCCCTGATTACGCACGCGGTGCAAGTCATCTGCCACAGGTGAGCGCGAGTTTCAAGACGCAAATCGTCCCGGCGCGCGCGGACCGGCCCCTGCCAGGGGCACTCGGGGCCGTGTCCGTGGACTCCAGCGAGGGCAGGGCCGGACGGCGGCCTAGTCTAGCGCACCGGCACCTGCCGGGTGAGCTCGTCGAGCCAGTTTTGCACGACCACCAGGGTGGGCTGGGGATCGGCGTCGACGTCGCTCAGCATGAGGAACCGCTTGCCGTCGGGCGCGACGTCGTAGGTTCGATCCGAGAGCGCAGCACCTGCTCCACGATACGCCGCGTTCTCGAAGAGCGCGCGGCCCGGTCCAGTCGAAAAAGTTGGCGACAGCGTCACCGGCACTGCGATCAGCGCACCCTGGAAGTCGCGGTAGAAGAGCTCTCGCCCGTCAAGCGACCACGCGGCCTGCCGGCCGCCATCGGCGGACACGCGCCACCGCCCGCGAGCGTCTGGAAACGAGGTCACGTACACCTCGTACTGGCCGGACTCCGGCGAACCGTACGCCAGCCAGCGCCCGTCGGGCGACAGTTCGCCGTTGGTGGCGTTCTGCAGCAACGGCACCACGCGACGGGGCGACTCGAGCGAGAGCACGCTGAGTCCGCGTCCCCGGCCAGGCAGCACCTCCTGAATAAGGAGGCGGCCGTCGGCACTGAACGAGGCCGGGTGCTGCAGGTACGAGCTCTCGAAGACACGCTCCGGCGTCCCGCTGCCGTCCGACGCCTGCCAGAAGACGTTCGGCACGCCAAAGCGGCTGTTGGCGAACACCAGACGGCTCCCGTCGGGACTCCAGCGCACCACCGCGTCCTCGGCCGTGTCGGTGGTGAACCGCTCCAGCAGCCGCCGCCCGATGTCCCAGATGTAGATGTCGCGATTGGGTCCGCCCACGTCGAGCGCGATGCGGCGGCCGTCGGGCGACAGGCGCGGGTAGATGTACCGCATGGGCGGCGTGCCCACCGCTTCCTCGCGGCCGTTGCGATCCACCCACACGACGGTGCTCAGTGGTTGCTTGCGTCCCGCGACGTAAATCAAGGTGCCGTCCTGCGCGATTGCCGCGAACGCGGAGCCGGGATCCGCCGACACCTCCACCGGTGCGCCGTGTGTCTCGAGCGTCGTGGCGTCGAAGGCGAGCGCCCGCAGCGTCTGGCCAGTGCCGAACGCCAGATGCCCCGATCGCAGGTAGAGCGCGCGCCCGCCGCCGCGGACGATGGTGCGGCGCGCGCCGCTCGCCAGATCGACGGCATCGATCCGGGTGTTCGTCGCAGTTGCGATCGTTTCGGGTGTGTTCGATCGCGTCGGTACGATGGTGACGAGCGCGGTCCGTCCGCCGGGCAGGATCGTCGGGAACGTGGCCTGTTCCGTCGGGTCAAGGGCGATCGGGATGGGGGCAGTTGTGCCACCCTCGGCCGGGACGTGATACAGGCCCTGCGCGTCGGTGAAGATGATGCCATCGGGACCCCAGGCGCCGACCGGCGCGTTCGAGGTGGGCGTGACGATCGTCGAGGTTCCTCCGGTCGTGCGTACCTTGCGAAGACTGGAGGATGACGAATAGCCGATCCAGTGGCCATCGGGAGAAAAGAACGGCTTGGTGGGGTCTTCACCGGGGAGATCGATCACGCTCACGGCGAGCTGGTCGCGCGTCCGAACGGCGAGCCCGCGGATGGTGGGGTAGGTGATGGACGATCCGTCGGGTGAAATCGCCACATCGCTCGACTCGGCTCCCCCCAGTCGCAGCGGCGCCTGCTGCGGAAACGCCAGCGCGAAGCGGTCCGGCGCAGTACCGGCGGGCGCGGGACGCCACGCCACCCACGCCCATGTGGCGGCCAGCGCTACCGCACAGACCCCGGCAACGGCTTGCCACGATCGCAGCGAGCCGCTCGGCGGCGCCAGCTCCCTCGGCGCCCCGGAGGCCTCGAGCTCGTGCAGCGCGTCGCCGATGTCTCGCAATCGCCGTCGCGGATCCTTCACGAGGCAGCGCTCGAGCAACCGGCGCAGCGAGAGCGGCGTGGAGTCGGGTAGCTGCGACCACTCCGGATCGTGCTCGAGCACGGCGGCCATCACGTCGGACGCGGTCGGGCCGTCGAACGCCCGGCGGCCGCTCAGCAGCTCGAAGAGCACGCAGCCGAACGCCCAGATGTCGGTGCGGCGATCCACGTGGTAGCCCCGGGCCTGCTCTGGACTCATGTAGGCCGGCGTGCCCACCACCGTTCCCGCACCGGTGAGAGTGCTCGATGCGGGCGCCGCTCCCTGTTCGGGGTCAGGCGCCTGAAGGGCAAGCCCAAAGTCGAGGATCTTGACCGAGCCGTCGGGCCGGATCATCACGTTGCCCGGTTTCAGATCGCGATGGATGACGCCGTGCTCGTGCGCGGCGTCGAGCGCGACCGCAATCTGCGTCGCGATGGCCACGGCCTCGGTGAGCGGCACCCCCCGCCGCCGATCCGGCCTCGACAGGTGGTCGGCGAGCGACTGGCCGTCCACGAGCTCCATCGCCAGCGCCTGCGTGCCATCCACGTCCTCGAGCGAGAAGAGCGTGGCGATGTTGGCGTGGCTGAGAGTGGCGAGCGTCCGCGCCTCGCGTTCGAAGCGCGCGATCCGCTGGGCGTCGAGCCGGCTCTCGGCCGGAAGGATCTTGAGCGCGGCCTCCCGTGAGAGGCGAGTGTCCCGAGCGCGGTACACCTCGCCCATGCCGCCCGCCCCGAGCGGACCGAGCACCTCGTAGGGGCCGAATCGAGTGCCGGGTGCCAGCGACATCGCTGCTTTACGGCTCGAGCGCTGGAGCGGTGCCGATCGCACCGGTGCGTGTCTCGGTCGAGAGCGCGGCGGAAGACGAGCGGTAGGTCAAGGGCACGGTGCCGATCAGCAGTTGGTCCCCGTCACGTAACGTCACCGGCTCCCGCACCGCGGTCCCATTCACCTTCGTGCCGTTCTTGCTGCCCACGTCGGCCAGCACGGCCGCGCCGTGGGCGATCGTGATGGTGGCGTGCCGCCGCGACACGCCGACCGAGTCGAGCCACACCGCCGCCACTGGCTCGCGGCCAATGGGGTTGAAGCCGTCGTGCAGCGGAAACGAACGCCCGTCGGCCACGAGCCAGTGCGCCGGGGCGAACGAGGCGCCGGGCTCCGGCGTGTGCGACGCGGCAAAGGCGTAGCCGACGCGGGTGACGGTCCGGATGATGGGAGCGTCTGCATCGGTGTCGCCGAGTACTCGGCGGAGCTCCTTCACGAGGCCCACGAGCGTGGTGTCGGCCACGAAGCTGTCGGGCCAGAGCCGGCTGTGGAGCTCACCCTTGGGCACGACGCGCGGGGCCGCGTCCACCAGCAGCGTCAGGAGGTCGAAGGCTTTCGGCGTGAGGTGCAGGTGCTCATCGCCACGGGTGAGCCGCCGCTCGTCCGACGCCAGCAGGAAGGACCCGAACCGCACCGCCACGTGACTGCCTCCGGAATTCCCCCTGAATTCCCCCGGAAACCACCCGACTTCCGAGCCAGGTCCGGCCCACCATGCGTGCTGACGCGCCCGCACGAGAAGGGGCGTCGATCCTATCTCACCCACCTGCGCGTGGACGGGACGTTCTCGCGCCGTACTCGAGGAGCGATTGTATGACCTCCCACATCCCGCGACTTCGTTCGGTCGCCGCCATCGGCCTGTTGTGCCTCACCCCCTGCGTCGCCGGGGCCGACGTCGTGCTGCAATGGAATGCGATTGCGGTCCGGACGCTGACGACGCAATCACCCCCGCTGACGCCCTTCGCGCAGTCACGGTTTGCCGCAATCGTTCAGCTGGCCGTGTTCGAGGCCGTGAACGCCACCACTGGCGAGTACGAGGGCTACCTGGGCTCGCCAGTGGCGCCCACGGCGGCACCGATCGTCGCGCCGCTCGGTGCCTCGGGCGAGGCCGCAGCCATCGTGGCCGCCCACGACGTGCTGGTGAAGTATTTTGCAGGCAATGCCGCCACGCTCGACGCCGAGCGCGACGCCTCGCTGGCGGCAATCCCCGACGGCCCGGCCAAGACCAATGGCATCGCCACGGGCGCGGCCGCCGCGGCGGCGTTGATTGCCGAACGCGTTGGAGACGGGGCGAGCCCGCTGGCGTTCTACCTGCCGCCATCGCCGCTGTCCCCCGGCGAGTGGAACATCACGCCCGGGTGCCCTGCCGATGCCAGCGGTAACCCGCTTGGCGGCATTCTGTTCAACTGGCCGAGCGTCAGACCGTTCGGCGTCGTAGTGCCACCGAGCGGCCACTGGAGCGACGACTTCCGTCCCGGGCCGCCGCCGGCGCTCACGAGCACCCGGTACGCGAAGGACTACGACGAGGTGAAACGGGTCGGCAGCGCCACCAGCACCGAGCGTTCCGACGACCGTGCCACGGTCGTGCGGTTCTACGCCGCGCTGTCGCCCACGTTCCTGTTCAACACCGTGGCGAGGCAGCTCGCGGAAGGGCGGCCGCATTCGCTCGCCAAGAACGCGCGGATCCTCGCGCTTCTCAACATGGCCACGGCGGACAGCCTCGTCGCGTCGTTCACGATCAAGTATCACGACCTGTTCTGGCGGCCGGTGACGGCGATTCGTGCCGGCGACACCGACGGGAACCGGAAAACGGAGGCGGATGCCGCCTTCTCGCCGTTCATCACCACACCGTGCTTCCCCAGCTACCCGTCCAATCACGCCAGCGGCAGCAATGCGGCCATCGAGATCCTGCGGCGGACCTACGGGAGCGCCGGCCACGCCATCACGCTGTCGGCGACGATCCCGGTCCTGGGGCCGGTGACGCGGGAGTACACGCAGCTGCAGCAGATCGCACACGACATCGACGATGCGCGCGTCTATGGCGGGATCCACTTCCGTTTCGATCAGAGAGCGGGGGTACGCCTCGGCCGCGGCGTGGCCACCTTCGTCCTCAAGAACAACCTGCGGCGGGAGGGGTCCGATTAGCGCGACAGCCGTCGCCGGTGAGCCGGGAGGGACGCAGCCTCCCGGCTCGCGCGGATGCTATGCTCGGGTTGGAGGGCGCCCATGTCGACGCTCCGTGAGTGCTACCCCGAACCGAGCGAACGCGCAGTCCTCAAGACCCAGCACGTGCTCGACGCCCACATGACGCGCTTCATCGCGCTGTCGCCGTTCCTCTGTCTCGGTTCCTCGAGCGCGGAGGGCGCCGATGTGACGCCGCGGGGCGATCAGCCGGGGTTCGTGCACGTCCTCGACGCCGCGACACTGCTCATCCCCGACTGGCCGGGCAACAACCGCCTCGACACGTTGATGAACATCGAGGCCAATCCCCACATCGGGCTGCTGTTCCTCATCCCCGGCTTCAACGAATCGCTGCGCGTGAACGGCGTGGCCGAGGTCTCGCTGGATCCGGCGCTGCTCGGACGCTGGGATGTCAACGGCAAGCACCCACGCTCGGTGCTGAAGGTGTCGGTGCGCGAGGCGTTCCTGCACTGCGGCAAGGCGATCCTCCGCTCGAAGCTGTGGGATGAGCATGCCAGGGTCGACCGACGCGCGCTGCCGCCGTACGGCCAGATGCTCAAGGATCAGATCGACGTCCGCGACAGCGCCGAAGAGATCCAGGCGTCGGTCGAAGACAGCTACAAGACGCGGCTCTACTGATCGCCTCCGGCAGCGTCATCGCAGGCTGAAGACGACGGTGACGGTCATTACTACCGGCACCGGCTGCCCGTTCAGCAGCGTGGGCGTGAACCGCCACTGGCGCACCGCCTCCACCGCGGCGGCATCGAAGAGCGGTTGTGATTTCAGCACTCGCACCTCCTGCACTGCGCCGTCCTGCGAGATCACCGCGTCGAGCATTACGTAACCCTCCAGGCGCGAGGCCTGGGCAATCACGGGATACCGCGGTGCCGGCGGAGCGGGGGGCAGTGGCGGGGGTGGTGGCGGCGGAAGCTCGCCGCCGTCTGGATTGCTCTGACCGAAGATGGCGCCGGTCGGGTTGATGCCGCCGGGCACGGCGAAGTCTGCCACGTCGGTGATCGACGTCGGCTCGCGCGGCACTTCAGGCGTGATCGCATCGGGCGGCTGCAGCGGCGCGGCATCAGAGGATGGCTGCGCCGGTTGTGGCGTGCGCGCCGCCGCTGGCGGCTCCGGCATGGCTGCCGTCACGCGGACGAATTCCGTGATGCGTGGCGGGACCGGCAGCGTGTCGGTCGCAAGAAGCGGTGCAACGACGACGCCGCTGATGAAGCCGGCGTGGACGACAAGCGACAGCCCGAGCGTCCAGGCGCGCATGAAAGCCTCCCGTGCGAAGTGTTGTTGTCTTGGACACCAGTGCGGCACGCGGGTTCCTGATCGATGAGGCGGGTCTGAAGACCCGCGGCCACATGAACAGCGACACCGAAGGAATAGCGGCGGGCCGGGCCGGCGTGGCACAATCCGAGTAGCCGTGCTGACACTTCGACGCGCGCGCCGTCCGCTCGTCATCCTCTGCCTCGCGGCAGTGGCGCTGGCGGTGTTCGTGCCGGGTGCGGCCATCGTCGACCTGACACCGCCGCTGCCGGACTCCATCCTGCTGCTACAGCTCGAACCGCTCGACACCATCACCGCCGATCCTGTTGGTGTCGAACAGCCGCACGCCTTCCGCTCCGCGCTCCCCGAGCGCGCCCCTCCCGTCCGCTAGTTGCCTGAAGACCGCCCTCGTTGTGGCCGCAGCGATGCGGGTCCATGTGGCCGCGGGTCTTCAGACCCGCCTCAGCGATGTGGCGGGCGGTCTTTAGACCGCCCGGGAGGATCTGGCAATGTCATTGAATGGAGATCGCACGCGTGTGCGTAACGCGATCAGCTGGCGCGACGCGCTCGACCGTGCGCGCGGCTCGAACGTCCGGCTCGGGCTGAGCGGGTTCGACGATGCGCTGGACGCCGTAGCCGTGCACGAGCCGGCGCTCACCAGCCTGTCCGACGCGGCGCTGACCGAACGGGCGCGCGCCGTGCGCGCCGCTCGCGACACGCGCCCGCGCACCCACACGCAGGCCGAGATCTTCGCGCTGGTCCGCGAAGCGGCGCGCCGAGCCCTGAACCAGCGGCCGTTCGACGTGCAGGTGGTGGCCGCGCTCGCGCTCGATCGGGGCGCGGTGATCGAGATGCAGACCGGGGAAGGCAAGACGCTGACCGCGACGATGCCCGCCGCTCTGCGCGCCATCGAGGGTCGTGGCGCGCACGTGTTGACGTTCAACGACTACCTCGCCCGCCGCGACGCCGAGTGGATGGGGGCGATCTACCAGAGGCTCGCCCTTTCGGTGGGCGTGGTGCAGCAGGGGATGGACCCGGAGGCGCGCCGGCGCGGCTATGCCGCCGACGTGACCTACGTCACGGCCAAGGAGGCCGGGTTCGACTACCTGCGTGACCAGCTGGTGGAACGCGCCAGCGACGCCGTCCATCGCCAGCGGGCGTTCGCGCTCGTCGACGAAGCCGATTCACTGCTCATCGACGAGGCCCGGATCCCGCTGGTCGTTGCCGGCCGCATGATCCGCGGGGCGAACCGGGCCCCGGCGCTGGCACCGCTCGTGGCCTCGCTCGTCCATGGCCTGCACTACACCACCGACGAGTACCAGCGAGACGTCGAGCTCACCGACGCCGGCCTCGACCGGCTCGAGCGCGCGCTCGGCTGCGGGCCGCTGCACGACCCGGGCAACGAGCCGCTCCTCGCCGAGGTCAATTGCGCGCTGCATGCCGAGGTGCTGCTGCACCGCGACGCCGACTACATCGTCAAGGACGGACGCATCGGCATCGTGGACGAATTCACCGGCCGGATGATTCGCGACCGGCACTGGCCGGACGGCTTGCAGGCCGCGCTCGAAGCCAAGGAAGGGCTCGAACGCCAGGACGACGGTCAGGTGCTGGCGTCGGTGACGCTGCAGCGCTACCTGCGCGGCTACGAACGGCTGTGCGGGATGACCGGCACCGCGCGCGCCGCCGCCGCCGAGCTCCGCTTGTTCTACGGCCTCGAGGTCGTGGTGATTCCCACGCACCGGCCGGTCCAGCGGATCGATCGGCCAGACCTCGTGTTCACCCACCGATCCGCCAAGGAGACCGCCGTGGCCGACGAGGTGGAACAGACCCACGCCGCCGGCCGTCCCGTGCTCGTCGGCACGCTGACGGTCGAAGAGTCGGAGCGGATCGGCGCGGCGCTGCGCGCGCGAGGCATCTTCTGCCAGGTGCTCAACGCCAGGGAGGACGAAGACGAGGCGCGCATCGTGGCGTCTGCCGGTGCGCCGGGCGCGGTGACGATTGCCACCAACATGGCTGGCCGCGGCACCGACATCCGCCTCGGCGACGGCACGCCGGGGAGCGCCGCCCGCGTGGCTGCGCTCGGCGGCCTGTATGTCATCGGGACCAACCGCCACGAGAGTCACCGCATCGACCTGCAGCTGCGCGGCCGGGCTGGCCGCCAGGGCGATCCGGGCGAGTCGCGGTTCTTCATCAGCCTCGACGACGACCTTCTGGTCCGCTACGGCATCCGGCGGCTGATTCCAGCCCGCCACGTGCCGGCCCCACGCCTGGAGCCGATCGAGCATCCGGTGGTGAGCCTTGAGATTGCGCGCGCGCAGCGGATTGTCGAAGGGCAGAACTTCGAGATCCGCCGCACGCTCGCGCGCTATGCCGCCGTTGTCGAGGATCAGTACGCGCTGGTCGTGGAGCGGCGTGCAGCGCTCGTGTTGGGAGACGAGCCGCCGGCGACCTGGGCGGGTGACCACGCGGCCCGCGCCCGGCTCGCTGGTGTTGTAGGAGAGGACGCCACCGACGCGGCCGAGCGGGCCGTCACGCGCGCGCACCTCGGTCGGCTCTGGCGGGAGCATCTCGCGTTCTGCGCCGACCTGCGTGAAGGGATTCATCTGGTCCGGATTGGCGGGCAGGACCCGCTGGAGCGCTTCATCCACGACACGCGCGTGGCCTTCGCCCGGCTGGACGGCGCACTCGACGACGCGGTGCTGGCGTCGTTGCGGGATGCCCGGGCGGGCCAGGGCGGTATCGAACTGCACGGCGTCGACGTGAAAGGGCCGTCGGCGACGTGGACCTATCTCGTCAACGACGATCCCTTCCGCGACCAGGCGACGCTGTCGCTCCTCGGCACCGGCGCCAGGGGCGTGGCGATTTACGCCGCCGTCGTGATGCCGGCGCTGTTTCTGCTGTGGACCGTGGCGGAAAGATTCTGGAGGCGGAAAGCGAAAGGCGGGTAGGGCGGGTAGGGCCGGCTTTCAGCCGGTAAGGCGGGTAAGAGCCTTGGCCCCTACCCGCCCCACCCGCCTTACCCGCCTGACCGGCGCCGTCAGGCGCCGGTCCTCTAGAAGGTGAATTCCGCGCTGATGCGGATCATGCGCGCCGTCACGACGGTCAAGGGCTGCAGCCAGGTGCCGCCCGGAACGAACGCGTTGTTGTAGGTCAGGATCGCGTCGTCGTTGAGCGTGTTGTAGAGATCGATGCCCACGAACGTCTTGGTGTCGCCGAACCGGAACAGCTTGGCGATGCGCAGATCGAGCTGGTTGATGCGGTTGCCGTAGAGCGTCCCGGGCTCGATCAGGTTGACGGTCACGTTCGGTACGCCGGTGAACGGGCGGCCGAGCGTCACCCCCGGCGTCGTCGGCGTGACGACGTAGTTGGCGAGCAGGGCCGGTCCGGGCTTGCTCTGGAACACGCTGCTCACCTGGACATCGACCTTGGGGATGACATACGAGACCAGGCCGCGAAACTGGGTCAGGAACCCGCTCGAGACGTGGCAGTACGGACTGGTCGTGCCCACGGCCGACGTTTGAAGGCCAGCGCCGATCGCCTGCACGAGCTCGGGCAGGTTCGCCCGCACGTCACAGAAGTCCGACGTCGTCTGGCCCGTGCTGGTGCCGCCCTGGAACGTGACGCCCCCCTGTCGGGCGTTCACCGTGACGTCCACGCCGTTGAAGACCTGCAACGTGTCCCCGTACTTCGACGAGTCGGTCACAGTGTTGAGGATCTGGCCGGCCAGGCTCGGGACGACGTCGAAGAGCCCCGACACCGTGTAGCCACCGCCGCCGGGCAGGCGCGAATCCTGCGGCGCCTGGACGCTGTACGGCGTGTAGTCGCTGACGGCCGCCAGAGTGTTGTCCTGCACCGTGAACCCGCGGAACGCCCGGCGGTTGTACGAGACCTCCACCGAGAGGCGCCTGAGGACCTGCTGCTGGATCGCCGCCGAGTAGTCCCAATCCGACGGACGCACGCCCCAGCCCTTGAGCAGATCCGGATCGTAGTTGTTGGTGAGCACGTTCTGGCCCCACCGCGTGTTGGACACGATGCCGCAGAAGTCGCCGCCTCCCGCCCGGAGATCCTGCTGCTGGAGGTTGTTGAGGTCGCAGTCCGGCAGGAAGTTGGTGTTGGCGTCGGTCCAGGTGCGGGTCACGCCCTGAATGCCGAACGGGCCGAGCGTGGTCGGGATCCGCAGCGTCGGGTTGGCGTTGGCGTAGTTGGTCGAGACGCCGACGCCTTCGAGATAGCGGCCGGCGCTCGCCTTGAGCGCCGTCCGGCCGTTGCCGAACAGGTCGTAGGCGACCCCCAGGCGCGGGGTGATGTCGTTGTAGGCGTCCACGCCCTTGGTTTCCGGGAACGTGATCCGGTTGGGAAAGTACTTCGACGGACCGAGCGTCTGCTCGGGAAACCAGCTGCTGGCGTGGTCGTAGCGCACCGCGCCCTGAAGCGACAGTCGGCCGCGCGTGTACTGCTCCTGCCAGAACGCGGCGTGCCATCCGGCGTAGCCGTCGTTCTGGAACGGTGTGAGCGTCTGCGTGAGCTGGTTCGGCACGCCGTTGGTGACGCGGTAGGCGAGCTCGGTAGAGTTGGTCATCCAGCTGCGCTTGTCGACCATCCAGGTGCCCTGGTAGCCGAACTTCATGCTGTGGCTGCCGGTGACGTAGGACGCGTTGCCCTTCCATCCGAACGAGCCGGTGTTGTTGACGTTGAAGTCCTGCGCCCGGTAGACGAGCCCCGCGATGCTGCCGTTGGCGGCACAGCCGGCCGCGCACTGCTCGGTGACGCGGGTGAGGTCGTGCGTCGGGTTCGGGTCGCGCTCGAAGCTGCCCCAGCCGTAATAGACGCCGCCAAAGCCGGCATCGAGCAGCAGGCGGTTGGTGAGCGGCGACGACCACGACGCCTGCATGACGCGCAGCGGTTTGGTGGCGCCGACGCTGCCGGCCTCGGGCGAGAGCCGCGCCGCGTCGGTGATGCCCGAAGTCTGTCCTTCACACTTCCGGCACGTCGCCTGCTCGTCCCAGAAGCCGCTGATCTTGTTCTTGGGGTTGGCCTGCCACGTGACGCGGCCGCTGACGTTCTCCCAGGTCCGGTCCGAGAAGCCGGGCCTCGAGAGGTCGGCGGCGTACAGCCACTGGTCGGCCTTGCCGGCGTTGAGGTTGTAGAACTGGTTGGCGTTGATGCGCTTGCTGCCCTGGGTGCGGGCGTTGATGAAATACCAGATCTTGTCCTTCTTGATCGGCCCGCCGAACGAGCCGTTGAGGTCGTAGATTTTCTTGAACGGCGTCGGCGCGCTGAGGCCGACGATGTTGTCGAAATTGCTCGACATCAGGCTCTCGTTGGTGCCGCTGAAGAAGACGGACCCGGAGATGCTGTTGCCGCCGGTCTTGGGCACCACGTTCATGGTCAAGCCGCCGGTCTCGTTCTCGCCGAGGCCGCCCGAGGTGCTGAAGGTCACTTCCTCGGCGTTGCCGACGTCCGCGACGTACGCGGGCGGCTGATTGCCTCCCGGAGGGTTGCCGACGTTGAGGCCGTCGATCGTCATGCGCCCCTCGTTGTTGCGGCCGCCGTGAATCGGGAACTGGGTCGTCGAGGTGCCCGTCACGGTGTCGTTGAGGTTGGTCACGACGCCCGGCACCACGACCACCATCGCGTTGTAGCTGCGTACCGTGGGGATGGATTTGAGCACGTCGTTGTTGAGCGTGGTCTCGTGCTTGGCGCTCTGTACGTCCACGATCGGACTCTCGCCCGTGACGGTCACGGTCTCTTCCAGTCCGCCGACACGCATGTCGGCGTCGACGGCTGCCGTCACCGTGCCGGTGAGCTGAATACCTTCGCGCTTGAGCGTGGCAAACCCAGGGAGCGTGAACGTCACCGTATAGGCGCCCGGCCGCAGGTCTTCAATGCGGTAGAGGCCGTTGCCGTCCGAGACGGCGCTGCGCACTTTCTCGATAAGTGCCGGGCTGGACGCTTCGACCGTCACGCCGGGAAGCACGGCGCCGGACGTATCTTTGATTGAGCCTGATATGACCGCCTGGGCGAGCGCGGCGGCAGGGAGTGCCAGGAGAGATCCCGCAACGAGGAGGAATCGGGCTGCGCGCATCGAGCACCTCATGTTTACTTGACACCAGCGACCAGGGGCCGCCACTAATTCGATTTAGGTATTGCTTCCCGCGGCGCAGATTCTCCATCAGGTCGCCGGTCAACACAATCCGGTTTCGACGGTTCCGTTGTCGAGGAGGCAGATTTGTAATCGCCGGCTGATGCGCCTGCGGGAAACCGGCGGCAGTTCCGAGCGGTTTTCGCGGCGCCCTCTCAGGTACGGCGCTTGATGGCCGATGAGAGGCGTAACCATGCCGAAGACACTCTTCTCAACACTGCTCACCACCCGGACGATGTGGACGCTTGGTATTGCGGGCCTGGCGCTGGCCGGCGTGGCCTCCGGACAAGCCCGGCGTCCCGACGCCACCCTCGACGAACTGGTCGTCGAAGTACAGGCGCTGCGCGCCGAAATGAACCAGGCGGCCGCGGCCAGCATCCGCGCGCAGCTGCTCGTGGGACGCCTCCAGATGGAGGATCAGCGCATCGCGGGCGTCGCCCGTGACCTCGAGGCGGTGCAGGCGGAAAATGCCGCCAACGCCCAGGTGCGCACCGAGACCGCCTCGCGGATCAAGCTGCTCGAGGACGCGCTGACCAGTGCCGGCGCCGACACGCGCGACGAGGCCGAGCGGCAGCTCGCCGCCGTCAAGGCCGCCGCGCAGCAGGCCGACCGCCGCCAGCAGGCACTCAAGCGCCGCGAGAGCGGCCTCGCCAAGGAGCTGCAGGCAGAGGAGGCGCGCTGGGCCGAGATCAACGCGCAGCTCGAGAATTTCGAGCAGGCGATTCCAGGCAGCCGGTAGCGGCCGGGGCCATTACCGGCCTCCCGCGACCGCTTTCTCCAGTTCCGCAAACGGACCGACGCCGCCGTGGCCGCCGGCGTTGGTCGTGACCCTCAGCTTCAGCCCCTTCACCGCCTGCAGCAGCGCCACGGCATCCGGCCCCGCCGGTGCGCCCGTCCCCGGAAAGAACAGGTCGCTCTGGAAGAGCACGCCGCCCTTCGGCACGAACGCAATGACTTTGGGTTCGACGTGAGGAATGCCGGTGACGGCGTAGAGCTCCAGCGACTGGCCGCCGTCGCTGATCACCTTCTTGCCCTCGAAGAACTCGATCCCACCTGCCTTGCCGGCCTTCCTGGCCGTTTCCAGCGCGTCGGGCGGGTTGGTGTGCGGCGTGTCGACGATGGGCCGCATCATCGGCTCGTGCGCCTTCTCGGCCAGGATCGTGGCGCCGACGGCGGCCAGCCCGCGCACGCCGCCGGTGTGGTCGTAGTGATAGTGCGTCACGGCGGCGTAGCGGATCGGCTTGCCGGGGAACTGCTCGGCGAGCACGCGCGCCAGCGTGGCGCTCTGGGCGTCGGTGTAGGCGGCCTCGACTACGGCCAGATACGAGGGGAACTCCACAATCAGACTGTTGTGCGAGTAGGCGCGCGCGAAGAACACGCCGTCGGAGACCCTGGCGATCGCAAGGGGTGAGTAGTCGCCGGCGGCAATCGCCTTGTCCACGTCGGCGGTGGCGGCCTCGGGGATCGCGAAGACCGCGAGCGCGGCCGCGTCGTTGACCGAGGCCGCGGCAAACTGCACCTCTGAGTACGGCGTGCCGCCCTTGACGATCGTGATCTTGTGCGGCAGCTTCACGCCCGCCACCTCGCGATAGTCGGCCAGGGTGTATACCGCGGGCTGATCGCCCAGCATCGTCTCGGTATCGGTGGCCTCGAATCCGTCGAGCAGCTTCGTCTGCGTGTTGAAGTAGAGGCCGATGGTGTCACCCGACGCGAGCGTCGTGGTGCCGAATGCGTGTGGCGAGCCGGCGAAGTCGCGCGTCTGCGGTGCGCTGGTGCCGATGGCGTCGGCCGCGTCGAGGACCATCGTGATCACGTTGCGTTTGAGGAGGAACTCTGGCGAGTTCTGCGTGCCCCAGCTGAAGAGCCCCGAGGGCGACATGACCGCAAGCGGGCGTCCGGCGACGTTCTCCAGGCCGACGGCTTTGCCGTCCTTCTTGGTGAGGATCTCCTGGCGGTGCTGGCCGAACTCGCCGAGCTTGATCTCGTAGTCGAGCGCGGCGCGGCCGTTGACGAGATCGAGCGTCTCGGTGACCTTCGACAGCCCGGCCGCGGTCTCAGGATCGGTGGCGTGCACCATCTGGCCGAGCCGCAACCGCGTACCGGTGCCATCGCGCATGACCACGGTCTGGACGCCGCGCAGCCGCTCCAGCCCGCCCATTGCAGCGGCCGCGTCGGCGGCGAGGCTCTTCGTCGTGGGCGCCGACGCGCACGAGACGAGCCACAGCCCGCCACCCACCACCGCCACGCCGGCCAGCGCCGGCAGCCACCGTTGCGTCATCGAGTTCCTCCTGCTGCGCTGGCGCAGCGCTGGGGCACGCGCCGGGGCGCTACTGTAGCAGCCCTGGCGCCCCTTTACAGTCGGCGGACGGGGAGCGTACCATCCGCCCACCATCGGCGCCTTACGGTGCCTTCACCGACCGGAGAGAGCATGAGAGCCAGGCTTGCGTGGATGCTGATCGCGGCAGCGGCGGCGGTGTGGGCGCCGGCGGCGCGCGCGCACCATTCGTTCGCAGCGGAGTACGACGCCAACAAGCCCGTCACGTTGAAGGGCACGGTTTCGAAGGTCGAGTGGACCAACCCGCACGCCCGCTTCTACGTGGACGTGAAGGACGACAGGGGTGCCGTGACGACCTGGAACCTCGAGCTGGCGAGCCCGAATGTGCTGCGCCGCAACGGCTGGACGCGCACGTCGCTGAACGTCGGCGACGAAGTGACGGTGGAAGGCGCGATGGCGAAGGACGGCTCGAAGATGGCGAACGCGCGCGTGGTGAAGCTCGCCGATGGCCGCCGCGTGTTCGCCGGGTCGTCGGGCGGCGACGCGCCACCGCCGGCTGCGAACTAAAGAAGTCACTTCGCCGAGGTTGCTCATGAAACGTCTTGTCCTGCTCGCGCTAGCCTTCGCCGTCGTCACGGGCGCGCTCGCCGTCTCGGCGCAGCAGACGCCGCCCGCCCCAACGTCTCCAGCCGGCGCCGGCAGCCAGAACCGCGGGCCAGCCGCTCCCACGGGTCCGGTGACACGTCTCCCGAATGGTCAGGTCGATCTGTCCGGGGTGTGGCAGGGCGGCGGTCCGGTGGGGGACATTCGCATGGGTCTCGCGAAGGGCGAGATGCTGCCGATCAAGCCGGAGTGGCAGAAGATCATGGACGCGCGCATGTCGAAGGACGACCCGGAAGCCAACTGCCTGCCGACTGGCGTCCCGCGCCGCGACCCGTACCCGTGGCGGATCGTTCAGACGCAGACGCACACGTTCATGCTCTTCGAAGGCAACATCCACAGCTACCGCCAGATCTTCATGGACGGCCGCAAGCACCCTTCCGACCTCGACCCGACCTGGTACGGCCACTCCATCGGCTGGTGGGAGGGCGACACGATGGTCGTCGACAGCGTGGGGTTCAACGACAAGTTCTGGTTCGACTTCGTCGGCCACCCGCACACCGAACAGCTGCACACGATCGAGCGCTACACGCGGACGACCCTCGGCACGATGATGATCGAGACCACCGTGGACGACCCCGGGGCTTACACGCGGCCGTTCAAGATCTCGTTCACCGCCCGTCTCCGTCCGGGTGAAGAGCTGATGGAATACATCTGCAACGAGAACAACGGCTACGTGAAGCACATCACCGGCCCGGCCAAGGATTTCTAGCAAGCTCAGCCGTCATTCGTCAGACTAAGGGTCACCGCGACGGAGCGTCGCCGGCTCAGCACTGATGCCCGGCCCGCTCGGTTCCTGAGCGAATCCCTCGAATGTTGCGGTGGCATCGCGGTGCGCCGATTGCATGCTGCCCGCGCAGATCCGGGCCGCGGGGGACCAGGAGGCTCGGGCGGAGGGCTGTGCATGCGCAGGATCGCCGGAGCGTTCGTCGTGTTCCTCGCCTCGACGGCAGTCGCGGCCGCGGCGCCGATCACCTACACCGCCGTGCTCTCGGGTGGGGCCGAGTCCCCGCCGAACAACTCGCTCGGGTCGGGCTTTGCGATCGCCACGATCGATACCGTCGCGCACACGCTCGACGTATCGGCCACGTTCGCGGATCTCACCGGGCTCACGACGGCGTCGCACATTCATTGCTGCACCGCGGTGGCGGGTGCCGGGCTCGCCGGTGTGGCAACAGAGACACCGACGTTCAGCCATTTCCCTCTGGGCGTGAAATCCGGCGCGTTCGCGGAGAGCTACGACCTGACGGACCCGGCGTCGTTCAACTCGCCGTTCGTTGCCGCCAACGGTGGCACCGCCGCGGGCGCGGAGGCGGCACTGGCCGCCGGCCTGGCTGGAGGAATGGCCTACCTGAACATCCACACCGAGTTTGCCCGAGGGGGGGAGATTCGAGGCTTCCTCGCCCCGGCCCCGGAGCAGGTTCCCGAACCCGTGTCGCTCAGCCTGCTCGGCCTCGGGCTGGCCGGGTTGGCCGTACGCCGGCGCCGCGCGTAGGCGCGCCGCCGGCCGTCGCGAGCGCGGCGTTTCCGCATCAGCCGCGCTCGCGTCGTTTCTCGGGTTCCACCAGCACCGCCCCGGTCGACATCGGCTGCACGCTCCGGCGATACACGGCGAGGTAGCCGTGCGCGGGTGAGACGCGCGGCGTGCCGAGCCGCGCCCGGCGCGTGGCGAGTTCGGCCTTCGTCAGCTGCAGGTCGAGGCGCGCGGCGTCCACGTCCACGGCAATCACGTCGCCGTTCTGCACGAGCGCCAGCGGGCCGCCAACCCCGGACTCGGGCGACACCTCGGCGACGGTCAGACCCTTGTTGCACAGGCCCGACAGCTGGCCGTCGGTCACGAAGGCGACGTCGTTCTCCAGCCCCTGCGCGTAGATCGCGAACACCACGCGCGACGCCGATCCGGCCATGCCTGGACCGCCGACCGGTCCGCAGCCGCGCAGCACCAGCACCTCACCCGGCCGCAGCTCGCCGCGCTGGAGCGCCGCCAGCGCGTCGGGCACGCTGTCGAAGACGAGTGCCGGCCCGGTGAGCTGCGTGGGCTGACCCGCGGGCCGCAGGCCAGGGCGGGCGATCGCGCTCTCGGGGGCCAGCGACCCGCGGAGCACGACGATCGATGCGGCGCGCGAACAGGGGCGATCGAGCGGACGAATCACCTCGGGATCGCGGACGCCCGCGCCAGCGAGGTCGTCGCCGAGCGTGCGGCCTGTGACGGTGCGAACGCCGAGGTCGAGCATCGGCGACAACGTGGCGAGCAGTGCCCGGGCGCCGCCGGCCGCCTCGAACTGGTCGATCGTGTGCGCGCCGTTGGGCGCCACCGCGCTTAATACCGGCACGTGCGCGCCCATCTCGTTGAAGAGCCCGAACACGTCGAGGTCGAGCCCCGCTTCCACCGCGGCCGCCTGCAGATGCTTCACGCAGTTGATCGACCCGCTGACCGCCAGCACGGATGCGACGGCGTTGCGGAACGCACCCGGCGTCATGACGTCGCGCGGCTGCAGGTCCTCCCACACCATTTCGACGATCCGCCGGCCCGACTGCCGCGCGAGGTCGAACATCTTCGGGCTGTTGGCCAGCACCGGCGCCGCGCCGGGCAGCGTCATGCCGAGCGCCTCACAGGCGATGTGCATCGAGTTGGCCGTGCCCATGCCGGCACAGACGCCGGGCCCGGTGATGGCGTGATCGCACATGCCGGCGAGCGTTTCCAGCGAGAGCTTGCCGAACATCGCCCGCACCGATCCGATGAACACGTCCTCGATGTCCACGTGCTGGCCGTTGTAGTGGCCAGACGGCTGGTAGCCGCAGATGACCAGAATCGTGGGGATGTTGAAGCGGCCCGCCGCCATGAGGTGCGCGGGCGGTGTCTTGTCGCACGACGACAGACAGATCATGCCGTCCAGCTGCGCGCCCTCGACCGCGATCTCGATATCGTTGACCACGAGATCGCGGCTCGCCAGCATGTAGCCGCCCTGGGCGCCGGCGCTGATGATGAAGTCGCTCGGCGCGGCGGTGCGGATCTCGAACGGGAGCCCGCCGGCTTCGCGCACGGCCTCCTTCACGACCTTGGCGATGCCGTCCAGATGGCTGAAGCAGATCGCCAGCTCCGACGAGCTGTTCACCACGGCGATCTTGGGCTTCACCATGTCGGCGTCGGTCAGTCCCAACGCTTTCCACTGGGCGCGCCGTACCGCTTCGCGCGGCGAGCCCGGTTCGAAGTTGCTGCGTAACGCTCTGCGCGGAGTGTCGGCGCTCATGCCGGCGATCCTACCTCCGGCTCCTTCACGCCCTAAGCCCTAAGCCCTAAGCCTTCAAGAATCCACTAAGCTAACGCCGTGTCGACGCCCGTGTCCGTGGCCAGGCCCGCCGTCACCCATGGTGGCGAGGGGATTCTGGGCAAGTCCTGGTACTGGTGCTATGTCCTGCTGGCGCTGACGATCTGCTACATCGTCAACGTGATGGATCGCTCGCAGATCCTGGCCGCGTCACTCCAGGCCATCAAGAAGGAGTTCGGCGCCAGCGACTTCCAGCTCGGCATGCTGAGCGGCATTCCCTTCGCCCTCTTCTACTCGGTCCTGGGCATTCCCATCGCCGCGCTCGCCGACCGGTGGAGCCGCATGAACGTGCTCGCGCTCGCCGTCGCGGTGTGGAGCGGGATGACCGCGCTCTGCGGCATGGCCGTGAACTTTCCCATGCTCTTCGCGGCGCGCGTGGGCACGGCGATCGGCGAAGCCGGTGGCAGCCCGCCGTCGCACTCGCTCATTTCCGACTACTTTCCCAAGAGCTGGCGCGGGACGGCGTTCTCCGTCTACGCGCTGGCGGTACCGGTCGGGACCGCGATGGGCGCGTTCATGGGCGGCTGGGGCAACCAGCACCTGGGCTGGCGAAACACCTTCATCCTCGTCGGGCTCCCCGGGCTCCTGCTCGCGCTCGCCGTACGGCTGACGGTCCGCGAGCCGGCACGTGGCATGGCCGACGGGCTGTCGCGCCAGCAGGCCGCCGCGATGCGAGCGCCCGGGCTGGGCGAGGTGCTGCGGTATCTGTGGGCGCGCCGTTCGTTCCGGCACTTGAGCCTGGCGGCGGCGCTCCATTCGGTGGTCTGGTACTCGAGCGGCGCGTTCAACAACGCCTTCCTGCAGCGGTCTCACCAGCTCAGCTCGTACGAGGCCGGCGCCTGGATTGGGATCCTGTCGCTCATCGCCGGCTTCGGCACCTTTCTCGGCGGCTTTGCCTGCGACCGGCTGAGCGTTCGTTTCAACGATCGCCGCTGGTATCTGTGGGTGCCCGGTCTGGCCACGCTGCTGTGCGTGCCGTTCCAGTTCCTCGCGTATCTGTCGCCGTCGCTCTCGACCACGCTGCCGTCGTTCGTCGGGCTGATGTTCATGGCCGCGGTGTTTTTCGGGCCGTCGTTCGCGATGACCCAGGCGCTCGCGACGGTCCGCATGCGCTCGGTGGCCACGTCGCTGCTCCTCTTCATCCAGACGCTCATCGGGAACGGCCTCGGGCCGTCGACAACCGGCTTCATCAGCGACGCGCTGGGGCCCTCGCTGCGGGACGACTCCTTGCGCTACGCTTTGGTGATGATCGGCGTCGTCAACATCTGGGCGGCCTTCCACTATGCCTGGGCCGCGCGGACGCTGCGCGAGGATCTGCAGGCCACCGAGGCGCTCGCGGTGCACTGACGGATCCGGTCGGCCTCGGACCAGGAATGCTCACACTGACCGACGACGAGACGGCCATGCTCGACGGGCAACACGGAAAAGCCCGGCAGAAGGCGATGGATCTGCTGGTGCGCTACGCAGAGGCCCTGGGCGCCGAACGCTTCGTCGACACGAAGAACGTGGCCGGCGTGCCCGGATCGGCGAACGCGTTCCTGCAGAACTACTACAAGGACAAGGGCGGCGCCGGCGGCGACGCGATCTTCTCGCACTTCGACCTCGACTCCGACGAGCTCGTGGACGCGCCTCAGGCCGTGGTGCACACCTGCCACCTGCAGGGCGGCGCCGATCCGCTGCATTGGGAGACACTCGGCGTGGGGGCCGAGGTCGTGCGGGGTCACGAGGCGCGCGAGGCGTTCGCGGTGGGCAAGGGCGTCCAGATTCTCAAGACCTGCACGCCGTATCTGGCCGGCAACGTCCCCGCGTTCGGGGAGCACTGCGCCTGGATGGAGTCGTCGGCGGTGATTTACGCCAACTCCGTGCTGGGCGCACGCACCAACACCGAGGGGCGCGAGAGCACGAGCGCGGCGATGCTGACCGGCAAGATTCCCGACTGGGGGCTGCACCGCGACGAGCCCCGCCGGGGCACCCATCGCGTCGACGTGCGGGTGGCAGTGGACTCGGTGCTTGATTGGGGCATGCTCGGCTACTACACCGGCGAGGCGGTACAGGAGCGCATCCCGGTGCTGGTCGGCGTGACGACCGTGCCCGACATCGTCCGCCTCAAACACTTCGGCGCCGCGGCGTCGTCGTCGGGCGGCGTGGAGATGTACCACATTGCCGGCGTCACGCCCGAAGCGCCCGACGTCGCCACGGCGTTTGGCGGCAACGCGCCGCTCGAAGTGTTCGCATACGGCCCGGCCGAACGGCGGCGCGTCTACGAGGCGCTCAACGCCAGCGCCAGCGATCCCGACGTGGACTTCGTGATGCTGGGCTGCCCGCATGCGGCGCTGGAGCAGCTGCGCGAAGCGGCGGCCATTCTGGACGGACGCCGGATCAGCGGCAACACGCGGCTGTGGATCTTCACCTCGCGCGCCGTGCGCGACGAAGCGGATCTGGCCGGCTACACCGCCGCCATCGCGGCCGCTGGCGGCGTGGTGATGACCGACACGTGCTCGGCGTTTGCGCAGGCAGTGCCACCGGGGACCAGGGTCGCCGCGCTCGATTCGGCGAAGCAGGCCCACTACCTGCCGGCGATTCTTGGTGTGCAGGCCTGGTTCGGGACCACGCGCGACTGCATCGAGGCGGCGGTGACCGGACGCTGGAAGGGGGAGGCGCCGTCGTGATCCTCCTGCGCGGCCGTACGGTGGTCGGCGGGCGGGCCGAGGGCGAAGCGCTGGTGACCCAGCTCACAGTGCCGGGATGGGGTGGCGTGAACCCGATCAAGGGGGTGATCACCGAAACCCGGCACGAGTTGCGTGGCGTGAGCTTCGCCGGCAAGGTGCTGGTGTTCCGCGGGGCAAAAGGGTCGTCGGGGTGGTCGGCGATGTATCACACCGCGCGGCTGGCTGGCACGGCACCCGCCGCGCTGGTGTTCAACGAGATGACGACGAAGGTGGCGCTCGGCGCGGTGGTGATGCGCGTGCCGAGTGTGACCGGCTTCGACCAGGACCCGCTCTCGGTGATCGAAACGGGAGACTGGGTGATCGTGGACGGCGATTGCGGAACGGTGGAAGTCCACAAGAACGGCTCCGGGCGGGGCTGACGATTGTGGCCGCGGGTGGAAGCGAGTGGGGTCCTCAGACTCACCTCACGACGTAGAGGGCGGTCTTCAGACCGCCCTGAGGCGCATGTTGATTGCGGCCCAGCGAAGACCATGCATCCCGCCCGCGACTCCTTGCCAAGGGTCTTCCTATCAGCGTTCAGTCCCTGCGATCCAGGTTCTCGGTCAGCCGCGCCTGCAGCGCTGCCATGTCGACGGCGGCGACCGGGCCCTGGCCCGCGAGGTCGAGGGTGTGTGCGGCGGCGGCGCCCATGGCAATGCATGGGCCGATCACGCGGATCGCCGACAGCGCCTGCAGGTCGGCGTCCACGCAGCGGCCCGCGGCGACCACATTCTCGGCGTCCGTCGGCACCATGCAGCCGAGCGGAATGTAGTAGACGTGGTCGGGCGCGAACTTTTCCCAGTGGACGAGCGCCGGCGCGTCGTGCAACTCCACCCACCACGCGCAGCGCGCCACGGCATCGGCGGGGCGTACCGCCGCCTTGATCTCGTCGAGCGTCAGCTGGTGGCGGCCGACGATCCAGCGTGTCTGACGGATGCCCGGCATGCCGTAGGCGCGGATCTGTGCCTGGGCGAAGATGGCCGGAAATTCCGCGCGCAGGAACGCCAGCACGCGATCGGCCTGCGCGCGGCCGTCGGTCACCATCTGACCCGTGGCCATCGGGTCGAGCGGGGTCTCGAAGTGCGTCACGTTGGCCAGCATCAGGTTCTTGCCGGGGAAGTGCATCAGGAAGCCGTCGTGGCGCACCAGGCCGTAGGCGTCGCCCTTCTCGGCGAGGCGCGCGTGGACGTCGGCCATGACCATCGTCGCGGCCGCGCCGGCGTCGTAGTGCTCGATCACGAAGTTGAGCGAGCCGAACACCGGTGAGTCGGGCTCGCGCACCTCGAAGCCGGCCTCGTAGCTGAGTGTCGCGTCGCCGGAGGCGTCTACGTAGCCCTGCGCGGCGATGCGCACCGAGCCGAACCGGGTGGCCAGCTCGATGTGCCGAATGCGGCCGCCGGCGACGTCGACCCCTGCCAGCACCGCGCCGACGATGGAGCGAACGCCGGCCTCCTGCATCGTCCGCTCGACCCAGCGCCCCAGCCGCACTTCGTCGTAGAGGAACGTGATGGTGCCGGTCATCGAGTGCCGGCGGTGCATCGATCCCTCGGCCGTGAGGTCGGCGATCAGCCGGTCGGCGATGCCGTGCGTGATCTGATACGGCTTCTCGCCGTGCGTGTAGAGGCCGATGATGGTGCCAACGATCGACCCGACGGCCTGGCCGCCGAGCGCCGGCGCGGCATCGACGATGACCACGCGGCGGCCAAGCCGCGCCGCCTCGAGCGCCGCCGACACGCCAGACATGCCGGCGCCAACCACGCAGATATCGGCTTCGACAGTGGGAACCGATCGCCGCGCCGGGCGGCGGAGCGTACGAAGCATGCCTCCGAATTATGAGACAGGTGGGACAGGTGGGACAGGTGGGACAGGTGGGACAGGTGGGACAGGTGGGACAGGTGGGACAGGTGGGACAGGTGGGACAGGTGGGACAGGTGGGAGGGATGGGACATAGAGGCGAGTCTTCAGCCAGGGGCCGCTACGTTCGGTGCGTCAGTGGCGCCGTCGTGACATTGACAAGTGTTCTCCCCACCCGCCCTACCTGCCTCACCCGCCCCACCTGCCCCAATGTGGCCAGCTATACTGATCGGTCTCGGGGAGGTTCGATGTTCGCTGGGAAACACTGGTCGGGGAAGACGTTCGTCGTCGCGGCTGCCGTCGCTGCTGCGGCCGCGATCGCGGGCGCGCAGCAGAACGCCGGCGCACCGGCGGGCGCGGGTCGCGCCCAGGGGCCGCGCACGGCGCAGACCCCGCCGCCTGCGATCTACGGGCGCAGCTATGGCGGGCCGCGCGTGTCCGAAGTGCCCTGGCAGGCGGTCTTCGAGGCACCGGTCGAAGTGTGGGTACCGTCGATCGCGGTGTCGGGGCTGGCGTTCTACTCCGGCGACAAGTTCCCGCGCTGGAAGAACAATCTGTTCGTGGGCGGGCTGCGCCAGGGCGAGGTGCCACGCACCGGACAGCTCCAGCGCATCGTCTTCAACGACAAGTGGGAAGAGATCCGGCGCGAGGCGCTGTTGCGCGAGTTCCACCAGCGGATTCGCGACGTGCGCCAGGGGCCCGACGGATTGCTCTACGCCCTGACCGAAGAGAACGACGCGGCGCTGCTGCGCTTCGAACCTGGTCCTGCACCCGCGAAATGAGCGCCACTCCCTCCACGATGCTGGAACTCGGGACGGCGTTGCCGCCGTTCCGCCTGCCGCGCCTCGGCAGCGGCGAGGTGTCGTCGGACGACTTCGCCGGCGCGCCGGCACTGCTGGTGATGTTCATCTGCCCGCATTGCCCGTTCATGCGCCACATCCGGCGCGCGCTCGGGCGCTTCTCGTCCGACTACACGGCGCGCGGGCTGGCGATCGTCGGCATCAACTCGAACGACGACGACGCCTATCCGGACGACGACTGGGACGGCATGCAAGTCGAGGCTGCCGACGGTGGCTATGTGTTTCCGTACGTGAAAGACGAGACCCAGGCCGTGGCCAAGGCCTACAAGGCCGCGTGCACGCCCGACCTGTTCCTGTTCGACCAGCAGCGGCGGCTCGTCTATCGCGGTCAGTTCGACGGCAGCCGCCCCCGAAACACCGTGCCCGTCACGGGCGCGGACCTGCGCGCCGCGTGCGATGCGGTGCTGGCGGGGCAGACGCCCTCGTCCGATCAGCGGGCCAGCATCGGATGCAACATCAAATGGAAGCGGGGCAACGAACCGGTGTACTCCGGCGGCCGCTGAGAGTGGCCGCGGGTCTTCAGACCCGCCCCTGTGAAACTCGCGACGATATACTGACCCACACCCACCATGAAACTCGCAGAACGCATGTCCCGGATCGGGACGGAGTCCGCATTCGAAGTCCTCGCCCGCGCCCGCGCCCTGGAAGCGCAGGGCAAGAACATCATTCACCTGGAGATCGGTCAGCCCGACTTTCCCACGCCACTGCACATCAAGGAGGCGGGGAAGCGCGCCATCGACGAGGGCTGGACCGGTTACGGCCCGACCGGCGGCTTTCCCGAATTCCGTGACGCGATTGCCGAGTACATCTCGCGCACCCGCGGCATCGCCGTGTCGGGCTCGAACGTGTGCGTCGTGCCCGGCGGCAAGCCGATCATGTACTTCCTGATGACGGCGATCCTGGAGCCGGGGGACGAGGTGATCTATCCCAACCCGGGGTTTCCCATCTACGAGTCGCTGGTCGACTTCCTCGGCGCGGTGCGCGTGCCGATGCCGCTCGTCGAGGAGCGCGGGTTCTCGTTCGACCTCGATACCTTCGAAAAGAGCCTGTCGCCGAAGACCAAGCTGGTGGTCCTGAATTCGCCGGGCAACCCCACCGGTGGCGTCATCCCGAAAGCGGATCTGAAACGTATCGCCGACCTGGTGCGCGACCGCGACCTCATCGTGCTCAGCGACGAGATCTACTCGCGCATCTACTACGAAGAGGAGCCGGAGTCGATCACGCAGTTCGACGGCATGCTCGAGAAGACGGTCATCCTCGACGGCTTTTCGAAGACCTACTCGATGACCGGGTGGCGCCTCGGGTACGGCGTGTTCCCGCAGTGGCTGGCCACGGCGGTCGAGCGGCTGATGGTCAATTCCAACTCGTGCACGGCCAGCTTCACGCAGCGCGCCGGGTTGGCGGCGCTGCAGGGGCCGCAGGAGTGCGTGGACGCGATGGTGGTCGAGTTCCGCCGCCGCCGCGACGCGATCGTCGCCGGGCTCAACTCGATCCCGGGCTTTCGGTGCGCCACACCAGCCGGGGCCTTCTACGCGTTTCCGAACATCAGCGGCACCGGCCTGTCGAGCAAGGCGCTCGAAGACCTGCTGATGACCGAGGCCGGCGTGTCGTGCCTGAGCGGCACCGCTTTCGGCGAACACGGCGACGGCTACCTCCGCTTCAGCTACGCCAACTCGCTGGAGAACATCGAGGAAGCGCTCGCGCGAATCCGCCGGGTGTCTGCGCGCTGGACTAGGTAAGCGGAGTTGTGGGGGCCGGCTTTAGCCGGCCCTGGGCCGCCTGAAAGGCGGCCCCTATGAGGAGGGTCTGAAGACCCGCGACCACATTTTCAGACCCGCGGCCACGTCTTCAGACGCGCGGCACGCGTTTCAACGTGACGCACACCCAGCCGTCTTCCTCGTCGCGTCGCTCGACGGCGAACGCAGCGAAGGCCCCGACGACGGCCGCCTCTTCGTCCTCCTGGAAGCCGCTGAGTATGAGCTTGCCGTGCCGGCCGGCCAGGGCACCGATCGTGTCGGCGCCCGCCATCAGCAGCCCGCCTGTGAGGTTGCCGAACACGATGTCGGCGGCGTCGAGCTGGGTGGAGCGCAGGTCCCCGACGAGCAGGGTGACCACGGCGGCCGGGTTGAGCGCGAGGTTGTCCCAGGCGGCGTGAATCGCGTCCTCGTCGTCGTCGATGCCGCGCACGTTGACGGCTCCGAGCAGGCTCGCTGCAATCGCGAGCACGCCCGACCCGGTGCCGGCGTCGATGACGGTGCGGTCCTTCACCTCGAGCGCTTGCAGCGCGGACAGACAGAGACGCGTGGTGGCGTGGTGGCCGGTGCCGAACCCCATCGACGGCCGGATGGCCACGACGATCGGCGCGTCCCACGGCGGCGCCACGATGAGGTTGCCGACCCGGACGGCCTTGAGACTGGCCTGCGAACGCGCGGCCCAGTCTTCGTCGGGCACGTCCGTCGGTGTCAGTGTGAGCGTCGGGAACTGCTTCGTGACGGCGCGAAGAGCGCGGTCGCGTCCAGCGCTCGTCCGGAAGAAGACGCGCCAGCCGGCGGGCGAGCTCTCGTCGATCGCCTCGATGTCGAAATCGCTGAGTGCGGCTTCGAGCAGGTCGCCCTGCACCGCATCGTGGACGTCGGCGGAGTCGGCGGGCGGCAGCCCGACCACGTCGATCGCCGGCCAGGTTCGAAGGTGGCTCACGCGGACGGTTCCAGGGGACTAGCCGAAGATGTCTTTCACCCGATCGAACAGGCCTTTGTCGTCCTCGTCCTGTTCGGTGGCGCGCGGCTCGACCGGCGCGGGCGGCAGGGTGGTGGCCAGTTCCTCGAGCAGCCGCCGCTGATCCTTAGACAGCTTCTTGGGCACGGCGACCTTGACGGTCACCTGCAGGTCGCCCCGGCCGCGATTCGACACGTCGGGCATGCCTTTGCCGCGCAGCCGGAACGAGGTCCCTGTCTGCGTGCCGTCGGGAATACGCAGCGACTCAGTGCCGTCGAGGGTCGGCACCGTAATCTCGCCGCCGAGCGCCAGGGTCGGATACGACACCGGGACCTCACAGTAGAGATCATTCCCCTCGCGCTGGAAGAACGGGTGCTCCTGCACGTGGACCACCACGTACAGGTCGCCGGCCGGACCGCCCGCCGGCCCCGCCTCGCCCTCGCCCGACAGACGCAGGCGCTGTCCCGACGCGATGCCGGGCGGGATGCGCACCGTGAGCTTGCGTTCTTTCTGGACGCGACCCGCGCCCTTGCAGGTCTGGCACGGCTTGGCGATGACCGTGCCGGTCCCGCGGCACTGATTGCACGTCCGCGCCACCGTGAAGAAGCCCTGCTGGTAGCGCAGCTGGCCGCGGCCCTGGCACTGCGGGCACGTGGTCGGCTTCGACCCTTCGGCCGCGCCGGTGCCCCGGCAGGTTTCGCACTGCTCCTGCCGCGGAATCTGCAGCGCCATCTCGGCGCCTTTGGCCGACTCCTCGAACGAGATCTCGAGGTCGTAGCGCAGGTCGGAACCGCGCTGGGGTCCGCGGCGCCGCCCGCCGGCGCCGAAAATGTCGCCGAGACCGAAGATGTCGCCGAGGCCCCCGAGGATGTCCTCGAATCCGGTGAAGACGTTGGGGTCGAAGCCGCCGGTTGCCGCGCCGCCCAGGCCGGCGTGGCCGAAGCGGTCGTACATGTGGCGCTTGTCGGTGTCGGCGAGCACCGCGTAGGCCTCGGCCGCCTCCTTGAAGGCATCCTCCGCCTGCTTGTTGCCGGGATTGCGATCGGGGTGATGCTTGAGCGCCAGCTTGCGGTACGCGCTCTTGATCTCCTGCTCGGTCGCCGTCTTGGCGACGCCCAGGACCTCGTAGTAGTCGCGCTTGCTCACGACTTGGCGACCTTCACCATCGCAGGGCGCAGCAGGCGATCGCCCAGCATGTAGCCGCGCTGCATCTCTTCCATCACCTCGCCGTCGCGGTGCGTGTCGCTCGTCTCCTGGCTCACAGCCTGGTGGACGCGCGGATCGAAGTCCACGCCGAGCGCCTCGATGGGCGTCACGCCGCGCTTCCGCAGCAGGTCGAACAGCTGGCGGTGAATCAGTTCGACCCCCGCACGGTAGCTGGCCAACTCGGGGGTGGCCGGGGCCTGCAGCGCGCGTTCGAGGTTGTCCACGACCGGCAGGATCTCGGTGAGCAGGCTGGTGGACGCCGACTCGGCCTGCTCGCGCCGCTCGCGATCGATGCGCTTGCGGTAGTTGTCGAACTCGGCGGCGGTGCGCAGGAGGCGGTCCTGCAGCGCGTCGCGCTCGCTCTTGAGCGCCTCGACGTCCACCACGTCGGCGGTGTCCTCGGGCCCCGGGCCCGGGGTCTCTTCTTCTTCCAATGGCTCGTTAGTCATGCTGTCGGGGGGCGAGCGGTCAGCTCGCGCTGCGGAGGACGCGCGACACGGCTTGCGTCGTCCCGTCCACGAGCGCGATCGTCCGCGAATAGTCGATGCGGGTGGGTCCGATGACGCCGACGGTGCGCGACGCGCCGCCGTCGACGACGGTGGCCATGATGAGACTGAACGGCCGCAGGCCGGGGGCCGTGTGCTCGGCGCCGATGATGACGGTCACGCCGGGGCCGTCGATGTACTCGGTGAGCAGATGCAGCATCCGCTCCTTCTGGTCCATCATCTCGAGCAGCGCGCGCAACGTGGCCAGCGAGACGCCTTCCTGGCTGCCTTCGAGGAGTGACGACGCGCCTTCCACCGAGAACACCTGCTGGCGCGAGATGTCGTCGAGCGAGGCCTGGGCCAGCCGCAGCGCGCGCCGCAGCAGCTCGTCGTAGAGCGTCCGGTCCATCTCGAGCCGGGCCAGCACGGCGTCGCGCACGTCGAGCAGCGGCAGGCCGGCGAACTCGGTGTTGAGGTAGTTCGCGGCGCGCACGAGATCGTCGGCGCGCAGCGCCGCATCGGCCTCGACCGCCTTCTGGGTCACCTTGCCGTCGCTCGCGACCACCACGACCAGCACGCGCGCGCCGCCAAGCGGCACGAACTCGATGCGCTGGAGGATGGCGCCTTCGTTGGCGGCCATGGCAAAGCCGACCACCCGGGCCGCGCGCGCCACGAGGTGTGACACGTCGGCCAGCAGATCGCCCATCAGCGGCGAGCGCCCGGCCTGCTGGCGGAGTCGGACTTCGACCGTCGCCGAGGGCTTGACCGGCCGGCGGCCTTCGAGCAGCTGATCGACGAAAACGCGGTAGCCGCGGTCGGTGGGGACGCGGCCGGCCGAGGTGTGCGGCTGATAGACGAAGCCGCCCTCTTCCAGCTGAGCCAACACGTTGCGGACAGTGGCCGACGACACGCCCAGGCTGCTTTCGCGCGCGAGCACCTGCGACGACACGGCTTCGCCGGTCTCGATGTACTCGCGAACCAAGGTTGCCAGGAGCCGGCGCGACCGATCGGAGAGTTCAAACGAACCCATTGCTTTTCAGGGGCTTACAGGGCCTTAACCCCTAGTATATCAGCGTGTGGCGGCGGCCGTGGCGGACGGCGTCCACCTATACTTCGCGCCTGGGCCGCGCGAGGCTGCGCCCGGACGTGCCCAAGCGGGGGGACCATGGCGACGACTCTGCCCACGACCATCGACGAAGTCCTGGTGCACCTCAACGCGATTCTCGACGACGCGGTGCGCCACAGCGCCCGGATTGGCTACTTCGTCGCGCTCTACGAGCGGGTCACGTCCAACGTCCGCCGGGCCCTGATTGCCGGTAACGTCTTCGACGACAACGCGCGCATGGAGCGGCTCGACGTCGTCTTCGCCAACCGGTTCCTCGAGGCCTGGGGACAGCAGACACAGGGGCAGCGGCCGACCGAGAGCTGGGCCGTGGCCTTCGATCGGCTCGACGATCCGGGGCCGCTCGTCGTCCAGCACCTGATGCTCGGGATGAACGCACACATCAGCCTGGACCTCGGCATCGCCGCGGCGACCGTGGCGCCGACGCCAGCGTCGCTCGCCGCGCTGCAGCCCGACTTCAACCGCATCAACGACGTGCTGGCGCGGCTCGTGCGCGTGGTCGAGGACGAGCTCTGCCAGATCAGCCCGAGGCTGCAACGCCTGGCCGACGTCGCGACGGTCGAGGACCGGATGTTCGATTTCGGATTGAACGCGTCACGCGAGATCGCCTGGAAGCTGGCGACGGAGCTCGTGGCGGCGCCGCCCGAGGGCTGGGCCGCGCTCATCGCCCGGCGCGACGCGCTGTCTGCCCTGGCCGGACGCGCGCTCTACCCGCTGCACGGCATGGCGGCCGTGACGGCACGGCTCACGCACGAGCACGAGTCGAAAGACATCAAGCTGAATATTCAGATCGTGGCGGAGTAGCTCAGCGCTTCAGCGCGCCTTCCCAGCGCATCGACATCGCGGCGACGTTGGCCTCGGCGATCTTGCCGTGTTTCACCGCGATCAATTCGGCCACGATGCTCACGCCGATTTCCTGCGGCGTGATGGCGCCGATGTCGAGCCCGATGGGCGCATGCACGGGGCGCAGCTGGTCCGGTGTCACGCCTTCCTCGCGGAGGGCGTCGAAGATCCGCTTCACCTTGGCCTTGCTGCCAATGAGACCGAGATAGCGCACCGGACGAACGGTGAGGGCGCGCAGCGCGTCGAGGTCGTTGCGATGGCCGCGCGTGACGATGACCGCATAGGCCGTGGCCGGCAACGGATGCGCCGCCAGCCAGGTCGGGATGTCGTCCACGATGACGTCGATGCCCGGGCCGAAGCGTTCCGTGCTGGCGAATTTCTCGCGGTCGTCCACGACGTGCACGCGGAAGCCCACTTCGTGCGCCATCTTGCCGACGCAGTACCCGACGTGCCCGGCGCCAAAGACGTAGAGCTCGGGTGACGACTCGACCGGCTCGATGAAGACTTCCATCTGGCCGCCGCACACGAGGCCGGTCTCCTGGGCGAAGTCGTCGTTGAGCTCGAACGACATGCTCAGCGGCTTGCACGACTGGATCGCTTCACGGGCTTTCCAGAACGCCTCGTTCTCGTAACAGCCGCCGCCAATCGTGCCCACCGTGCGGCCGTCGGCGTAGACGAGCATCTTGGCGCCCACACGCTGTGGCGTCGACCCCGTGGATCCGGTGATCGTGACGAGCGCCACCGGCTCGCCCTTCTCGAGGGCCTCGGCCAGGGCGGTGAAGACTTCTTGGTTCACAGGTGAATTATAGGCCGGGGTAGGGACGTAGAGGGCGGTCTTCAGACCGCCCTGGGAAGGCGGGTCTGACCCGCCTCTACGAAAGCCGTCATCGTCCGAGCAGTTCGCCGATCCGTTCGAAGAAGCTGCCACCCTCGCCGCCATGGATCGGGCAGATTTCGGTGGGCTCGGTGCCGGCGAGAAACGATTCGGTCATTTTGCGCTCGCAGCCGGGGGCGGCCAGCTTGCCCGTGTCCTTGTCGATCTCCACGAAGGTGACGCCGCTGGGCACCTCGAACGGCACGTTGGGGCGCCCGGCCATGGCGGCCTTCATGAACTCGGTCCAGATCGGCAGCGCCGCCTGGGCGCCGCTGAGGCCGAGCTGCTCGTTGTCGTCGTAGCCCACCCACACCACGGTCAGCAGTTCGGGCGTGAAACCGACGAACCAGGCGTCGCGCAGGTCGTTGGTCGTGCCCGTCTTGCCGGCGGCGTCGTGCACGAACCCGGCTGACCGCGCACTCCCCGCCGTGCCCTCGTTGATCACGCTCCGCATCATGTTGGTGACGAGGTAGGTGACGTCGGGGCGCGTCACCGTCTTGAGCGGTGCCTCGGGAGGCGTCAGCGCCTTGCCGCCGGCTTCGACTTTCTGGATGGCGCGCAGCTGACGCACCGCGCCGCCGTTGGTGAAGAGCGTGAAAGCGGTGGCCACTTCGAACGGCGTCAGCTCGAAGACGCCGAGCGTGATCGACGGAAAGCCGCGCGGCGGCTGGCCCACGCCGACGCGACGCCAGAACGCCGAGATCGTATTGAATCCCACGGCTTCGCCGACGTGGATGGTGCCGAGGTTCCGCGACATGGCCAGCGCCCGCCGCCACGTGATTTCTCCCTCGTACTCGCCGCCGTAGTTCTTCGGTTCCCAGAGCTCGCCGGTGTCGGTCTCGAACGTCGTGGGCTCGTCCAACGTGAGGCTGGCCGCCGTGAGGTCGGTGCGCCCCTCGTGCGCCGCGTAGTCGAACGCCGAGAGGAACACGAACGGCTTGAACACCGACCCCGGCTGCCGGCGGCCGGTGGTGACGCGGTTGAACTGCGACTGGTTGTACGAGCGGCCGCCGACGAGCGCGAGGATCTCGCCGGTTTTCGGATCCACGGCGATGAGCGCCGACTGGGCGATGCGCCCGCGGCTGCGGCGGCGGCCGGCCAACTGCTTGTCCACGCGGGTCAGGCCGCTGCGCATTGCATCGAGCGCCGCCCGCTGCAGGCTCAGGTCGAGCGTGGTGTAGACGTCCACGCTGGGCGAGTCGGCGATCACCTTCGGGTAGAGCTCGGTGACCTGCTGGCCGATCATGTCGACGAAGTACGGGGCTTCGTTGTCGACGCCGCGTGCCGCGACGACGAGCGGCTCGCGCATCGCCTGGGTGGCGTCCTCGTCGCTGATGTAGTCCTCGTCGGCCATCGCCCGCAGCACCACGTTCCGGCGTTCAGCGGACCGCTTCGGGTTGGCGAACGGGGAACGACTCGCCGGGCTCTGGATGACGCCGGCAATCACAGCCGCCTCACTGATGCTGACGTTGGCGACGTCCTTGCCGAAGAAGAGGCGCGCCGCCTCGGCGACGCCGTGGATGGCAAACGATCCGCGCTGGCCCAGATAGACGTCGTTGAGATAGAGCTCGAGAATCTCCTCCTTCGACGCCTTGCGCTCGAGCACCAGCGACATGAGCCCCTCGCGCGCCTTGCGCAGGTAGGACCCCCAGGTGCGGCCGCGCTCGCCGCTTTGCAGCTCGGCGTTGAATTCGTCAGCCAGGAAGAACATCCGCGACAGCTGCTGGGTGATGGTGCTCGTGCCGCCGGACGGGTCGTTGCCAATCGCGGAGCGGACGGCCACGGCGGCCAGGCGCAGCGGGTTGATGCCCGGGTGCGAGTAGAAGCTGCGGTCCTCGATGGCCAGCACGGCTTGCTGCATGTGCTTGGGAATACCCGCCAGCGGTGTACGCCGCCGCTTCTGACGCTGGCCCGAGGTCATCAGGGCCGTGAGCACCGGCCGGTCGAGTTCGATCGAGTCGGTGCGTCCGCTCCCGACGACCTCGATCTGCTGGATCCCGCGGCGCGTCGCCATAGTGGCGTTGCGCGGCGTCGCCGGGAACAGCACGCGGACGTGGGTGCCCTTGCGCTCGCCACTGCGCGGCGTGATCGCGATCTCGTTGCCATTGACCGAGAATTCACCGGGCTGCGACACGTCCGGACGCTGGGCGTACCCGATGTCGTTGAGCCGCGCGACGAGATCCTGTTGGGTGAAGGTCTGGCCGCGGCGGATCTCGATCGGCCGGGCATAGACCCGGGGCAGCGACCGCTCGCGCTCCCCGTACAACCGGTCGTCGATGATCCGCGCCAGGCTGAAGTACACCGCGACGCCCGCCACCACGGCGACCGAGCCGAGGACGAACGCGGTACGGAAGGCCAGGAGGCGGATCCGGGCACGGAAGGTCCGCGCCGTCTTCGCGCGCGCGGGCTTCGCCGCCGAACGGGACGATCCCGATCGGGGCGGGGCAGGGGGCAGACCGGGCGCCTGCGGTGACATTTCGGTGTCTTACGGCGTCAGCACCCAGTGGGTGCCAAGGTCGAGCGGCGGCTCCTGGCACAGCCGATCGATGAGCGTCGGACCGTACTTGTTGAGGAAATAGACGAACCCGACCACGCGTTCCTGCGGCGTGCCACCGGGAAAGGCTTGCGCCTGCGCGTGCTTGAACTGGCGGCGCAGCGTCTCGTCCTTGCGCTTGGCGGCCTGAATGATCTTGGCCTGCAGCTTCTTCAGGTCGTCCTGCATGCGACCCTGCGTCGATCGGGCCGCGCCTTCGAGCGTCGGATCCACCGTGGCGACCGCCGCCGCGACGGCCGACAACCGTTCCTCGATGGATCGGAGCGCGTCGCCGAGCGAGGCCTCGACAGCCGGCGGCAGCGCCGCCTCGAGGAGCTCGTTCAGCGCCGATTCGTCCTGCGCCCGCAGCGTTTCGAGCGGCAGGTCGTGTTTCGTGAGGAATTTCAGCGCGTTGGCGTCGAGGAGCGTCAGCGTCGGGCGCGGATGGACGAGCGGCATCGGGACGTCGAACGAGGCGTAGACGTCCTTGAGCTGGGCGAAGTACGCCGTCTCACCCGGGCCCGCCACGTAGCAGACGGTGGGGAAGAGCGTGTCCTGGACCACCGGCCGCAGCAGCACGTTGGGGCTGAAGCCGTCCGGCGCGGTGCGCGCCCGGACCTCGAGGTCCGCGAGCGGCACGCGCTCGTCACCGATGACGGCCGTCGTGCCGTCGACGCGAATCGATTCGCGCTCGTTGCCCAGGCGGAAGAGCGCCAGGCTGCCCTCGGCCGGGGTGACCTGCGCGTGGTAGCCGGCCTGCTGCAGGGCCTCGCCGGCACGGATGGCGCGGCCGGCGGAGGCGCCCGCCATGCCGATCTCTTTCGCAAAGAGGTCGGCGACGAGCGGCTTGGTAGCCGGGTCCGATGATTCGTAGACCACCAGCCCCAGCGGCCCGAGCAGCTCTTCGACGAGCAGCGCAAAGGCCGCCGACATCCCGGTGCCCGGGCGGTAGGCGCGCGTCAGCGTGTCGAGGATCTGCGGGGTGAATTCAGTCGGGGGCAGTGCGGCCTGGAGTGCGGCGAGTGCGGCATCGACGGCGTCGTCCAGGGTGACGCGGCCGACCGGTCGCGAGGCGCCGGCGGAAGGGGGCAGCGCCGCCGCCTTCAACCCGGCCTCGCCGTCGAGCACGCAACACGACCGGACTTCTTCCCAGTCGTGATCCTCGCCGTCGGCCCAGAAGATGGCGACGGCCGGCACGTGGTACTCGTCACGCACGCGCGCGGCCAGACGCAGCGTCGTGATCGCCTTCACGAGCGTGTAGAGCGGGCCGCCGAAGAGGCCCGCCTGCTGACCGGTGACGATAGCCACCGTCCGCGGGTCGCGGAGCTGCTCGGCTGCGGCCACCGCGGCCGGCGGCGCGTGGCGACGGCGTTGTTGCGCCGCGATGACGTCCGCCACACCGTCGCGCGCGCGGACGTGCTGCTGCGTGCGCGCGATCGCCTCACGCCAGGCGCTGGGATCCGCGGGATTTCCGTTGTAGAAGTCCGCCAGCCGACCGAAGTCGTGGGCGTAATCAGTGGCGAGGCGGCTCATCCAGGAAAACCGTCGCAGATCGACTGGAAGGCCGGGGGCTGCGGCGGTAACGGCGTTGGGGAGCACCAGACGGTACTGTCGCCCACGCCTCGCACGGTGTCAAGGTAAGCGGGGCTCCGCCACGTGCCGAAAACCATTCGGCTCCGCCCCGCTTCCGCAGCGTTTCACTGCCCGCACTCCGTGCGGGCGGGTGCGCGAATGCATGTTACGATCGCGGGCTAGACTAGCGAGGCTCCGCCGGGCGAGCATGCAGGCTCCGCCTCGCTAGTGCAGTGTTTGATTGCCCGCCCTCCGGGCGGGCGGTTTCAGTGTGGCCGGCAAGGCAAGGGCCTTTCCGCGGGTCATGTCAGCGTCCCGCAGTCGAGTTTCCACCGCAGGAGATCCACGCAGCCGGAATGAACGCAATCCTCGCCCTCGAAGACGGCACCTGGTACCGCGGTGTCGCCGCCGGTGCGACCGGGGAGGCGCACGGCGAAGTCGTTTTCAACACCAGCATGACGGGCTACCAGGAAGTCCTGACGGACCCGTCGTACGCCGGTCAGATCGTCACGATGACCGCGCCCCAGATCGGCAACTACGGCGTGGCCGACGGAGACGCCGAGTCGCAGGCGCCCAAAGTGGCCGGCTTCATCATGCGCGAGGCCTCGCCGGTGGCGAGCAACTGGCGCGCCGACGGCACCCTGCGCGACTACCTGGTGCGGCACCACATCGTGGCGATTGCCGACATCGACACCCGCGCGCTGACCCGCGTGCTGCGGTCGGCCGGCGTGATGCGCGGCGTCATTGCCACCGGCGCGGCCGACCCGGAGGCGCTCGTCGCCAAGGCCCGCGCGATTCCCAAGATGGAAGGCGCGGACCTGGTGAAGGACGTCACCTGCGACCACGCGTTCGCGTGGCGCGACCGTGCGGCGGCCAATGGCGAGGCCGAGGCGATCGAGTTCGGGATCGCGCCCGAGCGGCGCGCCAGGCGGCGGCTCACGGTGGCCGCCTACGACTTCGGCGTGAAGTGGAACATCCTCCGGCGGCTCGATGCCTATGGCTGCGACGTGCAGGTGTTCCCGGCGTCGGCGCCGGCGTCGGACCTGCTGGCCATCGACCCCGACGGCGTCTTCCTCAGCAACGGTCCCGGCGACCCCGCGGCGCTCGACTACGCCATCACGAACGTGAAGGCGCTCGTCGAGTCCGAACGGCCCATGTTCGGCATCTGCCTCGGCCATCAGATTCTGGGGCTGGCGGTCGGCGGCGACACGTTCAAGCTGAAGTTCGGACACCGGGGCGCCAACCACCCGGTGAAGGACCTGCGCTCGGGCAAGGTGGAAATCACGTCGCAGAACCACGGCTTTGCCGTGGATCCGCAGTCGCTGCCCGGCCAGATCGAAATCACGCACGAGAACCTCTACGACGGCACCGTGGAAGGCTTCCGCCACACGGACAAGCCGATCTTCTCGGTGCAGTACCATCCCGAGGCGTCGCCGGGGCCGCATGACGCCGACTATCTCTTCCAGCAGTTCCTCGACTCGATGGAGCGGCGATGAGCCGCGCCCGCCTGCGCTGACCGCCTTCGCCGATGCCCAGACGTAACGACATCAAGCGTGTGCTCGTGATCGGGTCGGGACCGATCGTCATCGGTCAGGGCTGCGAGTTCGACTACTCGGGCACGCAGGCGTGCAAGGCGCTGCGCGCCGAGGGGCTCGAGGTCGTGCTGATCAACAGCAACCCGGCGACGATCATGACCGACCCGGAGCTGGCGGATCAGACCTACGTCGAGCCGCTCACACCCGAGGTCGTGGAAGAGATCATCAAGAAGGAGCGGCCCGACGCGGTGCTGCCGACCGTGGGCGGCCAGACCGCGCTCAACCTCGCGGTGGCGCTGCACGAGCGCGGCATCCTGGAGAAATACGGCGTCAAGCTGATCGGCGCGCAGATCGACGCGATCAAGGTGGCCGAAGATCGCCTGCTGTTCCGCAACGCGATGGGGGAGATTGGCGTCGAGGTGCCGAAGAGCGGCGTCGCCAGGACGCTCGCCGAGGCCACCGCCATCGTCGACGAGGTCGGCTTCCCGGCCGTCATCCGGCCCTCGTTCACGCTCGGCGGCGTTGGCGGCGGCATCGCCTACAACGTCGACGAGTTCGAAGAGCTCGCCCAGCGCGGCCTCGACCTGAGCCCGGTGCACGAGATCCTGGTCGAAGAGTCGGTCATCGGCTGGAAGGAATTCGAGCTCGAGGTGATGCGCGACGTCGCCGACAACTTCGTCGTCATCTGCTCGATCGAGAACATCGACCCGATGGGCGTGCACACCGGCGACTCGATCACGGTGGCGCCGGCGCTGACCCTCACCGACAAGGAATACCAGCGGATGCGCGATCTCGGGCGCCGCATCATCCGCCGCGTCGGCGTCGAGACCGGGGGCTCGAACATCCAGTTCGCGGTCAATCCCGCCGACGGGCGCATCGTCGCCATCGAGATGAACCCGCGTGTCTCGCGCTCCTCGGCGCTGGCGTCGAAAGCGACCGGCTTCCCGATTGCCAAGATTGCCGCCAAGCTCGCGCTCGGCTACCACCTCGACGAGATTCCGAACGACATCACCCGGCTCACGCCGGCCTCGTTCGAGCCGACGATCGACTACGTGGTGGTCAAGTTCCCGCGCTGGAACTTCGAGAAGTTCCCGCAGGCCGACAACACGCTCACCACGCAGATGAAGTCGGTGGGCGAGGCGATGGCGATTGGCCGCACCTTCAAGGAGGCGTTCCTCAAGGCCGTGCGCTCGCTCGAGCACGGCAAGCGCGGCACGCTGTTTCCCACCAGCCCTGAAACCGGCCTCGACCCCGAGGAAGACGACACCGCGCTGCGCAAGAAGCTGGTGGTGCCGACCGACCAGCGGATGTGGGCGCTCTTTCGCGCCCTGCAGCGTGGCTGGACGGTGGACACGATCCACGAGCTCACCAAGATCGACCCGTGGTTCCTCGAGCAGTTCCGCCAGATCGTCGAGCTGCGCCAGATGGCCGGGCTCGGCGAGTTCCGCGAGATGTCGGCCGATCTGCTGCGCGCGCTCAAGCGCGCCGGGTTCGGCGACACCGACATCGCGGCGATCTTCGACGTGGACGAGTCGCTGGTGCGGCAGCGGCGGCTCGAGGAGGGCCTCGTGCCCGCCTACAAGCGCATCGACACCTGTGCCGCCGAGTTCGAGTCGTTCACGCCCTATATGTACGGCACCTTCGAGCAGGTGTGCGAGGCCGACCCGACCGAGAAGAAGAAGGTCATCATCCTCGGCAGCGGCCCCAACCGTATCGGGCAGGGGATCGAGTTCGACTACTGCTGCTGTCACGCCGTCTTCGGCTTCCGCGAGGAAGGCTTCGAGACGGTGATGATCAACTGCAACCCCGAGACCGTCTCCACCGATTACGACACCGCCGACCGGCTCTACTTCGAGCCGCTCACGTTCGAGGACGTGATGGCGATCGTGGAGCGCGAGCGCAGCGCCGGCGGCAGCGTGGCGTGCGTGGTGCAGTTCGGGGGCCAGACGCCGCTCAAGCTGGCGCTGGCGCTGCAAGAAGCCGGCGTGGACATCCTGGGCACGACGCCGGATTCGATCGATCTCGCCGAGGACCGCAAGCGGTTCTCACAGCTGCTGCACGACCTGGGCGTGCCGCAGCCGGCCAGCGGCACCGCCGAGTCGCGCGACCAGGCGCGGGCCGAAGCGGACAAGGTGGGCTATCCCGTGGTGGTCCGCCCGTCGTACGTGCTGGGCGGCCGCGGCATGGCGATCGTCTTCGATCAGGCCTCGCTCGACCGCTACATGGCCGGCGCCGTGGACGTGTCACACGACCGGCCGGTGCTCATCGACCGCTTCCTCGAAGACGCCTTCGAGTTCGACGTGGATGCCGTGGCCGATGCCACCGGCGCCGTCGTCATCGGCGGCATCATGGAGCACATCGAGGAGGCCGGCATCCACTCGGGCGACAGTTCGTGCGTGGTGCCGCCCTTCATGGTGGCCGAAAAGCACCTGCACACGATCCGCGACTACACGCGCCGCATCGCCCGTGCCCTCAAGGTCGTCGGGCTGATGAACGTCCAGTACGCGATCAAGGACGACACCGTCTACGTGCTCGAAGTGAACCCGCGGTCGTCGCGGACGGTGCCCTACATCTCCAAGGCCACCGGTACGCCGCTGGCGAAGATCGCGGCGCGCGTGTCTGCCGGGCGCACGCTGGCTGAGCTCAACCTCGTGGACGACCTGACCGCTGTGGGCGTATTCGTCAAGAGCCCGGTGTTTCCATTCGTGCGCTTCCCGGGCGTGGACACCATTCTCGGCCCCGAGATGAAATCCACCGGCGAGGTGATGGGCGGCGCCGACAACTTCGGCTCGGCCTTCGCCAAGGCCATGCTGAGCGCCAGCCAGAAGCTGCCCGAGAGCGGCTGCGTGTTCATCAGCGTCAACGACAGCGACAAGCCGACCGTGCTGCCGATCGCGAAGGACCTGATCGGGCTGGGGTTCACGCTCTCGGCCACGCGCGGCACTTCCACGTTCCTCCAGGCGCACGGGCTCGAGTGTGAGATGGTCTTCAAGGTGAACGAGGGCCGGCCCAACGTAGCGGACCACCTCGTGAACCGCGACATCGACATGGTGATCAACACGCCGCTCGGCCGCGATTCGTTCTTCGACGATCGAGCCGTCCGCCGCGCCGCCACCATGGCCCAGGTGCCGTGCATCACCACGCTGACCGGCGCCTCGGCCGCGGTGAGCGCCATTCGCGCCCTGCGCACGCACACCCTGTCGGTACGGTCGCTGCAGGATTACTACAACGGCGCCCCTGTCGGTACGTAGGGGCCACTTTCAGACGTAGGGGCCGCCTTTAGGTGGCCCGCGAGCCGGCTGAAGCCGGCCGCTACGTACGCCGTCGGCTGTAAGATCAGCGCGTGCGGATCGCCTGTGCCGTCGTGCTCGTGTGCGCCCTGGGCGCGGCTGCGTCCGCACAGGTGTTCCGCTCGAACATTCTCACCGTGCCGGTCACGGTGACCGTGGTCGACGCCAACGGCAGGCTCGTGACGGGCCTCACCCAGAGCGACTTCGAGGTGTACGAAGACGGCGACCCGCAGCGCGTCACCACGTTCACCAACGAGCGCGTTGCGGTCAGCCTGGGCGTGCTGCTGGACGTCAGCGACAGCATGCGCGGCCAGAAGATGACCGATGCCGGGACGGCCGTCGAGCACTTCGTCCGCGATCTGCTGCGCAGCGAGGACGAGGCCTTCATCGGCCTGTTCAACCATCGCCCGCGCCTGGCCGCGGCGTGGACGCGGCCGCCGTCCTCACTCCACAACCTGCTCGCTGACGTGACGCCGACCGGTGGCACCGCCATCTATGACGCCGTGGTGCAGTCGGCGGAGATGTTCGACCGCCGCACCCGTCCCCGTGCCGCACTGGTCGTGATCTCGGACGGTGCCGACACGGCGAGCGACCGGTCGCTGCGGCAGGCGCGCGACGCGGTGGTGCGGCGCGACGCCTTCGTCTACGCCATCGCGATCGATGCGCCGGGCGCGGTGGCCAGCACGCGCGTGAACCCGGCGGCGCTGCGCGACCTTACTGGCCCGACCGGCGGCTACACCGAGGTGGTGCACGACGCCTCCGATCTCGGACCCGCCACGCAGCGCATCGCCGATGAGCTCAACTCGCAATACACCGTGGGCTACGCGCCGTCGCGTCCCCTCGACGGCACGTGGCGCGCGATTCGCGTCCGCATCAAGGGGCAGCCTCTCCTGGTCCGTGCCCGTCAGGGATACGTAGCGGACCGCGGTTCGCTGCGATAGTGGCCTGTCCTGGCTGAATCAGTACCATCTGCCGGGCGGGGCATCCCGGCTGGCGGCGTTGCTCATCGCTCACTTATGCCCAATAAGCTCGCTCTTCGCGCCTTGCCATCCGGGCGCCGCGCTCCGGCATCTGGCACTGATTCAGCCAGGACCGGCCACTAGTACGACTTTGTCAGATCCGCAGTTGAAGCGACCGTTGTTCGGCCTGCTTCATCCAGTGCATGTATCGAGGGCGACTGATGAGGAACAGGCCGGTGAAGATCTCTTGGACGAACGCGCAGA
>Ga0210380_10000013_pt1 | contig 159206 bp, 135 predicted proteins | sample PLM4_5_coexredo_FD_155476 | JGI IMG/M metagenome (GOLD analysis project Ga0210380, IMG submission 155476) | Groundwater sediment microbial communities from an aquifer in East River, Colorado, USA - PLM4_5_coex redo | ecosystem: Environmental > Terrestrial > Soil > Riparian zone | place: USA...
CGATCGATGCCGCTGATGCCCGAGACGGCTTCCTCGATCGGATCCACGACCTCGCGCTCGACGATGTCCGGCGAGGCACCCGGGTAGGGCACCGCGACGACCACGACCGGGGCGTCGATTTCCGGGTACTCGTCGGTGTCGAGCTGGGTGAGCGCCACGATGCCGAAGACCACGATCATCAGCATTGCGACGACGGTGAGGACCGGTTTGGTGATGGCGGTATCGGAGATATACATGTCAGCGCCCGCTCAGCTGAACCGCGGTACCCGGAGTGATGCCCTGCGACGCGCCGCGCAGCAGAACGTCGCTGTCGCGCAGACCTGACGCGACCAGCACCCGTTCCGTGCGCGGATCGCGCAACCCGAGCGTGACGTTGACACGCTCGGTCTTCCCATCCGTCACTCGCAGCACCCACGGCGTCTGCGAGGACGTGTTGACGGCGTTCGCCGGCACGATGAGGCCGCTCGCGGACTGCGCCACGACCCGACCCTCCCCGAACAGGCCCGCGACGAGGCGCCCGCCGACGTTCGGAATGGCGACGAAGATCGGCACTTGCCGCGTGGTCGAGTCGGCCTGCGGGGCAACGCGCTCGATGCGGCCTGTGAACGTCTGATCGTATCCCCGAACAGTGAACTCCACGGTGGCGCCCGGCCGCAGCTGCGACAGGTCTTCCGACGGCACCGACGCCTCGAGCCGCATCGACGACGGGTCGATGACGGTGAAGAGCTCGGTGCCCGGGCTGACCACGTCACCGACGTTGACGGCCTTCTTCGAGACGATGCCGCCAATCGGCGAGCGAATGACCGCGTCGCCGAGCTGGCGCTCGGCGCTGGCCAGGCGAGCCTTGGCGTCGGCCAGCTGGGCCTCGACCGCCGTGACGTTGGCCTGGGCCAGGTCGAGGTCGCGCGGGGCAATCGCGCCGGCCTTGACCAGCTGCTCGGTGCGCTCGACCTCGCGCCGCGCCACGGCCAGCTGACTCTCGGCATTGCGCACCGTCGAGCTCGCCGACTGGCGGGTGTCGTCGAGGGTACGTGTCTCGATGCGCCCGAGCAGCGCGCCGCGCGTCACGGCCTGCGCTTCCTCGACGTGCACCTCGAGCATCGACCCGCCGAGCTCGGCGCGAATCTTCGCCTCGCGCGCCGGCCGCAGCTCACCCGAGAGAATCGGACCGACGACGATCGTGCCCTGTGTCACGGGCACGACATTCTCCTGCCCGATCTGCACGGCTGCAGACGCCGCAGGCGTGGCCGCCTTCTCGGCTTCGGTGGTGCATGCCGAGGCCGCCAGAACAACGGCGAGCGAAAGCGCGAGCCAGCCCGGTCGGGCCGGCCGCGAGACGAGTTCCCTGAATCCGGTGGCTACCCTGTGACGCGTCATGACTATCTGGTCCCCGTCTGCGGCTGCCCCTGCACGGCCGCGCTTGTGAACTGACCTCTTCCCTGCTGCTGCTGTTGCGGCGTGGGTGCCGGCTGCGGGGCCTGCCCGACGGCGGGCCGCGCCGCACCCGGTATGGCGGCGCCGAGCGGGAGTTCTGGCAACAGCGCCACTCGGGCGCGGGCCACCTGCAGATCGCGCGCGGCGAGCGCGCGGTTGGCTTCGGCCTGCTGCAGCAGCAGCCGCGAGTCCGACAGCTCGAGCTGCGTGGACACGCCGTTCCGAAAGCGCACGTCGGCGATCTCGTAGGCGCGGGTCGCCTGCTGCACCGTCCCGGCACTCGATTCCCACGCGGCGCGCGCGGCGACGAGCTCCGCCCACGCCGAGCGCGTGTCGAGCGCGGCCAGCTCCTGTACCTGCTTCTGCTGCAGTTGCGCCTGCGCAACGTCGGCGCGCGCCACCATCTCGTCGCCCTTCTGCCGTCCGCCGGTGAGAATGGGCACGTTGAACGCGACCCCGAGCGACCAGTTCGCGCGGTCGAAGGTGGGAAATGCGCCGCTCGGATAGGCGATGCGGCCGTAGGTCGAGTTGAAGCTCAGGCTCGGCATGCGCTCCGCCGCGACCGCCTTGAGCGCGGCCTCGCGCAGGTTCACGACCGTCGCCGCTTCGGCCAGGGCGTTGCGGTCCGGCAGCGGCGCGGCCAGCAGCGACGACACGGCCGTCTGGGTCGGCCCCAACGCCGCCTCGACCGCCACGACCCGCGTGGCAAAGATCGGCGCGGGCGGCAGCTGCGCGTCGCCCAGATCGTCGGCGAGGCGGAGGTCGTAGTCCGCGGGCAGCTCCAGCAGTTGCTTGAGGCGCAGCATGGCCACCTCCTGGTTAGTGCGCTGGCGGATCACCAACGGCGTCTGGTTGTCGCGCGACACGCGAGCGCGCAGCACCTCGAACTCGGGTTGCGTGCCGGCGTCGAAGCCCGCCTGCGTCTGCTGCAGCGTGGCGCCGGCCTGATCGAACGTGGCCCGGGCGATCGTCACGAGACGGTCGGTGAGCAAGGCGTCGTAGTAGGCCTGCGTAACGTCGAACCGCAGCTGCGCCCGCGCGCCGACCAACGCTTGCTCGGCACTCGTACGTCCGACACTTGCGAGCTGCCGCTGCGCGCCGATGCGCCCGCCCGAATAGAGGTTCTGCGAGAACGACAGCGAGGCGCGCCAGGTATTGGCACGGCCGAACGGCAGGTCTTCGAATCCGCCGCTACCGCTGTCGCCGCCATCGCCGCCGATGTCGATGTTGTCGAACACGCCCTGGAATTCGTTGGCGAGCGAGCGATCGTAGGTGGCCGAGGCCGAGAGTTGCGGATAGAGCGCAGCCTTCGCCCGCACCTGGTCGCCGGCGTTGCGTTCCAGGGCGACCTCGGCGATGGCCACGGTTTCGCTGCGCGATTCGGCGACGGCCAGTACCTGCTCGAGCGTCAACGGGCCCGCAGGCAGGGACGCCGCCGGCTGTGGCTGCGGCTGCGCCGGCGCCTGAGCCTGGGCGGCGAGGTTCCGCGGCATCAGCGAGGACACGGCCAGGGCCAATACGAACACGACACGAGCGGCACGCAGCGGACGAAAAGCGGTATGACGGCGATGGGATCTCACGATGTGTTTTCCTACGGGGTTACTCATTTCCTACGCGCTGACGGACGCTGGTGTTCCTGACCTCGGCGTGCGGTGGCACGCGGACGCGGCGTCGCCGCCGGGCGCGTGGCGCTGACCCGCGCGCTTGCCGGGCGGGCTTTTGCCGCCGCGACCGGTTCCCTCGTAACGCTCGCGTGACGAGGGCGGTGATGAGACAGCGCGGGCTGCGTCTGCAGCCACGACACGTGACGCGCCCCGGCTTCGAGCGCCTCGCTCAGATACCGGACCACCACCTCGAGCTCACGATTGCTGTAGCGGGCGTGCACCCTCGTGAGCCCTTCCTGCAATTCGCGGTAGAGCGGCTCGATATGCGGCCCGCAATGGTCGAGCACGTCGACGAGCACCACTCGGCGGTCGTCGGGATGGCGGCGGCGCTGAACGAATCCCGCGCGCTCGAGTCGGTCTATGACGGCGGTTGTTGCGCCAGTCGTAAGACCCGAGTGGGCCGACATCTGCCCGGCCGTCGTGGGCCCGGCCAGCTGCAGCAGATCCAGACACTCGAGATCGGTGGAGTTCAGGCCGACGCGTGTTGCGACGAGATCGCTGATCAGCACGGCCTGCGCGCCGACCTTGCGGATGACCTCATCGAGCGAGGCGAGCAACCGCTCTCGCGGTGTACGGGCGGGTGTATTCGACATGGACCTATCGAGCTGGACGCGTCTAAAACCGTGCGCGGGGTGGTGCGGCGGGGCTGCGGGGCTTCGCGGACCAGACTGCGCGGAATAGTTCAACCGCCAAGTATCTTGACGGTGAAGATATCTTGTCACGCGCGCCCACCAACGTCAATCCAACGCGGCGTCAGAGCATTGACGGCTCGGCCGTTACGGCCCTCAGAAGGTAGAACGCGGATCACGGCATTTGGTTATGGCCCGTCCGTCGCCCCCGGCCGCTCTTCTCGCTGGTGCTACCATGCGCGGCATTGCATGACAGAGGAGTTGCGATGAAGCCGAGAACAGTGTCGAAGCGCGTGTTCACCCTGGTGCTGGCGCTGGGTCTCGGCGCGAGCGCCGCGCAGACCCAGAGCCCGATCGGCACGATCGATGAGCACATCGGCAGGGCCAGAGGCGTCGCGGGCCTCGACTTCCTCGAACTCATCGGCGTGACGTGCGATCTGGTCCGCCCGCCCGCGCCAGCCGCGCGCCCGGCCGCCACGCCGCCGGCCGCCGCGCCCGCATCGGGCCCTCCACCGCGCGCCACGTGGCACGCCGAGCCGGCGAGGGTGTTCGACAATCTCTACTTCGTCGGGCAGACGGAGTATTCGGCGTGGGCGGTGACGACCTCGGACGGGATCATCCTCATGGACGCCATCTTCGATTACTCGGTCGAGGACGAAGTGGTGGGCGGCCTCACGAAGCTCGGGCTCGACCCGAACCAGATCAAGTACGTCGTCATCAGCCACGCCCACGGCGATCACGTCGGCGGCGCGGGGTTCCTCCAGAAGCGCGGGGCGCGCATCGTCATGTCGGCCGCGGACTGGGATCTGATGGACGCGGCAAACGTCGCGTACGCCAAACCGTCTCGCGACGTGGTGGCAACCGACGGCCAGAAGCTCACGCTCGGGGACACGACCGTCACCCTGCACGTGACCCCGGGACATACGCTCGGCACCCTCTCGTCGCTGATTCCCGTGAAGGACGGCGGCCGGCAGCACGTCGCGGCGTACTGGGGCGGCACCGCGTTCAACTGGGTCCGCACGCCCGCCAACTACATCACGCCGGATCGCCCAGCGCGGTTCTGGTTCACGCAGTACGCCACCTCGGCGCAGCGCTTCCGCGACCTGGCCGCGCGCGCCAGCGCCGATGTCCTGCTGTCGAACCACACCAACTTCGACGACAGCAAGGCCAAGCTCGCGGCTCTTCGCACGACGCTTCGCACGCGCGCGGCTGGCTCACCACATCCCTATGTCGTCGGCGCGGACGCCGTGCGGCGGTATCTGACCGTCGCCGACGAATGCGCCCTGGCGGGTCTGGCCAGCACGGGCGCCGCCAGCCTGTAGCCCCGACGATACGTGAGCGCAGCGCGCCGGCCCTGGACCTACGCCCTGGCGGCGTTGGCGCTCGTCGCAGCGGCGGCCGTGAGCGAACTGGCGATGGGCCGCTCGCCCATGTGTACCTGCGGCTACGTCAAGTTCTGGCACGGCGTGGCCAACAGCTCGGAGAACTCCCAGCACATCACTGACTGGTACACGTTCTCGCACGTGATCCACGGGATGGGGTTCTACGCCTTGGTGTGGCTGGTCGCGCGACGCGCGACGCCGGGCGCACGGTTGGTGTCGGCCGTGGCCCTCGAAGCGGCATGGGAAGTCTTCGAGAACACGCCGTTCGTCATCAATCGTTATCGCGCCGCGACCATCGCGCTCGACTACTATGGCGACAGCGTGCTGAATTCGGTGTCGGACATCGCGGCGATGATGGTCGGCTTCTGGCTGGCGCGGCGGCTTCCCGTGTGGGTCACCGTGACTGTGGTCGTCGTCCTCGAAGTGTTCGTCGCCGCAATGATTCGCGACAACCTCACGCTCAACATCCTCATGCTGCTCCATCCGGTCGAAGCGGTGCGGCAGTGGCAGATGGCGCAATGAGGCGGTCCAGTTCCGGCAGCACGCGCTCGGCCGCGCCCTGGATCGCGAGGTCCACGAGCGCGGTGGCCGGCGTGGCGTCGGCATTGATTTCGGCGGTGAAGGCGCCGAGGCGCCGTGCCTGATCCACCAGACCGGCCGCTGGATACACGACCGACGACGTGCCGACCGTGAGGAACACATCGCAGGCGGTGGCGTCGAGCGCGGCCCGGAGATCGTCTTCGTCGAGCGCTTCGCCGAACCACACCACCGCCGGCCTCGCCGCTGCCTGGCAGTGCAGGCAGAGCGGCAACCGCGGCATCGTGACCCGTTCGTCACGCCACGGAGTCGCCCCGGCCGGGCAGAGCGCCGAACACGACAGCTCCCAAATCGAACCGTGGAGCCGCACGAGGCCTGCCGTTCCGGCTCGCAGGTGCAGGTCATCCACGTTCTGCGTGACGATCGTCGTGCCGCCGTCGCGCTGGGACCAGCGCGCGAGCACCGCATGCGCGGCATTGGGGACACAGCTGGCGATCGTCGCGCGCCGCCACGCGTACCACTCCCAGAGCAGGATCGGATCCCGGGCAAAGGCTTCCGGCGTGGCGAGATCCTCGGGACGGTAATTCCGCCACAGCCCGCCGGCACCTCGGAAGGTGGGGACGCCGCTCGCGGCCGACACACCCGCGCCGGTCAGCACGGTGACGCGCCCGGCCCCGCGCAGGCGCTCGGCCAGCCTCGGGAGATTTGCGCGATCCATGACGGCCCATCCTATCCCCGGTGCAGGTAGGATCTGCGGGGAGGTCACATGCGGGTCCGAACCTACGTCGTCACAGCCGCCGCGGCGCTCGCGCTCAGCTTCTCGGTGGTGGCCCAGCAGCCGCCGGCCGCCCCGCCGCCGCCACCGGCCGCGCCGCCGCTCGGTCCGCCCGCCCCGTTCTACCCGCACATCGTCGCCACCGGACTCCGCGGCGGCTATCAGGTGGTCGCCACCGACGTGAACAAGGACGGCAAGGTCGATCTGATCGGCCTCGGCTCCCAGAACCCCGAGTTGATCTGGTATGAAAACCCGTACTGGACGCCGCACGTGATCACGCGCGAGGCGCCGCGCATGGTGAACCTCGCGGCGGCCGACGTGGACCGAGACGGGATTCCGGAGTTGGCGCTCGCCTACGAGTTCAGCACCAACCGGCAGAACTCGAGCAAGATCGGCATCCTCAAGGCTGGCAAGGATCCGCGCGAGCCGTGGACGCTCACGCAGATCGACGTCCTGCCCATGACGTCGCATCGCGTGCGGTTTCTGACCATCGGCAACCAGACGCTGCTCGTGAGCGCGCCGATCATCACCGCCGAGTCGACCGATGGGTTCACGAACTCCAACCACACCGTCACGCCACTGCACGCCTACCGTCCGCCGGATTGGAAGCGCGAGACCATCAGCGAGGAGAGCAAGGGCGTGGTCCACGGCCTGCTCATCTCCGACTGGGACGGGGACGGTCGCGACGACGTGATCACGTCCGGCTACATGGGCGTGTTCGTCCACAGCCTGGGCAAGGACGGCACGTGGACGCGTTCGCTGATCACGGCGGGCAACGCCGAGGAGTGGCCGCGCAGTGGGACGAGCGACGTCGTAGTCGGCCGCCTCAACGGCAAGAAATTCCTCGCCGCCAACGAGCCGTTCCACGGCAACCAGGTGGTGGTGTACACCGACGCGGGCGGCACCTGGGCCCGCACCACCATCGACGACATCATCAACAACTCGCACTCGCTGACGCTGGTGGACAGCGACGGAGACGGGACGTCGGAGATCGTCTCGGGCGGTACACGTGGCGCGCCCGGTACGGCGCGTGGCGCCAAGCCCGGCGTGTTCTTTTACAAGGCCGATGCCGCCGGGCAGAAGTGGGAGCGCATGGTGCTCGACGCGGCGATTGCCGCCAACGGCTGCGTCGCCGCCGACGTCAACGCCGACCGCAAGATGGACCTGGCGTGCATCGATGCCGGCGACCCGTGGGCGTTGAAGTGGTACGAGAACACGAGGAAATAGGACTGGTGGGACGGGTGGGACAGGTAGGACAGGTGGGCAAACGCCGGCGGGTCTAAAGACCCCGCCGCTACGTCCGTCTGGTGGCTATCGCCTTACCAGTCTTACCAGTCTTACCAGTCCCACCAGTCCCACCAGTCCTACCTGTCCTTCACTTCACGATCGCATCCAACGTACTCACCGTCACCGAGTGGTACGACGGCCGCGCCGCAGCGTAGATGCGCCGGGCGTCGGCCTTGCCCCAATCGGTCTTCATCAGGTCCTCGAAGAGCGGGCGCACGAACTTGCGGCGGCCCTGCGATATGAGGAACCGCTCGAGCGCCGGCATCGCGGGCTCGTAGTGATGGCGGATGGCAATCCGCAGCCAATCGAACAGCACCTCCGAGTTGCGGCGCTCCGACAGCCCGAACGCCGCGTCGAGGGCGGTGAGCCGATCCGCTGACAGCGTCGGTGGCAGATCGGCCAGGAAGTACTGCCACTCCTGCGTGCTCCAGTCCTTCGTGCGCAGCGACGAGGCGCTGGCGCCGCGCGCGAACGCCAGGGCCTGTTCCCTGGCGCCATCGAGCTGCGCCGCCTGCGGCACGATGGCGTTGTCGGGAATGGCCGGCTTGTAGATCCAGTCCTCGAGCCGCACTCTCGTCTCGGCGGCCTTGTCGGTCAGCAGATGGGCGCGGATGTCGGCGAGAAACGCCGACGTCGTGATGGGCTTGAACGCGTAGCGCTCGAAATAGCCCTTGAGATACGCGTCGAACTTCTCGCGGCCGACCTCCTGCTCGATGAGCCGCATCAGCGCGGCCCCCTTCTCGTAGGGAATCTGCGTCGCCCCATCGTCGGGGTCGCGCCCCGCGAGGTCCACGTGCAGGATGGTGTCCTTCGACTGCATCCCGCCGAGACGATCGATCTCCACCGCGAGGTCGCGCCAGCCGAGCACACGCATCACTTCCGCGCGCGGCTTGCCGAACACCGCCTCCATGATGCGGTTCTCGACGTAGGTCGTCACGCCCTCGTTCAGCCAGAAATCGCTCCACGTGGCATTCGTCACGAGATTGCCGGACCACGAATGGGCGAGCTCGTGCGCGAGCAGCGACACGAGCGATTTGTCGCCAGCGAGCACGGTGGGCGTGGCGAACGTGACCCGCGGGTTCTCCATGCCGCCGAACGGAAAGGACGGCGGCAGCACCAGCACGTCGTAGCGGCCCCACAGATAGGGACCGAGCAGCGACTCGGCCGCCGTGACCATGCTTTCCAGATCGGCAAATTCCGAAGCCGCCGAGCCCACCACCGCCGGCTCGGCATACACGCCCGTGCGCGGGCCGACGGGCCGGAACGCGATGTCGCCCACCGCGATCGCGATGAGGTACGGCGGAATCGGGTGGGTCATGCGGAACGCGAACGTGCGCCCGCCGGGACCGGGCTCGCCGTCGGGCGTCAGCGGCTCGGCGCTCATCACCGCGCGCAGATCGCGCGGCACGGTCACACGCGCGTCGTAGGTCTGGCGGATGCCCGGGCTGTCCTGGGTGGGAATCCAGGTGCGGGTCAGGATCGCCTGGCCCTGCGAATACAAGTACGGATGCTTCTTGCCAGCGGTCTGCGACGGCGCCAGCCACTGCAGCGCCGCCGCGGTCGGCGCGGTGCGGTACGCGAGCGTGATGGCGGTGACTCCGGCCGGCAGCTGCACGGTGAGGGCTTGCCCGAGAATCGGGTCGGCGGCACCCAGCGCGTAGGTCAGCGGACGGCCGTCCTGCGCCGCGGCGCTGTCGATGGTGAGGCCTTTGGTATCGAGCACGATCTCGCGCGCGTCCGCGGTGCGTTCGACGCTGAGCGTCGCCTTCCCCGCCAGCGTCTTCGACGCGAAGTCGGCCGCAAGGTCGAGCGCGACGTGCGTGACGCGCGCCTCGAGCGGACGGGCAAACGAATGGATGTCGCGATCGGGTGTTGTGATGACGGTCATTGGCCGTTTCTCGCCGCTGCCCGAGCCGCACGCGGCGGCCAGCGCGGCCGGCAGCAGCACGCAGAGAGGAATCCGCATCGCCTATCGTACCGCGCCGTCGCGGTGGCCAGGGCGCGCGGCCGGCGGTTACTGCAGCGCTTTCGACAGGCTCACGAGGTTGGCGAACATGCGGTAGGCGCCGGGCACACCCGCCGGCAGCTGGCGGAACCACGCGTAGGACGTGTAGACGTACCGCCCCTTGCCGACGTCGGCGTACACCTCGCCCCCGCGCTGCGGCTCTTCGTTCGGATCCGAGGTTTCGAGGAGCGCGGTGTAACGCCCGTCGAACGTGCCGAACGAGTAGAGGTTGCGGTCCTGCACCCAGCCGTCGAAGTCCGCGCCCGTGATCTGGTTAGGGTAGGCGAATACCGGATGACGCGGCACCAGGATTGTGACTGGAGCGGTCTCGTCGGTGACGCGCGGGTTGCCTTCTACTTTCACGGGGTACGGCGGCAGACCGCGGGTCACGTAGTCGGTCTGCTGATACTGCACGATGAGCGTGCCGCCGCGCTCCATGTATTCGCGGAGCCGACCGTGATTGGCGACGAAGTCGGGACGCGCCTCCGACGCGCGCACCCCGACGACGATGGTGTCGAACCGCGACAGGTCGCCGGTGGCGAGCAGGTCTGGATCGATGAGCGTGACATCGAGGCCCATGCGCCGCAGCGCCTCGGGCACCTGATCGCCGCTGCCCATGATGTAGCCGACCTTCACCGCCGCCACCTTCAGATCGAACACCTGCACGCGCGCGACGGCCGGCGAGTAGACGCGATGCGTCTGGATGTGCGGATACGCAATCGTCTGCACGTCGCGGCTGTAGACCGTGCCGCCGATCACCGCTTCCGCCGCGATGTCGAAACTGGCCGGGGTCCGTCGCGACGGCGCCTTCACGACGAACGTGGCGGCGTCCGCGTCGCCTTCGCTGGCGAGCGAGAGCGGCGCTTCCGGTGGATCCGCGGTCCAGCCGGCTGGCAGCCGCAGCCGCACGGTGCCGCGCACCGGTTTGGCCGAATAGCTGGTCGCACGCACGACGATGCGCTGCGTGTTCGGCGCGCTGCCGCTGGGCACGATGAGCAGACGCGAGTCGAGGCCCACGGACACGGCCGGCACGACGTTGACGTCGCGGCGCAATTCTCCGCGCACGCGATCGGCGGTGCGGAACTGCGTGGGCCGCACCACCGACACCGAAGTGCCGCCAATCTCGAGCGTCACGTCGGCGTTGAGTAGCGGCTGGTCGAACGGGATGGTGCGCGGGCCACCGGCCGGCCACTGGTACATGTCGCCGGCCCGCGGCTGCACCAGGAAGTACGGCTGGGTGGGCGCGGCATTCGCCGGCACGGTGACGACGTAACGTGATTCGGCGGCCGGCGTTTCCCGGCGGCCCGGACCACCTTGACCCTGACCCTGTCCCGGCCCGGGGGGCGGCGGCGGTGGGGGCGGCGCGACGGTCCAGCCCGCGGGCACCCGCAGTGACGCGCTCACGACCTTCACCAGCGCGGGATCGCTCAGGAACGTGCGCACGGAGACGTTCAGGGCCTCGCCCGCCACCACCGTTTCGGTGTCGGCGAGAGGATCGATTACGACGCCGGCGGCGCGCACAAGCGCGTCCGTGAAGTCGCGTTCCTTGGCGGCGAGCAGGAAGTCGGCATCGGCACGCGCATCGGCCGGGGCGCCGAGGCCGCGCAACGCCTGACGTGCCGCGCGCGTGGCCGCCAGGCCGGCGGCCAGCTGCGGCACGAGGCGCGCCGGGTCGGTCGGCTGGTACGTGGTCAGTGCCTGCCGGGCGGCATTGGCGATCGCGGTGAGCTCGGGTTGGAGCGAACCGGCGGGCAGGCCCGCCGTCACGCCGAGACCGAGGACGGAGACGTCGATGCCGTCGAAGACGGAGCGCTCGCCCGCGGCCGCGGCCGCACCGGAGGGCGCCTCCAGCCGGATCAGCCCCGACGCCGCCGGACCGAGCGGCTCGATGCCACCCATCTCCTGCGACTTGTGCTGACTGCGGCCCTCGGCCGCAATCTCGGCGTAGGAGCGGCCAAGCGCGCCATCCACCACTCCGGTCTGCACGCTGATCGTCGCCGGGTTCGCGGGATCGGCGCGGAACGGCGCGCCGCGATACAGCTTCTTCGGCTGCCAGGGCCTCAGCCCGTCGGCCAGTTGTTCGGGAAACTGCGCCGGATCGCCCGCCGCCTTGAACGCGAGCGGCGTGAGGTAGCCCGCCATCTGATGCTGTCCGTGCCCGTCGGCCGCGGTACCTGAGAAGCGCGAGTACACGACGAACGGCCGGAAGGTGCGAATGACGCGCACCATGTCGCCGAGCACCTCGCGTTCGTTCCACTTCGCTGCCGCCTCGACGCGCGTCTTGGAGAACCCGTAGTCGAAGGAGCGCGTGAAGAACTGCTCGCCGCCATCGAGCCGGCGCGCTTGCAGGAGTTCTTCGGTACGGATGACCCCGAGGGCGTCGAAGAGCTCGGTGCCGATGATGTTCTGGCCACCCTCGCCGCGGTTCAGCGACAGGTAGGCGACACGCGCGTGGTCGCCGCGCGCCATGCGCGCGATGAAGCTCGAGTCCTCGTCGTCGGGGTGCGCGCCCGTGTGCAGGACGCTGGCCGTGGTCTGCAGGCGCTCGAGCAGCTGCACCAGCCCGGCCGCCCCCAGGTCGTAGATCGGCCTGACCTGAGCGCCCACGGGGCCACGAATGGACAGGCCGGCGACGATCAGCACCGACAGGACGACCGCCGCCCGGGTCCGCATCGGTCCGAGGATATCAAACGGGACGGACAGATAGGACAGGTGGGACAGGTGGGACAGGTGGGATTGCCCTGTCCCGGATCCGGGCGAGGGCGTCCCAGGCGCGGACGGCGCCACACCCTGCCCGGGGGCAAGTGCGTGGCTTTGTCGCCCGATCGGCCTGGCACTCCTCTTGAGATCGCGGGAGGCCCCAATGCTGAACGACCTGCGTCAGGCACTTCGCCTGTTTGGCCGCGCGCCGGGCTTTGCCGCCGCGGCGATCGTCTCGATTGGCCTCGCAATCGGGGCCAATGCCGCCATCTTCAGCCTCGCCGACGCGCTCTTTCTGCAGCCGCTCGACGTCCCGGACCCCTCGGGACTCGTCACGCTCGGCACCCGCCCGTGGGGTGACGACGGACGTCACTCCCTGCCGGACTACGCCGACTTCCGCGCCGCCAACCGCTCGTTTGCCAGCCTGGCCGCGGTACGGACCGTGCGGGCGGGTATCTCGAGGGACGTCGGACGGGCCACGGACCTCCGTGTGGGCTTCGCGGTGACGTCCAACTTCCTCGCCACCTTCCAAGTGCGCCCCGAGGCCGGGCGCGACTTCACCGCCGCCGAAGGCCAGGTCGCCGGGCGGGATGCGGTGGTACTGCTCGGCCACGACTACTGGGTGCGCGAGTTCGGCCAGGACCCGTCGATCGTCGGGCGAATCGTGCGGTTGAACGGCCGCCGCTTCGACGTGATCGGCATCGTGCCCGACGCGTTTGCCCACCTCTTCGACCTGGCGCGGCCGGCCTTCTACGTGCCAGTGACGATGGCGCACATCCTCGACGACGAGCCCGATGACGCGCAGCTCACCGATCGCCGTCAGCGGCTGTTCACGGTGAAGGGGCGCCTCGAGCCCGGCGTCTCGGTCGGAGCGGCGAGCGACGAGGCCGCTACGATCTTCCGGCAGATCGCCGCGGCCCACCCGGAATCCAACCGCCTGGTCGAAGGCGTCGTGCTCACCGAACTGCGCAGCCGCTTGGCGGGCGACCCCAACACGCCGCTGCTCTTGGGATTCCTGGGGACCCTGACGTTCGTGCTGCTGTGCATCGCCTGCGGCAACGTAGCCAATCTCACGCTCGGCCGCGCGAGCGCGCGCACACGTGAAATCGGCGTGAGGCTGGCCATCGGCGCGGGACGGTGGCGGCTGGTGCGTCTGCTGCTGACTGAAAGCGTCGTCCTGGCGCTGGCTGGCGGCGCCGCGGGCGCCTTCGTGGCCGCCGGCGGCATCGCACTGCTGCGCGCCTTCTCGCCGTCATCCGGTCTCGACGTGCCCACGCCGCTGCTGTTAGAGCTCGACGCACGGGCGCTCCTCGTGACCTTCGCGATCGCCGGCGCCAGTGCCCTGCTCTTCGGACTGGCTCCGGCGATGCGGGCCGGGCGCACCGACGTACTCATGGCACTGAAGCCAGGCGCCGGCGAGTCAGGCCGCGGGCGCATGGTCTGGCGCTCGACGCTCGTCGTGGTGCAGGTTGCCGGTTCGCTGGTACTGCTCGTCGCCGCCACGCAAATTGCGCGCGGCCTGTCCTACGCGCTCGCCAGCGACCCTGGATTCAGCACCGATCGCCGATTGACCCTGCGCCTCGATCCACGGCTGGCCGGCTACTCACCGCAGCGCACAGAGCAGTTCTACCGCGAGCTGACCACGAGGGCAGCCGCCGTGCCCGGCGTCCGCTCGGTCGCGTTGGCGACCAGCCTGCCGACGGTGCCCGGCTTCAGCCCGATCGCGGTGGCGCCCGAAGGCTTCACGTTTCCGCCTGGCCAGAGCAGCGTCACCATCGTGTCCGCGTCCGTGGATCCATCCTATTTCGACACGCTCGGCGTCCGGCTCGTGCGTGGTCGCGGCTTCCGCTCCACCGACCGCGCCGACGCGCCGTGGGTGGTGGTCGTGGACGAGACCTTCGCCGCGCGCTATCTCGGCCCGACTCCACTCGGCCAGAGGCTGCGGTTCGTCGAGCTCGGAGGCCGGTCCGCCGAGGTCGTCGGCGTTTCGACGGCCGCCCGCCCCAACGCCATCATCATGCCGCCGCAGCCGTTCGTCTTCCTGCCGCTGGCGCAGCATCCGTCGTCGCGCCTCACGCTCATCGCGCATACCGAGGGCGATGCGGCGGGTATGGCGGGCCCGCTGCGATCGGTCGTGCAGGCCATCGACGCCGATGTGCCCGTCTATCGCGTGGAGACCACGCAGGAGCTGTTCGACGAACGGTCAAAGAAGCTCGCTAATCTGCTGACCGGAATCTCCACGTCGGTCGGACTCGTGGGCCTGACGATGGCGCTCATCGGCCTCTATGCCATCGTGGCGTATCAGGTGAGCCGCCGCACGCGGGAGATCGGCATTCGGATGGCCATTGGCGCCGTGCACGGACAAGTGCTGCGCATGATCGTCGGCCGGGCCGCCGTGATGGGCGTGACCGGCGTCGCGATCGGAACCATCATCTGTTTTGTGGCCGGCCGCGGCCTGACCTCGGCGCTCGGCACACCGCCGTTCGACCCACTCCTCTTTGCGGCGGTGCCGATCGCCCTGCTTGGGACGACACTGCTGGCGTCGCTCGTCCCGGCGCGTCGGGCCGCGACGATCGATCCGCAGGCGGCGTTGCGGCAGGACTGACAGACGTAGGGGCCGCCTTCAGGCGGCCCAGGGCCGGCTAAAGCCGGCCCCCACGCTAAACTTAGACGGAACATGCCCACCGAGGCGCTCCGCGACGCGCTCGCCCGCTACTGGGGCTACACGTCGTTTCGTCCGCTCCAGCACGAGGCGATGCAGGCAGTGCTCTCGGGACGCGACTCGATCGTGGTCATGCCCACCGGCGCCGGCAAGTCGCTCTGCTTTCAGGCGCCTGCGGCGGCGGCCGACAGCGGTCTCGCGGTGGTCGTCTCTCCGCTCATCTCGCTGATGAAGGACCAGGTGGACACGCTCGTCGGCAACGGTGTGCCCGCCGCGCTCTTCAACAGCTCGCTCGCCGCCGACGAGAAGGCGACCGTCATGCGCGGGCTCGCAGAGCAACGCTACCGGCTGCTGTACGTCTCGCCCGAGCGGCTGGTGGGCGAGGGTGGCGACGGCTTCGTGGCCCGGCTGGCCGCCTCGAACGTGCGGTTCATCGCCGTGGACGAAGCCCATTGCATCAGCCAGTGGGGGCACGACTTTCGTCCCGAGTACCGGCAACTCGCGCGACTGCGCGATCGGCTGGCCGGTGTGTCGATGCACGCCTACACCGCCACCGCCACGGCACGCGTGCGGCGCGATATCGCGTCGCAGCTGGCGCTGCGCGATCCCCTCGAGCTCGTCGGGTCGTTCGACCGGCCCAACCTGGTCTACCGCGTGCTGCCGCGGGCGTCGTTGAAGCAGCAGTTGCTCGAGATCATCAAACGGCACGAAGGCGAGGCTGGCATCGTCTACTGCTCGTCGCGGCGGGAAGTGGACGCCCTTTCGGCATGGCTCTCGGACTCGGGCATGCCGGCACTGCCCTATCACGCCGGTCTCTCGGACGCGGAGCGCGTCGCGCACCAGGACTCCTTTCTCAGCGAGCGGGTCGATCTCATCGTGGCGACCGTGGCCTTCGGCATGGGCATCGACCGCTCCAACGTGCGCTTCGTGGTGCACGCCGGGGCGCCGCGCTCGCTCGAGCACTACCAGCAGGAGTCGGGGCGTGCCGGCCGCGACGGCCTCGAAGCCGAGTGCGTGCTCGTCAGCTCGGCAGGCGACTTCGTGCGCTGGAAGATGATGCTCGAGCAGAACGGCGAGCTCACCGACGCGGCGCGGACGCTTCTACGGCAGATGGAGCGCTATGCGACCGGTGTCGGCTGCCGCCACCGGCACCTGGCCACGTACTTCGGCGACACCTATCCGACCGGCGAGTGTGCGGCGTGCGACGCCTGCCTGGGCGAGCTGGAGTCGGTGCCCGACCCGGTGCCGATCGCGCGGAAGATCCTGTCGTGTGTCGCGCGCGTGGGCCAGCGGTTCGGCGTGATGCACGTCACGAGCGTGCTGCGCGGCCAGGCCAGCGAGCAGGTGCTGTCACGCGGACATGATCGGCTCAGCACGTTCGGCCTGATGCGCGACGAGCCGGTCGCCGCAGTGCGGGGCTACGTCGAGCAGCTCGTCGGCCTGGGCCTGCTGCAGCTCACCGACGACGCCTACCCGGTGCTGTCGATGACCACGCCGGGTGTGGCGCTGTTGAAGGACGGGGGCGCGTGCCAGGATCTGACGTTGGCCCGGGTGCGCACGCCGGCCAAGGGCACGCCGCGGTCGCGGTCGCGCATCGAGACCGAATCGTGGGATCACGTCGATCGCGGGCTGTTCGACCGGCTGCGAGCGCTGCGGCTCGACCTGGCGCGGGCGCGGGGCGTGCCGCCCTACGTCATCTTCCACGACGCGACGCTGCGCGAGATGGCGCGGTTGCGTCCGTCGTCGCGTGCGGCGCTGCTCGACGTCAAGGGCGTGGGCGCGCGCAAGGCCGCCGAGCTCGGCGACGCATTCCTCCTGGCGATCGCGAGCCACGACGGACAGGCGTAGAGGCCGGCTTCAGCCGGCCCGGGCCGCCTGAAGGCGGCCCCTACGTACGACCTACCTGCTTCTATCCTCGAACCGCCTTGGGATAGTAGATGGCGTTGAAGAGGAACTTGAACGTGCCGTGCGACTGGGCGCGGTAGACGATCTCGGGGCCGAACACCAGCACCCGTCCGCGCCCGAGCGGCGCGTCGATCGCGGCCGCGCCGCCATTGAGATAGCGCTGGCCGAGCGCCCACCCGCTTCGCAGCGGAGCGGCGCTCGGGTACCACGCGACCCGCCGCGCGCCACCGCCAGCCGCGCGCGCGTCCAGCTTGAACACCGGGCTGTCGTCGAAGAAGACGTCCGCTTCACGCTCGAACCCATACCCGAGCGGCAGCGTGTTCTCCACCGCGACGCGCAGGACCGAGCCGGGCACGTAGTGCTTGTCATGCGTCAGCGGCGCCGGGGCGCCGCCGGGGCGCGCCTCGACCAGCGCGTCGGTGATGCCGAGGCCGAGCCGCTCGCCGATGATGGCCGAGCGGCCGATCAGCACCAGGGTGCCGCCGCGCTCGACGAACTGTTTGAGCCGCGGCACGGTCCGACCCCATGAAATCGCGCCGGCCCGGTCGCGGTACTCGGTGGCCACATCGTCGGGGACGAAGGGCCCCCGCGACGCATCCCCCTCGGGAACCGCATCGGTCGGCAGGATGAGCACGTCGAACCGGCTCGCGAGGTCGGCCCTGTCGAGCGCCGCCGGATACACCACCTCGAACGGGAACTCATAACGCTCGAGCAGCCAGCGGATCCACCCGCTCGCGCTCGAGCCGCCGTAGCGATCCCACAATCCGACCCGCACCGGCTGGAGTTGCAGCATGGTGCCCGCCGGCTGCGACGTGACGCCTGTGAAGACGAGCCCCAGATCCGACGCGGCCTGGTCGAGCACCGGCCGCGAGGGGCCGTGCGGACCGCCGGCCGGGACGAACATCACGCCGGTGCCACCCGGCGCGCCGCCGGCCGTGCGGTTCGCGGGCCAGTACACCTGATGACCGGCGCGCAGCAGGCGGTTGACGGCCACGAACGCGTCGTTCTGATGGTGGCTCACCAGATAACCGGCCGGTGAATCGGCGCCACGTACAACACCCGGGAGCGGCCTCGCCTCGGTGAGCAGCTCGAATGGACCGTCGAACCCGTCGAGGACGCGATCGAACTTCACGCCCATTTGGAAGGCGAGCGTCCAGCCCGCGTTGTCGTAGGGCGGCACTGGCGGTCCGCCCGGGTAGGCGAGATCGTGGGGGTGCTCCTGCGGCTCGAACATGTCGAGCACGTGCGGACGGAACGCCTGCGCCGTCTTCACCACGAGCGACCCGGCAGGATAGCGCCGGCCCTGCACCGTGAATTCGCCCGTGGCCCGGTGCACCGTGACGCCGTTCTCGAGCAGGGCACCCGCGAACTTGAGCGCGGTGAGGAAATCCGGCTGATCGGAGGGCAGGATGTAGCCGCGCGGATCGCGCTGCCGCGGGTCGCGGAAGACGCGCGCGAACGTCTCCACCGGCAGCGCGCCGCTGCCTCCACCGTCGGCCCGGGCCGCCTCGACGCGCCGGGGCGCCGCGGTCCACGAGTCGCGACTCCCGCGCTCGATGGCGTTGCGGCCCATCCGGTAGATGTTCTGGAGCAGCGTTTCGCGGTAGCGCGACGCAAAGTCCAGCACCGCGCGATTGGCGCTCATCGAGTACTCGATCGACTGCCGGAAGTGCCACGGCTGCGGCGCAATCGGCGACGGCAGGTCACCGCTCGGCAGCTGGCGCTCGGGCACGAACGGGATCGACGTCGGCGTCGGTGAGCCGATGGTCTCGGTCAGCAGGCCGATCTGATTGTGGAAGTAGGCGGTGGTCCGGAGGCCGCCGTTCCACCACGCCGAGTACACGGAGCCGCTACGCGTCGTGACGCCAGGCTTGCCCTCGGCGGCAAACCGCGCCTGCATCGCGGCGCCGACGAGGTCGATGCCGGCAGGAATCAGCGGATCGAATACGTAGTTGAACGGATCGCGAAACGGCGGCGCGAACATCACCGTGCCGGCCGGTCCGGACTGGTGATGGTTGTAGACGATCTGCGGAAACCACTCCCGGTAGAGCACGCGGTTCATGTTCCGCGTCTCGGCCTGGCTCGACAGATAGAAATCACGGTTGTTGTCGTGGCCGACGTACTTCTGGTACGGGCGCGGGACGCCTGCGAGCGAGCGCTCGAGCGGGTTCTTCGCCCGCATGTACCAGCCGGCCACGAGCTCGTGTCCGTCTGGATTGGCGTGCACCGCCAGCACGATGACGTCGCGGAGAATGCGCCGCGTCTCCGCATCGTCGCCGCTGGCCAGCTGATAGACGAGCTCGATCAGTTGCTGCGCGCCGAGCGACTCGCTGGCGTGAAGGCCGCCGTCGATCCACACCACGGCCTTTCCTTCCTGCGCGAGGCTACGCGCCTCGTCCTCGCTCACCCCCTCGGCGCGCGCCAGCCGCCGCGCGATCTCGCGGTAGCGATCGAGCCGCGCCAGGTTTTCGGGCGCGCTCACGACCGCCATCCACTGCGTCCGCCCCTCCTCGGTGCGGCCGATGTCCACGAGCGCCACCCGGTCGGACTCGGCGTCGAGGGTCTTCCAGTACGACTGGAGCTGGCCGTAGGTCGCCAGGGAGTAATCGTCGCCGATGGCGAAGCCAAACGCCGCGCGCGGCGACGTAACGGCCGGCGGCGATTGCGTCTGCGCCGGGGCCAGGGTGGCCGCGACGAACAGGGCCACGATCACCAGGACACGCGGGCGGTTCGGCATGCAGAGTTCGAGGCCACTGGACGCACGCACGGGGTGCAGACCAGAGACACTGATGATAGCGCCCGCGGGGCGCGGAATCAGGAGAGCACGAAGATCGCGCGCGTGTACACCACCTGGAAGCCAAACCGTTCGAACGTACGTTGCGAGATGCTCCCCGGATCGACGCTGGCTGTGGCGAACTCGGCGCGGCCGACGCCGGCGTTGAGCGCATGGGCGACGACCGCATGCTGCACGCCGCGCCGCCGGAACTCGGGCAGCGTGGACGTGCCCGCGATCAGGCGCACGCCGTCCATCGTGTAGGCACATCCGGCCCCGGCGGGCTCCCCGTCACTCCACACGAGCAGCCGCTCGAAATCGCGATGGATGAAGCCACGCATCACGTCGGCGACGCGGTCGAGCAGATCCGGCGGCGTTGGCACCGCTGTGGGGGCCGAGCCGTCTCCCGCAACAAAGCCCGTGGCCACGACGCGCAGCCAGACGGCGTCGAGGTCGCCGGTCGCGGGCGTCACGCGCAGGCCCGCCGGCTCCTCGAAGCGATCAGCCGCGCCGAGGCGGCGGGCGAGCTGGTTTTCGAAGCCCTGAAGCTGGTAGCCGCGCTGCGTGAGCCGGGCAGCTACGCCGGCCGACGTCAGCGGGCACAGCTCGATCTGCGCCGGGATGCCGCGCTCGTCGTAGAAGGCTTCGATGGCGTCGAGATCCTCGTCGCCGACCGGCACGCCGAGGCCGAGGCCGAGCACCTTGTTCAGCGGCGAGCCTTCGTGGGCACAGAGCGCCCGGCCGCCGGCCACCTCGAGCGACGCGACGCCGTCGGGGCGGCCAGCGCCGGCCGCCAGGGCGCAGAAATCGATTTCGGCGCGATCGATCCGTCGCGCCAGCTCGAGCGTGGCGTGCAGCATTGTTAGACTCTAACGCCCCTCATGAAGATAGCCACCTGGAACGTGAACGGCATCCGCGCCCGCCAGTCGGAGCTGCAGGACCTTCTTGAACGTGAGCGCCCCGACGTGTTGTGCCTGCAGGAGATCAAGGCGTCGCTCGATCAACTACCGCTGTGGCTCGCCGACACCGAGGGCTACTGGTCGTACTGGCACGGGGGCAAAGGCTACTCGGGCGTGGGGCTGCTGGTGCGGAAGGACCGCTGCGTGGAGTCGCCGGGCTTCCGGCATCCGCCGTTCGACTTCGAGCAGCGCATCGTCACCGTGCGGCTGCCGCAGGCCACCGTGGCATCGATCTACGTGCCCAACGGCGGCAAGGACTTCGCCGCCAAGATGCGTTTCCTCGAGGCGATGGACGCCTACGCCGCCGAGTTCGCGGCCGCGGGGGAACCGCTCGTGCTCTGCGGCGACCTGAACGTGACCCGCACCGACATGGACGTGCATCCCAAAGAACGCAAGCCGCGCGCAACCGGCCAGCTGCCGGAGGAGCGCGCGCTGCTCGAGCGCATCATCGGCCGCGGCTTGGTGGACGTGCAGCGGACGCTCCACCCCGACGACGCGGAGCTGTTCACGTGGTGGGCGCCGTGGCGCAACATGCGCCAGCGCAACATCGGCTGGCGCCTCGACTACGTGCTGGCCTCGAACGCGCTGGCGACACAGGCGCAGTCGTGCGTCGTGCAGCGCGAGTTCGGCACCAGCGACCACGGACCGGTGATCGTGGTGTTCGGTGAGGTCGGGCCCGACGTAGCGGTCTGTCTTTAGACCGACCGGCACCAGGGCGGTCTGAAGACCGCCCTCTACGTGCTCTCCTGAAGACTCCCCTCTACGTGCTTTCCGCGACGCTCCACGCGTCGGCCAGCTCCTCGCCGACCGCGAGGTGATTGAGCACGAAGTCCGCCTGCCTGAACGCCTGCTTGAGCCGCTCGGCGTCGAGCGGCGCGCCCGCGTCGCGGCACTGCCGCGCGGCCTCGACGCGCACGAGCGCCAGCGCCGCCTCGAGCCCGCGAACAATGGTCGCGATGCCCCGCCCCTGATACGCGGTCCACGACGCGAACGCCTTGGCCGCCACATACCGCCGGAGGGGCGCCGGAAAACGATGCCATTCCGGCACGACATAGGCGGTGAACGCTTCGGCGAGCCCGGCCTCGTCGGGCTCGGGCCGCATCTCCTGGGACACACACTGCATGGCCTCGCGGTACGCCGCCAGGCTGATCGCCAGCGACGCGTGCGGCGCACCGTGGACGATTTCCCGCGGCAGCCGCGCCACCGCGGCAACCAGCACACCGCCACCGCCTGTCCACGTCCGCAGCGACGCCGCGTCGAGGGCCATTGTCACCAGCGCCGACTCGGCATCAGGCGCGGCGGCGCACACGGCCACCATGTGCCGTTCCCACGCGGTGTAGCCGTCGAGGTCCATCAGCACATTGGGACGCAAGAGCGGCGGCAGGTCGTCGCGCGTCGCCGTGAGGCCGTCGTAGTCGGCCGGCGGAAACGCCGGCGGGCTCTCGACGATCTCGAGCGGCACGTCGTCCCGGAACAGCAGCGACGCCGCCGTGGGGCAGAAGTGCGAGAGCGTGATGGAGGTGCCGCGCGCGTCGTCCACGGCCAGACGCGGGAACGTCCGGCAGGTCGTGGCCAGCGCCTCCTCGCCCAGGTCGCGGTGAACCATGCACAGGCGCGAGTCCTGGTCGAAGAACACGCAGGCACCCGACTCGAGCCGCTCGAAGATGGCCGCCGCGTCCTCGGGCAGCTCCGGGTCGGGAACGAAGGGCTCGAGGCCGGCCGCCGCCGCCGAGGTCTTCAGGCGCCCCGTCGCGACGGCATCCTGAAGCGACCGGTAGACCCGGAGCTCCATGGGCACGTCCCAGTCCATCGTGCAGCAGACGCCCGAATGCCGGCAGCGATAGTCCGCGTGAATGCTCAGAGCCCGGACTTTCCCTGGCTTCTGATTTTTGCTCAAGTGCTTATCCATCAACGAGTTCTAAACCTTACAGAACTATTACAGTAGGTTCGCCCGTCCCCTGCTATCGTCCTGTGCCGGCGTTACGAAAACACTTAGAGGAGGAAGACGTTCGTCCATGGCCACTGTGAATCTTCTGTACGGTCGTAAGCACCAGCGGGGCGTCAACTGGATCACCGCCATCGCGATGACGGCGTTCCACATCCTCGCGATCGTCGCTTTGTTCTTCGTCGACTATGGCGCCATCGCCCTCGCCTTCGTGCTCTACGTTATCGCGGGCAGCCTCGGGATCGGAATGGCCTACCACCGCCTGCTGACCCACCGCAGCTACAAGACCCACAAGTGGATCGAGTACTTCCTCACGCTTTGCGGCACGCTCGCCCTCGAAGGCGGGCCGATTTTCTGGGTGGCCACGCACCGCATCCACCATCAGCGGTCCGACAAGGAAGGCGACCCGCACACGCCGCGCGAGGGCACCTACTGGGCGCACATGGGCTGGATCATCCGAGGCGAAGGCCTGCACCACGACGCTTCGGTGCTGGCGCGCTACGTGCCCGACCTGTCGCGCGATCCCTTCCACGTGTGGCTGTCCAAGTGGCACTGGATGACCAACGTCGTCGTCGGCTTCGCCCTGCTCGCCATTGGCGGCTGGACCTACGTCCTCTGGGGCATTTTCTTCCGCACGACCTGGGGCCTGCACGCCACCTGGCTGGTCAACTCGGCCACGCACCTGTGGGGCCGGCGCCGCTTCCAGACCCGCGACGACTCGACCAACAACTGGTGGGTGGCCCTCCTCTCGTTCGGCGAGGGCTGGCACAACAACCACCACGCCCACCCGACCAGCGCCCGTCACGGCCTGGCCTGGTACGAGTTCGATTTCAACTGGATCGGCATCAGCCTGCTGAAAGCCCTTGGCTGGGCCTGGGACGTCAAGGTCGCCAAGATCAAGCAGCCCGTCCCGCACGAGGAAAACGAGCAAATGATTCCGGAGGAAGCGACCGCCTAGCGGCTTCGCTGGCAGACTGGACTGGTAAGACAGGTAGGACTGGTAGGAAAAGCACTTCCCACCGTCCCTCCTGTCCCACCCGCCCTACCCGCCCCACCGGCGCGAAGCGCCGGCCCTACCCGCCTTAGAATGGCGCCATGACCCGGCGCCAGAAGACGATCGCGTTCTTCGTCACGCTGTGCGTCCTGCTGGTCGCGGCGGCCGTCTCGCTCAACGTCGGCTGGATCCTCATCAGCGGCCGCCGGCTGGCGGCGATGGTTTTCGGCATGGTGCTCTTCGGGCTGATTATCACCGGGCTCATCGTCTACACGGTGTTCCTGGTGATGGAAATCAAGCGTAACGAAGAGCACGACAGCTTCATCAACGCCGTCACCCACGAACTGAAGACGCCGATCGCCTCGATCCGCCTCTATCTCGAAACGCTGCAGTCGCGCGAGGTCAACGACGGCCAGCGGCGCGAGTTCTACGACATCATGCTGGCCGACGCCGACCGCCTGCACAACACGGTCGACCAGGTGCTCAAGGCAGGCGTGCTGCGCGAGAAGCCGGGGGCGTCGGGCGCACGCGCGGCGGTCGTGGACGTGGCGACACTGGCCCGCGAGTGCGTGGAACTGGCGTCGCTGCGGCACCACCTGCAGCCCGGCACCCTCGAGCTGCAGGTTCAGCAGGGCGCGTCGCTACTCGTGCGCGGCGACACCGAGGAGCTGCGCACCGTGCTGGCCAACCTGCTCGACAACGCGGTGAAGTACTCCGGTCAGCACGTGCAGGTCAGCGTCGCCGTCGTCTCCCCCACGCCGCACTCGGTGTGGGTGCGCGTGGTCGATCGCGGCGTTGGCATCCCGAAGCGTCAGCTGAAGCGCATCTTCAACCGCTTCTATCGCGTCCAGCCGCTCGGCGTGAAGGCGGTCAAGGGCACCGGCCTCGGCCTCTACATCGTGCGGTCGATCGCCCGCGCACACGGCGGCCGGGTGTTCGCCCACAGCGAGGGCGAGGGCCGCGGCGCCACGTTCACCGTGGAGCTGCCGCGCTTTGGCGGCGAGGCCGACGCCGTGGCGCTGCAGTCGAAGCCGGCATGAGCCGCATTCTCGTCGTCGACGACGAGCCGCACCTCGCCGACGGCCTGCGCTTCAATCTCGAGGCAGAAGGTCACGACGTGGCCGTCAGCTACGACGGCGAGGACGCGCTGGAGCTGCTCTTGCGCGGCGACGACGCCTTCGACGTGGTCATCCTCGACGTCATGCTGCCCGGCAAGGACGGATTCGAGACCGCCGCCGAGCTCCGCGCGGCGGGACAGTACGTGCCGATCCTGATGCTCACCGCGCGCGGCCGTGCCGACGACGTGCTGCGCGGGTTCGAGGCCGGCGCCGACGACTACCTGGCCAAACCCTTCGAGCTGGCGATCCTTCTCGCGCGCGTCAACGGTCTGCTCCGCCGCCGGCGCTGGAACGAGCGCGACACGCCGCCGGCCGACGACACCGGCGCCGACTGCTACACCTTCGCCGGGCGCGTGCTCGACTTCGGCGCGATGGAGGTGCGGGCGCTGGGTCGGTCGTTCCGGCTGACGCAGATGGAGAGCGATCTGCTGCGGTATCTCGTGCAACATCCGGGGCAGGCGGTGTCGCGCGGCACCATCCTCGAAAACGTGTGGGACCTCCACGGCAGCACCGACACCCGCGCCATCGACAACTTCATCGTGCGTCTCCGGCGGTACATCGAGGACAAGCCGGCTTCACCGCGATTCCTTCTCACGGTGCGGGGAGTGGGCTACCGGTTCGTGCCGGAGGGGACCGAATCCAATACGTAGAGGCGGGTCTTCACACCCGCCTGCCGGGCGGTCTGGAGACCGCCCGCTACGTTCGCCCTAGTACAATCGCACCCATGGCGAGTGACACGATCGAGGCAGAAGGCCACCTGATCGACTCGGGGCTGCTGTCGTCGATCTTCGACAAGATCATCGAGCACAAGGCCTCGTACGAGGTCCTGACCTTCACCATCGGACGCACCAACGACGACGCCTCGCGCATCCGCATGCGCGTGACCGCCGCCGACAAGGCAGCGCTGGCCGAACTGCTCCAGATCCTCACCACCTTCGGCGCCCATCCCGAGCGCGAGCGCGACGCGCTGGTGAAGCCGGCGGAAAAAGATCGCTGTGTGCCGGACGATTTCTACTCGACCACCAACCACCGCACCCAGGTGCGTGTCGGTGGCCAGTGGGTGGACGTGGACAAGCAGCGCATGGACGCCGTGATCGTCGTCAGCGGTGACAAGGCCGAGTGCCGCAAGCTGCGCGACGTGCGGGCCGGCGAGCCGGTGATCTGCGGCCACGGCGGCATTCGCGTCACGCCGGAGTTTCGCGAGCGCGACCGCCACGGCTTCGCCTTCATGAGCAACGACGTCTCCTCGGAGCGGCGGGTCGAGGGCAGCGTGGCGCGCATCGCGGCGATGATGCGCGAAGTGAAGAAGACCGGCGGCCGCATCGCCGTGGTGGCCGGACCCGTCGTGGTGCACACCGGCGGCGTCGAGCACTTCGCCAACATCATCAGCCGCGGCTTCGTCGACGTGGTGCTTGCGGGCAACGCCCTGGCGGTGCACGACGTGGAGTTCGCGCTCTCGGGCACCTCGCTCGGCATCGACCTGATCGCCGGCGCCCCGGTCGAGCAGGGCCACCGCAACCACATGGCCGCCATCAACACCATCAACCGGGCCGGCGGCCTGCGCCAGGCGGTGGAGAGCGGCGTGCTGAAGTCGGGCGTCATGTACCAGTGCGTGAAGCACGGGGTCGACTTCGTGCTGGCCGGGAGCATTCGCGACGACGGCCCTCTGCCCGAGACGCTGATGGACCTCATCGAAGCGCAGGAGCGCTATGCGGCGGCGCTGGCCAACGTCCAGCTGGTGCTCATGCTGTCGTCGATGCTGCACAGCATCGGCGTCGGCAACATGCTGCCTTCCTGGGTGCGAGTGGTCTGCGTGGACATCAACCCCGCCGTCGTGACCAAGCTCAGTGACCGCGGATCCTCGCAAACCGTTGGCGTCGTGACAGATGTGGGCCTGTTCCTGCACCGGCTGGCCGAGGCGCTGCGAGACTAGGGGGGCAGCCTGCTATCCTGAGCTCACCATGGCCAAGCGGGTCGGTCTCTTTCTCGTCACCAACATCGCCATCGTCCTCACGGTTTCATTCATCCTGAACTTGCTGGGCGTGGGGCGCTACGTGGGCCCGCAGGGCCTCGACATCCGCAGCCTGGCGATCTTCTGCTTCGTGTGGGGCATGGCCGGCTCGATGATCTCGCTACAGATCTCGCGCTGGTCGGCCAAGCGGATGACCGGTATGCGGCTCGTGAACGGCCGCACCGGCGACGCGACGTCCGACTGGGTGTACGGTGCGGTCGAGCAACTCACCAGGAAGGCGAACCTGCCGATGCCCGAGGTCGGCATCTACGATTCGGCCGAGGTGAACGCGTTCGCCACCGGCCCGAGCAAGAGCCGCAGCCTGGTCGCCGTATCGTCCGGCCTGCTCCGCTCGATGCGCCGGGAGGAAGTGGAAGGCGTGCTGGCGCACGAAGTGGCGCACATCGCCAACGGCGACATGGTGACGATGACGCTGCTGCAGGGCGTCGTCAACGCGTTCGTCATGTTCCTGGCCCGCATCATCGCGTATGCGCTGACCAGCCGTGGCTCGCGGGACGACCGCGGCGCGGCGCCGAGCTACATGCTGGTGTGGATGCTCGAGCTGGTGCTCGGCGCGATCGGCATGATCGTCGTGGCCTGGTTCTCGCGGCAGCGCGAGTTCCGCGCCGACCACGGCGGCGCCACGCTCGCCGGCAAGGCCGACATGCTGGCGGCCTTGCGGCGGCTCGGGGCCAACCGCGAGCTGATCGACCCGCGCCAGGAAGCCCTGGCCACGATGAAGATCAGCGGCAAGTGGACCGGGCTCTTCTCCACGCACCCACCTCTCGAGCAGCGGATCGCGGTGCTCGAGCGCGCGCAAATCAGCTAGGACGCCTCCGCCGGTTCGGCGGAGAGGTAACTCCGTGATCTACACGACTCTCGTCTCGACCGAGGCGGTCGCGTCCGCACAGCCAGGCGACTGGGCGGTGGTGGACTGCCGCTTCGACCTCGCCAACAGCGCGTGGGGCCACGAGCAGTACGCCGTGGGGCACATTCCCGGCGCCGTGTACGCGAGCCTCAACGACGACCTCTCCGGCCCGCGCACCGGAACGAATGGCCGCCACCCGATGCCGGCCGACGACGCGCTCGTCGCCACGCTGGAACGGCTGGGCATCGGCAATACCACGCAGGTAGTCGCCTACGACCAGGACTCGGGGATGTACGCGAGCCGCCTGTGGTGGCTATTGCGCTACGCCGGACACGCCGCGGTGGCGGTGCTCGACGGCGGCTTTGCGAAGTGGACGGCCGAGGGCCGGCCGGTGCGCCCCGGCCTGGACGTACGGCCGCGGGCCGTCTTCCGCCCCTCGTTCAACCGCGAAATGCACGTCACGGCCGACGACGTCGAGCGGCGCCGCCAGGACGGGCGCACCGTGCTCGTGGACGCGCGCGCCGCGGAGCGATTCGAAGGGCGGTCGGAGACCATCGACAAGATCGCGGGCCATATCCCTGGTGCGCACAACCGCTTCTTCAAGAACAACCTGGCGGCCGACGGCACGATGCTCGGGGCCGAGGCGCTCCGCGCCGCGTTCACGCAGGTGCTGGACGGCCGCGCCCCGGCCGACGCGGTGATGTACTGCGGATCAGGCGTCACCGCCTGCCACAACCTGCTGGCGATGACGCATGCCGGTCTGGACGGCAGTGCCCTCTACACCGGCTCGTGGTCGGAGTGGTCGAGCGATCCGTCGCGTCCCGTCGAAACCGGTCCCGCCAGAGCGGACGCAGGGGCGGGTCTGAAGACCCGCGACCACACGGAATGACCGTCGTCGCCGAGCCGGCGGAACCGTCGCTCTGGTCCACCGTCAAGGAAGCCGTCCGCGGCAGCCACCAGGACTTCACCGAGGCGCCCATCGGCCGCGCGGTCGTGCTGCTGGCCGTCCCGATGGTCCTCGAGATGCTGATGGAGTCGGTGTTCGCGGTGATGGACATCTTCTTCGTCGGCCGCCTCGGCGCCAGCGCCGTGGCCACCGTCGGCCTCACCGAATCGCTGATGGTGATCGTCTACGCCCTGGCGATCGGGCTCTCGATCGGCGCCGCTGCCACCGTCGCGCGCCGCATCGGCGAAAAGGATCCGGAGCGAGCAGCCCTCACCGCAGTGCAGGCGATCATCCTCGGCGTCGCGATGGCGGCGGTCATCGGCACCATCGGCGCCCTCTTCGGGCCGGATCTGATCCGCCTGATGGGCGCCGACGCGGACGTGCTGCGCGTGGGCTCCACCTTTCCCCGCGTGATGGTGGGCGGCAGCGGCACCGTGCTGCTCCTGTTCCTCATCAACGCCGTGTTCCGCGGCGCTGGCGACGCGGCCATCGCCATGCGCGTGTTGTGGTTCGCCAACATCATCAACATCACGCTCGGGCCGCTGCTCATTTTCGGCATCGGTCCGTTTCCCGAGATGGGTGTCACCGGAGCGGCCGTCGGCACGACCATCGGCCGCGGCTGCGGCGTGCTGTATCAGCTCTACCACCTGACGCGCGCCGACGGCCGCCTGCGCGTCGGGCGGCGCCACCTGCGCCTCGACCCGGCGACGATGCGGTCGATCCTCCGCATCTGCGGCACGGCGACGTTTCAGAACTTCATCGGCACCGCGTCGTGGATGGGGATCGTCCGCATCATCTCGGCGTTCGGCAGCACCGCGGTGGCCGGCAACACCATCGCCATCCGCATCATCCTGTTCGCGCTGCTCCCGTCATTTGGCGTGAGCAACGCTGCCGCCACGCTGGTCGGTCAGAACCTTGGCGCCGGCAAGCCAGATCGCGCGGAGGCCGCGGCGTGGCGCGCCGGGCTGTACAACACGATCTGCCTCGGCGCGATGAGCCTGGTCTTCCTGATCTTCGCGCCCTGGCTGATTGCCATCTTCACCAGCGACCCCGAGGTGGCGGGCTACGGCGTCCGCTGCCTGCGCATCGTGGCGATCGGTTTCGCGTTCTCCGGCTACGGCATGGTGCTGACGCAGGCCTTCAACGGCGCCGGCGACACCCGCACGCCCACCTGGATCAACCTGGTGGTCCTGTGGCTGTGGGAGATTCCGCTGGCGTGGCTGCTCGCCCACCGCGCCGGACTCGGCCCCACCGGCGCGTTCATTGCCGTGAGCATCGCGTTCTTCACCCTGGCTGGTGTCAGCTCCTGGCTGTTCGCCAAGGGCCACTGGAAGCATCATCGCGTGTAGCGGCGTGCGGTGGATGCCGCGCAGTTCGGCCAGCACCTGCCGGCCTGCGTCCACCGCATTGTGCGTGTCGTAGCAGAGCATCAGCCCTTCGCACGACGAATAGCCGATCTCGCGATACAGCGAGACCATGGCTGGTTCGTCCACCACCCATGGTGCGTCCGCGAGTTCGAGCGCGTGCCGCAGCTCGTGGCCCAGCATCGCGACGCCGACGTCGCTGGACGGATTGAGATCCAGGGTCACGCGTACGTAACGGTAGCCGCCGGCCGACGACAGGAGCTGCGTCGCCGCGGCGGTGCTGCCGAAGAGCGAGCCCCGGCGCAGGTACACGATCAGATCGGACGCCGCGAGCCGCTCGAGGATGGCGCGGAACGTTGGCGAATGGTCGCGCCCGCGCACGACCGCTCCTGCGAGCGCGACGTCGTCGGTTCGCAGGAAGGGCGGATCAGGGGTCTCGGCGGCGACAGGAACGGCACCGTATACCAGCAGCGCGGCCGCCATCAGCCAGCGGCGCGTGAACGGCAGACGAGAACGGGGGAACGGGGGCGGTGCGTGGTCGGTCGAATCCATGACGAGTCTCCTGTTCGGCCGCAAAGCGGAGCGGCGCGGCGCACTTGCGGTGCGCGGACAACGTCGTCGTGGACGCCCGTGTTGCCTGTCTGTAACCTCCGGCGTGCCTCAGAGTCGACGGGGAGACGGCCGGACCAGAAATCGGCGGCTGGTGCTCGGACCGCCCGCCCGTCGTCGGTGCAAGGCGCGCACCACACCGAGGCGGGCCGGGCGAGGCCCGCGGTAAAGCGGTTTTCCGCCTGTTTCCGCGGCGAGCGATGCGCGCGGGGACGGCATGCCGACAGCCAGCGTCAACAACGCTGTACCCCGATCACGCGAGGCACACGTTTCTGTGCGCGGTGCAGATCCGTAAACGATCAGGAGTCGGCGTTGTCGGTCTCTTGCACGTCCGTGTCGCTCTTGCCGGCGCGCAGGCTCCCGCGCGCCCGCTCCGCGAGACGCGTGTAGCCGCCGCGGATGCGCTCGAGCTCGTGCTCTTCGAGCTCCTCGAGGTCGAGCAGCGCGTTGTGCGCGCCCGCCGTCACCCGCAGCAGCTCGTCGAGCTTCACCTGCATGGCTTCGGCATCACGGTTCTGTGTGCTCTGGATGAGGAACACCATCAGGAACGTAATGATGGTCGTGGTCGTGTTGATCACCAGCTGCCAGGTATCGCTGTAGCGGAAGAACGGGCCCGAGATCAGCCACACGACGATGAGCGCGCAGGCCAGCACGAACGACCACGGGCGGCCGGTCGCGCGCGACGTGGCTTTGGCGCACCGGGTGAACACCGAATGCGATTTCGTTGGACGCACGAACGCACCTCCGGCTCACAGGCTAACGCACCAGGGGCAGGTAGGGCCGTGCCACGGGCGCGGTGAGGCGGGTAAGAACAGCCGGGAGTTACGCGCCGGCGTGCACCAGGAGCGGCGTCACCGTCACGGTGAAGCCGTGCTGGTTGGGCGCCGCGTACTGCCGGTGGGTGCGGATGCGCGTATACGGAATCTCGACGAGCGTGTCCTGGTCAGGCTCCGGATGCGGCTGCACCTGGATCGTGATCTCCTGGGGCGCCGTCGTCAGCTGGCGCGCCGCATCGGCGGAGGCAAACCCGATCAGCGTCACCTCGCCGCTCCCCAGCTTGTGCGTCTCGTAACTCCGGAAGGAGCGGGTGGCGAACAAGGGCGCGGAGTCGAGGCCTGGCGAGTAGGTGAACCCGTAGACCCCGGTCGGCAGCTGTTTGATGCCTGTGCCCTCTTCCGGGGCTGACACGAGCCGCACCTGATGCGCCGCGCGCAATCCTTCCTGCTCGGGCGTGTCGGGCGTGTTGGTATAGACGACTCGGCTCATCCAGCGATTATATAGGTCCCGGGCCACTCCCGGGCCTTGTGTCTGGCCGGAGTACTAGTGGCTAGACACTCACGCCGATCGGGCACGACACGCCCGTCCCACCCAACCCGCAGTAGCCGTTGGGGTTCTGGGCCAGGTACTGCTGGTGATAGTCCTCGGCGTAGTAGAACGTGGGCGCATCCGCGATTTCGGTCGTGATCCGGCCGTAGCCAGAGCCCGTGAGCCGGTCCTGGAACATGTCGCGCGACGCCACGGCCGCCTCCCGCTGCTCAGGGGAGAACGTGTAGATGGCCGATCGATACTGGGTGCCGGTGTCGTTGCCCTGACGCATGCCCTGCGTCGGGTCGTGGTTCTCCCAGAACAGCTTCAGCAGCGCGCTGTAGCTCGTGACCTTCGGATCGAAGACGACCAGCACGACTTCGGTGTGCGCGGTCATGCCCGAGCACACCTCGCGGTAGGTCGGGTTGGGTGTGTAGCCGCCGGCATAGCCGACCGCGGTCGTGTACACGCCGGGCGCCTGCCAGAACTTCCGCTCGGCACCCCAGAAACATCCCATGCCGAAGACCGCCTGCTCGAGCCCCGCCGGAAACGGCGGCGCGATCGGGTGGCCGTTGACGAAGTGCCCCGCCGGCACCGGCATCGCGGCAGCGCGGCCAGGCAGCGCCTGCTCGGGGCGGGGAAGACGAAGCGCAGTTGCACCGCCGAAGATAGCCATGGGTCCTCGCTGTGAAAAGAGCCTGCTCGGCTCCGGGCCTCAGGCTTTAGGCTCTAGGCGTGGCCTGCGAACGGCAGCGCCGTTCGCAGGTGCCGTACGCTTGTCACCGGAGCTCTCGTCCTGCCGGAAGCCCGAAGCCGGGAGCCGGGAGCCTTGCAGCCCAGATTATCGCTCCCTTTCGATGCCAGATACCCCGCAACGGTTTCAGTTCGTGGCCGATCGAGGCGACGCGGGGCGGCGGCTCGACCTGGCGCTGGTGCGCCGGGTGGAAGGGCTCAGCCGACTGTCGCGCACAACTGCGCAACGGTGGATCGAGTCAGGGGCGGTCGAGGTAGATGGGCGACGCGCCACGCGCGCGGCCACTACGCTGCGCGAGGGGGCGACGGTCGCGGTCCTGGTCCCGGCCTCGGCACCGCGCCGCAAGCCGCCCGCGGCCGAGCCGGCGCCGCTCGACATCCTTTACGAGGACGATGATCTGATCGTCGTCAACAAGCCCGCGGGCATCGTCGTCCACCCGACGTACAAGCAGACCACAGGCACGGTACTCAACGGGCTGCTCTGGCACCTTCGCGCCCGCGCCGGCGTGAAGCCGGGCATTCTGACGCGGCTCGACAAAGATACTTCGGGGCTCGTTGCGATCGCTCTCTCGCCGGGCGTGCATGCAGCCATGCAGCGCGACGCGGCGGCAGGTCTGGTTCGCAAAGAGTACCTGGCGATCGTCACATCGGCACCGGCACCGCGGGCGGGGCGGATCACCCTCGCGCTCGCGCGCGACCCCGCCGATCGGCGCCGCGTCGTCCCAACGCCGGACGGCGCGCCGAGCGAAACGAGGTACGAGGTGCTCGCCTCCTCGCCCGCGGCATCGCTCGTCCGGTGCGAACTCGTGACCGGACGGACCCATCAGATCCGGGTGCACCTCTCTGCCAAGGGCTGGCCCATTGCCGGCGACCGGCTGTACGGCGGCGCGACGGCGCCGATCGGCCGACAGGCCCTCCATGCGTGGCGGCTCAGCCTGCCGCACCCGGCGACTCGCGCCCCGCTCACCGTGGAAGCCCCGCTGCCCGCCGATCTCGCAGCCATCCTCCCCGCCGGAGCGGCCGTGCCGCATTAGTGGCTAAAACTTGACGGCGTAGAGCAGCTTGAAATTGCGGCCCATCTCCGGCGCCAGATCCTTGATGAGCGAGAGGTGGCTGCGATAGAGCTCGTCGGACACGTTGTCCACGCGCGCCGTGAAGGTGTGCAGCCAGGCTCCTGACTGTAGGGAGTAAACGGCATAGAGCTTCAGCAGCCCGTATCCGTCAGTCGGCGTTTCCAGTCCAGAGACGTCGTCCTGGCGTGCCACCGCCACCACCTCGCCGCCCGCTTGAAAGGCGTTGCGCTGATAGCGCAGGCCGGCCCGCGTCCGGAACGGCGGGATCCGCGGCAGGAACTCACCGGTGCGGCTCACCTTGCCGCGCACGGAGTCGAAGCCGACTTCGGCGGTGAACAGCGACGAGATCCGCACGTCGCCGTGCGCCTCGACTCCCTGCAGCACGCTGTCGGCCGCGACGTTCTGGACGATCGGGAACTCGCCATTGGGTTCGATGCCATCGAGATCGCGCGACGGGAACCGGACGTCGAACAGCGGCCGGCCGGCTTCGAACGCCTCCTCGCTCATCTGCCGGCGAAACACGAAGTCGTGGACCGAATTTCGGAAGAACGCCACCTCACCCGACACGCGCGGGCCGCGCCAACGCAACGCGGCGTCGAAGCCGAGCGCGTGCTCGGGCCTGAGCGTGGGGTTGCCGATCTCGAACGCGAAGTTACCCGCGTGGGTGCCGTAGTAAAAGAGCTCTTCGAGCGCGGGAATGCGGGCCGCGCGGGCGAGGCTCAGGGCCACGGTCACGCGGTCGTCCGCACCGGCGGGGCGCAGCAGCAGCCCCAGCGATCCGGAGCCGGTCGTAAACGACCGCTCTGCCTCGCCATCGGGGCGGTAGCGCGCGTGTTCGACGCGGCTGCCGAACTGCACGGTCACGTGCGGCCACGTCACCTCCTCGTAGAAGAAGGCGGCCACACCCTGGTGATCGACGGCCGGGGACAGCGCTTCATCGCCGCGCGCGTCGAAGGCGCGATCGAGGTACCAGGCCCCGACGCTCCCCTCGAGCCGCCCGAGCGTGCGGTGGGACCCGAGGACCTCGATTTCGTTGGTGTCGTTGCGGAACGCGGTTTCGACGTCGCCAGCCGCAAGCTCGTCGTGCTTGTAGCGCCGCACCGCGAGCGTGGCCCTGAACGAGTCGAAGGCCCCCTGCAGGTTCTCGCCGCCTCCGCGCAGCGAGAACGCGTGCCGGTGAGGCGTCAGCTCGATGTGCCCGTCTTCGACGACCGGCACGCCGTGCCGCGTGTCGTCGTAGCCATAGCTGGCTCCGACGTAGCCCTTGGCACCGGTCCATGCCAGGCCGGCGCTGCCGAATCCGTTGCGCGACTGGGAATTGGTGAGCGCGCCGAGCGGCGTCGCTACATCGCCCGAGTGGCGCCCACCCCCGCCGGCATGCAACACGAAGCGGCCGTTGCCGGCCGTGATGTCCGCCGCCCCGCCACCTTCGTCTGCCGCGCTGCCCAGATCGAGGATCGCGTTTCCGTGCACGCCGGTCATCGGCCGCGTCGGGATGTCGTTGGTGATGACGTTGACGAGACCGCCGACGGCGTTGGCGCCATAGAGCAGCGTCGCCGGCCCGCGCACGACCTCGATGCGCTCGGCGGCGGCGGGGTTGACCGCGACGCCGTGATCGCCCGACTGGCTCGACAGATCGCCCATGCGCTGCCCGTCCTGCAGGATGAGCACGCGGTCGCCGTCGAGGCCACGAATCACCGGCCGTGCCGGCGCCGGCCCGAAGCTGCGCGACGCAACGCCGGCCTGGTTTTCGAGCGTCTGTCCGAGCGAGGTGCCGAGCTGTTTCGTGAGCTCCTGGCCCGACAGCACCGACGTCGGCTGCAGCGAGTCGAACTGGCTGCGCGCTTCGGCGCCGACCGACACCACCTCCTCGAAATGCAGTTCCGGATCGATCTGCAGCGTCAGCGGCGCTGCCGCCGGCGCCGCCGCGATTTCGGTCCGGCGCGACGAGTAGCCGTCGGCCTTGACCATCAGGTGGTAGCGTCCGGCCGCCACGCCGGCAAACGCGAACGTCCCGTCGGCGGCCGACGCGGTCTCGCGGCGCAGCTCTTCGATGATCACGACCGCACCCGGAATGGGCTCGCCCGAAAGCGAGTTGAGCAGCCGTCCCGATATTTCGCCGGTTGACTGCGCGTAGAGAGGAACACCAAAAGACAACAACGCGGCACACACCGCGCACGACACCAAGGCACGCATCGCTGGACTCCGCTGAAGCCGACTACGGGACGCACGGCGCGTCGCCGGCGGGCGCGGTTCAGCGGCGTCGTCGGGCGAGCGGGCTATGCGAAGGCGTCGAGCGCGCGCGGGGCTGGCGGAGCACGGAGCGGCGGTTGAACCGCGGCGAAGGAATGAGCCAGACCGCTGTCGCTCGCCTGGGCGGCGAGCGTGCGGCTGGCGACGACGTGGGGCAGCGAGACGAACTCGATGCCGGGACCAAACGCCCGCGTCCAGTGGCACAGTACGCAGTGGACCGGCCGGCCGCCGGCCGACGGCGCCGCGTTGCGGAAGGCGTGCGCCCATGCGTCGTGCACGACGAGCGCGGGCCCGTCGTCGGGGTCGTGGTGGTCGAGCCCGTGCCCCAGCGTGGACCAGCCGCCCACCGTAGACACCGACACCAGCACGGCCACCGCAAGCACACGAAGATGGCGCCGAAGCCGGTGGAGCATCGACGCCAGCGTAGCGCGGCACCGACGCCAGGGCAAGCCGCGGGGCGATAATCTCAGCTACGATCGCGCATACATGCCCTATTCGCGACGGCAGTTCATCGGCGGCGCGCTGGGATCCATGGCGGTGTGGCCCTCGCTGGCGTGGGCCGCACGCCAGGCACCCGACCCTGGCCGCGTGTTCCGCCATGGCGTCGCCAGCGGTGACCCGCTGACGGACCGCGTCATCATCTGGACGCGCGCAACCCCGCGGCCCGACGTGTCGGGCACGATCCAGGTGACCTGGCGGGTCGCCGACGACGATCGCTTCGAGCGCGTCGTGGCCCAGGGAACGGCAGAGACGTCGGCGGCGCGCGATTTCACCGTGAAGATCGATGCGGGTAACCTCCGCGCCGGCTGCTTTTATTACTACGCCTTCGAGACGAGCGGCGAGCGGTCGCCTGTCGGCCGGACGAAGACGCTGCCGCAGGATGACGTCCAGCGGCTGCGCCTGGCGTCGGTGTCGTGCTCCAACTACCCCGCCGGCTACTTCAACGTCTACCGTTGCCTCGCCAACCGCGACGATCTGGACGCGGTCGTGCACCTGGGCGACTACATCTACGAGTTCGCCAACGGGGTCTACGGCGACGGGTCAGGATCGGGCCGTATGCCGATGCCGGCCGGCGAGGCCACGACGCTCGCCGACTATCGTCAGCGGTATGCCACGTATCGCAGCGACGTCGACCTTCAGGCGGCGCATCAAGCCCACCCGTTCATTGCCGTGTGGGACGACCACGAGGTGACCAACGACTGGTGGCGGGGAGGCTCAGCGCGCACGGGCGGCGCCGAGTGGCCAGTGCGGCTGGCAGCGGGGCTCCAGGCGTACCGCGAGTGGATGCCGGTACGGGAATCCGCGGACGGCGCGTTCCGTCTCTATCGCAGCTTCCGCTTCGGACGCCTCGCCGACCTGCTGATGCTCGACACGCGGAGCTTCCGCGACAAGCAGGCGGGCGGGCGCGACACCGCGCGCCTCGCCGATCCCTCGCGCACGATGATGGGCAAAGCACAGGAGGCCTGGTTCTTCGACGGGCTCCAGCAATCGCAGCGTGAAGGCACGGGCTGGCGCCTGATCGGACAGCAGACCATCTTCGCGCCGCTGTCCCCGCCCGGAGTGCCCGTCCAGAACACCGACATCTGGGAGGGGTATCCGGCCGCGCGCGCCCGGGTGTTCGACGCCATCGAGAAGAACAGGCTGTCGAACGTCGCGATCCTCACCGGCGACATCCACAGCTCGTGGGCCCTCGACGTGCCGCGCAGCCCGCTCAAGGGCTACACCGCCAGCAGCGGCGCAGGATCGCTCGCCGTCGAGCTCGTGACGCCGGCGATCAGCTCGCCGCCGCTGTTCGCGAGCGCGGCGTTGCGCGACTCGACCGCACTGATGCAGCTCTTCACGCCGCACTTGAAGTTTCTCGACGGCGAGCGCCGTGGTTACGTGCTGCTCGACGTCACCAAAGCACGGCTTCAAGCCGAGTGGTACCACGTGCCGGCGGTGGACGTGCGATCGCCAGCCGAGTCGAAGGCCGCCGCCTTCGTGTGCGAGGCCGGATCGTCGAGGCTGGCCAAGGCGTGACGTCAGGCAGTCAGGTGGGCAGGTAGGCGGGTGGGATACCGGGTCGGTCAAGTGACGCGGCGGGAGTTCATTCGCGGGGCGGGAACGACGCTGGCGGCGTGGCCGGTGCTGGCGGGCGTGGCCCGAGCCCAGGCGACCGACGGCCGCCGGGTATTCCTCCACGGGGTCGCGAGCGGCGATCCTCTGGCGGATCGCGTGGTGCTGTGGACGAGGGTCACACCCGTCAGCGCTACGGCAGCCTCGCCCGTCAACGTCCGCTGGCGGATTGCCGATGACGAACGGTTCGCGCGTGTGGTGGCGCGCGGCACCGCCGTGGCGACACCCGAACGCGACTTTACGGTGAAGGTGGACGCGGCCGGGCTGCGCCCTGGTGCGACCTACTATTTCGGGTTCGACGCCGGCGGCGAGGAATCGCGGGTCGGCCGCACGCGCACACTCCCCGCGCGCGGTGTCTCGCGACTGCGCCTGGCGCTCGTCTCGTGTGCGGACTTCGAAAAAGGCTACTTCAACGCCTATCGCAACATCGCCGCACGCCCCGACCTCGACGCGGTGCTGTTCCTGGGTGATTACATCTACGAGACCGCCACCAACACGCCGGGCGTCGAGCGCGTCGCTGGCCGTGTGCCGGCGCCCGCGCACGAGTGCGTCTCGCTCGAAGACTATCGGCTGCGCTACGCGAGCCACCACACTGACCCGGATCTGCTGGCTCTGCACCTCACCCACCCGTGCATCGCGGTGTGGGACGACCACGAAAGCGCCAACGACTCGTGGCGCGAGGGTGCGCAACGGCACGACGCGGCACAGGGTGCGTGGGCGGCACGGAAGGCCGCGGCGCGGCGCGCCTTCGACGAGTGGATGCCGATCCGCGAATCCCCGCGGATGTATCGACGGTTCGGTTTCGGCGGCCTCGTCGACGTGATGATGCTCGACGGCCGCTCCTACCGGGATCGGCAAGTGCTGGCCAGCGACTACGTCGCGCTGACGAGTCCTCGGCGCTCGATGCTGGGTGCCGAGCAGGAGGCGTGGCTCTACGAGGCGCTGCGGCAGTCCGCGCGCGCCGGCACGGGCTGGCGCCTCATCGGCCAGCAGGTCATCTTCGCCCCGTTCGTGCCGCAGGTCGGCTCGGCGCAGGAAGTGGACAACTGGGAGGGCTACCCGGCCACGCGATCGCGGTTCTTCGACTGCCTCGAACACGACCGGATCGCCGACGTCGCCGTGCTGACGGGCGACATCCACAGCTCGTGGGCGCTCGATCTGCCGCGAAGCCCGCTCTCGGGTTATGACGAAGCCACCGGGCACGGCTCACTGGCTGTCGAGATCATCACGCCGGCCGTCACGTCGGCGCCGTTCTTCTCGCGGGCCGGCGCCCGCGATCGGGCCGCGACGTTCCACAGCGCGTCGCCGCATATGAAGTACATGGACGGCGAGCGGCACGGCTACGTCACGCTCGATATCACCGCCGCGCGCCTCCAGGCCGAGTGGTACCACGTGCGCACGCTCACCGAGCGCACGGCCGACGAGACGAGAGCCGCGAGTTTCGTCTGCGAACGCGGCTCCCGCCGCCTCGTTCGCGCCTGATCCCGCCTTACCCGCCCCACAGGCTCGCAACCTGCCGGATCGCATCGCGGGCGAGCAGGAGTCCGGACGGGACGAGGAGCGTGCCACCGGCGATGACGACGGCGTCCACGGCACCACGCACGCGCGACAGGTGCAGCCAGCGCCGCAGGGCGACGAGGAGCGGCACTGCCAGAAACGCGGGCGACGCGAGCGCGAGCCATGCGACGACCGCGCCGGCCACGCCGCGGACGGAGTAGCCGACCGACACCACGTAGACGCCGATCGGACCGGGCGTGGAGCGCCCGAACAGCACGGCGCGGCTCAACTCGTCGTCGCTGAGCACCGCGTGCGTCACGACGAGGTCCTGGCGAATCTGTGCCAGACCGCCCATGCCGCTGAACGACGTGAGCGTGGCCTTGAGCAGCAGCAGGTAGAGCACGCCGAGGCTCACGACGGCTCTTTCCCCGGCGTCAGCGCCCCCCAGATCGCGGCTGCCAGCAGCACGCGGACGGGCGTCGCCCCGGCGAGAAACACGGCGGCCGCCAGCGCGATCGACGCCACGGTCCAGGCCTTTCTCGATCCGCGCAGGTAGGGCGACACGAGCGCCCAGGCGCTCGCGAGCACCAGGCCCCCGGCCACCAGCGTCGCGACCACGAGCGCGGCCCGCACGGCGGGCCAGCGATCGAGGCTCGCCGCCGCAGCGGTCAAGGCCGCGACAATGGCGGCGCCAGGCAGGGATCCAGCCATCGTGGCGACGACCGCGCCCGCGGGCCCGTGGCACGTCCAGCCGAGCGCCGCGCAATAGGCCAGCAAGTTGGTCCCTGGCGTGAAGCGCGAAACCGCCACGAGGACGCCGTGCCCGCGTTCGTCGATCCACTGGCGGCGCGCCAGCGACCGGCGCATCAACTCCAGCGCACCGCCGCCGACCGTGCGGTTGACGTCGCGAGCGACCAGCCAGCCCAGCTCCCGCAAAGACGGCGTGGTCACGCGACCGGCCGGCTCATGCGCGGCACCGCGGGTTCACCAGCTCGGGATGTCGGCGCGCGAACGCCAGGAGCGGTTCGTGCGGCATGCGTCCGTAGGCATCGGTGCCGCTGTAGCTCCACGGCCAGGCGCCGGCGTAGCCCTGTTCGAGCGCGAACTCGAGGTACTGCTCGAGTGTCGTGGGCGGCGGCGAGGCACCGCGAGGCGCCTGACGCGGCGCGTCGCCGGGAAACTCGCCCAGCAGCACCTCGCGCGAGACGCCGAGCGCGGAGGGTGGCAGGCCGTACAGGTCGACGTCACGGCGCGGACGCCTGGTATCGGGATAGGTGTGCACTTGCAGCACGTCGATGCCGAGCGCCGGATCCTCCCAGGCCCAGAGATTGCGGACGCGAGCGCACCCGAGCGTGGTCAGCGCCGCGCTGTGACGATGGACCACGGCGCTCAGACGCGCCACGAGGCTGGCCACGGTCGCGAAGGGCAGGGGCGACGCGACCTTCCCGCTTACGTCGTCCCATTCGTCGATGACGAAGTCCGGCTCGTTCATGAACTCGTAGGCGCTGATCGCGGGGGCGAGGTCGGCGCGTTCGCCGCCGTGGCCGTAGCGGCCGACGAGCGGGTCGATGACGTGAGCGAACAGCGCGTGCCGTCCCGCATCGCTCTGCAGCACGTGCGCACGACCGCGCGGCAGACGCGCCTCGAGCGCACCGCCCGTCGTCGGATCTGGAACCACGGCGCGGACGCCGCTGAACATCCAGGTGTGATCGAGCAGAACCAGGTCGAGGCCGATGTCGTGGGCGAGCGCGATGTCGAGCGCGGCGTCGAGATCATGGAAGAAATATGAGTCGAGGCCGGCCGGCAGATCGCGATCGTCGTACACGATGCCGGCGCGGCCGTCGCCGAAGACGAACCAGCGCACCACGCGAAGGCCGAGCCCGGCCATCTCGGCGAAATCGCGCTCGACCGACGCCCTCCGGGTGCAGATGCCGAGGTGGGATCCCCAGACGTTGGCGCCGAAGTCGAGCCCGTAGAAGATCTGCCCGCCCTCGGCGGACCACGGGTAGTTGCACCCGTGCGCGAACTGGCGCCCGGTCACTTCGCCTGCATCGACTGCAGGTACTTCTGGACCAGCGCCCCTTCCGGCCCTTTGTAGGCGCCAGCGTAGCGGCGCATCTTCGCCGCGTCGGCCACCGAGAGTACCTGACCGCCCTGCGCCAGCTCGAACTGGCTCACGATCGCCGCCAGCAGCATCCCCTGGTCGGTGGGATGGCGGGTGAGAAAGCTGTCGAGCACCGGCATCGCCTCGGCGTAGCGCGACGTCATGACGTAGGCCATCGCCAGGCGGCGCACGATCTCGTCGTTGGCCGGCTCGGCGGCGTAGGCCGGCTTCAGAATCTCGATGGCGGCGTCGGGAATGCCGTCGCGAAGCCGCGCGTCGGCAACCATCGCGTAGAACGCGGCCGGCCTCGACTCGGTGCCCATCGACAGCTGCCATACGCCGGCCGCGTCGCGATCGCGGCCGGCCGACGCGTAGGTGGCGCCGAGGAAGAAGGCGGCGGGGAAGAACTCGCGGCGCGGACCAGCGGCGAGGGCGAGTTGCGTGGCGGCCTGATCGAGCTGCCCCTTGGCATAGAGGTCCACGCCCTTGAGGAACGTGGCCGCCGTCTGATCGCCGGCGCCGAGGGCTTCGATGGCTGCCGCACCGTAGCGGCCGGCGCGGGCCTCGACGAGCGCGTCCTTGAGGGCCGGCGATCGCTTCTCCACCTGATCGAGCATCGGCCCGAGCACGTCGTGGGCCATCGCGGCGGCAGGATCGAACTTGGGCAGCGTGGACGCGAAGGCGCGCGCCGCAGCCGCACGCTCGGCATACGACACGGCGCCGGCGGCGGCGGGTCGATCGAGCACGAACGGCCGGGTGAGCACGCCCACGGCCTTGCCGTCGCGCATGATGCGTGCCCGGGCCACGTAGCGGCCCGGCGGCAGGGCCCGCACGGGTACCAGCCCGGCGACCACACGCCACGTCGGCCGCACGCCCTCGATCAACTGCGCCGGCGCGCTGGCGAGCGAGGCGCCGTCCGGATCGTCGGCGACCTCGAGCAGCACCGACGCCTTTTCGAACGTGGCCGCCGCGGTGGAGTAGAGCTCCATGTGGGCGGCGAGCGTGTCGACGGTGACGCGCGGCTCGACGCCGGCGCGCAACCCCTGACCGGCTCCCGGCGGCGGCCCGACGATGAGATCGCCGAACGCCAGCGTCTCCCCCTCCATCTTCCACGCGTTCACCTCACGGATGACGCTGCCCCGGCGGCCTGCCGCGTCCACGACGCCAAACCGCAGCGTGTAGATGCCGGGGTCGACGACGATGCCACCGAGAAAGTCGAGCGGCTCGGTGCCGGTGCCGGACACCGGTTCGAGCGTGCGCTTTTCGGCGTAGTTGCCGGCAATGCGGTTGTCGTTGGTCACGAGCAGGTAGCCCACCGTGAACTCGCCCTTCGCGGCCCCCGGCTGTCCGACCTGCGCCGACACCATCAAGCGCACCTTGTCGCTCCCCGGGTCGTGATGCGCGAAGGTGGTGACCCGCAGCGGCAGCCCCGACACGGCAAATGGCGACACCAGTGCGTCGCGCAGGCTGTCGTTCGTCGATTTCGGCGCGTTGGCGGTCGGCGACAGCACGAACGCCTGGCGGGAGCGAATCGTCACGTTGCGGCGCCGCACGTCCACGTCGATGCGGTGCCGGTCGCCTTCGCGATCCTTCGGCCGCTGCTCGACGCCGAGCAGGTAGTAGGCGGAGATCTCGGAGCTGAGCCGCTCGAAGATCGGGTCGCCGGTCCCGGCCACGTAGAAGAGCGAACCGAGCGACATGCTGGCCAGGCCTTCGAGGCCCTGCATCTGGATGCGGCGATCCTGCGTTTCGGTGGGCGGCTGTTCGCCAATCGTCACGTCGCCGCGCTGCAGATCGAGCGCCATCACATTGATCGACGTGCGCGCCGCCCCGGCCAGGCCCACCAGACGGCGCAGCTCGTTCTGGTCGTCGAGCGCCAGCCCCTCCGACAGGAGGATGAGCGACTTGTGGCCGTCCACGGTGGTCAGCTGGCGCAGGATCGTCGCCAGGCCGTTGACCGATTCGTCGGTCTCCTCGCGCAGCCGGCGCGCAATCTCGCCCGATTCGGTGACGATGTCTCGCTCGCACTGTGCGCGCTGGGTCGGCTCGGAACCGCGGCACTCGCGGATGACCACCTGCGCCAGCGTCAGCTGGTCGCGTCGGGCGCTGATCGCGAGCGCTTCGGTGACGCCGATGTTGTGCTGCCCGACGATGGCGCGCTGCTGCTGTCCGATGAGCCCCTGCATCGCGAGACGCAGCTTCAACTTGTCGTTGGTGAAGTTCACGCGCGGCCCGGGCTCGGGGAAGACGATGAAGGCCACCTGGTCGAGCGGGCTCAGTCGATCGAGGAAGCGCGAGGCGGCGGCCATGATCGGCCGGACCGACCCCGGGCGGATATGCATCTGATCGACGGCAATCACAATCTGGCGCCCGTTGGGCGGCGTGAGGTTACTGGTGTAGAAGCTCTCGCTCTTGTCGGCCACCTGCTTCTTGGCCGCCTCGACATCGATCTTCACGAGCTCGGCGGAGACGACGCGGCGGACCTCGCCGTCGATCTTCACGGAGAACTCGGCGGCGCCGAGGTCGTCCACGGGAAGACCACGACTGTCCACGACGCCGACGTCGATGGTGATCAGATCGACGCCGGAGCGGAAGGTCGGACCCTGCGCGCCTTGCGCCGGCGGCGCACCCTGCGGCGGCGGCGCGCTTTGTGGTGCCGGCGAGGTTTGCGGGGGCTGTGGTGACTGCGCGATCGCGCTCGATGACGCGAGCACCACCGCGACGGCGGCTGCAGAAACGAGAGTCCGCATCGTCATGGGTGGATCCTACGGCAGGTAGGCAGGTAGGGACCTCCCCACCTGCCTTGCCGCTTCGCCGCACTTGACACTGCTCTGACATGATGTAAGATGCGCCAATCATGGACGATTCGAAGATTCCGTCGATCTCGGCCACCGAGGCCGTGGTGCTCGATCTCCTCGGCGAGGGTGAGTGTTTCGGGCTCGAACTGGTCGCCCAGTCCGACGGCCGGATCAAGCGCGGGTCCGTCTACGTGACGCTCGCGCGAATGGAGGCCAAGGGCTTTGTCGAGTCGCGCCAGGAGGAGCGACCGGCCGGCGCGATCGGGCTGCCGCGGCGTCTCTACAAGACCACGGCGTATGGCGCCACCGTGCGACAGGCGTATCGATCGCTCCGCGAGGCCATCAGCCTCAGGCCGGCGGAGGCACAGTGATGGCCGCCCCGGCGATGCGCGCACCGGCGCTCCGGGGCCGGTGGCTGGCCGCCGCCGGCCGCCGCCTGTTCTCCGCGAAAGCGTTCGAGTTGCTGATCGAGCCCGCGATCGCGGATCTGCAGCGCCAGGACGGCGGCCGCGTCGGCGCGCGCGTGGACGCGTACGCGACGGTCTGGATCGGCATGGCCGCGGCATGCGATGACGGCGTCGCGCAGCGGGCGCGGACGTTCGTGCGCGACAACGAACTGCTCACGCTCACGGGCCTCATCCTGCTCCACACGGCCCACTCGGCGTGGATGGTCGTGCTCCTCCTCGGCCTCGATGGCCGGGTGCATTTGAAGGAGGTGATCACGTCGGCGGTGGTCGCCATCCCGACGCCAGGGCTGCTCGCCGCGTCGAGCGTCGTCGCCTTGTACCTGCTGCGCGCCGCTGCCACCCGCGTCGTGTACGGGCCGGCGGCTGCGCACCTGTCGATCACCCCGCGAGTCGCCGAATGATTGGAGCTCCGCGCAACGGCGCCGGCGGCCGCGGCCTCGAGGCCCGCGGGCTGACGAAACGCTATGCGTCGGTGGCCGTCGTGCGCGCCGTGGACGTCGTCGTACGTCCCGGCGACGTCATTGGCTATCTCGGACCGAACGGATCGGGCAAGACCACCACGGTGCGGATGCTCACCGGCCTGACCGAGCCGAGCGAAGGCACGGTGCTGCACGACGGGCGGAACATCTACGGCGATCTCGTGGCCTTCCGCCGCCGCCTCGGCTATGTGCCGGAGGAGGCGCACGTCTACCCCTTCCTGTCGGGACGCGAGTACCTCGAGCTCGTCGGCCGCCTGCGCGAGCTGCCAGTGGCGCTGCTCGAGCGAAAAATCAACAGCCTGCTCGACCTCTTCGGCATTCTCGGTGCGGCGGACCAACCGATCAGCGGCTACTCCAAGGGCATGAAGCAGAAGGTGCTCATCAGCGCCGCGCTGCTGCACGACCCCGACCTGCTGATCCTCGACGAACCGGAGTCGGGGCTCGACGTCACGGCGGTGCTGGTGCTGCGCAGCCTCATCATCGAGCTGGCGCGACGGGGCAAGTCGATTCTCTACAGCTCGCACATCATGGAGTCGGTCGAGCGCGTCTGTTCACGCGTGATGGTGCTGCACCGCGGCGAGGTGGTGGCCGACGACTCGGCCAGCCGCCTGCGAACGCTGATGGCGCTCGACTCGCTCGAGGCCGTGTTTGCCGAGCTGGTCGTACAGGACAACCCCGACCGCACCGCGTCGGACATTGCCGACGTGGCCGCGCTGCGCGCCTGAACGAGGCGGCGCCCGATACCGATCATGTGGCTGCGCCTCGTTCGCACAGTGTTCAATTGCCCGGCCTTCGGCCGGGCGTAGAGAGTCATGTCATCCGAGCCGCGCCGGCTTCTCACCACGCATTTCCTGCGGCGCCTGATCGACGACGATCTCATCTCGCCGAACGCCGACCGGCACGAGAGCCTGTCGATGATCTGCGCGATGCTCGTGTCCCTCGGCTTGTTCGTCTCGGTGATCATCTCGACTCGGTACTTGTTCAACCCCTATCTCACGCCGGGGGTGGCCTCGCTATCGGCGCTCTTCGACCGCTTCCTGTTCACGTCCGCGGCCATGACCGCGACGGCACTCGTGACGCTGCTCGCGTGGGACGGCCTGGCCGTGGATGCTCGCGACGCCTCGGTGCTCGGCGCCATGCCGATCAGGACGCGCACCATCGTGGCGGCCAAGTTCAGCGCGCTCGTCCGCTTCGCGTCGATGTTCGCCGCGGCGCTCAACCTGGTGCCGAGCGTCATCGCGCCGGCCCTCATGGTGTCGAAACTGCCGCTGTCGTTGCGGCAGCTCGTCGCACTCATCCTGACGCACGCCCTCGTCGTCACGCTGGCGTCGGCCTTTGGCTTCTTCGCGGTCCTGGCGATCCGCGGCGCGCTGCAGGCGGTTCTCGGCCGGACGCTGTTCACGCGCATTGCGCCGGCCGTACAGGCGGTGCTGCTCGTGAGCGTGGCGTCTGCCTTCCTGCTGCTGCCGGTCGTCGCCTCGCGCGTGAGCCGGACGTGGCTCGAGCCCCAGTCGCGGGCCGTGATGATGGCGCCGCCACTGTGGTTCGTCGGCCTGCAGGAGGTGATGGTCGGCGACATCATCGCCAACATGCCGCGTCCGACTGGCCAGCGGATGCCGCCCCGCATCGCCCAGGCCGATGCCCGCGCCACCGAGCTCTATCGCAACGCGCGCACGCTCTTCCCCGGCCTCGCGCTGACCGCGGTCATCAAGATCACGGCAGTCACGGTGCTGGCGGTGGTGCTCTTCGGCTGGAACAACCGGCGGATGGTCGCGCCGCCCCCGGCAGCGGCCACCGCAGGCTGGCTGCGCCGCGCCATGGGGGCGGCCGCCCGCGTCGTGATCCGCCATCCCGAAACACAGGCGAGCTTCTTCTTCACGATGCAGACGCTGCTCCGCAGCCCGCGGCACCGCCTGACGATTGCCGCGTCGCTCGCCTTCGGACTGACGGCCAGCGTGTTCGCGGTGGCGGTGGGGAGCGCGACGCGCCGCGCCGGGGCCGAAGCCGCAACCGCCGGCGTACTGGCGGTACAGCCGGTGCTGCTCGCAGCGCTGCTCACCGGGTTCCGCCACGCGGTGCGCGTGCCCGCGGAGCTCGCCGCCAACTGGGCGGTGCAGGTGGCGTGGGCGGGTGACACCCGCCGCCACATCGCCGGCGCCAAGGCAGCCGGGGCGTTGCTGTTCGTCGTCGTGCCGGTGGTCGGGCTGATGCCGCTCTACGCCGGGCTCTTCAACCGGCGCGATGCGGTGGGGATTGCGCTGTGCGGCCTCGCGGGCGGATTCGCGGCGCTCGAGGGCATTTTTCTCGGCTATCGCAAGATGCCGTTCGCGTGCGGCTACCTGCCGGCCAACCTCAAGACGCTGGCACCGATCGCGTTCGTCTCGTTCGTATTCTTCACCTACCAGTTCGCGCACCGCGAGCGGGCCGCGCTCGAAGCCGGCACGGCGCTCAATCTCGCCGCCGGCCTCGCCGTTGTGTTCCTGGTGCTGCGCACCATCGACGCCGTCAAGCGCCGCACCATCCGTCCATTCGAGTTCGACGAGCTTCCCGAGCCCCCCACGCAGCGGCTCGAGCTGAACTGAGCACCTCGCGCTAAGGGCAGGTGTGAAGCCCCTGCGGCAAAATGAGGCCCCGCGGCCACGAAGGCAATTTCGCGGTTGCCGTCGGCGCTGGCGGTGCCGTAGAGCCTGCCGGCTCATCCTGTTAACCGATTACATTTAAGGTACTTATTGCCGATGCGTCGGCTCTGTAACACCCCGGTGCTATGATCAGCGACCCAGTCCTCCGGGGGCCGCCGTCGTCATGGATCAACCACTACAGCGCACGTCCGTTGCCGAACCGTCCAATGGCGATAGCCCGCCTGCGATCAACCTGAAGGACCCCTCGCTCTACATCAATCGCGAGCTGAGCTGGCTCGAGTTCAACCAGCGGGTGCTGGCCCAGGCGCAGGACGCCGGTCAACCGCTCCTCGAGCGCGTGAAGTTCCTCGCCATCACCGGCACCAACCTGGACGAGTTCTTCATGATCCGTGTGGCCACGACGATGCGGCGCTTCCGCGCCGGCGTCGAGGAGGTGGCCCCGGATGGCTACACCACCGGCCAGCAGCTCGAGGCCATGCGCTCGTGCGCGCACGTGATGCTCGATGCGGTGTCGGCGACCTGGACGACGCTGCGCGGACTGCTCGAGCGTGAGCAGATCCGGCTGCTCGACGCTTCGTCGTGGACGCCGGAACTCCACGAGTATCTCAACGGCTACTTCTCGCGCGACATCTGCCCGGTACTGACGCCGCTGGCGTTCGACCCCGGGCACCCGTTCCCGTTCATCTCGAACCTGAGCATGAACTTCGCGGTGGTGGTGCGACACGGCGGGCGCATCAAATTCGCGCGCGTGAAGGTGCCCGACGTGCTGCCGCGGTTCGTGCTGCTGCCGGAGAGCCTCGGATACGGCCCGCACACCTTCGTGTTCCTCGAGGACGTGGTCCGCGCCAACATCCACGAACTCTTCCCGGGCACGCAGGTGCACGGCGCGCATCTCTTCCGCATCGTCCGCGATGCCGACCTCGCCATCGAGGACGACGACGCCGACGACCTGCTCGAGAGCGTGGACCGCAGCCTGCGCCAGCTCCGGCGCGGGCCGATCTCGCTGCTGAAGGTCGAGGCCAACATGCCGGCGCGCGTGCTCGACATCCTGGTCGAGAACTTCGGCGTGGGGGAGGACGTGGTGGTGCGCTGCGTCGAGCGTCTCGGCTTCGGCGACTGGCACCAGCTGGCGCGCATCCATCGTCCCGATCTGAAAGATCCGCCGTTCTCCACCCGCAGCCTGTGGCGTGTCGACGAAGATCCGGAAGTCATCTTCGATCTGATCCGCTATCAGGACGTGCTGATCCATCACCCGTTCGAGTCGTTCGCGACGGTCGAGACGTTCCTGCGCGCGGCGGTGCGCGACCGGCAGGTCATTGCGATCAAGATGACGTTGTATCGCATCGGCGCCGACTCGCCGCTGATTCCGCTGCTCATCGAGGCGGCCGAAGACGGCAAGCAGGTGGCGGTACTGGTGGAGCTCAAGGCGCGCTTCGACGAGCGCAACAACATCCGCTGGGCCCGGCGCCTGGAGACGCACGGTATCCACGTGGTCTACGGCTTCGCCGCGCTCAAGACGCACGCCAAATTGTGCCTCGTGATCCGTCAGGAGGCGGCGGGCGTGCAGCGCTACGTCCACACCTCGACCGGCAACTACAACCCGGTCACCGCGAAGGTCTACACCGACCTCGGCCTCTTCACCGCCGATCCGGAAGTCATGGCCGACGTCTCGGACATCTTCAACTACCTGACCGGTTATTCGAACCAGCGCGAGTACCGGCGGCTGGTCGTGGCGCCGATGCAGCTGCGGACGCGCATTCGCGAGCTGATCCGCCGCGAGGCCGAACACGCACGCGCGGGCCGTCCGGCGCACATCGTCGCAAAGCTGAACGCGGTGACCGACGATCAGATGATCCGCGAGCTCTACACTGCGTCGCAGGCGGGCGTGGAAATCGACCTGATCGTGCGTGGCATCTGCAGCCTGCGGCCGGGCATTCCCGGCGTCAGCGAGCGCATTCGCGTGCGATCGATCGTGGGCCGCTTCCTCGAGCACTCGCGCGTGTTCTGGTTCGAGAACGGCGGTCACGAAGAGCTTTACCTGAGCAGCGCCGATCTGATGGAGCGGAACCTCGATCGCCGCGTCGAAACCATGACGCCGATCCGCGACCGCGCCTTGTTGTCGCACATCCGCGATGTGGTGCTCGACGCCTACCTGCGCGATACCGCCGCGGCCACGACCCTCGACTCCACCGGCCGCTACCACCGCATCGCCAGCGGCACGCCCGACGACTTCAGTGCGCAGCAGGCGCTCCTGAAGCACCACGCCGAAGTGCGCGAGCCGTAGGTCGCAACAGGATTTGATTGCCCGCATTCCGTGCGGGCGTTGCACACCGCGGCGGCCCCCTCACGCGGTACGCCTCGTGCACGGTCGCGGATGGACCCTCCATCGTGACGCCTCGCGGACGCCTCGCTGCTGCCCTTGCCGGTACCCTGCCCTTGCCGCGCAACGCTCGTCGTTTTTCGCCTGTCGCTGGCGTTCGCGGTGCTCGCATCGGCCGGCAGGACTCTCTGGTCCCCTGCGAGTCGCTGGTGTCGAAGGAAGATCGCCCTCTACGTGTTCCTTCGGCAATCGTGGCCGCGGGTCTTCAGACCCGCCCGAAGTAGAACCACCCACCGAGTCCGGCGAGCGCCACGACCGCGCCGAACCACGGGAAAAGCACGAGAGCGGCGGCGACCAGAAAGGCGATCGTCGCCACGAACGCGGCCGGGCCAATCGGCCATGCCAGGGCGAGGCCGACTCGGGCCATGGGCCGTGCGTCGGTGAACAAAAGGGCCGTCACCACACCGGCGACGTAGATCAGCAGCGCCGCTCGCACCCGGTCATGGTATCCCTCTTAGGATGATCAACGACGCGCACTGTCACTTCTTCTCCACTCGGTTCTTCGCCACGCTGTCCCAGCAGCGGGGGAACGGCCACCCGCCCGCGGCGCTTTGCACCGAACTCGGCTGGGACGACCCGGGCGAGCCTGACACGCTGGCGGACCGCTGGGTGCGCGAACTCGACACCCATGGGGTCACGCGCGCCGGGATCATCGCGAGCGTGCCCGGCGACGAAGCGTCAGTGGCCGCAGCAGTGGCCAGGCACCCGGCGCGGTTCGTCGGCTATTTCATGGTGAACGCCGCCGCGCCGGACGCGGTCGCCCGCACCCACGCCGCGATCTATACGCAGCGGTTGCGGTGCCTCTGCCTGTTCCCGGCCATGCACCAGACGCCGCTCGACGATGATCGAGTGAAGAAGGTGGTCGAGGCGGCCGCCGGCGGTGACGCGGCGGTCTTCATCCACTGCGGCGAGCTATCGGTCGGCGTGCGGCGCGCGCTGGGCCTCCCCAGCGCGTTCGACCTGCGGTTGGGCGATCCGCTCGGCGTCGCCCGCCTCGCGGCGATGTTTCCCTCGGTGCCGTTCATCGTGCCGCACTTCGGGGCCGGCCTCCTGCGCGAGGCGCTGATGGCCGCCGATGCGTGCTCCAACATCTACCTCGACACGTCGAGCTCCAATCGCTGGATCCGGTTCACGCCGGGCTTGACGCTGGCCGACGTCTTCCGCGCGGCGCTGGCCGTGGCCGGGCCCGGAAGGATACTCTTCGGCACCGACTCGTCGTACTTTCCGCGCGGCTGGCAGCGCGGTGTGTACGAAGAGCAGCGCGTAGCACTGGACCACGCGGGGGTGGCTGCCGCCGATCAGGCCACGATCTTCGGCGGGACGTTCGACCGGCTGTTCAAGTAAGCCCTAAGGGAGGCGGGAATGAGAGCAATCGTAGTGCGGCTGTTCGGCGGACCCGAAGTGATGAAGCTCGAGGACGTGCCCACGCCGGCACCCGGCCCGGGCCAGCTTCTCGTGCGCGTCAAGGCAGTGGGCGTGAACCCGGTGGACGCCTACATCCGTTCGGGCACCTACGCGCGCAAGCCGACACTCCCCTACACTCCGGGCACCGACATCGCCGGCACCGTCGAGCAGACCGGCGCCGGCAGCACGCGCTTCACCCCCGGCGCGCGCGTCTATGCCCACAACGCCGTGGGCGGCTTCGCCGAGTTGGCACTCTGCGAAGAATGGCAGGCGCACCCGCTGCCGGAGCGCGTCTCGTTCGCGCAGGGCGCGGCCCTCGGGGTACCGTTCGGCACAGCCTGGCGCGCACTGTTCATCCGCGCCCGCGCGCGCGCTGGCGAAACCGTGCTCGTCCACGGCGCGAGCGGCGGCGTGGGCACCGCAGCGGTGCAACTGGCGCGTGCGCACGGCCTGGACGTGATCGGGACGGCTGGCACGGCCGACGGCGTCGCGCTCGCGCGTGCGCAGGGCGCACACCATGTGCTCAACCATCGCGACCCCGATTACCTGCAGCAGGTCAGGCCACTCACCGGCGGCCGGGGCGTGGATATCGTGCTGGAGATGCTCGCCAACGTGAATCTCGACAAGGATCTCGAGCTGCTGGCGCGCAACGGGCGCGTCGTCGTGATCGGCAGCCGCGGTCGCGTCGAGATCGACCCGCGCAAGACGATGGGCGTGGACGGCGCCATTCTGGGCATGACGCTCTTCAACGCCGATCGCCCTGAATTCCACGAGATCCATTCGGGGCTCGTCGCCGGGCTCGAGAATGGAACGCTGACACCAGTCGTGGCCCGCGAGATGCCGCTCGCCGACGCCGTCGCGTCGCACCTCGCGGTGATGGAGCCGGGCGCGATGGGAAAGATCGTCCTGGTTCCCTAGTGGCCTGGTGTCCCGGCCGCGATGTGCGCGGTTTCGGGCGCGTCAGCGCCGGGAACGCCGCGCCCGCATCGCCACTCCGAGAGCACCGAGCCCGAGCAGTGTGAGGGTGGCCGGTTCCGGGATTGACGGCACTTCGCCATCGGTATCGCCGGGGCCGCCGTCCGTCGTCTCGGCAATGCGGTAGCCGGTGGTGACGAAACCGGTCGTCGTCGTGTCGCCGGTGGTCGTCCCGGTTGTCACGCCATTCGTCGGGCCCGCATCTCCGGTCGTCGTGCCTGGCGCGCCGGTCGTGGACTGACCGCCTGTCGTCGTGCCCGGATCATCGGGCGTGCCGGGTGGAACGAACGTGACGCCGCCACCGCTCCGCGCACTGCCGCCGAGCGTCGTCACAGGGGAGCCGCCCACGGGCCCGCCTGACGGGTCGGCACCCGGGCCGAACCCGCCGCCGCCAACAAAGCTCGGCCCGCCGCCCAGCCCGAACCCGCGATCCGCAGTGACGCCGTCGGGCGCCTGCCCCCCGGCCAGCGAATTGCCCCAGGCCTGCAGGAACGGCACATGGATCAGGCCGCTGGCATCGGTACGTTCCTCGGCCATCGAGCTCGACTCACCGCCGGTTTCGATCGCGTCCAGCACCACGACGGCGGGCTCGTCGGCTGCCACGGGCTGTCGGGCATGATCCGACACCCGGTTTCCGCAGCGGGCGCGAATCTCGGACGTGCCGTCGGTCAGGAGCGTTTCGCCAGGCGTCAGCTGCACTGGCCGCTTCGTCCAGAACACCTCGTTGCCGCGGCGATACGAGACGTACACGGCGCGCGCGGCGGTCACCGTGACCGGCCGCACCCGCTCGACGTCAATCGCCTTGTAGTGCGCTGCAACCACGGCGTCGCGGCGCACGGCAGCCACGACTTCCTTCTGCGAGTACGCGCCGCCAGGCAGGATCGAGTGGCGATAAACAGGACGCGGCGAAACCGCCGCGTCCGCGGACTCGACCCGCGCGGGAACCGGCGTCCGGAACGACTGCGACACGGTCGCCAGGATTTGGGCCCGATCGGGCCAGGCTTTCCACGCAGCGGCGCCGATGACCGTAAAGAACCCGAGGCCAAGGCAGCCGAGCGCCAGGCGCAGGCGCCTGCGGCGACGAGCGATGACTGACGAGCGGAGTGGCAGGCCGTGTACGCCCAGTCGCACGCCAGGCTCTAGCGCAACCTGAGTGCCAGCTGAGGTTCAGCGAGGATTCCTCAAATAAACAGGTGATCCGCCCGCGCGAGCTCGGGATCGTCTGGCTGCAACCAGAACAAGGTCTGTTTCCGCTCTGCCGAGGGAGGTGCCGGCGGACGCGGGAACGCATGCGCGGAACGACCCGCGCGTGCGTGGCGTGAATGAAGAGGATGCGGCGATCAGCCGCGGCGGCGGCGATGACGCGCGATAACCGCAGCGGCGCCGAAGGCGAGCAGGATCGAGCCGGGCTCGGGGATGGCCCGCACGGCCTCACCCGATTCGTGGCCCTCGCCCACCGGTTCGTCGGCTACGAGGCCGGCCGGCGGATCGTTGTCGTCACCGGGGTTGCTGTCACCGTTCGAACCGTTGCTCCCGGCCGAAGCGCTTTTCCCGTTGTTGCCCTCGCCGTGGTTCCCGTTCGAGCCGTTGTTGCCCTCGCCGTGGTTCCCGTTCGAGCCGTTGTTGCCGTCGCCGTGGTTTCCGTTCGAACCATTGTTGCCGTTCGAGCCGGCGTCGTCAGCGGCGATTTCCACGGGCTCTCGACGGCCCATCACGCCCACGCGCTCATCGCCGCCGGTTGCGTCGAACGGGGTGGCACCTGCGTCCGGCACACTGCCGCCACCGAACCCCCCACCGAAGCCGCCCATGCCGCCGTTGAATCCGCGGTCTCTCCGGCCCATGCCACCGGGACCGCCGTTGTTCAGAGACGCCTGCAGGAACGGCACATGCCGTCCAGTGTTCTCGAGCTCGGGCACAGGTGCGATAACGAAGGGCGCCTCGGCAACCGCTTCAGCCGGGGCAGGTTCCCACTCTGGCTCGGCGGGCAGGCCCTCCAGCGGAGCCCACGCAGACGGTGGCGGAAAACCACGCAGGGCGACCTTCGCGGGGGCAACCCGCGGCTTCAGCGCGGCCGCCTGTCCCGCCATCGGCTCCGGAAGCGGCTGAGTGCTGGCTTGACGCCCTGCGGCGAACTGCCTGACGACCGAGAAGCTCAGCCAAATCACGGCCAAGACCACCAGGGCAGCGATCGTGCGCAACCGCCGCCGCAGGCGGCGTTTTCGTACAGACGAACGGGGAGTCAGGCCGTAGATATCGGCGTTCACACCCGCTTCCCCCGCAACCCAGGTGCCAAATGCATTTCTTTCATACTGCACGTAAAAACACACGAAGCTTAATCCAACCCCGGCAATTGTCTTCCCGTGAGGTGATTATTCTCGCTGGTCCTGCGGCTGAGTCACGTTTCTTGCCAGGGGACGAACTGGGGAACGGCTGAGCCCACAGAGTAGATAGTCTGGGGTGCAGCAGAATCTGAATCGGGCGGGAGTGCGCGGCCGTGGGAAGCGACACAGCTCAACCGGTTTATCGCCACGTACTTACTTTTCTGTTTCTTTCGTGGCGTTGAGCTTGCTCCTTGACGGGGCATGCTTTCGGGTTCGACCACGCGTCCATCGTCCATAGGCCAGCTCGCGGCACCCATCATCGTCGGAACCAGCCCGGCCCTCCAGCGGGTGCTGCACATCGCGGTGCGGCTTGCGGCCGGCGACTCCAAGGTGCTCATCACCGGCGAGAGTGGCGTCGGCAAGGATGTCGTTGCACGGCACGTGCACGTGAACTCGGCGCGTGCGGCCCAGCGCTTCGTCGCGCTCAACTGCGCCAGCGTCACCGAAACACTGCTCGAAAGCGAGCTCTTCGGCCACGTGAAAGGCAGCTTCACCGGCGCCTATCGCGACAAGGTCGGCAAGCTGCAGCAGGCGCACAAGGGCACGATCTTTCTCGACGAGATCGGCGAGATGAGCCTGCGCATGCAGGCCATGCTGCTGCGCTTCCTCGAGAACGGCGAGGTGGTGCCGGTCGGCTCCGACATGCCGGCGACGCGCGTGGACGTCCGCGTCATCTCCGCGACCAACCGCAACCTGCAGGACATGGTCGTCAAGGGCACGTTCCGCGAGGACCTGCTCTACCGCATCAACGTCGGACAGATCGAGGTGCCGCCGCTGCGCGACCGCCGCGACGACGTCCGCGCGCTCGTGCTCAGCGTGATCGCTCGCCACGGTCGCACGATCACCGTGGACGCGGAAGCGATGGACGCGCTCGAGCGTTACCGCTGGCCGGGCAACGTGCGCGAGCTGCAGAACGTCGTCGAGCAGATGCTGGCGCTCGCCGACGGCGAGTGCATGGGCACCGAACTGCTGCCGCCGGCCGTGACCGCGCGGCCTGGCAAGTCGCCACATCCGGTGCGCGAGCGCCGCCGCCGCGTCGCCGACGAGCTCTTCGACGGCCTCACCGAGGGCGGCTGCAACTTCTGGAACGACGTGTATCCGATGTTCATGAACCGCGACCTGACCCGCGACGACCTGCGGATGCTGATTCGCAAGGGTCTGACGGCGACGAAGGGCAGCTATCGCGGCCTGCTGCAGCTGTTCGGCCTCGATGACGGCGACTACAAACGGCTGCTCAATTTCCTGGCGTCGCACGACTGCGCGATCGACTTCCGTGAGTTCCGGACGATCAAACACGAGCGCGGCGCTTCTGGGGCGGCATGACGTCACACGTCCCGGTGATTTGTCTGGCTCCGCGCGCGTTTAGTTTCAGCGTGAACCAGAAAAGTACACGAACGCGCAACGCCCGCCTGCGTATGCGGTTTCAGTTCCGGCCCGGCACCGACGTTGCTCTCCCCAACGCGGACCCAGGCCCCGTCCGCCCGGGTGAAGGAGTCGCTGCGTGGATCGACGACGACATGGCCGCTACGTCTCGGAGGGCCAAGTGCAGGTGCAGGTGCTGCGCGATGTGGACATCGTGCGGGCCAGCGCCCGGGAAATCACTGTGATCAGCCGTTCGCGCGCCGCGGCGGGCTCGGAAATGCGGATGCGCGTCAGCGCGACGGGTGGCCATCACGCGACGCTGCGCGTGCGCACCACCGGCAGCCAGCCGCAGCTCGTCGGCGGTCAGCTGCGCTATCGCTTGTGGATGCAGGTGCTGACGCAGGAACCGGAGATGGCGCAGTGAGCTGGTGGACGTGGCCGGGGCTGCGCGGCGCCGTACTCGAGGAGATTCCCGGCCGCCTGGTGGATATCAGCGCCGGTGGCTGCAGCGTGGAGACGACGACGCGGCTCGGGCTCGGCACGTTCGGGTTCGTCGAGATCGAAGGCCCCGATGCCTCGCTCGCCGAGGTTGCACGCGTGTGCAGCATCACGGAGCGTGCCGGCGCCACGGCGCCGTTTCTCGTGCGCCTCGAGTTCCTGCCGATTGCGCTGCCGGTGCAGGTGAACGGCGATCGGGCGCCGCGCGTGGTGGCTCCGCTGGCTGCAGCCGGAGAAAAGACTGGTTCCAGCCTGACTCTGGTGCGGCGGCGCGAGCAGGTAGTGGAGGCGGCTGGCGAGCAAGGAGCGCAAAACAGCCCGAAAGACGGGGCTTATTCGTCGTCGGCAGCCCAGGGCCATCCCTTGGCAGACGACTTGAAGAAGTAACCGGCATGGGCGCGACGAGGAACGTGGCGACCCGCCGGTGCCAAAGGACATGCAGCGCGATCGAGGCACCGATTGCTTTTCGCGCTGACGACTAACAGACAAAGAGGACACACACAATGAAGCAGCTGATCGCCAAGTTCATCGCCGACGAGCAGGGTCAGGACATCATCGAGTACGCGCTCATCGGCTCGTTCGTTTCGCTCGGCTCCTACGCCGGCGCGAGCGTTCTCGGCACGGCCTACAACACCTGGTTCACCGACCTGGGTTCTGCCGTGGCTGTGGGTTCGGCCAAGGCGAAGGCCGTCAAGTAGTCATTTGTGGTCTCGCCCGGATTTTACGGGCGAGACCGCGTTCCCGTCCCGCGCGGGTGGGAACGACTTCATCAAAGGACGACGCACATGAAGCAATTGATCGCACGGTTCATCGCGGACGAACAGGGGCAGGACATCATCGAGTACGCGCTCATCGGCTCGTTCGTGTCGCTCGGCTCCTACGCCGGCGCGAGCGTTCTCGGCACGGCCTACAACACCTGGTTCACCGACCTGGGGTCTGCCGTGGCGGTGGGTTCGCAAAAGGCGAAGGACGTCAAGTAGTGATACGAGGCCTGGCCGCCGTTCGGCGGCGGCCAGGCCACCTCTTCATCACGAGACAACTATGAATCTCTGGCACCGCTTGCTGACCGACGAGAACGGGCAGGACATCGTCGAATACGCCCTGCTCGCGTCGTTTCTCGGCTTCGCTGCAATGGCGGGCGCAGAAGTGCTGCGGCTGGCCATGAATGCCACGTATGCGTCGTGGGACGCAGCGGCCCAAAGCGATGCCCTCGTCGAAGTGGCGGACCCCAAATAGCCATGCTTACTTTCACAACCGGCGCGGCACTCGTCATCGGCGCGGCTGCATGCGCGACCGACCTGCACTCGCGGCGCATCCCGAATTGGCTCACGTTCGGTGCCTCGGCCGGCGCCCTCGCCTTCCACTACCTGACGGCAGGCCAGGACGGGGTAGTGCACGCGATGGGCGGCTGGGTCATCGGCCTGGCGCTCTTCATGCCGATGTTCCTGCTCGGCGGCATGGGCGCCGGCGACGTGAAACTGCTGGCAGCGCTCGGCGCCTGGCTCGGCCCTGGCTACGCCACGCTGCTGGCGATGTATTCCTCGCTCGCCGGCGGCGTCATCGCCGTGCCGATGGCGATGCGCCACAACTACCTCGGAACCGCCTTCAAGAACATCGGCTCGCTCGCTCGCTTCTGGTGGTACTGCGGCGTGCGGCCGCTGCAGCGGGTGTCGCTCGAGAGCAGCACCGCGCCCCGGCTGGCGTACGCCGTCCCGATGTTCCTCGGCATGGTGATCGCACTATGGCTGCACTGAATCTGCACCGGCGGAAGCGCGGCGGCCGCGACGAGCGCGGCGCCGAACTGATCGAGATGGCGCTCGTGACGCCCATCTTCCTGATCATCATCGCCGCGATGTTCGACTTCGGGTTCCTGTTCAGGAACTGGGAAGTCGCGACCAACGCAGCGCGCGAAGGGGCCCGCGTCGGCCTGCTGCCGTCCTACAACTGCGCCAGCGGCGCCGGCGGCGCCGACGTGAAGGATCGCGTCGACACCTACATGGCGGCCGCCGGCTTCAACGCCGCCAGCTACCAGGTGAAACAAAAGTATGAAGCGGTCGGGACCCCGCCTGGAAAAGTCTTCAACGCCTGCGTCGTGTCCGTCGAAATCACGCAGCCCTTGCCGATGCTCGGCGCGTTCGGCGCCTTCTTCGGCGGCGGATTCGGCACCGTACCACTTCGTGCCACGTCCGTGATGCGAACCGAAGCGCAGGCCACCCCTTAGTGAACCTTGGAGCTTGAGATGAAGCAGCACCGAACCTTGATCGTGTTGGCCGTTGCGGTTGCCACCGCCGGCGTCGCCGCCTTCGGCGTGTATCAGGCAATCCAGCGGATGCCCGCGCGCCAGGTCGAAATGGCGACGGTTCCGGTGGTGGTCGCGACGCGCAGCCTCGCGCTCGGCACCCGTCTCACAACCGACGACCTGAAGGTCGTTGCCTGGCCGGCGACGACGCCGGTGGCGGGCGCGGTCGGGGATCCGGCCACTCTTGTCGATCGCGGTGTCATCGCCCCGATTGCGGAGAACGAGCCGGTGACCACCACGCGGGTAGCCGGGCCTGAGGCGGGCGCAGGCCTGCCGCCGATCATCCCGGCGGGCATGCGCGCCATCTCGGTGCGCGTCAACGAAGTGATCGGCGTCGCCGGCTTCGTGCTGCCCGGCACGCGGGTCGACGTGCTGCTCGCGGTGGCCGACGACGGCGATGAGGGTACGCGGCAGGAGCCGATGGCCCGTACCGTCGTCAACAACCTGCAGGTGCTCACTGCCGGCACGCGGTACGACCAGCAAGAGGCGAAGGACGGCCAGGCGGTGCGGTCGACCGTCGTGACGCTCGCGGTGCTGCCCGCCGACGGCGAGCGCATCGCTCTCGCATCCGCCCAAGGCCAGCTGTCGCTGGTGCTGCGCAACCCGCTCGACGTGGACCCGGCCGACACCAAGGGCATCAAACTGGCGGCGCTGATGAAGGGCACGGGGCCCGAGCCGGTGCTCGACGCACCCAAGCGCCGGATGGTTCCGGCCAAGACGCAGGCCGCGGCGCCAGCGCCGCCGCCACCCCAAATCTACAAAGTCGAGGCAATCCGCGCCGCGAAGCGGACTGAAGAGGCGGTCAACTAACATGCGAGTCATCCATCGGTTCGTCATGCGGCAGGCGATTGCCGCGACGCTGCTCCTCGCGACGGTCACGGCGGCTCACGCCCAGGCGCAGGCGGCAGGCAACCTGCCCCGCGTCGCGCTGACGGCGGGACGCTCGACGGTCCTGAACACCGAGTTCGACGTCACTCGCATCGCGGTGACCAACCCGGCCGTCGCCGACGCGACCGTCGTGCAGCCGCGCGAAATCCTCATCGACGGCAAAGCCCCGGGCACGATCAGCCTGATTGTGTGGGGCGCCACGCAGCGGGTGCAGTACGACCTGGTGGTCGAGCAGCCGACGACGGCGCTCGAGCAGCAGTTCAAGCTGCTGTTTCCGGCCGAGGCGATTCAGGTTGCCGTCAACGCCGACGCCATCGTCCTCTCGGGCCGCGTGTCCACCACCGAGGTGATGTTGCGCGCGGCCGAGGTGGCGCGGGCCGCGGCGCCCAAGGCGAACGTCATCAACATGATGACGGTGCCCGGCGGCGCAGGGTCGCAGCAGGTGATGCTGCAGGTGCGCTTCGCCGAGGTGAACCGGCGCGCACTCACGGAGCTCGGCGTCTCGTTCTTTACCGGCGCCCAAGGCTTCAAGGGCTGGACGGGCCGCACCACCACCCAGCAGTTCCCGGCGCCGGAGTTCGACGGCGATGAACTGGTGTTCTCCGACTTCCTGAACCTGTTCCTGTTCAACAACAAGAACAACGTCGGCATGCTGATCAAGGCGCTCAAGCAGGACGGCTATTTCCAGAGCCTCGCCGAGCCCAACCTGCTCGCCTACAACGGCCAGGAGGCGAGCTTCCTCGCAGGTGGCGAGTTCCCGGTTCCGTTCGTGAGCGGCGGTACCAGCAACGCTATTTCGATCGTGTTCAAGGAATTCGGCGTCCGCTTGAATTTCAAACCGACGATTGCCGGCGACCTGATCCGCCTCCACGTGCGGCCCGAGGTGAGCTCGCTCGACTTCAACAACGGCATCCTCCTCGAGGGCTTCCGGATTCCCGCGATTACGTCGCGGCGGGCGGAGACCGAAGTGGAACTTCGCGACGGGCAGTCGTTCGCGATCGCCGGGCTCATCAACAACGAGTCGCAGAACGACGTCGCGGCCCTTCCCATTCTCGGCCAGCTACCGATCATCGGCCCTCTCTTCAGGAGCAAGGCCGAGCGTAAGGAGCGCACGGAACTGCTCGTCATCGTGACTCCGCGACTGGTACGGCCGCTGAACCCGGACGAGGTGCCGCCCCTGCCGACGATGCCGAGCCGGTTTCTGCCTGCCAGCGATGACATCGGCGAGCAGTTGCAGGGTGGCGGCGGCGTCGCCGACGCACCGGCGAACGCCAGGTAACCGCATAGGTCACAAGCACAAGAGGCACACAGTCATGGCTGCTGAACATTCAACGCTTCGCACGCGGGCCACAGACGAACGAGGCGCCGTCCTCATCCAGGTGGGTGTGGCCATTCTCGTGCTGACGGCGTTCGCGATGTTCGTCATCGACTACGGCCTGCTCTCGGTCAGCCGCAGCCAGGCGCAGACCGCGGCCGACGCCGGCGCGCTGGCCGGCGCCACGGCGCTGGCCCTCGACGACTTCGCCGACCGCACCGCGACCGGCCCGGCCAAGGTTGCGGCCCGCAGCTTCGCGCTGGCCAACAACGTGTGGGACGCCGCGCCGGACGTCCAGATGGCCGCCGACGTGCGCTTCTACCCCGACGCGCCGGCGGCGTTCCCGGCTTCGTGCGCGAGCGACGACTGCATTCGTGTGGACGTCCACCGCACCCAGGCGCGCGGCAACCCGCTGCCGATGTTCCTCGGGTTCCTGGTCGGCCTGACCAACCAGGGGATCCGGGCGACCGCCACGGCGCGGGCGGCTCCCGCCAATGCGAGCGACTGCCTCAAGCCGTGGGCCATCGCCGACAAATGGGAGGAGCACAACCCGGTGGTCGGGCCGTGGGATCCGTCTCAGACATTCAACCCGACTGGCGCGACGCCGGACGTCTACACCCCGCCGAGCCAGTACTCGAACGGCACCAGCTTCACCCTGGCCAACGACATCGGCGTGAAGCTCGCGCTGAAGGTCGGCTCCCCGGGCGACGCGATCAACCCCGGCTGGTTCCAGGCCGTCGACCTGACCTGTCCGGCAGGGGGCGGCGGGGGTGGCAGCTGCTACCGCGACAACATCTCCGGCTGCAGCGGCGCCACCTGGAAGATTGGCGACGACCTGCCCAAGGAGAACGGCAACATGATCGGCCCGACCAACCAGGGCGTGGGCGACCTGGTCGCCCTCGACCCGACGGCCGAGTGGGACCCCACCACGAAGAAGGTGATCAAAAGCTGCATCGGTCCGCCCTACACCTGCAGCAAGTCCGGCTACACGACGAGCCCCCGGTTGGCCGCAGTAGCGGTCTTCGATCTCGCTCAATACATGGCGACGGGCGGCCCCGGTAACGGCACGGTGCACATCGTGAACATCCTCGGGTTCTTCGTCGAGAAGATGGACAAGAAGGACGTCGTCGGCTATCTCGCGACCAAGCCGGACGTAAAAGTCAGCAACGGCGGCGGGGTTCAAAATTCCGCCTCGTTCATCAAAGCGATCCAGCTGGTGAGGTGAGTGTGAGTCAGATCTCTTTCGTATCGAACGACGAGCGCCTGCCCGAGATCTTCAAGGCAGCCGGCATCAAGGCGGCCAAGCTGACCGAGGCGGAAGCCAAGACGCTCGGCCGGACCAGCGATGCCCCGGCGGTGCTGGTGCTCGACGTCCGGCCGCACCATCAGCTCGCGCCCTGGGTCACCGACGTCCAGAAGAAGCAGCCGAATCTGGCGATCGTCCTGATCGTGTCGACGCTCGACGCGCGCTTCATTCTCGAGGCGATGCGCACCGGCATCAAAGAGTGCCTGCCCGAGCCGATCACGCCTCAGGCCCTCGACGAGGCGGTGCGCCGCCTGGTGGTGGGCGAACAGCGCGAGCGCGCGGGACACGTGGTGGCGTTCATCGGCGCCAAGGGCGGCGTCGGCACGACCACGCTGGCCGTGAACACCGCGGCGGCGCTGGCCAAGACCGCCGGTTCGCCCCCGCTGCTCATCGACCTGCACGTGGCCCGCGGCGACGCCGCGCTGCTGATGGGCGCCGAGCCGCGATTCTCGGTGCTCGACGCGTTCGAGAACCTGCACAAGGTGGACGAGTCGTTTCTGAGCGGTCTGGTGGAGAAGACGCAAAGCGGCGCATACGTGCTCGCCTCGAGCGCGCGCCCGGTCAACGTCGCGACCAGCCCCACGGCGACGCGCACGCTGCTGGAGCTCGCCGCCCGCCGCTACCGCATCACGGTGCTCGACGTGCCGCGCACCGACCCGGCGATGCTCGAGGCGCTCGACCCGGCCACTGTGATCGCCGTCGTGACCAGCCAGGAACTGTCGGCCGTGCGAGGCGCGGCGGCGACGGTGGCGACGCTTCGTCAACGCTACGGTTCGCAGCGCTTGCGCGTGCTGATCAACCGCTACGACAAGAACGGTCCGGTGTCGGCCAAGGACATCGCCAAGGTCGTGGGCGAGCCCGTGGCCTGCACGATCCCCAGCGACTACCGCGTGGCGGCGGAAGCCATCAACGTCGGCCGCCCGATCGTCAGTGAAGACAGCCGCCTGGGCAAGGCGCTGCGGTCTGCGGCCGCCGAACTGGTGAACGCGGGCAAGGCCACCGCCGAAGAGCAGCCGAGCGGCATGCTGAGCCGCCTGGCCTGGCGCCGGGCGTAAGGACTGAGGACCACCATGACACCCGTTGAAACCCCGACCGAAACCAATACGCCGGCCTACCAGACCCTGAAGGGACGGATCCATCAGGACCTGCTGAACCGGTTGAACCTCGACCGGCTCACCAAGGTTTCGCGCGCGCAGGCCGAACCGGAAGTCCGCACCGTCGTCCGGGACATGCTGGACCGCGAGAGCCAGCGCATGCCTCTCAGCTTCGGCGAACGCGAGTCGCTCATCGGCGACGTGCTCAACGAGCTGTTCGGCCTCGGTCCGCTCGAGGCGCTGCTGAAGGACCCGGAGATCTCTGACATCCTGGTCAACAACTCCTCGCAGGTGTTCATCGAGCGCAACGGCCGCATCGAGGATACCAACATCGTGTTCCGCGACGACGCGCACCTGATGCAGATCATCGAGCGCATCGTCAGTGCAGTGGGGCGCCGCATCGACGAGTCCACGCCGATGGTCGACGCCCGGCTGCAGGACGGGTCGCGTGTCAACGCCATCATCCCGCCGCTGGCGCTCGACGGTCCGGCGGTGTCGATTCGCCGCTTCCGCACCGACAAGCTCGCCGCCGAGGACCTCGTCACCCGCGAGTCGCTCACGGCGCCGATGCTCGCCTTCCTCCAGGCCACGGTTACCGCGCGGATGAACATTCTGGTGTCGGGCGGCACCGGCGCGGGCAAGACGACCCTGCTGAACATCCTCTCGAGCTTCATCGGCAACGCTGAGCGCGTCATCACGATCGAGGACGCGGCGGAATTGACGCTGCGCCAGCGCCACGTCGTGCGGCTCGAGACGCGGCCGGCCAACGTCGAAGGCCGCGGCCAGGTGAAGCAGCGCCAGTTGGTGATCAACGCCCTCCGCATGCGCCCCGACCGCATCATCGTCGGCGAGGTCCGCGGCGAAGAGGCGCTCGACATGCTGCAGGCCATGAACACCGGCCACGACGGCAGTCTCACCACCATCCACGCCAACAGCGCGCGCGACGCCCTGTATCGCCTCGACACGATGGTGGCGATGACCAACCTGAACCTGCCCGAGCGCGCGGTGCGGCAGCAGGTGGCGTCGGCCCTCAACCTGGTGATCCAGGTCTCGCGCATGGCCGACGGCACGCGCAAGGTCACGTCGATCTCCGAGATCACCGGCATGGAGCAGGAAGTCATCACCATGCAGGAGATCTTCTCGTTCCAGAAGACAGGCATCGGGCCCGACGGCCGGGTCACCGGCTTCTTCCGCGCCAGCGGCGTCCGACCCAAGTGCTCGGAGGCGCTCGCCACGGTGGGCTGCCAGCTGCCGATGGAGATGTTCGAGCACCGGCAGCAGGTGGGCGGCGAGGCCTCCGGCTGGAGGACCGCGTGATCATCCCGGCCGTTGTCTTCGTCGTCTTCTTCCTCGGCATCTACGGCGCCCACTGGTTTTTCGTCGTGCGGCCGGAGGAACAGGCCCTGGGCATCGTGCGCCGCCGTATGGCACCGACGCAGAACGTCAAGGCGTCGCTGCAGCGCCAACTGCTGAAGCAGCAGCAGGCGCTGAGCTCCGTCGGCGCGTTCGACAAGGTGCTTCGCCGCAGCGAGTCGAAGCTGCTGCCGCTCAAGGCGTTAATCGAACAGGCCGGCGCGAAAGTCAGCGTCGGAACGGTGCTGGCCGGGGCGGGCCTGCTCGCACTCGTCGCCTTCTACTTCGTCGGCCGCCTTACCGGCTGGTATCTCCTCGGCATTCCGGTCGCGCTCGTCGCCGGAGCGCTCCCATTCCCGATCCTGGCCCGCATGCGCACCATGCGGATGCTGAAGTTCGAGGAACAGTTTCCGGAAGCGCTCGACCTGATCACGCGGGCGCTGCGCGCCGGACACGCCTTCACGACCGGGCTCGAAATGGTAGCCACCGAGATGCCCTCGCCGGTGCGCGAGGAGTTCCGGCTGCTCTACGACCAGCAGAACTACGGCATGTCGATGCCGGACGCGCTCAAGGTCTTCGCCACGCGCATCCCGGTGCTCGACGCCCGGTTCTTCGTCACCGCCGTGCTCATTCAGCGCGAGGCGGGCGGCAATCTGGCGGAAGTGCTCAACAACCTCTCCGGCGTCATCCGTGACCGCTTCCGGGTGAAGCGGCAGATGCGTGTCGTGTCGGCCCACGGCCGCATCACCGGTTGGATTCTCGTGTGTCTCCCGCCGGTGCTGGGCCTGGCGCTGATGACGATCAACAAAGAGGCCCGCGAGCTGATGTTCGGCGAGAAGCTCGGCATCCAAATGATGATCGGCGCCGCGATCCTGCAGAGCATCGGCGCGCTGATCATCCGCAAGATCATCAACGTTCCGTACTAGAGGCGACGATGGACATTGGCATCACCGTCACGCTCGCGGCCGTCTTCATGACGGTTGCGCTGGTTTCCTGGACCATCGGCCAGTCGCTCGCCGAGCGCTCGTCGCCGACGCGGCGCCGCCTTTACGCGCTCGTGCAGCGCGGCAGGGGCGACGCGGCAACGAGCGACGATTCGCCGCTCGATCCCACGAAGAGGAAGAGCTCCACGTTCGTACCCCTCTCGCCCAAGAGCATGGGGGTGCTGCAGCGCCGGCTGACGGTCGCGGGATTCCTGAACCCTCGTGCTCCCGAGTACTACCTGCTGATGCAGATGGGGCTGGCCGTGGTGCTGGCCGCCCTGCCGCTGCTCATCGTCGGACCGGCACGCGGCTTCTACTACGCCATCGTTGGTGCAGTGGTCGGCTACATGGCGCCAGGCTTGGTGCTGGACCGCATGATCGCCAAGCGGCGCCTGGCGATTGAGAACGGGCTCCCGGATGCGCTCGATCTGCTGATTGTCAGCCTCGAGGCCGGCCTCGGGCTGGATCAGGCGATTCTGAAGTCCTCCGAGGAGCTCGCCATCGCGCACCCGGAGCTGGCCGAGGAACTGCGCCTCATCAACGTCGAGTGCCGCGCCGGCAAATCGCGGATCGAGGCCTTCAAGAACTTCTGGACGAGGACCAAGGTCGACGACGTTCGCAGCCTGGTCGCCATGCTGGTGCAGACCGACCGCTTCGGCACCAGTGTGGCGCAGGCGCTGCGCACCCACGCGGAAGTGTCGCGCACCAAGCGCCGTCAGCGCGCCGAGGAGCGCGCCGCCAAGATCGGCGTCAAGCTCGTGTTCCCTCTCGTGTTCTGTCTGTTCCCCGCGTTCTTCGTCGTCACGATCGGTCCGGCCATCATCAAGTTCTCTCACGCCTTCGGAAGCGGAGGCTTTGCCACAGGAGGCAGGTAACACCATGATCAACATCATCCTCGGCGCGCTCGCTCTCATCTCGCTCGTGTTCTACATCCAGCGCCGCCGCGCCCGTCTGGATTCGTCTGAGGAGTAAACGCCACCTGAACGACTGGAGATCATCCGTGCGGCTTCTCATGCTCTCGGTCGCGCTCGTCGCCGCAGCTGGCTGCGCGGAGCGCCGGTTCGTCAACACCACGCCGAATCGTCCGTCACCGGACGCGGCGGCGGCGGCGACCGGCGCTCCCGCAGATTCGCTGTCGGCGTACATGGCCAAGTTCCGCGAGATCGCGGCCAACGCTCGGCCCGAGGGGCGCGGGGTGCTGCGCACCATCGAGGCCACGGATGCCGGGCTCGCCGCGGCCCTGCTGGCCGCGACGGCGCTGCCAACTCCAGAGACGCTCCGGGGCGTGGCACAGGAATACCGCCGCGTGCGCATCTACGACAAGGCGCAGGAACAGCTCGCCCGCGCCCTCCGGCTCGATCCCAAAGACGCCGCCACGCACGATGCCCTGGCCCGGGTGTGGCGCGATGCCGGGTTCCCTCATCTCGGATTCGGCGACGCCTATCGCGCGATCTATTACGCGCCGAAATCGGCCGCCGCGCGCAACACGCTGGGCACGCTGTTCCAGGCCATGGGACGGCGATCCGAGGCGCGCATCCAATACGAGACCGCCGCGCGCCTCGACCCGCTCGCGGCCTACGCCCACAACAACCTGTGCTACGGCTGGATTCTCGAGGGCGACGCGGACCGCGCCGTGCAGGCGTGCCGACGCGCGCTCTCGCTCGATCCGTCATCGCCCGTGGCACACAACAACGCAGGGCTCGCCTATGCCCTTTCGGGCGACCTGCCGGCGGCGCGCGCCGCGTTCGCGCAGGCCGGAAGCCGTGCCGCCGCGGCGTTCAACAGCGGCATGGTGAACCTCGCGGCCGGGCAGTGGGACCACGCGTCGAAGGACTTCCTCGACGCGCTCGCGGCCGATCCGAGCCTGCGCTCGGCTGCCGTCCGGGCGCGCCAGGCACAGAGCATGAAGAACGGAGAGATGAAGTGAGCACCGCCATCGCCACGATTGAGGGAACTCCGATCTATCCGCCGGCGCCGAGAACGCTGGCCGAGGCGGGCCTGTCGCACGAACTCGTGTTGCAGCTGCTGCTGAAGCACCTGCACTTCAGCGCCGATCTCACCGGCCAGGATCTGTCGCAGCGGCTCGGCCTCGAGTTCACCGTCATCGAGAAGGTGCTCGAGACGCTGCGGTTCACCCACCTCTGCGAGGTGGCCAGCGGCTCGGTCGTCGGCGGACCGTCGTTCCGCTACCGCATCACCGACGAAGGCCGCCGCCGGGCCTTGCTGTTCCTGGAACAGAGCCACTACATCGGGGCGGCGCCGGTGCCGCTGCATCAGTACCGCGAGTATCTGCTCGCGCACGGCAAGGCGGTGACGCGGCCGCTGTCGCGCGCACGAGTTCGCGAAGCGTTCTCGCATCTGGTGCTGAGCTCGAAGGTGCTCGACCAGGTCGGCCCCGCAGTCGCGGCCGGGCACTCGATGTTCGTCTACGGGCCTCCGGGCAATGGCAAGACGGTGATCGCCCAGGCGATTCGCAACCTGCTCGATGGCGACATCTCCGTACCGCACGCGATCGAGGTGGAGGGCCAGATCATCCGGGTGTTCGATCCGGTCAGCCACGATCAGATCCCGGATGCGGCGCCGCCGAGCGGTCTACTGCGCGCCAGCGCCCCGGACGGCCGCTGGGTCCGCTGCCGCCGGCCGATGGTGATGGTCGGCGGCGAGCTGACCCTGGAGTCGCTCGATCTGACGTATTCGCCGCAGATGGGGTTCTACGGCGCGCCGGTGCAGATGAAGGCGTTTGGCGGCGTGCTGGTCATCGACGACTTCGGCCGCCAGCGCGTGGCCGCCCGGGACCTGCTCAACCGCTGGATCGTGCCGCTCGAGAGCCGCATCGACTTCCTCACCCTCGAGACCGGTCAGAAGTTCGACCTGCCCTTCCAGGTGATGGTGATCTTCGCGACCAACGTCAAGCCGGCCGAGCTCGTGGACGAAGCGTTCCTTCGCCGCATCCATTACAAGGTCTTCGCCGAAAACCCGACGCGCCAGGAGTTCATGCAGATCTTCGAGGACTGCTGCCACGCGAAGGGGCTGGCCTTCGACGCCACCATCCCCGAGGCCCTGCTGGCACGGCTCCGCTCGTGCAATATCCGCTTTCGCGGCTGCCACCCCCGCGACCTCATCAACCAGGCGCTCTCGCATGCGGAATACCTCGGCGAGCCGCGCGAATTGACACCCGAGTTGATGGAGGCCGCGTGCGCCGCCTACTTCGTGGACGACACCGACCGCGGATAGCCGCCGCCTCACTCGCGGCGGCCGCTGTGGTGGTCCTGCTCGGCGCGCCGCGCCTGGGCGGCGGCCCCGAGGAACGCATTTCCTCGGTGCACATCACCTCGCCCACCGGCCGCAGCGGGCTGCCCGGCCGCGTACGGATCGTGGCGCGCGTCACCACGGTTTCGATCGCTCCCCCGGTCGTGCGTTTTTACGTCGGCGACACGCTGCTCGCCACCGATACCGACGGCCCGCCCTACGCCGTCGAATGGACCGACGAGAACCCGTTCGAGGCGAGGCGCATCCGGGTGGAGATGACCGACGGCGAGTCCGTGGTCGAAGACCACGTGGATCTGAAGCCGTTCGAGGTGGTCGAGGCCGCCGCGGTGCTGAGCGTGAACGTGGACGCCTCGGTGCGCGACGCCAAGGGGCACTACCCGGCACGGCTGACGGCGGCCGACTTCCGCATCTTCGAGAACGAGGCGCCACAGGCCATCGACGCGGTGATCTCGGAAACCGTCCCGACGACCTTTGCGTTGCTCGTCGACACCAGCCAGAGCATGGCGCGGAACATCGAGTTCGTCCGGCAGTCGGCGCTGCGCTTCCCGGCGCTGCTGCGCGAGGGCGACTCGGCGATCGTGGCGCCGTTCAGCCGCTCGATCGTCACGGTCACCGGACCGACGCGCGACGCCGCCACCCTGGCCGAGGCGGTGACGGCCATCCGCCCCGGCGGCGGCACCGCGATTCTCGAGGCGCTGTCGGCGGTTGCCGACCGCTTCGGCGACGGCACGAATCGCCGCGCCGTCGTGCTCCTGACCGACGGCTACGACGAGAACAGCCAGATACCGGTGGACGAAGTGGTCGGACGGCTGAAGGCCGCCAACGTCATCGTCTACACCCTGGCCATTGGCGGAGTGTCAGGCGTCTCGATCAAGGGCGGGGAGATGCTGCGGTTCATCGCCGAGCAGACGGGCGGCCGCGCATTCTTTCCCTGGAACGTGAAAGGCGTCGCCGAGGCGTGCGCCACGATTGCCGAGGACGCGCAGCACCGCTACCTGGTCGCCTACACGCCGCGCGACCAGCGGCACGACGGCGCCTGGCGCGCCATCCGCCTCGAAACGCTCGACCCGTCGTACCGGGTGGTCGCGCGCAACGGTTACCTGTCGCCCGAACCCACGCCCGTCAAGGCGTCGCTCGAGTTCACCGTGACGAACGGCGCGCGGCAGTACGTCGACATCGACCCCGGCACCCTGACCGTGCTCGAGGACGGCGTGCCGCAGAAAGTGGAATCGTTCCACGAGTCGGTGGCACCGGTGTCGGTGATGCTCGCGCTCGACGCCAGCGGCAGCATGATCAAGGTGTCGCCGGCGATCATGGAGGCGGCGCACACGTTCGTGCAATCGCTGAAGCCGGAGGATCCGCTCGGCATCACCATGTTCGCCGACCACGCGGAGATGTCACACGATCTCAGCACCGCGCGCTGGGTCTCGCACCGCCATATTGAACGGTACGTCGCGCGAGGTGGCACCGCACTCAACGATGCGCTCGTGGACAGCATGGTGCGCCTGAGCACCATGCCCGGGCGCCGCGTCGTTGTCGTCATGACGGACGGCCGCGACGAAAACGCGGCCTCGACAGGACCGGGCAGCACCCGGCGGTGGGACGAGGTGCTGGCCACGGCGCGCGCGACGGGCGCCACGGTGTACGCGATCGGCTTCGGGACCAAGGTGGACACGGCCAAACTCGACGAACTGACCCGTCTCACGGGTGGAGAGGCTTACTACACCAGCGACATCACGCAGCTCGGGCAGCATTACCAGCGAGTCGTCGATGACCTGCGCCGCCGTTACATCCTCGCGTATACCTCCACCAACCCGGATCGGAACGGCGAATGGCGGGCCGTGGGCATCAAGACGGTGGACGCGGCGCTCAAGGTGCGCAGCCCCGGCGGCTACTTCGCGCCGGCACAGTAGTAGGGGCCGCCTTCAGGCGGCCCGGGCCGGGTAAAGCCGGCCCCTACGACGACGCTACTTCCCCAGCACGTGGCGCTCGAGCATCTGGCGGCGGACCACCGCGCCGTAGACGTTGCCCTGCGCGTCCACACCCACACCCTCCGCACCAGAATGATCGGCCACGGTGGACTCGGAGTCTTCGATGAAGGCGCGCACCGACCCGTCCTTCGCGCTGCCGATGCGGATGCCCTTCTTGATGCCGGGCAGCTCGTGCGCGCCAGTATCGGGGCCTGACTCCGAGTCCGTGACGTAGATGGTGTCGTCGCGGGTGATGACGATGCCGCTCGGGCGGCCGAACTGCCGCCACTCGGCGAGGAACGTGCCGTTCTGATCGAAGATCTGGATGCGGTTGTTCTCGCGGTCGCCGACGAACAGCCGCCCGCGCGAGTCGAGCGCGATCGTGTGCGGCTCGCTGATCTCGCCGGGCCCCGAACCCTTCTTCCCCCACTCCCTCACGAAGGTGCCGTCCTTCCGCAACCGCACCACGCGGTTGTTCTTGCCGTTGCGGTGGCTGTCGGTGACGAAGATGTCGCCGTTGGGCGCGATCACGACGTCGGTGGGCTGATCGAAGAGGTCTGGCCCCGACCCGCTGACGCCGGCCTTACCGAGCGTCATCAGCACCTTGCCGTCGGGACTGAACTTGAACACCTGATGTCCCTTGCCGGCGTCGCCGCGCGCGTCGGTCACCCACAGGTTGCCGTCGCGGTCCACGGTCGCGCCGTGCGGGAAGACGAACATGCCCTCGCCCCAGGTCTTGAGCAGTTTGCCGCTCGGGTCGTACTTGAGGATGGGCGCTTCGGTGCGTCCCGCGCAGGAGTTCGCGAAGCAGCGATGGATCACGTAGATCGAACCGTCTGGCGCGGACTCGACGGCGGTGACCGCCGCCCACTTCACCCCGGGCGGCAGCTGGCCCCAGTCGCGCGTCGTCTTGTAGGGCTGCGGCAAGTCGTTGCGCGGCGCGCTCGACGTCTGCGCCTGGAGGAGCGCCGTGGCCGCCACAATCACGCCGACGATGCCGGCAATCGTTCGAGTCATGAGTGCTCACTCCGGCCAGTCTGAAGACACGGCCCTGCGTCCGGACGGGGCGGGCCTAGTTTAGCGCCGGCGAAGGTTGGAGTGTGACCGATCTTCTTGCCTTCCGCGTAGGTGCGGCCGGCGTTCAGCGGACGAACACGGCCCAGTCGTCGTCGCTGAAGGTCAGCGGCATCACGCCGTCCTGCCGCAGCGAGGCGAAGAGCCGCGAATCGCGACGGACGACGGCGCACTGAATACCGTGCTCCGCGAAGAGGTCGCGGTACTCACCCTCGAGATCCGCGTGCCGCGCGCGGAGCGACATCGCCAGGGGGTAGACGTCGACGCGGCCGTCGATGAAGACGCGACGTTCCGGAACGAACCAGATCATCAGGCCGCCTTCGTAGAGCGTGTTGTAGAGCCGATCCGGACACGACCGGATCGCCGCCATCGCGGCAGGCGAAAGAGGCCGCCACCCGAGATAGCGGCCGCCATCTGTCCACTTGATCGAGATCATCACGGCGGCCACCAGCGCCGCGGCTCCCATCATGCCCCACGCCATCCGGCTCGCCGGCCGCACTCGCGCCACGCTCTCGGTCTGGAACAGGCGCGAGATGGCCGGGATCGCCACCAGCGCGAAGAACGGAATGTTTCGCAGCGACGTCAGCGCCGCTGGCGCCAGAATCACGGCCGCGATCACCAGCTGCCGCGTCTGCCGATCGGAGGCCGCCAGGACGGTGCGCTTCCGGACGAGTCCCACCAGCAGCGCGGCGACGAGCAGCCAGAACCCGACGGCGGTGGGATCGAGCGTGAACGCCGACCGGAACTCCTGCAGGCCAAGCGCGCGGGACACGCGCACGGTGTCCACGAGCCATGGCCAGAAGTGGACGCCGAGCGGCGTCATCGCCGGCGCCGCGAGAGACAGTAGCGCGACCGGCAGTGCGCGGCGCACCCGGCTTCGGTCGAACGCCATGGCGTCGAGGAGCGGTACCCAGGCGATCGCGATGCCGAGCACGACGACGGCGTGCAGGTTGGCCCACAACACCAGCAGCAGCGGCAGGAACGTGTATCGCCCGGAGAGCACCAGCCGGATGGCCACAACGGTCAACAGCAGGCTGAATACCTGAGGCCTGACGGACCATTCCAGCAGCGTCACGGCGTATGCCATCAGCAGGACGATGCGGAGCTCCTGGCTGGCGGTGACAAGGCGCCATGACAGGAACACCGCGGCCAACGCGCACGCGCCTGCTGCGACGGTGAGCAGCAGCGGGCCGCCGAGCGAGTAGAGGCCATAGAAGGCCAGCTGGCTGAGCCACCAGTGATTCGGCAGCGCGTTGCCGTACTCGGTCCACGAGAAGAGCTCGCGGGTGAGGAGTGCGCCCGACCGCCACATTTCCTGGCCGGAACGGAGGTGGTAGAAGGTGTCCGCCTGGGCCGGCAGCATGCAGGCAAAGGCCGCCAGGGCGATCAGCAGCAAGCCAGTCGGGAGATCGTCTTCCGCCACTTCTTTCGTTTCGAGTCGTCGGAGGGTGAACTTTAGCGTTCGAGACGTTCGACCTAGCGACACTCCTGCGTATCACTGCACTTCGTGTGAAAGCCGCAGCCGCGTCCGGCACTAAGGCGCAGCGACTTCGCCAAGCTCGGCCGCGGCGTCATCCAAGCCCCTCGCTCGTAGTGTTGTTCGGCGAGAGCCGTGCCAGATTATCCGCGCCACGTTCACCGAGGTTGCGGCGCGATTCGGGTTCGACGTCGCCGTGCGTCTGGATGGTTCAGAAGCCCGGCTTGGCAGCCGGCGCGAACTCGCCGAAGCCGTGCTGCTGCAGGTCCCGGAGGGTTGCACTTCGGCTGGCCGTTCGATCGTCGGACTGACCGGTGACCCGCCAGACCGCGTGCATCATCCAGAGCAGGACGAAGGGCGAAAGCTGCAGTCCGATGACCTTGCCGGTCGGGAACAGCAGCAGCGCGTACAGCGCATAGATCGCGAGACGCCACCTGTGGCGGAGGTCCGCCCATCGCTCGTCCTGCGTTTCGAGCCATCCGCTGAGCGACAACAAGGCCGGGCCGAGCACGGCCGCGTCGTACAGGTTCACGTGCGGGTTCACCAGCATCGAGCCCATGACCAGCGCTCCCGCTCGTACCGGGACGGGCGCGCCGGAGCGCCAAATACGCACCACGATCCAGCAGACGGCCGCGCTCGCGATCAACCACGCGATCATCGAGGCGAGGCCGGGTAGCAACCCGGTGACAGCGGCGATCGACTGCATGGACTCGGCGCGCGGCTCGAGCGCGCCGCGGAGGCCGGCGAGTCGCGGCAGCACGTGCAGATAGTCCAGCAGCGCCATGCGGCCCAGCAGACTGACGACAGCGGTCGCCTGCACGGCGGCCGAGAGCATCAATCCGACAAGGATTGACCACTCGCGACATCCCAGCACGACGATCGCCAGGACCAGCCCGAACTGCGGCTTCAGGAACAGCAGCCCCAACGCGGCGCCGGCCGCCACTTTCCGGCCGTGCTGAAGAGCCAGTGTCGCACCTGCAAACGCGAAGATCGGCACGGCCGTGGTCTGCCCGTTTAGTACCAAACTCGGGAGCGGTGGGAACGCGGCGGCCGCCGCCACGATCAGGGACGCCCAGCCGAGCGACGCGCGCACCGGTCGCCACGCAAGCCAGACCGCGAGCGCGAAGACGGTGATGGTGACCAGCGCCCACACCCCGCCGGCCGCGAGATACGGCAGGCGCGCCAGGGGCGCGAACAGGAGTGCCACCTGCGGTGGGTAGACCGGGAAATACCACGCAGCGGCCGACGCCGGCACCAGCGCCACCTGATGGCGATGGAGCGCCGCGTCGTCGTAGAGGTGAGCCACGGGTCCGTACTGCGCGACGTGGCCCATCGTGAAGAAGTGTACGAAATCGGTCCACTTCAGCTGTCCGAACGAATCGCGATACGTGGTGCCGAGCGTCAGAACGCCCACCGCCACGGCCCATAGCGCGATGGCGGTGAATAACGCGTGCATCCGCGCCTCGGAGGCGGTGAACCTCCAGAACGGGCGCCGTTGTCGAACCGTCGTGGCCATGAGCGGACCGCGTGCCAGGCTCAACGTTCGGGCACGGCGATCGAACGATCCCGCGCGTGGCTTGCCGCGCGCGAGAGCGCCAGCTTCCACGGCAGGATGACGGACTCGGCGAGGATGCCCAGGCGAAGTTTCGACCGCCCCCGTTCACGTTCGACGAACGTGATGGGCACCTCGGAGACCGTGCAACCGATGGCCAGCGCCTCGTACAGCAACTGGACGAGGAAGGCATAGCCTCCAGCGTCGATGCGGTGGAGCGGAAGCGAGGCCAGGGCGTCGCGGCGCCAGCAGCGGAAACCGCTCGTGCAGTCGCGCACGGCGATGGAGCAGATGGCGCGGATGTAGGCGTTGGCACCGGCGCTCAGGAGTTTGCGTCGCAGCGGCCAGTTGACGATCCGGCCGGCGGGCACGTAACGGGACCCGATGACGAGGTCAGCACGCTGGACCGCCTCGAGCATCGCGGCGAGATGACCGGGTTGGTGTGAGAGGTCGGCGTCCATCTGGCAGATGACGTCCGCATCGGTCTCGAGTGCGTGGCGGATACCATACAGGTAGGCGCGGCCCAGACCGCGTGGCCCCGTTCGATGCAGCACCGACACGCGTCCGTCGCTGCGCATCGCCAGTCCGTCCGCCACGGATCCCGTCCCGTCCGGTGACGCGTCGTCCACCACCAGCACTCGGAGGTCGGGAATCTCGAGCAGCTGGGGGACGAGGAGCCGAAGGTTCTCGCGTTCGTTGTATGTGGGAACGATGACCAGTGGCAGCATCGCCAACCATGCGGCGCAAGCTCCCTGCCAAGCAGACGCGGGTCGATTTCATGGCCGGAACGAGCGCCGCGGCGCGATCGTCTGTCCAGGGCCAGACGCTAGTCTGGCGCACGGCAGATGGCGCGGCTGCGGGCAGCTGAAAGCGGACAGGGCGGGACGGAGGGATGGGAAACGTTCGACAAGAGACCCGCGGCCACTTGGGAAAGCCGTTCCATGGGGCGTCTAGACTAGAGCCTTAGCCGGCTTACTCGCTGTACATGGCGAGAGCGCTGTCAGGGAACGGGGTGACAGATGGCGGGCCGTGCGGGACGAGTTTCCCAACTGGGTGGCGAGATTCCCGGCGAAGCTCGCGGCGCCGAAGCAGAATCTGAGCGCTTGCCGCAACGTATCGGCCCGTCTGAGATCGGCGCCCCTCTCGGGTCAGGCGGCATGGGCGTCGACGGGCCGCTGACCGATGACGTTCGTTCCCGGCGGATGGCCGCTTACCAAGCTCCTCGAGACCGGTGTGCGCTGGCCGACGCGCTCGCGGCGGCGCACGAGCGCTGCATCGTCCATCGCTATCTGAAGCCGGCCAACTCATGGTCGATCGGCAGGGATGCCTTCTGAGATACGCAACACGGCGACGGAGGCCTTTGCGTCCATCAGTGACAACGCTGTCAGCGCGACCGAGCCGATCGAGCACAAGACGCCGTACACGACTCACGGCCGCACGCAGCGAGGCGGAGGGCACGTTAAGCTGTGGTCATGACGGAGTGGACCGGGAAGGCGCGGCCATTTCTTCACGATTCACCCACCGACCGTTGACATGTGCGAGAAGAGTCGCCCACCCGTCATCAGCAGGAGCGATGTTCGGTCTTCTCATCACGAACAGCAGACACGGGAGATACAACAGCCACATCTGCCATTGCGCCCGGGTTAACGTCCACGCGGCATAGTCAGCGGCTCCAATGCCACTCTGCAGCTGCAGCAAGTGTGTGACGACGCTGAGGGCCGCGAGGACCACACCCTCCCACGGTCGTTCTACGACCAGGAACAGCGGGACCGCTTCGTAAACGACCGGTGTATGAGGGACGCACGCCAATGCCACGAGCAAACGAGCTTCAGGCCGTCTCCATTTCAACAACGCAATCAGCACGATCGGTCCGCCTGCGACCGTGACCGGCGCAAGGATATGGTGCGCGGTGGAGAGCACTGAGAGCCAGGCGCTGACCCACCATGGCCAGATCGCAACCGTGATCAAACCAAATACGGCCGCACCGACGATCGACCTACCAGACGGCCAAGCCGTGAGATAGGCGAGCCCAAGGGTGGGTTTGCAGGCGAGCAACCAGCCCAACGCTGGCGTCAGCGCAGCGGCGGTCAAGAGTAACGACCATTGTGCCGTTGCCGCGGCTACCACGAACGCGAATGAGACGAAGACCAGGAATTGCGCTCGACGCTCACGTGCCCCCGATATCGTCCACGCGAGTACTCCAGCGCCCACCGCGGCGAAGGTGGCATCGGCCAGCCAAAGCGGGAGCCATGCGAACGGTATCCCGATCAGAAGCGCGGGAAGCGGGTAATAGAGCGGAAAGTCCCACTCGAATGCGCGGCCAGGTCCGATCATCGTGTACGGGTCATACCCCTGGAGCAAGAAACGCGCGCCGGCCCAGACCTGACCGAAGTCAGAGGGTCCGGGTCGCCGTGTGGTCAACAATGCCGCGAGTGCGGCCATGAGACCGGTGACGACCAGACGATCACGCCGATCGGTATTTCGCACAGACCCAGCCACCTTCACTCTATCGGCGCAATCCAGCCCGGGCGACAGAAACAGCGTGAGCGCCCTTGATTGCTTTGGCTCGGTGTTCGACGGAATTGCAGAGGGGCGCTCGCTAGGAGGGCGGCCCGTGTTTCTGGCACGTCGCTCGCGGCTCGATGCTCAGCGCAAAGTGATCTGACTCAAAGTCGTCGGATATCGCTTCGTCGAACACGACAACCGAGCCGTGAGTGTGGATGGCGGGCCGTACGGGACGAGTTTCTCAACTGGTTGACGACCGCGGCCTTGTGCTTTGCCGTGCGCGCGCGCCGAACCCTGGCGCGTTGATTCAAAGAGTTCGGGGAAACGCAAGCTGGAGATGTGAACTGCAGCTTCGTGGGCGTCCAACGCGTTCCGATACTTCTGCGGGTCCGCCGAGCCCGCGGGGACGCAAGCGACATACCCCTGTCATGATGCCTTCAATCGCTCTGCCGAGCGGCGCCGGGCGGTGCGCCCTTTCGACTGCCGTACTTCCTGAACGCTAGCAAAAGCGGAAAGGGCGCAGCCTGCCAACGCCCCGACGCCCACCCACACCCAGTCGAGTGGGGTCAGGCCGGCGCCCAGCAGTATGGCGAGCACGATGGAAGCAAACAATCCGATTCCGGGGCCGACGATCCAGACAGCGATCGCGGAGAGAGCGATCTCGTTTAGCAGGCCGTTGAAAAAACAACCCGCCGGCCCTGTCGGCTCTTGGCTTTGGGCTCTGGGCTCTCGCGCGTGTCCGCGCCGGGAGGGCGACGGTCGGCATCAGCACGTGGCCCCGAGCGTGCGTAGGCGCACCAGGTTGTAGGCCGTCGCGGTGAAGGTAAACATCCAGTCGACCAGGGCGCACCCGGCGCTCGGGCGAGAGATAGCTAAACAGCTGGCTCGTGTCGTCGTCGGCGCCGCGCATCAGGACCTCCCCAGATGGGCAGCATCGTAGTACGCCCGGCCGGTCGTGTCGATCCCAGGTCTTACTTTTCGACACCCTGCTAAAAAGACCCGCGGCCACCTGGGAAAAGCCGTTCCATGGGGCGGGTCTAAAGACTCTGGAAGAAGCCGTTCCCTGAGGCGGGTCTAAAGACCCGCGGCCACACGGTTAGACGGCTCACCAGTCCTACCAGTCCCACCAGTCCTACCTGCCCACCTGCCTACCTGCTCCAGCATCAGGAAGGCGGTGCTCCGTCATCCCGAGCGTGAAGGTGCGATCGCCCATCGCAACCATCAGTTCGCCGCCCGAAATCGATATGGCCAGCGACGCCCGGCGGTCGATGAGCGCGGCCAATTCGTCGATAGCGGCGCGGTCGAAGGCACGGATCGGAATCTCGCTCGCGCGGTGAATCTTCGCGCCACCGAGCTGCGCCAGCAGCTGCCGGACGTCGCGATGGGTGTACACGGCGGCGCGGCCGGCCAGCTTGGAGCCACGATGCAGCCGGGCGGCATCGGGCAGGCCCACTTCGATCCAGGCGGTGACGCGGCCGGTGAGGTCGCGCACGACAAGGGCCGGCTCGTCGCCGGACGACACGCCCTCGGTCAGCGCGATGCCTTCCCGATACTCGAGGCAGTAGGCCAGCAGGCGCACCAGCATGTACTCCGCCGTTTCGGAGGGATGCCGCGCGACGCGGAGGTCGATGGTTTCGAAGACACCGCGGTCGTGATCCGCGAGGTCGATCGTGACGGTGTAGATGGTGGCGGCGGTGGCCAATGGGGTCTGGTGGGTCAGGTAGGTCTGGTAGGTCTGGTGGGTCAGGTAGGAAGAGCTCTTACCCGCCTGATCGCGCGAAGCGCGGCCCCACCCGCCCTACCCGCCCTACTTCGCTCTCGCGAGCTCTTCGTCGATGATGGCCGTGAACGCTTCGTAGGGCTGCGCCCCGGAGAGACGGCGCCCATTGATGAAGATGGTCGGGGTGGAGTTGACGCCGAGCGCACCGCCTTCCGACACGCCGTCGCGGACGCGCTCCCCATGCTTCGACGAGTCGAGGCACTGGTTGAACGCGTTGGCGTCGAGCCCGAGCTCCGCGGCGTGGCGCTTCAGGTCGGGCGGCTGCAGCTCCTGCTGCTTGTTGAAGAGCACGTCGTGCAGCTCCCAGTACTTGCCCTGGTCGCCGGCGCAGTGCGCCGCTTCGCCGGCCTTGAACGCCTGCGGGTGGATCTGCGTCAGCGGAAAGTCCTTCCACACGAAGCGGATCTTGTCGCCGTACGCTTCGCGCAGCCGCTTGAGCGTGGGTTCGACGCGCTGGCAGTAGGGGCACTGGTAGTCCGAGAACTCGACCAGGGTGACCGGGGCGGTGGCGCGGCCGAGGGTCGGGTTCGACGCCGCGATCGCCACGTTGAGCCGCGGCGCCTCGAGCGCGACGCGGATGGCCGGCCCCTTCTTGCGCAGCTCGTCCAGAATCGCCTCGCGCGCCTGCGCGCGACGCTGATCGGTGAGGAACCGGTTGATGGCGGGAGCCATCGCCTCGAGCGATCGACCCTGCATCTGGCTGAGGTTGCCCTGGTAGAACGTCGTCACCTCGGCATCGGTGATCGGCTTGACGCGCTTGCCGATCTCGGCCTCGAGATACCCGTCGGTGCTCAGGCCCGACCCTTTCGCCGCCTCGGTGAGCAGACTGTCGGCGATGATCGCCTCCAGCGCCGCCCGCCGGCCGTCGTAGATCGACTGCGTCACCTCGGCGTTCTGCGCCGGGTCATCCTGCTTCCACCGCTCGTCGAGCTCGCGAACCGTGACCGCACGATCGCCGATGCGGGCCGCGACGTCGCCGGGCGACGGCGCCCCTGGCTGCTGAGCGGGCGCCGTGGAGCAGGCGAGCAGCGTCACCGCCGCAGTACACAGGAGGGCTCGGGTCATGGATCGGATCATAAAGCCTTTGGCCCTACTGGGCGATTTCCTCGCTGGTGTTGACCTGGAACTTGCGGAACCGCGAGTACGTGGCCACGCCGCGCACTTCCGCGGTGCTGTGGCGATTGCGATAGCGCTCTTCCATGCGGACAGGGACCCACAGGCGGAGTCCATCGTCGAGACGGTAGGTGACCTTGATGTGGGCTTCGACGGCCGTGTCCACGGCGTCGAGCTCGGTGCGCCGAATCGCGCCGGTGGCTTCGTCCACCCAGAAGCGGCCGCTCACCGGCAGGTCGCGGCCGCCGGTCGTCGCGATATACGTCGGCGTCTTCACCTCATGAAACTCGACGACCGTCCCATCGGTCTCGTCCCGCTTGCCCAACTCGAACGTGAAGCGGCCGCGATGAGCCGGGGTCAGAAACGCCAGCGGCAGTGTCGGCAGGTTGATGGTGCGCTCGACGGTCCCGATGTTGTAACGGGAACTCTCCACCATGATCTTGCGCGCCTGATCGAACGTGGTTTGGGACGCACCGTTGAGGAATAGCGTGGCCAGCCGCTCCTCGCGGTCGCGGATCTTCTGGCCGTTGCGTTCGAAGACATCGCGGAACGGCGTCCAGCCCTCGCCCGGCAGCTGCACCAGCAGGAAGTCGGACACGAGCACCACGCGTTCGAATTGCGGCCGGGCGCTGCGAGGGCCCAGCAACGAGGGCTCCTGTACGCTCTGCTCGTAGCGCTCCTCGGTGACCATCGAACCGAAGCGGCGCTGGAACTCGTCCACGTACGCGACGGCCCGATCGACGAGCGCGGACACCTCGGATTGCGCGAACGCCGGCGGCGCGAGCACGAGCGTGCAGGCCCACACCGCGAGCAGGCCAGCCACACCCGCACGTCGTGCCGTACGGGCGGCGGGCAACGTCTCTACCGGCCCGCCCAGCGGACGCGAATGCCGCCGTTCACCAGCCGCGGCGTGCCGATGGTCGTCGGGGCAAAGCCCACGTAGTACTCGGTATCGAACAGGTTCTGGACGCCGAAGAACACGTCGAAATTGCGGCCGATCCCCCGAAGCGCACTCAGCTCCATAGTGCCGTAGGGCGGCAGGCCAGGTTCGGTCTCGCCCGGCTTGGTGCGCTGGTTCAGATCGTCGTCGTACTGCCGGCCGTAGAAGAAGGCCGTCGCCGCCACGGTCACGATGCTGGGGTTCGCGTAGGCGACGTTCACCGAGCCCCGGTGCACCGGCACCTGCGGAAGATACAGGCCCACGAGCGCGGGGTTCGCCGAGAACTCCTTCACCTTGGCCTGGTTGAACAAGTAGCCGGCGCCCACGCGGACATCGCGGCTGATGCGGTACTCGACGTCGTTTTGCCAGCCCCAGATCCGCGTCCGGCCAAGGTTCTGCCGCTGTTGCATGTTGACGGCGATGGTGACGTTGGCCACCGGGTTCTTCACGCGGTTGTCGTACCAACTGGACCTGAACGTGAAGTTCTCCGACGGCGCAACGTTGACGCCCACCTCGCCACCCACCAGACGCTCGGGACCGAGCTGATCGTTCGCCAGGGTCAGGATGGCGCCGACCCGGAACTGGCGATACAGCTCGTTGAGCGTCGGGGCGCGGAACCCCGAGCTGATGTTGGCGAATGCGGACACCTTGTCGGACAGGTGGTAGAGCACCGCAGCGCGTGGGCTGACGACGGTGTCGCTCTTGTCGGGCAGCGTACGGCTATTGGGCGTGGGCTGACCGGTCGCCACCGTGGTCTCGAGGTTGCGCCCGTCCGTGTTCTGCCAGTAGTCGACGCGAGCGCTGGCGGTGAGCGAGAGCTTCGGGTGCGCCCAGAACTGGCCCTGCAGGAAACCGCCGGAGATGAGCTGATCACCGCCCGACTCGCGCAGCACCGTGACGGTGAGCCCCTGGACTGGATCGAGCACCTGCTCGTTGCTCGCTCCTTCGACGTGGCGGAAGTCGCCGCCCGCCGAGAAGAGGGAGCGCGACGACACGGCCTTCGACCACTGCACCATGCCCCCGACGCCGGTCGTCGGCACTTCCTGGATCAGCGTCATGCGCCCGATGGCCCGGGTCGTGAGATTCGGCACCGCCAGGAAGTTGCTGTTGAACGTCTCGAAGTCCGTGAAGATGCGTCCCTGGAGGTCGCTGGAATCGGGCAGGGTGATGCGCACGCCGCCGGCCACGGAATTCCAGTCGGTATTGTTGGCCTCCGGATCGCCGTTGAACGTCGAGAACTTGGCGTTGTTGCGCTCCTCCTCGAAGAAGCCGGCGCGGACGAACGCGCTCACCTTTGACGACGGGCTGTAGTCCACCCGGGCGTTGAAGTTCCGGTATTCGACCGTCGCCTTGGTGTCGATCGGTCCGCGTTCGTTCTCGATCACGATCGGGAAGCCGTCGGTGTTGAAGACGCTGCCGTCGAGCGCCGCGGCGAACTTGCCCCACACGTCGCTGACGGCGAAATCGGCCTTCGGGCTGCTCAGGTTGCCGTACTGGAGGCGCACCTCCCCCGTCCGGCGGCGCGGGCGCGTGCTCTGCACGTTGATCACGCCGCCCATCGCGTAGTTGCCGTAGATACTCGAGTTCGAGCCCTCGACGAGCTCCACCCGGTCGACGTTGTCGAGCGGCACGCGGGTCCAATACACCCAGCCGCCAAACGGGTCGTTGAAGGGAATGCCGTCGATGAGCACGAGCGAGCGGCTGACGCCGCTGGGGCCGATACCGCGCAGCGACACGCCCTGCGACGTCGGATGCGACGACAGGCTGCTGGTGCGCCGGAACAGGCTGAAGGTCGGCGCCTGGCGGAGCACGTCGTCCGAGACCAGGGCGGGCGACTGCCGGATCTGCTCCTTCTCGATGACGCTGACGCGGGAGGCCACGTCGCCCAGACGCTGCTCGGTGCGCGTCGGCGTCACCGACACGCGCTCGAAGAAGGCCGCCGGCACCAGGACGATCTCGAGCGCGCCGCTTGCAGAAGCGGGCTGTGACTTCTCGGCGAACCCGCTGGCGCGGACGATAATGGTCGCTCCGGCCGGGACCGAACCAAAGGAAAACCGTCCGTCGGGGCCGGTCACGGCCTGCTGTTCAGCCCCATTGGGCGCGCGCGCCACGACCGCAGCGCCGGACACGACGCCGCCGGTCGAATCCGTGACGACGCCGGAGACACCCGTCTGCGCCGACGCGGCGAGAGCCGTGGACAACAGGAACACGATCAGAAAGGCGGTGCGCATGTCCGCAAATGATACCGCCTAAAGGCTTGCGGGGCCGGCCAGGGGGGCCGCGCCGCGGCGCCGAACTCCTGCCCGTTTGCTCACCGGCACGACGGTTGCTAAGCTCGCCGGTATGGCTTCCCTCATGACACCCGGTCGGGTCACCCGGCGGGTGACGTTGCGCGTAATGACGGCGGCCCTGATCGCAGGGGCGGTCTCCGCCGGCGGCAGCCTCACCGGCGCCGCGCAACAGCCGATCTTCCGGTCCGGCACTCAGTTCGTGCCGTTGTTCACGACGGTGACCGACGCGCAGGGGCGCCTCGTTCCCGACCTCGATCGCGACCAGTTCACGATTCTGGACAACGGCAAGCCGCAGATGGTCAGCGTCTTCGAGAACGAAACCCAGCCCTTCACCGCAATCGTCATGCTCGATTTCTCGGCGAGCATGACCGCCAACCTGGAGCGCCTGAAGCAGGCCACCGAGCAGTTCCTGATCCGCATGTTGCCCGCCGACAAGGCGCAGGTGGGCGCCTTCAGCGACAAGATTCAGTTCAGTGGCAGGTTCACGAGCGACCGCGACGACTTGATTGGGGCGCTGCGCGATTTGCAGTTCGGCAATCCCACGCGCCTCTACGACGCCATCTGGGAGAGCATCGACCTCATGGAGGGCATCGAGGGACGGAAGGTCGTCGTCGCCTTCACGGACGGCGACGACACCGCCAGCCGCCGTGGCCTTGGCGACGCGCTCGACTACGCGCGCGCGAGAGAAGTGATGGTCTACTCCATCGGGCTCGAGTCGGAGTTCTTCAACGGTGCGCGTGTGACGCGGACGCGGCCGGACCGCGGCCTCAAGAAGCTCTCGGAAGAGACCGGTGGCGGCTACTTCGAGCTGAAGAAGAGCGACGACCTCGGGCCGACGTTCACGCGCGTCGTCCAGGAACTGCACAGCCTCTACACGATCGGCTTCAACCCGACGGCCCTCGACGGCAAGGAACACAAGCTCGAGGTGAAGATGAAACAGCCCGGGATGACCGCGCGGGCGCGCCGGAGCTACGTGGCGTCGGCCGAGCGCCTGACGGGCGACAAGTGACCGAGCAGGAGTTCCGGCTCCGCGCCGACCAGGCGCTTGAAGATCTGCAACACGAGCTGCTGCCCCTCGCCGACGAGGCCGGGCTCGAAATCGACCTGCGCAACGGCGTGCTGCAGATCGTCTTCGAGGAGCCCGAGCCGGCGAAGTTCGTGATCAGCCCCAACGCGCCCGTGCAGCAAATCTGGGTTTCAGCCCGCTCGCGCAGCTTCAAGCTGTCGTGGTCGGACGACTCGGGCACCTTCGTGCTCGACGACGAGCAGCTGAACACGCTCGTCGAGCGCCTCGCGCAGCAACAGCTCGCGAATACCTGACGGCGCCTGCCCCGCCTCACCCGCCCTACCCGCCCTACCCGCCCTATATCTTCGGCGTGAAGTGCGCGTCGAAGTCCGTGACGTTGTGCGGCAGGCACGCCGCCGGGGGCCGATCCAGGCCATCGTTGGCCAGGCGCTGCTTGTAGAGGGCCTCAGCCCACGGCTGCATGCGCACCTCGACGCCGCCCGTGGCCAGATCGCGCAGGTAGTCGGGTGGCAGCGTTCTCCAGATGCCGGAAAGATCCACGCGGCCATCAGCCATGCGCGGCGCGGGCGCGGCCAGGTTCGGCCGTCCGTCCGGCAGGCGCGGGATGCCGGGCGTCGGATAGTCGAGCCATTGCGCACCGAGCGCGGTCGGGCACAGGAGAGCCGCCACGACGACTGCCAGACCGTAACGGTGGCTCATGGTTGGCCTCGTGCTACCTGCCGGGGGCCGTCTCCTGCCTCTCGATGAAGAGCCGCCGCATCCACTGGCTGTTCTCCTGGCAGATGTACTCCTGCAATTCCCCCGTCTCGTCCCACACGATGTCGAATCCCGCGGTCCAGGGCTCGGTGTACGCCCCGGGGTCGTCAATCGTCGCTTCCGGGGCTGTCCAAGCGGCCCCGTACTGTTAATCATGCGGACGCGGAGTGTCCACACTGTGCGAGGGCAAACATGTCGAACAGGGCGCGAGAACGGTCGAAAACAGTCGAAGGCGTCAACCTTCGCCAGGGCTGATGCGATGCCACGCCGCGAGAAGGCGCCTTCAGCGGGTGGGTTGTGCCCGCAGCGCGGCTTGCGACTGGTTGACGAACCGGCGCGACTTGAAGCGCCAGCCTTGCGGCGTGCGCGCGTACACGTCCTCGTAGTGGCCGAAGTGATCGAGCACTCCGGTTCGGCCGCCCGGCTCGAAGTCCATGGCCTGCGCGTACTGAATGCCGGTGGCGCCCTCGGCCGTCGCCTGGAGGATGGCAATCCCGCCGTAGTTGCGCACGTTCAGCGGACCGCGCCGCGGACCGCGCGGCAGGGCGGCGAGTGCCTCGCGGCCCTTGGTGTCGTTGAAGGTGCCGTCCGGCGTGAAGAGGTCGGCGTAGGTATAGCCGTTGGCATCGGCGGTATCGAGGGCGAAGGCGTACCGCGCCACGAGCTGCTGGATCTCCACGTGGTCCTCGCTCGCGAGCGCTGCCGCCGATCCGTTCCTCGCCGCCGTGGCCACGCGCACCGCGGCCGGCATGGGCTCCGAGGGGGGCGCGCTCGTCGCCGCTTCAGCCCCGAGGTTCGCGTTGAAGAGCGTGCGCGACTTGTAGCGCCATCCGTCGGCGGTCTTCACGTAGATGTCTTCGTAGTGGCCGCCGAGGAACAGCCGGCCTGGTTTGCCGCCTTCGGGTGGATCGATGACCACGAGATACTGCTCGCCCGTCGCGCCCTCGGCCGACGGCGCAATCGTCACGTTCGTCAGGAAGTGGCGCGCGTAGCGCGGGCCGTGCGGCTGCGCGCGGGCGATGGCCGCCAGCGGTTCGAAGCCGCGCAGACGCCGGAAGGCGACGCCGTCGGGCGTGAACAGGCCGGCATAGGCCGGTCCGTTGTCGGCCTCGGCGAACCCGTTGTCGAGCGCGTGCCCGTAGCTCGCCACCAGGCGCTGGATGTCGAAGTAGTCGAGGGCGGTGAGCGCCGCCGCCGGGCCAGTGCGCTGCCGTTCGACGATCACCGGCGGCTGCGGCCCGCCCGGCGCCGGCGCCGGCGCCTGCGGGACCGCCGCCTTGTCAGCTTCGGGGGTCGTGACCGACGGGAAGAACTCGCGTTTCTGGATCCGCCAGCCGGCCGGCGTCTTCGTGTAGGTGTCCTCGTAGCGTCCGGTGCGTGCGATCGCGCTCTGCGTGCCGTCGTGGCCCACGGCAAACACCGCCTCGTACTGGGTGCCGGTCGCGCCACGTTCGCCCGGCCGGATGATGACGTTGCTCACGAAGTGCCGGGCGGCCGCGCCTTCGCTCCGGGCTCGGGCGAGCGCCACCAGCTGGGCCCGGCCCGTCGCGGCTGCGAACGAACCGTCGGCCGTGAAGAGGTCGGCGAACATCGCGCCGTCGCCCGCGCCGGTATCGAGGGCGTAGCCGAATCGTGCGACGAGCTGCTGAATCTGCACGTGGTCGTCGGCCGTCAGCGCCGTCGCCGCCGGGCCGCGCTGCGCCTCGGCCGGCACCAGCGCCAGCGCGGCGGCTGCCAGCATCACGCCAAGCCACGGTTTGCTGATCCTCATCGCCGCTCCTTTCCGCAACATGGCCGTCTTCAGAAGAGACACAACGGGTTGATGGGTGACGCCGTGCCACCCGGCAGCCGCAGCGGCGCGGTCGTCAGGAGGTAGTCCCACCGCTTGAGGCGCTCGCACGTGGCGGCCAGCTGGGTCAGCGACGGCCAATCCAGGATGGGCAGCCCCATCGACGCGAGCACGATCATGTGGACGGCGGAGGTGAAGCTCTCGCTCGGGTAGGGCAGCTTCTCGATGCAGTCGCCGCCGTATACCGACACCTGGCGGGTGTGCATCCACTCCACACACTCGGCGTGGAGCCCGGCGCGGGGATAGATGTCCTGCTCGCCCTGCTCGGCTTCCATGCGCTCCATGCCGGTGCGGACGAAGACCGCGTCGCCCGCCTCGACCCGGACGCCCTGCCGCTTTTCGGCCGCCTCGAAGTCCGCGACGGTCACGTACTCGTCGGACTTGTACCAGGGGATGCCGCGCGCCGCGGCGACGTCGAGCAGCACGCCGCGCGTGAAGATGCCCTGCCGCTGGGCGTAGATCGATCCCCATCTGGCGCCGCTCGGGGTCAGCGTCTCCGATCGCTTGCGGCCGTTGTAGAGCTGATCCTTCCAGGAGAAGTGGCAGAGCGCGTCCATATGGGTCACGACCATTCCATGGGACGCGATCGTGAAGTAGTCGCCGCAGCTGGGGCTGTTGGCGTCGGCGAACATCATCATGTGGACGACCGGCTGCGCGTTGGTCTTCGACTGGCGGGTCGTCAGATCGCGGCCGACGGACACCACCTCGCCAGTCTTGACGAGGCCGGCGGCGGCCACCCGCTTGGCGGGGGTGATGTAGTCAGTGTGCCGAGTTCGTCGCCGGGTCCCCACCGGCCAGTGTTCGAGCAGCGGCGGAACATGGCCTCGAGCTCGGCGTCGGTGAGGTCGCGGGCGCGTGAGGTGGCCCGTGACGAGCTTGCGCGGGCGGGCGCGGCCGGTTGCGTCTGAGCGGGGCTCTGTGCGGTGGCGAAGGGCGGCGCGGCCGCGGCCAGGCTGGCGGCTTCGATGAAACGTCTGCGCGTGATCTCGTTCATTCGTCGCCTCTTCGTGGGCGAAGCCTACGTGCGGACTGCAGCACTGTCAATCTGCCGGCCCGGCCGTTTGCGCGTCGTATCGCCCACTCGATGTAGTCCGTTTAGGTAGGTTGACGCCTTCCAGCGGACAGCAATAATCCGAGCGGCCGCTGAGCCTCCAAAGACCCTCCAGGGCCTACGCCCAGCGGGAGGAGCATGGGCATGCGTATCGTTCGGACGCTCTTCGTCTCCGCTCTGCTGGTCGCCGTGCGCTTGGCGGACGCCCAGGTGTTGGGTTCGGTGACCGGAGTGGTGCGAGATCCTTCCGGTGCCGTCCTCCCGGGAGTGACCGTCGAAGCGTCCAGTCCGGCGCTGATCGAAAGGGTGCGCTCGGTCGTGAGCGACGGCTCGGGCCAGTACCGCATCGTCGATCTGCGTCCCGGCGCCTATACGCTGACGTTCACGCTGCAAGGATTCTCGACGGCGCGACGCGAAGGCATCGAGCTCGCCGGCTCGTTCACCGCCACGGTCAACGTCGAGATGAAAGTAGGTTCCGTCACCGAGACGGTCACGGTGACGGGCGAGTCGCCGATCGTGGACGTGCAGGGGACGACGCAGCAGCGCGTCATCGACAAGGAGATCGTCGACGCCATCCCGGCCGGGCGCAGTCACCAGCAGCTCGCGGTCCTCATCCCTGGCGTGACCGGTGCCAGCCCGGACGTCGGGGGCGCCAACACCCTGGGTCTTGTAGCGCTCGCCATTCATGGCAGCCGCGCGGCCGACATGCGCGTCATGGCCAACGGCGTCAACCTCCGGAACATCGGCTCGCCGGGACAGTTGATCAGCCTCCAGCCGGACATGGCGGCGACGCAGGAGATCACGGTCGACTACGGGGCCGGCTCGGCGGAGCAGCACTCGGCCGGGTTGCAGATCAACTACGTCCCCCGCGAAGGCGGCAACCGGTTCAATGGCACCTTCTTTGGCACCTACGTCGGCCCCGACTTTCAGAGCAGCAACTACTCGGAGGAGCTGAAGGCCGCCGGTCTCGGCCGGCCCAATTCGCTCAAACGTCTCTACGATTTCGACGGGGCGGTCGGCGGGCCCGTGATGAAGGACAAGCTCTGGTTCTTCGCCGGCGGGCGGCGTCAAACCAACCAGAGCTACCTCGCAGGCATGTACTACAACCTCAATGCTGGCGATCCGAACAAGTGGACCTACGAGCCTGATCTGTCGCAGCAGGCCTTCACGCCCACCACGCAGTCGAGCGTCAACCTCCGATTCACCTGGCAGGCCACGGCACGCAACAAGTTCAGTTTCTACGGCGAGACCCAGCCTCGTCACTGGGGCACCGGCACCTCGACCCAGGCACCGGAAGCCGCAAGCTTCTTCGAGTATCCGAAGAATCGTCTCGTCGTGGCGGGGTGGACCTCCACTGTGAGCAGCCGGCTGCTGCTCGAGGCCAGCTTCGCCGACCACTCCGAGATTCTCTACAACGTGGTGCCGCCGGCGGGCACGGTGTACCGACCCGACGGGGACATCTGGTCGAAGCTGATCCCCGTGCTCGAGCAATCCACCGGCTTCCTCTATCACGGCGCGGGCATCGCGCAGGGCCCGGCGTTTCTCTTCAGCCGTCAGGAGGGCCCCAATCTGTACATGGCAAAAGCGGCGGCTTCGTACGTAACCGGTGCGCACGCGTTCAAGGTGGGGTTCAACAACCTCATGGGGCACAACCGCAACTCCAACAAGACCGTCGACTCCGCGACCAGCTATCGCTTCAACAACAGCATCCCGAACCTGATCACGGAGTACGCGACGCCCAACTCGCGCCGCAGCCACCTGACGGAGGGCGGGCTCTTCGCGCAGGACAAGTGGACTCGCGGGCGGGTGACGGCCAGCGCCGGGCTCCGCTTCGACTACTTCTACACGACGTTCCCCCAGCAGGTGCTCGGCCCGGGCCCGCTCGTCCCGAACCGCAACATCACGTTCGCGGCCACGTCCTGGTACCAGTGGAAGGATCTCTCGCCGCGGCTGGCGCTCGCCTACGACGTCTTCGGCACCGGCCGGACGGCCGTCAAGGCGACGCTGGGTAAGTACGTGCTCGCCGTCGACCCGACCCTGGGCAACCCGTACTTCAACCTGGCGAATGTGGTCACCCGCTCCTGGAACGACGAGAACCGTGACTACGTGCCGCAGTGCGACCTGCTCAATCCGCAGCTCAATGGCGAGTGCGGCACGATTTCGGACCTTCGCTTCGGGGGGCTGTTACCGAGCACCACCACTGATCCCGACACGCTCGAGGGCTGGAGCAAGCGGCCTGGCAACTGGGAGTGGTCGGCCACGGCGCAGCAGGAACTGCTGCCGCGCGTGGGATTGAACTTCGGCTACTTCCACCGCTGGTTCACCAACTTCACCGTGACGCAGAACCGCGCCGTGACGCCGGCCGACTACAGTCCGTTCAGCATCGTGGCGCCCATCGACTCGCGGCTCCCGGACGGCGGTGGCTATACCGTGGGCGGGCTCTTCGACCTCAACCCGGACAAGGTGGGGCAGGTGGACAACCTCGTGACGTTTGCCGAGAACCTCGGCGGACAGCGGGAGAGCTTCGACGCGTTCGACTTCAGCGTCAACGTGCGGCCGCGGCAGCGGATGGTGCTGCAGGGCGGGTTCAGCTCCGGACGCGCGACCACCGATACCTGCAGCATCGTGTCGCAGCTCCGGAACTCGGTCGTCGTCTCGAGCTCGATCGGCACCGTGCAGAGCGTGGACATGTGCCACCTGCAGACGCCGTTTCTCACCCAGGTCAAGTTCCTGGGCACCTACGGCGTGCCGAAGATCGACGTGGACATCGCGGCCACGTATCAGAGCCTGCCGGGGCCGCTCATCGCCGCCAACTACGTGGCGAGCAATGCGCAGGTGCAGGCGTCGCTCGGCCGCCCGCTCTCGGGCGGTGCGGCCAACACCACCGTGAACATCGTGGCTCCGGGCACGATGTACGGGGAGCGCGCCAATTCGCTGGACCTGAGATTCGCGAAGGTATTCCGGTTCGCGGATCTGCGCACTGCGATCAACTTCGACCTGTACAACGTGTTCAATTCGAGTGCGGTGCTGTCGCTCAACAGCGCCTACGCGCGGTGGCAGGTGCCGCTCGGCATCCTGAACGCCCGCCTGTTCAAGATCAGCGGCCAGCTCGATTTCTAACGCCGGGCCTTCTCGACGTCCAGGCCCTTGGCGAAGTGGATGCTGTCTGAAGGGAGATAGGAGAGTTCGCGGCGCCTGGTCACGGTCGCCGGACTCTAAAGCCGACTGCTACTCAAGACGGGGGGACGTCACAACCTCGCCCCCCCCTCTAATGTTGCTTATCCTCAACGAGTCAGCGCGACTGCTCATCACTGCTTTGCGCCGTTCGCCATTCGCCGTATCACCTCAATCTTCTCCGCGTCATCTGGCGACAGCTGACCGGCTTGATTCAGCCGTTCTGCGATTTCGAGGGCTTTCCTCCACCAATCTGTCTCGCCTGTTGCGTCCCCCATTTTCGTGTAGACGACCATGAGATCGCGTTGGGCGATGACGCTCTTCGGATTCGACCTGGCCAACCGCTCCTTGGTCGCCAGGCTCCGTTGGTATAGCTCCAACGCCTGTTCCCGCTGGTCCGAGAGCATCAGCATGAGTCCGAGCCACTCCTGGCTCACGGTGACGTTCCGCTGCGCCTCCGCGTTGCTGGAGTCGGCCTTAACTATCTCCTGCCGAATGTCTAAACTCTGCTGAAAGCGCTCCGCGGCCGTCTTTCGGTCCTTCGCCGCGAATAACAACTGTCCCAGTCTTTCCAAAGTGAAGCCGACTTGCGCTTTCGCGTCGGCGCTGTCAGGATCGGCCGTCGCCAAATCTCTGGCGACTCTCAAGCTTCTCTCCAGTCGCTCCTGCGCCGATTTCAGTTCGTCAACCTTCAAAATTCGTAAATCCCCAAGTTTGTTGAGGCTGACCACGAGGTTGCGTCCATCTTCTGCGTTACTGGAATCGGCCTTCGCCAGCTTCTCGGCAATCCCCAGGCTCTGCTCGTACCGCTCAAATGCCAGGTCGAGTTCGCCCGTCTCAACAAGTACGTCACCCAACCTGTCCAGGCTGACGACCAGGTTCCGCTGGGCCTCGACGTTGCCGGGGTTGGCATTGGCCGTCCGTTCGGAAATTTCAAAGCTCCTCTGAAAGAACGCGCGCGCCGATCTCGCGTTACCCGCCATCAACAGCACGTCGCCACCCCGCATCAGGCCAACGGTGAAATCGATTTGACGACGAACGCTTGGCTGGTTCCCCGTTGCCAGATTCTCAAAAATCTCCAAGCTCTTCGAGAACCGATCTGCAGCTCCCTTCAGATCGCCCGCGCTCAGCAGAACGTCGCCAAGCCGATTGAGGCTGACAGCCACGTCGCGGTGGGCCTCTGGATCGATGGGGTTCGACTTCGCCAGCGCCTCGGCGAGCTCTAGGCTCCGCTCAAATCGCTCGCGAGCCGCCGTCAGATCACCCGCCTTCACCAACACCCCCCCCAGTTCATTCAGGGCCGTCGAGCGTTCGCGATCGTCGGCCGCGGTTGAAAGAGAGAGCTCGGCGGCTCTGCGTGCTTCGGTCAGATTGCCTGCCTCGAAGTAGGTCCGGCTCAGCACGACCCAACCCCAATAGAACGACGGATCGAGTTCTTGGGCTTCCTTCCAGACGGCTATCACCTCGGTCGTTACCTTTCCGCCGTGATTTTTCATGTCGAGCGCCAGGGCGCCCAATTCGCGGAGCCGCGTCGCGTTGCGGACAGCGGTGGCAATCTGGGCGGCGCTATTCTCAGCTCGAATGATGTCCTTGATGACCGGGTAGGCTCCGCCCCGATCGCCGTCCGCGTAACGCTGGAGGGCGGTGCGGAGCGCAGGGTTGTCCGTTTCCGTCAGACCGGTCATCTGTCGACGAAACTCTGCGATTTCCATCGCGTAGACACGGTCGCGTTTCGCGATGTCGTCTACGAGCTGAGAACGTTCCGTAATCAAGGCCGCCAGTTCCAAACGCGCCGAATCGGCCTCCAGCCGGGCTCGATTGAGATCCCGCACTCGTGAACGGAGCCGCTTGTCGCGCTCGTCGAGGTCGGCGAACAGACGTAGCTCGCGCTCATCGGCCAGACGGCGCTCGCGGGCGACGGTGGCCGCGTGCTGGCTGTTCAGGTCGGCCTGTAACGTTCGGAGTTCGATCCTGGAGTCGTTTTGGCCCGCTGCCAGTTCGGCCACACATACGAGAAGGCCAATGAGCCAGAGCATCGGTTCAGTCCTCGCAGATAAACTTGTCAACGGCAAATCTCGATCCGGTCCACATGAAGCGCCTGGACCTCGCACACCGCCTCGCCATTGAAACCGCAGGAAACACCGCGACCTCGGTGAACGCAACTCCATACCTTGGTGACAGCTCTGGCCGAGAGCAGTCGAAACTCGCCGTGGCTGTAGCCGGCGCACGCCAATCGCGCCTCTTCTGGACCGCGATCCAGGGCGTCGACCCGTGCGCGTTGCTCGCTTGGGAACGGATCAATTGTCTTAGGTACAAGCAGTGGCACGGACCGGTCCTCACGGCCCCATCGCTCTTTCGCCTCGAACTTGGACGCGGCGAGCCGGGTTTGGCCCTCCGCCGCGTAGGCGCCATGTGGGAAACTGGCCAGAAAGTCGCGCAGCGCCTGGCAGTCGCCGGCGGGGCGCTTGGACCACAGCGCTTCCTCGGCGCGGGAAGGCACGCCGCCCATGCCGATCTCGCCACATGCGGCTCGTACCCCCGGAATGCGGCAAAGCAGCTTTTGTGAGATAGGAATCAGGGCAACGAGTGCCATGGCTGTCGATATGAGAGCGACTCTACGAGCCGTCGAAAGGATGGATCTTCTCCGACGCGGTGGCGCTGGTACCGCCATCGGCCCGCCTTCGATCCGCGCCTTGGTTGCGGCGACTACGTCCTGAAGCCTGGGATCAGACTCCCTTCCTTCCCACCCGACCAATTCTAGGCTCTGATATTCACCGAAGCCCAGCGGAAGCGGAACGTCATCGATTCTGACCTGCATGAGCGTTCCGAGTTGACGTGCGCGGCTGGCTTCGTCTCGAACGAAGTCGCCCGCGGGGCCGGTTGAGGACTCGCTCCAGACGACAAGGACGCATTTTGCCGATTCCAACTCAGCAACAAGGCGCTCGCGCCACTTCACACCAGCGGGGATGTGCTTGTCCCACCACACATCCAATCCCCCAAGCGTAAGTGCGTCTCGTAGGACGAGCACTCGCGCTTCGTCCTCACGCTTATAGGAGATGAAGAGGTCGCTCATAACCATTCTGGCCGTGCAACTTGCGGCTGGTAAGGCTCAAGGCTGCACCATAGATGGGCGATCTTGGATAGGTCGAACCTGCCCACGGTGGCCTACCCCGGACAACAGCTACATGTGAAAGGTGAGTATAATCGTCGCGCCGCGTTGAGCTGTGTGCGCCTCGACCCCCACCGTCGCGAATAGGCAAGACTGCAATTCCCTGCGAGTTCCTGCACTTTCCGATTTTCCCTCACACCTTGGTTACTCCGGTTGGCGTGCACGTAACCGCGCGGCAGCGCTACGCCCACCGCCTTGGCATGGCGCACCCCTTTGAGGGGGTCCCCGTCCGCCCAGTGCAGAGCGTCATTTGGCGTGGGTTCACACGCTTGCACAGGTCCACGTCGTCCGCTTGTTTCCACGCCGGGCTGTCCCTTGGTGTGTCAGATAGTGTGTCAGCCTCACCCGGCACGCCGCGTCGTCCCGACGAAGTGGTGGCGGCAATCGGAGCACCGGTGGACAGACCGCACCGGTTTGCGACGGCTTCCATGGGTCGGGCACTTCCATGTTCGGTCTAACGAGCACTGGGAGCCGAGCGGGTGAGGGTTGGGGTTCGAGGCCGTGTTTGGGGTTGATCCATGCGACGATGCTGCATCGGTAGGCAAATGGAACGGGATACCGTGATTGGTATCCCGTCTCCTCCGGACAGCTATGCACCAGGACCCCGACCAGATGCCGCTTCTAGAGCTCGAAACCCTCCGACGGCGTCAAGGGGTTCACCAGGATGATTCTGTTCCAGTGTTCGTTGCGCGGAATCTCATTCCGTAGTTCGTTCTGCTCATTTGCGTCGAGCACTCCCCAACCAATCTGATCTTCGAACGCCAACCACCACTCAGCGTATCGTTCACGCACGCGAGCGATCTTGGCGGTCTTCTCCGCGATGCAGATCCGGAGGTTATCGATCATCTCCGCGACGACAAGACCGCCGGCATCGTGATCGACAGAACGGCCAAGCTGGAACAGATGCGAGTGAGCCTTGCTCGCGCGCTCGAACCTGATACGCAGTTTGTTGGCTACCTCAAGATGCTCCGCGTGGAGGTCGGCGACAGTTCGAGCCTCCCCTAAGGCCTTAAGCAAATCAGAATCGAGCTGTCTCCACGGGGGAAGAGGCCTGCTGTACGTGTAAGTCGCAAACCAGCTCACGCCCTCGGTAGGCGGCCCCATCGCCGCAAGAGCCTTTGTGATTAGTCTCCCCAACGGGTAGGACGTTTCTTCGAGACCGCGATATCCATGCACGGTCCGCTCGTTGTGGTTCAGCCGACGAGCCTCCACCGCGATTCTGCCGTCAACGAGAAAGTCCGGAGGGTGGCTCTTTCCATCCGGTTCATGGATCACTGAGCCCAGTCCTCGACTGAGTAGGTACTCGTGCACGACGGCCTCTGATTGATTCATTCGCGACTGCGAGCGTAGCTCATCGTAGCTGGGCACGACGCGGTCGCGAGGGGCTCAGAAGAGTGCCGGCGCCACCATCTTGGGCCACTCGTTGAAGCGACGTTCTCGATGAGAGTTGTCTAAGAGACTTTCAAATACACCAAGCAGTACCAGGCCAGAACAGCCAGTACGAGACCGCACTTCGGTGCCCCGAAGGTCCAGACGAAACACCACGAGGCAGCACGAGGCAGCACGAGACTGGACGTCCGGATTATGATGGGCCGCTATGTCACGGACATTGGTTACTTTGGTAGCCGCCGCGGTCGTCGGCTCCGCAGCGGCGCTCGCTGGGCAGGCTCAGCAACACCCCGATTTCACGGGCGTGTGGACGAACTATTCGGCACCGGGAGCCGCGCGAGGCGGCGGGCCGGGCCGAGGCGGCGGACCACCGCTGCCGATGACGGAAGACGCCCAGAAGAAGGTGGCGGCCTACCGGGCGCTCATCGGCACGAGCGGCGACACGCCAGGCGGGCACTGCCTGGGCACTGGCATGCCGGGTTCGATGCTCGGGTCGGGCGGTTATCCAATGGAAATCGTTCAGCGGTCCGAGCAGATCAACATCACCTACGAAGCGCACAACGAGGTGCGGCGCGTGTACCTGGGCGATCGCATCGTGCCGATGGCCGACCGCGTGCCGGGACGCAACGGGCATTCGAGCGCGCGCTGGGAAGGCGACACGCTGGTGGTCGAGACCACGCACCTGGTGGAGCAGGTGGATCAGCGCTACGCCCATAGCGAGCAGGCGAAGATCGTCGAGCGCTACCGGCTGTCCACCGACAGCGCCGGCACCACAGTGCTCACAGCCGAAATGACACTGACGGACCCCGTTTTCTATACCAAGCCAGTGACCGATACGAAAAAGTGGGCTTTCGTGCCCAACGGGCACCTGCTGCCCTACGAGTGCGCCGAGGAAGGGTGGCGCATTCACCTGGAAGAGCTCGAGAAGAAGGCGAAGGAGTCGAAGTGATGAAGCAGCTGGTTTCTCTCGTGAGCGCCCTCGCGCTCGTCGTGGCGCTGGGCGCGACCGCCAGCGCTCACCATTCGGCGGTGCAGTACGACTTCGCGAAGTCGACCACCATCACCGGAGTGGTGGTGAAGTTCCAGGCCATCAACCCGCACATGCGGCTCACGCTGCGCGTCACCGACGAGAAGGGTACCCGTGACCTCGAGCTCGAAGGGCACAGCACCAACAACATGTACCGCGCCGGCTACCGCGACGGGCTGATCAAGGTCGGCGACAAGATCACGGTCAACGTTGCGCCGCTCCGCAACGGCACCGAAGGCGGCTACATGGTTGCGGCGGTCACCGCCGACGGCACCCGGTTCGGCGTGCAGTCGGCGGCCGAACGCGCCCGCGAACGCGAGAAGGCGGAAGGCAAGTAGAACCTGGTCGGCTGAAGGCTTAAGGCTTAAGGCCGGCATAAGCCCTAAGCCCTAAGCCCTTTCAAGTCTTCCGATAACTCTTCGCCATCCGGCGGCCGACGATTCTCACCAGCCACTGCGGGGCGTAGCGCACCGCGAGCGCGACCGCGCGGTTGATGCCGCCGACAATCACGACGGCCTGGCCGGCCATCACCGCGTCGTAGCCCTGTTGCGCCACGGTGGCGGCGTCCAGCCACATCCACGACGGTAGCCCACGCATCTGCCCGCGCGTGCCGGTGACGTCGTGGAACTCGCTCAGCGTGAAGCCGGGGCACAGCGCCGTGACGTGGACGCCGTGCGGGCGGCCCTCGTGCGACAGCGCCTCCGAGAACTTGATCAGGAACGCCTTCGATGCCCCATACAGGGCGTGACCGGCGGGCGCCGGCACGAGGCCGGCGAGCGATGCCAGGTTGACGATGCGGCCGTAGCCGCGCTCGACCATGCCGGGCAGCAGGCGGTAGGTCAGCTCGCAGACCCCCGCCACCATGACGCGCAGGAAATCCTCGTGCACCTGCCACGGCACGGCGTTGTAGAGACCGGGGACGCCGTAGCCGGCGTTGTTGACGAGCGCGTCGATGACCAGGCCGCGCCGCGTCAACTCCTCGCAGAGCCGCGCGGCGCTCGACGGATCGGCATGGTCCAGCGGGATCACGTGCACCTCGGCGCCGTGACGCTCGCGCAGGCCGGCGGCCACATCCTGCAGCTTCGCCTCGCGACGGGCGGTGATGACCAGGTCGAAGCCGTGGGAGGCCAACACGTCGGCGAAGGCGGCGCCGATGCCGGCCGAGGCGCCGGTCACGAGCGCGGTACGCCGGGAACTCACGGCTTCATGATAGCGTCGGACGCATGAGCCGACTCGCGCTGCTCGGGCTCAGCGTCGCGGTCTTCGGCGGCGTCACCGCCGCGCAGCCGGCACGGCCGCAACCGACGACCGCACCGTTCACGGTGGTCGAAGCCACGATCGCGGAGATGCGCACCGCCATGGAGCGGGGACGCACCACCTCGCGGGCCATCGTTCAGCAGTCGCTCGACCGCATCGCCAAGTACGAAGGGCGCCTCAACGCCGTCATCACGGTGAACCCACGGGCGCTCGACGACGCCGCGGCGCGCGACGAGGAGCGGCGGCGCGGGCGTGTGCGCGGGCCGCTGCACGGCATCCCGATCGCGCTCAAGGACAACATCCACACCACCGACATGCCGACGACCGGGGGCGCGCTGGCCTTCGCAGCGCTGGTCCCGCCCTACGAGGCGACGCTCACCACCCGGTTGCGGGCCGCCGGCGCGGTGATCGTCGCCAAGACAGTGATGACGGAGCTCGCCAACTGGGTGGCGAGCGACATGCCGACCAACTACTCGGCGCTCGCGGGCTTCGGCTTGAACCCGTACGACCCGCGACCCGATCCACGGCCCGGCTCCGACGGGCGGCCGGCGCTGCCGCCGGGCGGTTCGAGCTCCGGCATCGGCACGGCAGCGAGCTTCTGGGCCGCCAACGTCGGCACCGAGACATCCGGGTCGATCCTCAACCCGGCAAGCCGGACGATGCTCGTCGGCATCAAGCCGACGGTAGGACGCATCAGCCGTTACGGCGTGATTCCGATCACGGCCGATCAGGACACGCCAGGACCGATGGCGCGCACCGTGGCCGACGCGGCCACACTGCTCGGCGTGCTCGAAGGCGACGCGCCGGATCCGCACGACGCCGCCACTCGCGCCTGCACGCCACCGCCACGCCACGACTACACCGCCTATCTGCGACCGGGGGCGCTCAAGGGCGCACGCATCGGCGTGCCACGGGCGTTCTTCTACGACGCCGTCCAGGTGCCGGGCGCGCGCGGCACGAGCGGCGGCCTCGCGGCACCGGAACGCAAAGTGATGAACGCGGCCATTGCCGCGCTGAAGCAGGCGGGTGCCACGATCGTGGACCCGGCGGACCTGCCCTCGGTGCTCGCGCCAGCCGGCGACACGCTCGAAGACTGGCCGGTGTGCAGCGGGCTCGCGGGCGCGAAGGGGCGCGACAGCCGCTGCTCCATCGTGTTCAAGTACGGCATGAAGCGCGACTTCAATGCGTGGCTGTCCTCGCTCGGCGCCGCCGCGCCGCTGAAGACCCTCACCGAGCTGCGCGCGTGGAACCGGGCCCACGAGAGCGAAGGCGCGCTGAAATACGGCCAGGCCCAACTCGACATCTCCGACGAGATCGACCTCGCCGCCGACGGCGATCGCTATCAGCGGGACCGCGCGAAAGACATGCGGCTCGGCGGCAGCGAGGGCATCGGGGCCGCGCTGCGGGCGCACAAGCTCGATGCGCTGCTGTTCCCCGGGCCGACCGGCGCCGCGGTTGCTGCCAAGCCCGGCTATCCGACGGTCATCGTGCCCTTCGCCACGATTCCCAGCCCGCTCACCGCAGCCCTGCCGGGTTTCGACCCAAAACCAAGCCCGTTCGGAGTCAGCTTCACCGCGGGCGCCTGCAGCGAGCCGCGTCTCATCGCGCTCGCCTACGCGTTCGAACAGGCGACGAAGCGGCGGCGGGCGCCAGTGCTGGAGTGAGCGAGGAGAAGAATTACGAGGACAAGAGCTCGCGGATGGCCTGTTCGAGCTCCACCTTGGTGAACGGCTTCTGGATGAAACGCACGTCCTCTTCGGCAAGCGCCTGACGGATTGCGCTGTGGGTGGTATAGCCCGACATGAGGATCGTCTTGAGACCTGGCATCGTCCGGGTGAGACGATCGCGCAGCTCCGGGCCTGACATCTGCGGCATCACGACGTCGGTGAGCAGCAGGTCCGGCACCACCTCGCCGTCGACGAGCCGCGCTATCGCAGCGGCCGGCGACTCGGACACCAGCACGGTATAGCCCAGTGAACCGAGCAGGACGCTCGTGAGGTTCCTCACCATCTCGTCGTCCTCGACGAGCAGGATCGTCGCGCGGTGCGGCACACCGACGGGCGGCGGTTGCGGCGGCGCGACGCGGCTGACCGTCGCCCGCGGTGCGCTCCGCGCCACGTCGCCCGGAGCCGGGGTCATGTACAGCATGAAGGTGGTACCGCGGCCTGGCTCGCTGTCGACACCGATGAACCAGCCGTTCTGTTTCACGATCCCGTACACCGTGGCCAGCCCGAGGCCGGTGCCCTTGTCGACGCGCTTGGTGGTGAAGAAGGGCTCGAAGATGCGCGGCAGGATCCGTGGGTCGATGCCCTCGCCTTCGTCACGCACCGACAGCGAGACGTAGGAGCCGGCCGAGGCGCCCGGGACGTCGATCAGCGTGGCGGCATCGAGCGTGACGTTGGCGGTTTCCACGGTGATGGTGCCACCGCGTGGCATCGCATCGCGGGCGTTGACGACGAGGTTCAGCACCACTTGATCGATCTGCGAGGGATCGCACAGCACCGGCCACAACCCGGCGGCGGGGCGGAAGTCCACGGTCACCTGCTCGCCGATGAGCGTCGCGAACAGCGTGTGCGTCGCGGAGACTTGCGCGTTGAGATCGAGCACCACGGGCGAGATGATCTGCTGGCGCGAGAACGCCAGCAGCTGGCGCGCCATCTCCTTGGACCGCAGCGCCGCCTGCTCCACCGCCGCGACTTCCTGCTCCAGCGGATGGTCCGTCCCCATCTGCATCTTCATCAGATCGACGTTGCCGAGTACAACCGTGAGCATGTTGTTGAAGTCGTGGGCGATGCCGCCGGCAAGCTGACCGATCGACTCCATCTTGCGGATCTGCTCGAGCTGCTGCTGCAGCCGCTCGCGCTCGCCTTCGGCGCGCTTGCGGTCGGTGATGTCGCGCACGATGACCAGGGCCTCGCCTTCGGCGGCCGCCACGACGCGCACCTCGAAGTCCCGCGGCTCGGATCCCAACCCGAGCGCATACTCGAAATCCACGATCGTGCCACTCGTCAGGGCCTGCCGTACGGCGGCCTGCACCTGGGCCGCAATCGGCTCGGGCAGCGCCTGGCCGATGTGTTGTCCAGGGATCCAGCCGAACGACGGCAGGCCGTCGCCCCCGGGATGGGCGTGGTATCCGAGCACGGTGCCGTCGCCGCTGACACGGAAGAAGACGTCGGGCACCGCGTCGAGGATGGCGCGGTTCTCCGCGATGTTGCGCCGCAGCGAATCCTCGAGCGCCCGCCGTTCCGAGAGATCGATGAACGCGCACATCAGGCAGAGCGGCTCTCCGTCCTGGCTCGTGACCACGCTGCCCGACACCTGCACGTCCACCACCGAGCCGTCGCGGCCGCGGAACCGGGCCGTGGCGGTGTGGCGCTTCGTGCGCCGCAATGCTTCGAGCTTGGCCCGCGCCTCCTCCGGCGACCCGACGAAATCTGCGATGGAGCGGCCCAGGATCTCCTCCCGCGTCTCGCACTGCGCCAACTGGCGGAAGGCGTCGTTGGCGTAGAAGATTCGTCCCTCGAGGTCACCGAGACAGATCGCGGCCGTAGACGACTCGACGGCGAAGCTCTTGATGCGCAGGTCCTGCTCCGCCTGGCGGCGCGCCTGCCGCACCTGCTTCTGCTCGAGCGCCTGCACCACCGCCTGCCCCAGCCGCTTGATGTGCTCCTTGATCACGTAGTCGACGGCGCCGGCCTTCATGCACTCGACGGCCGTGTCTTCGTTGATGGCCGCGGTCACGATGATCACGGGGGTCAGCGGGGCGTGCTCGCGCGCCAGCCTGACCGCCGCCAGGCCATCGAAGGCCGGCATGGCGTAGTCGGAGAGGATCAGGTCGGGCTGGAACGAATGGAGCGCCGCGAGGTAACTGTCGGCGGTATCCACGCGGGCGAAGGTGCAACGGTTCAGTGCCCGCTTCACCTCGCGCTCGGCCAGCTCGGCGTCCACGGCCCGGTCGTCCACGATGAGCACACGGACCGACGTGGTGGTCTCGTCGTTCACGCCGGCACCTGGTTGACCATCAGCCAGTAGAACCCGAGCTCGCTCATGGTCTTCATGAACGACTCGAAGTCCACCGGCTTGACGACGTAGCTGTTGGCGCCGAGGTCGTAGGCAGTCCTGATGTCGGGGTCCTGGTTCGACGACGTCACGACGACGACGGGTATGGCACGCGTGCGCTCGTCACTCTTCAGCTTCCGCAGTACCTCGAGGCCATCGAGCTTCGGCAGCTTGAGATCCAGCAGGATCACGCGCGGGCGCTCGGCACTGGCGCGGCTGAAGACGATCTCGAGCGCCTCCACCCCGTCGCGCGCCACGAGGATGTGGTTGGCCAGGTTGTTCTTGCGGAACGCCCGGAGCGTCAGTTCGGCGTCGCGGGGATTGTCTTCGACGAGCAGGATCGACACGGTGTCGATAGCGCTCATCGTCCGTCCCCACGCCCGGGCAACGCGAACGAGAACGTGGCCCCGCGGCCGACCAGTCCCTCCGCCCACACCCGGCCGCCGTGGCGGTGCACGATGCGTTGCACGATGGCCAGGCCTACGCCCGTGCCGCTGAACTCGTAGTCGGTGTGCAGGCGCTGGAAGACGCCGAAGAGTTTCGCCTTGTAGGCCATATCGAAGCCGGCGCCGTTGTCGGTGATGGTGTAGACGACGTCGTCCCCGTCCTGCCTTCCGCTGATGCCGATGACGGCGACCGGCTTCTTGCCCGAGAACTTGAGCGCGTTGGCCAGCAGGTTGACCCACACCTGCCGCAGCAGGGCGCGATCGCCCTCGGTGCCGGGAAGGCCGTCGAGATGGAACGTGATCCGGCTCCGATCCTGAGCGGCGATGAGCTCCTCGAACACTTCGCCGGCCAGCGTGGTCATGTCCACCGGCCCCAGCTGCATCGACGTGCGGCCGAGGCGCGAAAACGCCAACAGGTCGTCGATCAGCCGGCCCATGCGCTGCGCTTCGCTGCGTACGACACCACAGAGCCGCAACCCCTCGGTGTCGAGCCGCGTGCCGTAGTCTTCCGCCAGGATTCCGGCGTAGCTGTCCACCGCGCGGGCCGGCGCCCTGAGGTCGTGCGAAACCGAATAGGCAAAGGCCTCGAGCTCGAGGTTGGCGGCTTCGAGCTGCGCCGTCCGATCGACGACGCGGCGTTCGAGCTCGACGTTCAACTGCCGGATGGCCTCCTCCGACCGGCGCCGCTCGGTGATGTTGCGGCCCACCCACAGCACGTGCGTGCAGCGGCCGTCGGAGTCGAGCACCGGCTCGATGTGCGCCTCGACGAACGCCAGGTCGCCGTTCGGCAGCGGAATCTCGAGCTCGTGCGAGACCGGCTGGCGTGTCTCGATCACCTGACGGTAGGCGGGCATCTCCATCTCGATCTGCGCGCGCGACATGCCCTGCTCGGCCAGCACGTCCTCGCGGTAGCGGCCCTCGAGTGCCCTCGGCACGCCGGGGAAGGACGCGGACCGCACCCACTGGTACGCCTCATTCGCCGAGACGATGCGCAACCGTCCGTCGCCATCCACCCGGTACAGGATCTGCGCGTCGGACGTGCTGTTGAACACCTTCGACAGCCGTTCAGCGCTCTCGCGCAGGGCGCGTTCGGCCGCCTTGCGGGCGCTGACGTCCCGGATGACGACCAGCGGGTAGACCATGCCGTCGATGGTGTAGGTCGACGCCGAGATCTCGGCGTCGAACTCGGTGCCGTCGCGCCTCAGCCCCTTGGTTTCGTACGACGTCGGCGCGGGCCGCCCTTCCTCGCGCGCCTTGTTGATGGCCAGCACGCGGGGCAGCTCCGCGGCGGGGATCCGGCTCGCCAGCGGCAGCCCCTCGAGCTCACCTGGCGAGTCGAACCCGTACATTTCGGCGGTGGCTCGGTTGGCGAACACCATCCGCTGGTCCTTGGTCACCACGATCGCGTCCTTCGACGCTTCGAACACCGAGCGCAGCATCGCTTCGCTGCGGCGCACCTGGACCTCGGCCCGCCGGCGTTCAGTGATGTCCTGGATCGAGCCGAGGAAGGCGACGTGCGAGCCATCGGCCGCGCTCACCGAGTTGATCGACAGCTCGGCGTCGAAGGTCGACCCGTCGCCGCGCCGCGCCACCACCTCGCCCATCCACGAACCTGTCGTGTAGACAGACTCGCGGATGCGCGTGTGCTGAGCGGGATCGGCAATGAAGTCGAAGGGCTGCCGCCCCAGGACCTCCGTGTCGTGATCGAATCCGTGCATGCGCAGCCAGGCCGGATTGGCGTAGGCGATCCGGCGGTCGAGGCCGATGATCAGCATGCCGATGACCCAGGAGGCCAGGGCGTTGTCCTTGACGCGCAGGTCGATCTCGACCAGCTTCCGCTCGGTGACGTCGGCGGTGGCGCCGACAGTACGGACGGGCCGGCGCGCCGCTCCGGTTCCTTCGAAATAGGTCTGCGCCCGAGCATGGATCCAACGCACCTTGCCCTGAGTGGTCACGATGCGATGTTCGACTTCGAAGGAGCCGTCACCACCAGGATCGTGCGCCCGGGCGACTGCCGCCCGCATGCGGTCGCGGTCTTCCGGATGGGTGAGACCCACGACCGATTCGAGCGGCACACTGCCGGGCCCGAGGCCCCAGATCGCGTGCTGCTCGGGTGACCAGTACAGGTCCCCGGACGCGTGGTCGTGGTCGAAGATGCCAAGCCTCCCGAGGCGGACGGCCTGGTGGAGCCGTTCTTCGTTCACGACCAGCGCCGTCTCGGCCTGCTTCTGCGTCGTGACGTCGAGGTTGGTGCCGAAGAAGCGCAGGCGGCCGGTGTCGGTCCGCCGGGTGCACTCGACGAGCGAGCGGATCGTCGCAATCGTGCCGCCCGGCCGCACGACGCGGAACTCGATCTCGAACTCCCTGTGGTCCTCCGAGGCGCGCGCAAAGGCGGCGCGCAGCCGCGGCGCGTCGTCGGGATGAAGGAGGGAGAACAGTTCCTCGAAGGACGGGTTTGAATCCGGGCTGAAGCCGAACAGCATCTTGTTGCCGTCGGACCAGATGACGTCAGTGCCGTCACCGTCGAGCGTGAAATGGCCCATGCGCGCCAGCGTCTCGGCACGCCGCAGGCGATCCTCGCGATCCTGCAGCAGCTCGCGGGCCGCCCGCATGTCGGTCACGTCGGTGATGGCACCGATGACCCGGAAGACGCTGCGCACGGGGCCGTGCCCTTCGAAGAAGGTCTGCGCGCGGGTGTTCACCCAGCGGATCGCGCCGTCGGTGCGGACGATGCGGTACTCGAGGCTATAGCGGCCGTCGCCGTCACGGTCGTGCGCGCGGGCCACGGCGGCGGTGCGCTCTTCGCGGTCGTCCGGATGGGTGTGGCCGTCGAACATCGCGGGAGTCGCGACCAGCCCCTCGGGCCACCCGTAGATGCCATGCACCTCCGGCGAGCAGTAGATGGCGTTACTGCGCACGTCGTGGTCGAACACGCCCATGTTGGAAGTGGGAAAGACCTGCGCAGGAGAAGCGCTGGGACGAGGATCCTTGGACTCGATCGACAACACTGGGTGACGGACCATGGCGGCTCCTTGCGGACGTCGCCGCGCACGGAGGCTGCGAGCCGGGCTGGACAACCCGCCAGTGTCGGCGCGCCCCACAGGGCGCTGGCGACCTTAGCTGAACGCCGCGTACGGCGTCAACTGGCCGCCGGGAACGGCGCGATGCCGACGAGCAGCACCAGCCGCTGACCGGTGTCGTTACGGACGCCGTGCGGCACGCCGGCCGGCGCCCAGACGGCGCAGCCTGGTCCCGCCGAGCGCGTCTCGCTGCCGACGACGAAGCGGCCGGTGCCTTCGACGACGAAGTAGAACTTGTCCTGGCCGGCGTGTTCGTGCAGGTGCTGCTCCTGCCCTGGCGACAGGCAGTTGAGGCCGAGCATCAACCGGCCGCTGCGAAAGAGCGTGGACTTGAACTGCTTGTCGGGGAGCGCCCCGACGTGATCGCGATAATCGGCAAACGTGTTCATGGGCGTGTCAGAACGTCATTCGACGCGACGCAGGATGAAGCACTTGAGGTAATAGGTCTCCGGCACCCCGAGCAGGACCGGGTGATCGCGCCCCTGCATGCGTTTCTCGAGCACGGTGACCGGCACGCGGCTGTCCACCGACGCCTCGTGGAGAATCGATCCGAACACCTCTTCGCTGATGTTGTACGAGCAGCTGCAGGTCACGAGGCAGCCGCCCGGCGACAGCAGCCGCATCGCGTGCAGGTTGATGTCCTTGTAGCCGGCCACGGCGTTCGGCACCGATGCCTTGTTCTTCGCGAAGGCTGGCGGGTCGAGCACGATGGTGTCGTAGCGATCGCCGGCGCGTTCGAGGCGGCGCAGCTCGTCGAACACGTTGGCCTCGCGGGCCTGCAGGGTGGCGATCCCGTTGCGTGCGGCGTTGGCGGTGATGTGGGCCACGGCATCGGCCGAAATGTCCACGGCCTCGGCCGAGGCGCATTGCGGCGCGAGGCGGAGGGCGAACCCGCCGTGATAGCTGAAGCAGTCGAGCAGCCGCCCGCGGGCATAGCGCGCCGCGGCCTCACGGTTCTCGCGCTGATCGAGGAACAGCCCGGTCTTCTGCCCGTGCCGGAGGTCGGCCGCGTACTCGACCGGGCCCTCGCGTACCGTGACCGTGTCGGGAATTTCGCCCGCCAGCAGGTCCACGCGCTGCTCGAGCCCCTCGAGGCCTCGCACCCGTGGATCGTTCCGGGCGAGGATGCCAGCCGGGTGCAGCAGATCGCTGAGCGCCTCGACGACCAGCGGCGCCAACCGATCCATGCCTTGCGAGAGCGTCTGCAGCACCAGGTACTCGCCATACCGATCGACGATCAGCGAGGGGAGCAGGTCGGCCTCGCCGTGCACGAGGCGATAGGCCGTGGCGTCGAGCGACAGCGACGTCCGGAACGCAATGGCGCGCTCCAGTCGGGCCCGGACGAGCGACGGCAGATCGGCGCGTTCGCCCACCGTGAGCATCCGGATCGCGATCTGGGACCGGTCGCTGAAGAGCGCGGTGCCAATCGCACGGGCCCGGGGGCCGAGCACCTCGACGACGTCGCCGCCGGCCGCATCCACGCCGGTGACGTCGGCACGGTAGACCCAGGGATGACCGCCGCGAATCCGCTGTTCGCCGCGCGAGGAAAGGGTGACGGTAGGCATGGGACGCGGGGCGTCGCGCGCGCCGGCCACGAGAGCCGGCGGGCGGACTACAGGAACCGTTCGCCCTCGCTCCACCGCCACATCACAAACGCGGTGAGCCCGGCCAGCGATCCGGCAATGTAGAGGAACGAGTCGCCGGGAGTAGCGCTGGCGGCGCTCAGCACGCTTTCGCCGGCGAGCGTGGCGATCTGGGCGAGCAGCGCGCTCATCCCGCTCCATTGCAGCAGCACCGCAAGGCCGGACAGCACGGCGACCCCAGCCGCGAAAATCGCCACGTTGAAGACGCGATCGACGATGCGTTCGCGGCGGCGGCCTTCGGCGTGTGCCCGCTTGACCACGCCCGCCGTGAAGCCGTCGGGCACCACGGGCGCCGATGCCGCCAGAAGTTCGTCGAGCTGGCGCGCAAGCACCACCCGTTGGCCGCATGCCTCGCACGTCCGCATGTGCGCCTCGGCACCGGGCGCACAGAGGCCCGGCTCGCCGGCGGGCAGCGCCTCGATCGAATCCGCGACGTCTTCGCAGCGCAGGTACGGCATCACCCCAGCTCGGTCTCCAGCAATTCTCGCAGCCGGCGCTTGGCACGAAAGAGGTGGGTCTTCACCGTCCCCACCGGCATCCCCAACGCCTCGGCCAGCTCCTCGTACTTCTTCCCGTCGAGATAGTGCGCGCTCACCAGGAAGCGCGCATGCGGCGGCAGCCTTGCCAGCGCCTTGTCCATTCTGTCCCGCAACTCGATATCGCCGAAAGCCCGATCCCGGCTCGCCAGCCCACGCGTCAGCTCGGTCCCTGGTGTGATGTCGTCGAGCGCCGTGTGGCGTGTGGGGATCCGCACCTCGCTGCAGACGTTGAGAACGATCCGGTAGATCCACGTGGACAGCCGCGCCTGGCCGCGGAAGTAAGGCAAGCCGCGATGGATCTTGAGAAACACCTCCTGCGCCAGATCGTCGGCCCGGGCGGCATCGTTGGTCGAGCGCAGGATGACGCCGTAGACCAGCCCCTTGAACGCGTCCACGAGCTCAGCGAACGCCGCGTCGCTTCCCTGCCGGCAGCGGGCGCGCACCGCGAGCGGCTGGCGATGATCGAGAAGGGGTTGCTGCCGCCGCCGGAGATGTATCCCAACCGGTACGACGCGCCGCCTTGGGCGCAGGGGCCATCGCAGACGTACGGTCCGCACATGCATCCCTGGCGCCGCGATTTCCGGGCGCCGTACCCGCGTCTCGTCGCGCGCAAGCTCGGCGTGATGATCCTCTGTGCCGCCGGCGGCATCGGCTGGTTGCTGTTCGTGCTGGGTCAATCGAAGATCGCGGTGGCCCTTGGGGGGCTGATCGGCATGATGGGCGTCGCGTTCGTCATCATCTCGTTCAACCTGGGCGTGTCGATGGGAGACGCGTATCGGGGCGAGCCGGGTCCGTCCGGGCCTCCAGAGCCACCTGGGCCACCCGCGGTCTGACGGCCGCGGGCGGCGCTATGATGCGCGCATGCTGACCCGCCGCGCCTTCCTCCAGACCACCGTGACCGGCGGCGCTGCCCTTGCCGCGGGCGGCGTCCCGTCGGCGGCCGAGTTCGATCTCGTCCTCAAGGGCGGCCGCGTCATCGACCCCTCGCGACGGTTCGATGCGCTGGCCGACGTCGGCATCGCCAACCGGCGCATTGCGGCCGTGCGGCCGTCGATTCCGGCGTCTGCCGCCGCCGACGTGCTCGACGCCTCGGGCACTCTCGTCACGCCAGGCCTGATCGACATCCACACCCACGTCCGCTCGGCCGAGATGCCGTCGATCTGCCTGTCGCAGGGCGTGACGTCGCTCGTGGACGCCGGCTCGCGCGGCGCCGACCAGATCGACAGCGTCGTGGCGTTCGCGAAGCAGGCGCCCAACCGCGTCCGGATCCTGATCAACCTGTCGCGCGCCGGCGTGATCGACGAGGGTGACCTCATGGATCTCGCGCGCGCCGACGTGGCGCTGGCGCGCGACGCGATCCTTCGCCACCGCGACCTGATCGTCGGCGTCAAGGCACGCCTGTCGCGCAACGTCGCCGGCGAGCACGACCTCGAGGCGCTGCGCCGCGCGCAGGAGATCACCCGGCCACTCGGCCTGCCGGTCATGATCCACGTCGGCCAGACGTTTTCGACCATGCCGCAGCTGCTGGCGCTGCTCAAGCCCGGCGACATCGTGACGCACGTGTACGCGCCGCCGCCGAATTCGATCTTCGACGGAAAGGGCGGCGTGCTGCCCGAGTTGCTCGCGGCACGCAAACGCGGCATCCGCTTCGACATCGGCAACGGGCGCCTCGGCCATTTCACCTGGGAGACGATGGCCGAGGGCATCAAGGCCGGCTTCCTGCCCGACACCGTGTCGTCCGACTGGACCGACGCCGGCCGCGCTGAGCAGGTGGTGGATTTTCCCAACGTGATGTCGAAGCTGCTGATGCTCGGCGTGCCGCTGCCGCAAGTGATCGCGATGGCCACGTCGAACGCCGCCGCGGCGTTTCCAGCGTTCAAGGACCTCGGCACGCTGCGCGTGGGCGCCCCGGCCGACGTGTCGGTGCTGGAACTGCGCGAGGGGTCGTTCGAATTCGTCGACAACTACGGCGGCAAGCGCACCGGCCGGCAGCGCCTCTTCCCGCGCGCCACCATCATGGCCGGCAAACGCACTTCCTGACGCAGTCGGCTCAAGGCTCAAGGCTCAAGGCCTGGAGACGAAACGTGCTCTCCTCAGGCGTACTTTTGCGGGCGACAGACGCTCCATGCCCTGAGCCGTGAGCCCTAAGCCTTTACAATCACAAACATGCACCTGACCCGCTCGCCTTTGCTGCGTACGCTCGCCGAAACCGACCCCGAGATCGCCGCCGCCGTCGCCAGCGAACGCCGTCGCCAATCCGAGGGCCTCGAGCTCATCGCGTCGGAGAACTTCGTCAGCCAGGCGATCCTCGACACCGCCGGCTCGGTTCTGACCAACAAATACGCCGAGGGCTATCCCGGCAAGCGCTACTACGGCGGCTGCGAGTTCGTGGACGTGGCCGAGTCGCTGGCGATCGCGCGCGCCAAGGCGCTCTTCGGCGCCGACCACGCCAATGTGCAGCCGCACTCGGGCGGGCAGGCCAACATGTCGGTGTACTTCGCGGCGGTGAAGCCGGGCGACACGGTGCTCGGGATGAACCTGGCCCATGGCGGCCACCTCACCCACGGGCACCCGCTCAACTTCTCCGGGCAGCTCTACAAAATCGTCCCCTACGGCGTGCGGCCCGACACCGAGCAGATCGACTACGACACACTCGAGCAGCTGGCGCGCGAGCACAGGCCCAAGATGATCGTGGTCGGGGCCAGCGCCTACCCGCGCATCATCGATTTCGCGCGCATCGCGAAGGTGGCCACGGAGGTGAACGCCATCGTGATGGTGGACATGGCCCACATCGCGGGTCTTGTGGCCGTAGGGCTGCATCCCAGCCCGATCCCGCACGCCGACTTCGTCACCTCCACCACGCACAAGACTCTGCGAGGCCCCCGCGGCGGCCTCATCCTCTGCCGCGAGCAGTACGCCAAGGATCTCGACCGCGCCCTTTTTCCCGGCGTGCAGGGCGGCCCGCTGATGCACATCATCGCGGCCAAGGCGGTGTGCTTCAAGGAAGCGCAGGAGCCCGGGTTTGCCGATTACCAGCGACAGATCCTGGCCAACGCGGCGCGCCTCGCGGCGGCGCTCACGGCGCACGGGTTTCGTCTCGTGAGCGGCGGCACCGACAACCACCTGATGCTCGTGGACACGTTCTCCAAGGGCGTCACCGGCAAGGCCGCCGAGGTGGCGCTCGGCAAGGCCGGGATCACGGTGAACAAGAACGCCATTCCGTTCGACAAGAACCCGCCGATGGTGGCGAGTGGAGTCCGTGTCGGCACACCAGCCGCGACGACGCGCGGGATGCGGGAATCCGAGATGGACCTCATCGCCGATTTGATTGCCCGCGCGCTCGCGGCCACCGACAACGACAGCACGCTCGCGTCGATCAAGAAGGAAGTCGAAAAGCTCTGCGAGCGTTTCCCGCTCTACTGACGCTGGGTCAGGGGCGGGAAGGGAACGACAGCCCGCTGTGGCACACTGGTCGGGCCGCCTGAAGGCATCCCCTACGACCGATCACGGGCCATGTCGTCCAGCCTCATAAACACCGTCGCGTCCGTCTTTACCGACGGCGGCACGCTGGCCGGCACGCTGCCGGGATTCGAGCCGCGCGACGGGCAGCGCCGCATGGCGGAAGCCGTGGCGTCGGTGCTCGACACCGGCGGCACGCTCCTCGCCGAAGCCGGCACCGGCACGGGCAAGACGCTCGCCTACCTCGCGCCGGCCATCCTGAGCGGCCAGCGCGTGCTCGTCTCGACCGGCACCAAGAACCTGCAGGAACAGATCTACTTCAAGGACCTCCCCACGCTCGCGGCCGCGCTCGGCGTGCAGTTCACCGCCACGCTGATGAAGGGGCGCTCGAACTACCTGTGCCTGCACCGCTTTCAGGCGATCGAGGGCACCTACGAGTCGCGCGGGATGTTCGAGCCTGACGACTGGCAGGTGCCTGTCGCATCCGGAGCGTCCGAGTCGGAGAAGTCGATTTTTCTGCCGGTCATCCGCGACTGGGCCGCACGCACGGACACCGGCGACCGGGCTGAGCTCGCCGACCTGCCGGAAGACCTGGCGCTGTGGAACCACATCTCGGCGACGGCCGAGACCTGCCTCGGCACCGAGTGCCCGCAGTACACGGACTGCTTCGTCACGCGCATGCGCCAGCGCGCCAACGACTCCGACGTCGTGATCGTCAACCATCACCTGCTCTGCGCCGACGCGTCGGTGCGCAAGGGCTCGTTCGGCGAAGTCATCCCTTCGTGCACGTCGCTGGTCGTGGACGAGGCGCACCAGCTCGAGGACGTCGCCACGCAGTACTTCGGCCTGGCGTTCAGCAACTACCGGTTCGACGACTTCATGCGCGATGCCGACCGCAGCCTGTCCACGGCCCGTGCCACGCTCGACGCCGCAGGCGACACGGCCTGGGAGCCTCGCCAGATCGAGGCCGCGGCGCGGAGCCTGACGCGGGTCGGCGAGCGCGGACGCCACTTCTTCCAGCGCCTGGCCACCGCGCGCGAGGGGGCGGGGTCGGCACAGGAGTCGCGGGTCCGTTACACCGCGGAGACGATCGCCGACTTTCTCGAGGACGGCGCCGAGCTCGCCGGTACCATCGAGGGCCTCGAGGCGACCATCGCGCTGATGCTGCACGGCCTCGACTCGTCTCCCGTCGCACCGGCGGACGGGTCGAGCGAAACGCTGCAGACGTTGCAGCGGCGGGCTGGCGAGCTGCACCGCGACCTGCGCCTGCTGCTGCGCGGCGACGATCCGGACATGGTCTATTTCCTCGAGACGCGCGGCCGCGGCCTCTTTCTGCGCGCGGCGCCCGTGGACGTGTCGCGCCTCGTGCGCGAGGCGCTGTTCGACCGGTTCCGCTCCGTCGTCCTCACCTCGGCGACGCTCGCCGTGGACGGCTCGTTCGCCTACGTGAAGGGGCGGCTCGGCCTGCGTGAGGCCGACGAGATCCGCGTGCCCGGCGAGTTCGACTACACCTCGCAGGCGCTGCTCTACCTGCCGCGGCGGATGCCACCGCCCAAGTCGCCAGGATTCGCGGCGGCCGTGGCGGTGGAGGCGATCAACATCCTGCGGCGCACCCGCGGGCGCGCATTCGTGCTCTTTACGAGCTACGCCGTGCTGCGCGCGGTGCAGCGCGATCTGGAAGTGGCACTGCCCTATCCGGTGCTGGTTCAGGGCCAGGCGCCGCGGTCGGCGCTGTTGCAACTGTTCCGGTCCACGCCGAATGCCGTCCTCCTGGCCACCTCCAGCTTCTGGCAGGGCGTGGACGTGGTGGGCGAGGCCCTCAGCTGCGTCATCGTGGACAAGCTGCCGTTCGCGTCGCCGGGCGACCCGGTCACCGCGGCCCGGATCGACACCATCACGGCCAAAGGAGGCGACGCGTTCGGCGAATACCAGGTGCCGCTCGCCATCCTGGCGCTCCAGCAGGGATTGGGGCGGCTCATCCGGCACCGCTCCGATCGGGGGGTGCTGGCGGTGCTCGATCCGAGGCTGCGAACCACCGGATACGGGCGGCGCTTTCTCTCGGCATTGCCGCCCGCGCCGGTCACCCACGACCTCGATGCCATAACCCGATTCTTCAGGTAAGCTTTCTTCAGCGGCCGGCCGTAGACAGACCGGAGCCCTCGGGAGGAGTGTGCCACTGGCGCACCGTCCCGGTGATGTTACGAAGGATTTTGCGGAGGCTGAAAGACATGCGGACCCATCTGTTCCGCGGCGCGTGTGCGGTTGCCGTTGTGCTGACGCTGGCGGCGTCGGCGTTTGCTCAAAGCGTCGTACGGGGTAAGGTGCAGGACGCTCAGGGCAAGCCCGTCGAGGGCGCGACCGTCGTCTTCGAGGCCGAGGGCACCAACCGGAAGATGCAGACGACGTCCGACAAGAAGGGCGAGTTCCTGCAGGTCGGTCTGCAGTCGGGGGGATACCAGGTGACGGCGTCGAAGGACGGCGTCGGCACGGCCACGTCCAAGGCCAACGTCCGGCAGGGCCCGAACAACCCGCTCAACTTCACGCTGGCGGCGGCGGGCGCGGTCACGAACGCGGCCGACAAGGCCGCGGCGCAGAAACTCCAGGCGGTTGCGGGCGAGGCAATGGCCGCGCTCCGCGCCGGCAACAACGACGAGGCGATCTCGAAGTTCAACGAAGTGATCGCGCTGATGCCGACCTGCTCGGACTGCTACTACAACCTGGGGGTCGCCCAGGCCAATAAGAAGGACTTCACCGCCGCGGAAGCGTCGTACAAGAAGGCGATCGAGATCAAGCCTGAGAACGGGGACGCCTACACCGGCCTGGCCACTCTGTACAACCAGCAGAAGAAGTTCGACCTCGCCGCCGAAGCCAGCGCCAACGCCTCGAAGTACGCGGCAGCGGGCGGCGGTGGCAATGCCGAGGCGTCGTTCAACCAGGGCGTGATCCTGTTCAACGCCGGCAAGTTCGCCGAAGCCAAGACGCAGTTCGAGGCCGCGACGAAGGCCGACCCGAACCATGCTCTGGCGCAGTACCAGCTGGGAATGACGGCGCTCAACCTGGGGCAGATTCAGGACGCCGTCAACGCCCTCGAGGCCTACCTCAAGATCGATCCGAACGGGTCGAAGGCGGCCGAGGTCAAGTCGTCGCTGCCCGCGCTCCAGGGCATGCTGAAGAAATAGGCCTTGGGCCTCAGGCCTTAGGCCTTGACACCCATCCCCGAACGGCTGTCCCACGTCCGCGCCCGTATAGCGGCGGCGGCCGGGACAGCCGGCCGCGACCCCTCCTCCATCCGCCTGGTCGCGGTCTCGAAAACCTTTCCAGCGCAGGCAGTTCGCGAGGCGTACGCGGCCGGGCAGCGCGAATTCGGCGAAAACCGCGTGCAGGAAGGGCTACAGAAGATCGGGGAAACGACCGACCTAACCATCAGGTGGCATCTGCTTGGCCACTTGCAGTCGAACAAGGCCCGAAAGGCAGGGCCGGCCTTCGCGATGGTCCAGTCGGTCGACAGCGTCGAGCTCATCCAGAAGCTCGATGCCGCGGCGGCTGAAACCGGACGCGCACCGGAGCTGCTGATTCAGGTGGATCTCGCCGGGGAAGCCACGAAGTTTGGCCTCCCGCCCGCCGAGGTGCCGCAGCTCTTCGAAGCCGCGGCCGCATGCCGCGCCGCTCAGGTCGTCGGGCTCATGACGCTGCCGCCCGTGCCGGACACTCCGGAGGACGCACGGCCGTACTTTCGACGGCTGCGTGAGCTGAAGGACGAGTGGCTGGCTGCCGGGGTCCCCGCACCCATGCTTCGCGAGCTGTCGATGGGGATGAGCGGCGACTTCGAGGTGGCCATCGAGGAAGGCGCCACGATCGTCCGGGTCGGGACGGCCATTTTCGGGACCCGATAGGAGCTGGACGAGAGCATGCTGAAGTTCAACGAGCCCACCGTCGTGGAAGACACCCCCGAGTCGGGACGCGCCTCGGCGATCACCCCGCTCGAGATGCGGCAGACGTCGTTTGCCTCCGGCTGGCGCGGCTATTCGCGCGAGGCCGTGCGCACGTTTCTGGTGGACGCCTCGGAGAGCTACGAGCTGGCGTTGCGCCAGAACGAGCGGCTCCGGCAGGACATCGATCGGCTGCAGGCAAGCCTCCGGCAGTATCAGGATCTCGAGAGCGGGCTCAAGAGCACCCTCGTGCACGCGCAGAAGGTGGCCGACGACGTGCGCGCCAGCGCCGCGCTCGAAGCCGACCGCGTCGTGAGGGAAGCGCAAGGCCGCGCCGAGCTGCTGACGATGGCGGCGCAAAACCGGCTCGAAGACGCGCAGCGCGAGATGGACGGGCTGAGGCTGCGGCGCCGCGAGGCCGAGGCGAGCGTCGAGGCGATCATCTCGTCGCTCCACTCCACCCTGGAATTCATCCGCGACCAGCAGCGCGAACCGCGCGTGGTGCCGCTCCGCTCCCTGATGGAAGCCGCCTCGTAGGCGCGCGCCCTACAAAAGGAGCCTCGGCGCTCCGACGCACCAAATCGCAAGCCGCAAGGGCTCTACTGTAGTGCTAGGATGCCCCCGCACTACCAGGAGGTATGCGCATGTCAAGATGCGTGTCTAAACCTGCAGGAGCCTTCAAATGCTTGTGGCCCCGTTGAGCGATGCGGCCGGGACGGCCGCGGGTACCTCACCTTGGCACGTCACCGGGTCGTACTTCGAGGCGTGCAACTGCATCGCCATCTGCCCCTGCCGCCGCCGCGGCGGCCGCGCGCTCGGCACCGGACCGACCTACGGCGTCTGTGACTTCGCGCTGTCGTGGCAGGTGTTGCAGGGGGCGGTCGGCCGGCTGCCGCTCGACGGGCTCGGCGTGATCATGGCGGGTTCGTTCCGGCAGGAGGAGACCGGGTCCCCGTGGCGCGTCTGCCTCTACGTGGACGAACGAGCCACGCCCGAACAGTACGTCGCCTTGTCCACGATCTTCACCGGCCGGGCCGGCGGTACGCCCTTGCGCAACTACGCGTCGATCATTGCCGAGGTCTATGCGATCAGGCCGGCGCACATCGAACTCGACCATCGCCGCAATCACTGGCGCATGCGCGCCGACAATTACGTCTCGGTCTCCGGCGCCACCCCCGTCGAGTCGCCGCTGGCGATTTCGTGCGGCGTTCCGGGGCATGATCGTCCGGGCGAAGAACTCCGGACCGAGGCGATGCAGGTAAACGATTCGCCCCTCATCTGGGGCGTGCAGGCGCGCTGCGGCTTCGCGACGACCTTCGCGTACCAATCGGAGGACTGACCACCATGCGCACACCGGCGAGGCTCGGCACCCTGCTCTTCATCCTCGCCCTGGTGCTCGGCACGGCGTTCCTCACCGCGCAGTCGCCGGTGGCGTCGTGCAACGCCTCACCCAAGCCCGCGTGGTGCAGCGGAGTACCCGGCGATCGGTCGCAGGGCTGGCTGTCGCAGCGCCGCTCCGAAGTGATGGCGCGCAACGGGGTCGTGGCGACGAGCCAGCCGCTTGCGGCCCAGGCCGGCCTCGACGTCCTCAAGAAGGGTGGCAATGCCATCGACGCGGCGGTTGCCACAGCCGCGGTCCTCACCGTCGTCGAGCCGATGATGGTCGGCCCCGCCGGTGATCTCTTCCTCATCGTCTACATCGCCAAAGAGCACAAGCTCTACGCGCTCGACGCCAGCGGCAAAGCACCGAGCGGCCAGACGCTGGCGCGGATGAACGGCCTAGGTTACGTCTGGGACCCGAAGAACTGGGCACCGGGCTCCGGGATGCCGCAGCGCGGGATCCTCAGCGTGACCGTGCCGGGCGCCGTGTGGGGCTGGGACGAAGTGCAGCGTCGTTTCGGCACGATGACCTTCAAGGAGACGCTGCAGCCGGCGATCGACTACGCCGAGCAGGGCTTCCCGGTGTCGGAACGGATCGCCTTCGACTGGCGGCTGCCCAACGCCTTCGGACCGGTCGCGGGCGACGCCAGGGGCTGCTGCACGCAGCGCGATGCCGACGCGGTGGCCACGTGGTACGTGAACGGCCGCCCGCCGGTGGCGGGACAGATCTTTCGCAACCCGGGTCTCGCCCGGACCTACCGCCTCCTGCAGCAGCAGGGCCGCACCGGCTTCTACACCGGCGAAGTCGCGCGCGCGCTCGTCGACAAGTCCACGAGCGTCGGCGGCACGATGACGATGGCGGACCTCGCGAACTACAGCGGCGAATGGGTGACGCCGGCCAGCACGAACTATCACGGTTACGACGTGTTCACGCTGCCGCCGCCGGCGCAGACCTGGGCGACCGACGAGATCCTCAACATTCTCGAAGAGTGCGTGCCGGTGTGGGCACCCGGCCGCACCCTGGCCAGCTTCGGCCCCGCCAGCGCCAAGTACTGGCACTTCGTCGTGGAGGCGAAGAAGCTCGCATTCCAGGACCTCTACGCGTTCAACGCCGATCCGAATTTTTCGAAAGTGCCGCTCGACCGCCTGCTGTCGAAGGCGCACGCGAAGTCGCTGTGCGCGCGCGTCAATCCGGACCGCGCGTCCACGCCCGCAGCGGGCAGCTCCACCGATACCGGCGGCGACACCATCGTGCTGTCGGCCGCGGACCGCGACGGCAACATGGTGGCGTGGGTCAACAGCCTGTTCTCGATCTTCGGCTCGGGCGTGACCGTGCCAGGCTACGGGATCTCGCTACACAACCGCGCCGGCCTGTTCACGCTCGACCCCAGGAGTCCCAACGTGATCGCGCCCCAGAAGCGCCCCTTCAACACGCTCTCGGCCGGGTTCGTCATGCGCAACGACCAGCCGCTGATGACGGTGACGCTGATGGGCGGCGACATGCAGGCGCAGGGCATCGCGCAGGTGCTGCTCAACGTGCTCGACCTCGGCGCCAACGTCCAGGCCGCGAGCGATCTGGCGCGCTTCCGCCATGTGCAGGTGCCGAACGTCCTGACGATGGAGTCGCCGCTCGCCGCGCGCGTCGGCCCGGCGCTGCGCGCCATGGGGCACAACGTGCAGTCCGTCAACGGCGACAACATGGGCGGCTATCAGGCGATCATGTTCACGCCCGACGAAACCGCTGCGCCCGCGACTCCGGGCTCACCGATCCGCGGTTTCTTCCGCGCCGGGTCGGACCATCGCAAGGATGGTCAAGCCGTCGGATTCTGAGCTGAGGCGGGTCTGAAGACCCGCGGCCACGTACGACCCGCCTCGCAGGGCGGTCTAAAGACCGCCCTCTACAACTGGCCTACGCGGGGACGTTGAGCTGCGACTTCACGTAGGGCGCCTCGTTCACCTGCGGTACCTTGCGCCGCGCCCACACCAGCCAGCACTCGCGGGCCGACGCCACGATCACGACGACCACGATCGCCATGAAGAAGACGGCCAGCGCCGCGTCGACGCGGTCGTTGAAGATCATGCGCGCCGCCGCCGGGGTGTTCGTATTCGCGAGCGTCTGCGCATGCGACAGGAACCCCAGCTTCGGATCGGGCGAGAACACCTTCTGCCATCCGGCGGTGAGCGTGGCCGCCGTCAGCCACACGAGTGGGATCCCCGGCACCCACACGTAGCGCATCTTCCCCATCTTCACGAGCACCGTTGCCGCCACGCACAGCGCCACCGCCGCCAGCAGCTGATTGGCGATGCCGAAGAGCGGCCACAGCGTGTTGATGCCGCCGAGCGGATCGACGACACCTTGATAGAGGAAGTAGCCCCAGGCGATGACGACGAGGAACGATGAGATCAGGATGCTGGGGTACCACGAGGTCCGGCCGAGTGGCGCGTAGACGTGGCCGAGCAGTTCCTGGAGCATGAAGCGCCCGACGCGCGTGCCAGCATCGACCGTCGTCAGAATAAAGACCGCCTCGAACATGATCGCGAAGTGGTACCAGATGGCGAGGGCGCCGCCGCTGAAAACTCCGGACATGATGCCCGCCATGCCGACGGCGAGGCTCGGCGCGCCGCCGGTGCGTGAGAGCAGCGTGGACTCGCCCATCTCCTTGGCGAGCATCCCGAGCTGCTCGGGCGTGACCATGAAGCCCCACTGGGCGATCGCCTGCGACGCCGACTGGGCAGTGGGCCCCAGAGTCGCCTGGCCGACATTCATCGCGAAGTAGACGCCGGGGTCGAGCGTCGCCGCAGCAATCATCGCCATCACGCCGACGAGCGACTCGGTGAGCATGCTGCCGTAGCCGACGACCCGGGCATCGGTCTCGCAGCTCAACATCTTGGGCGACGTGCCGCTCGCGATCAGGGCATGAAAGCCCGACACGGCGCCACACGCGATGGTGATGAACGCGAAGGGAAAGAGCTTGCCGGCAAACACCGGACCGCTGCCGTCGATGAACTGCGTCACGGCCGGCATCTTGAGCGGCGGCATCACGAAGATGATCGCGATACCGAGGAACGTGATGGTGCCGACCTTCATGAACGTGGACAGGTAGTCGCGCGGCGCCAGCAGCAGCCACACCGGCAGCACCGAGGCGATGAAGCCGTAAACCATCACCGCCCACGAAAGCGACGTGCCCGACCAGGTGAAGGCGGGGGCAAGCGTCGGGTGCTGCGACACCCACTGCCCTCCCAGGAGCGCGGCCAGAAGCAGCACCACGCCGATCGCCGTGGCCTCGGCCACCTTGCCCGGCCGGATGTTGTTCATCCACACGCCCATGACCAGCGCGATGGGAATGGTGCAGGACAGCGTGAAGAGGCCCCACGGGCTGTCGCGCAGCGCGTTGACGACGACGAGCGCCAGCACCGCGAGCAGAATGATCATGATCGCGAAGATCGCGACCATCGCCGCCAGCCCGGCCACCGGGTTCACTTCCTCCTTCGCGATCTGGCCCAGCGACTTGCCATCGCGCCGCATCGAGGCACACAGGATCAGGAAGTCCTGCACGGCACCACCGAGGACCACGCCAGCGATCAGCCAGATCGTGCCGGGCAGGTACCCGAACTGCGCGGCGAGCGTCGGCCCGACGAGCGGCCCGGCGCCGGAGATCGCCGAAAAGTGATGGCCGAAGAGCACCCACTTCGACGTCGGCACGAAGTCGCGGCCGTTGTTGAAGCGCTCGGCCGGCGTCGCGCGTTTGGCGTCGAGGCCGAACACGGTCTGCGCAATGAAGCGCGAGTAGAACCGGTAGGCGACGAGATACGAGCACACGGCCGCGACCACCAGCCAGGCGGCCGAAATGGTCTCGCCGCGTGAGAGCGCGATGACACCGAACGCACCGGCACCGGCCACGGCCACCGCGACCCAGACGAGAAAGGACAGAGGCTTGGGCATGAGTTATTTGAACTGAAGATACGCGAGGCCGTTGGCGCCAGATTGCGCGAACCAGAGTCTATCGCCAAGCCGCGCCGGCGGCTGCCGGTCGCTGCCGGCGGTCAACCCCGTCGCACCGGCGTTGGGCACCCGGAGCGGGAATTCCGTGATCGAGCCGTCCGGCATCACGCGCCCGAGCAGCCCGCCGCGCGTGAACCAGATGTTCCGGTCGGGTCCAACCGCGATGTTGATGGGCGACCCGGTCTGGGTCGTCATGGGGAACTCGCTGATCTCACCCTTAAGAGTTATCCGACCCACGCGGTTGCCATCCGGCTTGCGCCCGTCCATCGTCCCCGAGAGCTCGACGAACCACATGTGGCCATCGGCGCCGGCCGTGATGTCGCCAGGACCCGAGTTGGGACGCGGCAACGGAAACTCGGTGATGACGCCGGCCGACGTGATCCGCCCGATCTTGCTGGCGTTGAACTCGGAGAACCAGATGTTGCCGTCGGGGCCGGCGGCCAGGGCACGTGGCCCGCTGTCGGGGGTGGGAATCGGATACTCGGTGATGACGCCCTGCGGCGTGATCTTTCCCACCTTCCCCGCGCCAAATTCCCCGAACCAGATGTTGCCGTCGCCGCCAAGGGCAATCGCGCGCGGCAACGCGTTCGGTGTGGGAATTGCGTACTCGGTGATGACGCCTGCCGGGGTGATCCGACCCATCCGGTTACCGGTGTGCTCCGAGAACCACAGGTTGCCGTCGGAGCCCAGGGCGATGATGCGCGGCGAGCTGTTGGGGTTGGGCAGTGGGAACTCGGCAAGGCCGGTCCCGTCGGAGCGCATCCGCCCGATGCGATTTCCGGCGCTCTCGGTAAACCAGACCGAGCCGTCCTGAGTAAGGGCGATCGTGGTCGGGCCACTGCCGGGGTTGGGCAACGGGAACTCGGTAACGACGCCGTCGGTGGACAGCGCCCGCTCGGCTGGGCCGAGCCACCGCTGCTTACCGGACACCGCGGCTCCGAGGGCGAGTATCCCTAGCGTCCACAGCCATTTGCGCGTCATAATAGATGGTCCAGCCCGGCCGGTCCTGCCGGGCTCGTAAGTGTATGCCACGCCACCGAGGCGTGGCGAGAACCGCTTTTCGGCGGGGAGGATGGATGCGCCGAGACGCGCTCCTGATAGCCGTTCTTGCCGTGCTCGCCGTTGGCAGCAGCCACGCGAGTGGAGACGCGCGCCGTCCGGCTCAAGCCGGCAGCCCCTCCGCTGTGCCGGTTGCCGCCGCGCGTCAGGGTGTCCCGCCACCGGTGCGTGCGCCCAACGCCGCCCGCGCCACCGCACTGCCCGACCGCGCCCTCGTCGAGAAGTACTGCGTCAGCTGCCACAGCGATCGGCTGAAGACCGGCGGCCTGTCACTGCAGAGCGCAGACCCGACCGCCGCGGCGCTCGACGGCGAGGTGTGGGAGAAGGTCGTCCAGAAGCTGCACGGCGGCATGATGCCCCCTCAGGGCATGCCGCGTCCCGACGCCGCCACGCTCGACACGTTCGTTGCCTCACTCGAGAGCGCACTCGATCGCCAGGCGGCAACCGCCGTGAACCCGGGGCACAAACCTGCGCACCGCCTCAACCGCACCGAGTACGGCAACGCGATCCGCGACCTGCTGGATCTGAACATCGACGCCTCGAGCCTGCTGCCGGCCGACGACGAGAGCTTCGGCTTCGACAACATCGCCGGCGTGCTGCGCGTGTCGCCCTCGCTGCTCGAGCAATACCTCGGCGCCGCGCGCCGCGTGAGCAGCCTGGCCGTGGGCAACGACAAAGACGTCGTGCGGCTCGCCTTCCGTGTGCCGCCCGACGACTCGCAAGAGGATCACGTGGACGGACTGCCGCTCGGCACGCGCGGCGGCCTGGCGTTCACCCACGTCTTCCCGCAGGACGCCGAGTACGAGCTGAGTGTCGTGCTGCTGCGCAACATCGTCGGCTACATGACCGGCCTCGAGTTCGGGCACCAGCTCGAGATCTCGATCGACGGCGAGCGCGTGTTCACCGCCCAGGTCGGCGGCGAGCAGGACAACGCCGCATCGGACAAGAACATGTCGGAGGCTGCCAACGCCATCGACCAGCGGCTGAAGACGCGCGTCCGCGTGAAAGCCGGCCCCCGCACCGTCGGGGTGACGTTCGTGCAGCGCAACCACGCCGAGTCGGACGAGCCGCTGCAGCCCCACGAGCGCAACCACGACCTGCAGGACATGAACGGCCTGCCTCAAGTCGATCACGTGAACCTCACCGGGCCGTTCGAGGCCACCGGCCCCGGCGACACGCCGAGCCGGCGCCGCATCTTCTCGTGCCGGCCGACCCAGGCGGCGGAAGAGGCCGCGTGCGCGCGCCGCGTGCTGTCCACCCTGGCTCGCCGCGCCTATCGCCGGCCGGTGACCGCAGGCGATCTGACACCGATCCTCGAGCAGTACGACGCCGGCCGGAAGATCGGCTCGTTCGACACCGGCGTCGAGTACGGGCTGCGCCTCATCCTCGCCAACCCCAAGTTTCTGTTCCGTGTCGAGCGCGCGCCGTCGAAGCCAGAGCCGGTCACCGACGTCGAGCTCGCGTCACGCCTCTCGTTCTTCCTCTGGAGCTCGATTCCCGACGACGCGCTGATCGACGCGGCGACGAGCGGCCGCCTCGCAACCCGTGCCGGCATCGAGCGGCAGGTCGTGCGCATGCTCGCCGACCCGAAGGCGCGCGCGCTCACGGATAACTTCGCCAGCCAGTGGCTGCTGCTGCGCAACCTCGGGAGCCACATCCCGACGCCTGGCGACTTTCCGAACTTCGACAACGAGCTGCGCCAGGCGTTCCGCGAGGAGACGGAGCTCTTTTTCCAGAGCATCGTGAAGGAAAACCGCAGCGTCCTCGACCTGCTCAACGCCGACTACACATTCGTGAACGAGCGTCTGGCGCGCCACTACGGCATGGCGAACATCTACGGCAGCAACTTCCGCCGCGTTGCGGTGACCAACCCGGTGCGGCGCGGGCTGCTCGGCCAGGGCAGCGTGCTCACGGTGACGTCGTACCCCAACCGCACCTCGCCGGTGCTGCGCGGCAAGTACATCCTCGAGAACATCCTCGGCACGCCGCCGCCGGCGCCCCCGGCCAACGTGCCAGCCCTCTCGGACAACGAGGCCGGTCAGGAACCGAAGTCGCTGCGCGAGCGCCTGGAACTGCACCGCCGGACCCCGGCCTGCGCCACCTGTCACCGGGTGATGGACCCGCTCGGGTTCGCGCTCGAGAATTTCGACGGCATCGGCGCCTGGCGGGCGAAGGAGCCAGGCGGTGCCATCGACCCCACCGGCAAGCTGGCCGACGGCAGCGACGTGGACGGGCCGGTGGCCCTCCGGGCGGCCATCATGCGGCACCCGGACCAGTTCGTCCGGACCTTCGTGGAAAAGTTGATGACTTACGGCCTCGGCCGGGGGCTGGAGCATTACGATAGGCCGGTCGTGCGCGCCGTCGCGCGCGATGCGGCCAAAGAGGACAACCGGTTCTCGGCCATCGTGGCGGGTATCGTCAGCAGCGCGCCGTTCCGGATGAAGTCGCCGGCGGCGGACAGCGCACCGCTCGTGGCCGCCGTACCGTCGCATTGAGCTTCGGGCAGGTCTAAAGACCTGCCCCTACGTACGTAGCGGGCGGTCTTCAGACCGCCCGAGGGCGTGGGAGAGATTGATGTTCATCACCCGAAAGCACCTGCCACGGCGGACGTTCCTGAAGGGGATCGGCGTCACCATGGCGCTGCCGCTGCTCGACTCGATGGTGCCGGCGCGGACGCTGCTGGCCCAGACGGCGGCGAAGCCCGTGTCTCGTCTCGGGTTCGTCTACGTGCCGCACGGCGCCATCATGGACAAGTGGACGCCGGCTACCGAAGGCGCCGGGTTCGAGTTCACGCCCATCCTCAAGCCGCTCGAGGCGCACCGTCAGTACGTGAACGTGGTCAGCGGTCTCGGCCACAAGGCCGCGGATTCGACCGCCGTACACTCGCTCAGCCCGACAACGTGGCTGAGCGGCGTCCGTCCGAAGGCGACGCAGGGCGTGGACGCCTTTGCCGGCATCACGGCCGACCAGATTGCCGCGCAGGCCATCGGTCAGGACTCGCCGCTGCCGTCGATGGAGCTCGCCACAGAGGATCACTCCGGCCTCATCGGCTCGTGCGACGTCGACTACGGCTGCATCTACATGAACACCCTGTCGTGGCGCACGCCGACGACGCCTCAGCCGATGGAGATCAATCCGCGCAAGGTCTTCGAGCGGATGTTCGGCGAGGGTGGCACGGCGGCACAGCGCGTGGCGCGCATCAGGGAAGACCGCAGCATCCTCGACGCGATCGCCAAGGAAGCGGCCGGCCTGCAGCTGCAGCTCGGCCCCTCCGATCGCCAGACCATGAGCCAGTACCTGGAGAACGTGCGCGAGATCGAGCGCCGGATCCAGCGGGCGGAAAAGAGCCAGGGCGACCAGGAGCTGCTGCTACCCTCGCGTCCGGCCGGCGTCCCGTTCGACTTCGAGGAGCACGTCCGGCTGATGTACGAGCTGATGACGCTGTCCTACCAGGCACAGATCACGCGCGTCATCACCTTCATGGTGTCGCGCGAGGTCAGCAACCGCACCTACACGCAGGTGGGTGTCACGGACGGCCACCATGCGATCTCGCACCACCAGAACCGCGCCGAGAAGATGGAGAAGAACGTCCGCATCCAGACGTTCAACGTCAACATGTTCGGCGAGTTCCTGACGAAGCTGAAGGAAACGCCGGACGGCGACGGCTCGCTGCTCGATCACACGGTGCTGCTATACGGCAGCAACATGAGCAACAGCAACGCGCACGACCACTTCCCGCTGCCAAACCTGGTGGTGGGCGGCGGCGCCGGCTCGCTCAAGGGCGGCCGTCACCTGCGCTATCCCGATCACACGCCGATGACGAACCTGCTGGTGTCGATGCTCGACAAGGTCGGCGTGACCCCCGGCACGTTGGGCGACAGCACCGGGCCGCTCGCGAACCTCTGACGAAGGGGCCGGCTTTAGCCGGCCCAGGGCCGCCTGAAGGCGGCCCCTACAAGGAAGAACACGGATGCGCATCACGCTCACGACGCTCGTCACAGTTTGGAGCCTGGCCGGTACGGCGGCCATCGCGCAGACGCCGGCGCCAAGCGCGGCGAAGCTCGTGGCGGCCGTCAAGGCGGGCGAGTCGGCCGCGGCGCTGTCGATGCTGCAGCGCAAGGCGGATCCCAACGCCGCCGAAGTGGACGGCACCACCGCGCTGCACTGGGCCGTGCGCAACGGCGATGCCGCGCTCGTGGATCGGCTGCTGCGCGCCGGCGCGAAGGCCACCGCGGCCAACCGCTACGGTGTCACGCCGTTGCCGCTTGCGTGCGAACAGGGCGACCCCGCTCTCGTCGAGCGCCTGCTCACGGCCGGCGTCAGCGCGGACCTCACCGGGCCGCAGGGCGAAACGGCGCTCCACACCTGCGCGCGCGCCGGCCACGTGGCCGCGGCGAAGGTGCTGGTGACGCACGGGGCGTCCCTGAACGCGATCGAGAGCTGGCGCGGCCAGACACCGATCATGTGGGCGGCGGCGCAGGGCCACGCCGACATGATCACGATGCTGGCCGAGGCCGGCGCCGACGTGAATGCGCGGTCGGGCATCATCGCGTGGGAGCGGCAGCGGAGCTCCGAGCCGCGCGACAAGTGGCTGCCGCCAGGCGGGTTCACGCCGCTGCTGTTCGCCGCGCGTGAAGGCCGCGTCGACGCGGCCAAGGCGCTCATCGCCGCGGGTGCCGACGTCAGCGTCATCGATCCCGACCGGCAATCCGCCCTCGTCATCGCGCTCATCAACGGCCATTTCGACGTCGCCAACCTGCTCATCGACCATGGCGCGGACGTGAACACGCCCGACAAGGTGGGCCGGACCGCGCTGTGGGCGGCCGTGGACTATCACACGCCGCCGCAGTCCAACCGCCCGGCGCCGAATCCGTTCGACGAGGATACGACCAGCCTCGACGTCATCAAGAATCTGCTCGCGCACGGCGCGCGCGTCGACGCGGCGCTCACCGCGCAGACTCCCTACCGGACCAAGCTCGATCGCGGCGCCGACGGCGTGCTCGGCGCCGGCACCACGCCACTGCTGCGCGCGGCCAAGGCTGGCGACACCGCGGTGGTGAAGCTACTGCTCGAGCAGGGCGCCAACCCGAAGTTGGTGACGCGCAACGGCGTCAACGGCATCATGATGGCCGCCAACGTCGCCGCTCGCGAAGAGGACAGGACAGGCCGCAGCAAGACGCAGAAGGACGCGATCGAGACGATCACGCTGCTGCTCGCCGCCGGCATCGACATCAACGGCACCGACACCCAGGGCCGCACCGCGGCGCACGGCGCGGCCCTGTGGGGGCTCACTGACGTCGTCCGGTTCCTGCACAAGAACGGCGCGAAGCTCGACGTCGAGGACAAGCGGCGCTTCACGCCGCTCGAAGCCGCGCTCGGCATCGCCGGCGGCTTCGGCTTCGATTCGAAGTCGAGCGTCGTGCGCGAGGACACGGCCAAGGCGATTCGTGAGCTCCTGGGTGTGGCGGCCGACTACGTCCCACCGGCGCGTCCCCACCCGCCCGCGGGACCCGGCGGTGGACGCAACGCGTCGGACGACTGACCGACCGCTGCAACCCGCGGGGCTTCTCAGCGCCCGAGCTTCGCGCCGTCGAGCGCGACATTGTCTTGGCGTCTTGGCGCTGTTCGACGGCCGGCGGCCATGATCCAACATCACCGTAGGCGCGAAATGATGATCTTACGGAAAGGTTGGCATTGACGAACTGGGGCGCGTACCCGAAAAATCCATCCAAACCATTGGCACTATGCGAGTAACAGCCGCGCTGCGGCCGATCAGGCAAATGGCCTGCAAGTTGCTCCTAGGGAAACCATGGCATTCAACACACTCGTCGAGCGCGTGGGAAAGGACTTCGCGGAGATGCCGGGCCTGGAGGTCACGATGGCTCAGGGCGTCCGCCTCTGGAACATCGGCGCCGACGACTGCCGCTTCGTGATCGACGCGCTCGTCGACGTCGGCTTCCTGAAGTGGACGCCGAAGCGCACGGTCATCCGCACCGGGCGGACGTTGGGAATGCAGCGAGCGGCGAGTTGACTGGCTGAGCTACAAATCAGTGGCCTCGATGTGCCGAGGCCACGGATTCGTTAGATCCCACCAGCGTTCATCCCTCCCCGACAACCCACCCCGTCAGAACGCCACGACCGAAGGCGTGCGGTGCCGGACGTCCGGTCTACTTCTGGGTAGAGAGAGCCTTGATCTGGCCCACCGCGGCGGACACCTTGTAGCCGAGGAACACGCGCCCCATCTCGGCAGTCGCCGGCGACACGTCCGCCATCATGCCGGCCGTCGGCTCCGGTCCCGCGGCGCTCGCGGCGAATCGGTCGCGGTGAATCAGGCGACCACCCTGGTCGAGCGCCAGCACCTGCGCGGTTTCGGCCACCGCGGCGTGGCCGCCAGGGGTGATGTTCCGCTCCTTGAGCCAGGCGTTCGTCTGCTGCCCGGATTGAGTGGCCAGGTCCACGTAGTAGACGCGCGCGTTGCGCCGGCGGGCATCGGGATCGAGCCCCTCGGCTGCCAGTTTCAGCTCCGCCTGGCCGCCGCCGTGGTCTCCCATCAGATACACGTTCTTGAACCCGGCGGCGAGCGCGCTCTGCGCCACCTGGCGCACGACGCCAAGGTAGACCTCGGAGGTCAGCGACACCGTGCCGGGAAAGCGCATATGTCCGGTCTTCTCGATGGCGTCACCGGCGGGCGAGAACGGCAGGATGGGATACACGAGGGCGGTGCCAAGCTGCTCAGCGATCTGGCCCGCGACGTGCCGCGCGATGAGATTGTGCTTCACCAGCGCCATGTGCGGACCGTTCTGTTCCGTACCGCCGGTGTAGATGATGGCGGAGGTCTTTCCCGCGGCCATCGCATCGCGGATTTCGAACCAGGTCAGGTCTTCGATGTAGACCGAGCGAGTCTGCGCCGCCACCGAGGTTGCGCAGAGCAACGCGCCGACGACCATGAAAGTGCGCATCGTGATGCCTCCTGTGAACGGCGCGACCCGCACAACGCGCGGGTCGCGCGACAGTATCTGGCAAACCGGCGTGACGCCGGTTCGCAATCTAGACCGGGGATGGATTGCGTTCGGCGAACCCGCGCTGGTGCCAGTAGGGATAACCCGGAACCACGGCGCTGGCCGCGTCGAGCCGCGCGACCTGCTCACCCGACAGCGCCCAGCCGGCCGCGCCAAGATTCTCCCGCAGCTGGGCCTCGGTGCGAGCGCCAATAATCACCGACGACACCGACGGGCGGCGCAGCAGCCAGTTGATGGCCACCTGGGGCACGGTCTTGCCGGTCTCGCCCGCCACCTCGTCGAGGGCGTCCACCACGCGGAACAGCCGGTCGTCGCTCACTGGCGGACCAAAATCGACCACGGCCTGCGTGCGGAGCCGGCTCACCGCAGGCAGAGGCTGACCGCGGCGGACCTTGCCGGTCAGGCGGCCCCAGCCCAGGGGACTCCAGACGAGGGCGCCCACACGCTGGTCGAGCGCAAGTGGCATCAGCTCCCACTCGTAATCGCGCCCGATGAGGGAATAAAACGCCTGATGGGCGACGTAACGCGCCCAGCCGTGCCGGTCCGAGGCCGCGAGCGACTTCATCAGATGCCAGCCCGAGAAGTTGGAGCAGCCGATGTAGCGCACCTTGCCGGCGCGCACCAGGTCGTCGAGGGTCCGCAGCGTTTCCTCCACCGGAGTGCCCGCATCGAAGCCGTGCATCTGATACAGGTCGATATAGTCGGTGCCGAGACGCCGGAGGCTGCCCTCGATGGCGGCCAGCAGGTGGTGCCGGGAGGAGCCGAGGTCGTTCGGCCCGTCGCCAACGCGGAACGTGCCCTTGGTGGAAATCAAGACCTTGTCGCGCCGCCCTTTGATGGCCTGCCCGAGCGTGGTCTCGGCCACTCCGGCGGAGTAGACGTTCGAGGAATCGAACGTCGTCACGCCGGCGTCCAGGCAGATGTCCACGAGGCGCGTCGCCTCCTTGACACCGTTGGCCCCCCAGGCCTGGAAGAACTCACCTTCGCCGCCGAAGGTGGCTGTACCTAAGCTCAACAAGGATACTTGTAGACCAGACCCGCCCAGCTGGCGATATTCCATGCCGTCTCCCTGGTTCTTCAGATCTCGACCGGACTACATCAAAGCGACCAGGATGCCACAGCTTGCATATAAGATTCGCTAGCAGGCCAGCGGACGGCGCAAGACCAGCGGGAAAGGTAAGATCAGAGCGCGGCACAGACCCATGGGCTCCCTCCGAGTCGTTCTCGTCGAAGACCATACGTTGATGCGTGCCGGCATCCGGGCACTGCTGCAGGCATTGTCGGATGTCGAGGTCGTGGGTGAAGCCGACAACGGCCCCGACGCGGTTTCGCTCGTCGCATCGACGCGCCCCGATCTGGTCCTGCTCGACATCACCATCCCCGAAATGAACGGTCTCGAGGTGGCCGAGCGCGTGGCCAAGGAGTACGCCCCGACGCGCATCATCATCTTGTCGATGCACACTGACGCGGTGTACGTCCGCAAGGCGCTGCAGGCGGGTGCGTCGGGATACATCGTGAAGGATGCCGGCGTGCAGGAGCTCGAGGCCGCCATCCGTGCGGTGATGCGCGGCGAAACCTATCTGAGCCCTGGCGTCAAGGGCACGCCGGCTCAATATCTCTCCAACGATCCCACCGAGGATCCGCTGAAGCGGCTCACGCGGCGGCAGCGCGAGACGCTGCAGCTCATGGCCGAAGGCTTCGGCACACGAGCCATCGCCGAGCGGCTCAACGTCAGCGTGAAGACCGTGGAGTTCCATCGCGCCGAGTTGATGAACCGGCTCGAGATCCACGACGTGCCCGGCCTCGTGCGCTTCGCGATTCGCGCCGGCCTCGTCTCATCCGAAACTTGATACAGGACACGTGGTTCGAAGACGCACCCACCGTCCGCGTGTCACGCCAGGGACTGGCCCGACTTAGGGATCACTGATTCCGCCTTGATCTTTCGGATGGGAACATCGCCGCTATGGCTGGGCCAGATGCGCCTCGGGCAGAATTCTGCGGCCGCTTCGCGCTCGCGCACGCCGACGGCACGCACGTGGGATGCAGGCACGCAGTGCACGAGCGGCTTACAAACAGTGTGCAAAACAAAGGCGAAAACCAATCGAGCTCCGATGGCGTTCGCGTAGCATCAATCGCAATGGCTCGAACGGCTGTCGAGTATCTGACGGCCGGCGCGTATGCACGGGTGTTTGAAACCGAGATGGACGAGCACGGATCCCCCGCTCCACCGGATGTCGATGAGTCAGCAGCGTGGCTCGACTTTCTCGAAGAATGCCGGAAGATTCTGTCGCTCAGCGAAGAGCCCGAGACGGAAGACGAGGCGGCCTTGACGTCCGCGCTGTTCGACACGGCCAGCCGGCTGCGCACGCGCACCGCGCGCGTGCTTGCGCGGGTGATGATCACACGGCTCGCCGAGCGGCTGGCCATCGCCCCCTCCACGGCGAAAGCCGCGGCCGCCAGAGTGGAGCGCGCGCCCCTCAGCGTGACCCATGCCGATTCGCTGCTGCAGTCCGGCGCGCCCCCGATCATCGATTCGCGTGTGCGGAGCGTGCTGCAGTACGTCGAGTCGCGGCACGTCCAGTCCGCCTGCCGGCTCGACGACGTGGCGCGTAACCTCCGCGTCTCACGCTCCTATTTGAGCCGGCTGGTATTCAAGGAGACCGGGGTCACGTTCAACCGCCACCTGCAGCTGGCCCGCATGAACACGGCAGCGCGGCTGCTGCAGGAAAGCGAGCTGAGCATCAAGGAGATCTCCTCGGGCACCGGCTACGAGCACGTGCCAAGCTTCGACCGCCAGTTCCGCAGCCACTTCAACCTGACGCCCGGCGACTTCCGCCGCGCCATCCGCCTCTCTTGAACCGGCAGTCGCCGGTCGCTGCTTGATTCTGCGCGTAACGCGGCCCGCCGGCCCGCGCGCCGACCAACGAGGACATCCGCCGCTAACGATTCGAGGGCAAAGCGAACCCGGTCGCTCTTGTGCACCCACGGGTCCAAGTCGAAAAGACGGAAGGCACCACAACACAGGAGCATCATGGAGTCAGCGTCGGCGCGTCGCCCTGAAACCATCCTTCTCGTGGAAAACGAATACGCGCTGCGGGAGTTGATGCGGCGGTTCCTGGAGGGCTCCGGCTACGCGGTGCTGAACGCCCGCGACGGTGACGAAGCGCTGTCGGTCGCCACGGCTCACCCGGCGCCCATCGATCTGCTGCTGACGGACGTGGTGATGCCGGGGATGAGCGGGTTTGCGCTGGCCTCGCGCGTGTCCGAGCTCCGCGCCGAGACCAAGGTCCTCTATATCTCTGGGTACGCCGACGACTACGACATGATTCGCGAAGGGCTGACCGATTCCGGTCAGCCCTTTCTGGTGAAGCCCTTCTCCCAGGCCGAACTGTTCAAGAAGGTCGACGAGGTGCTCAAATCTCCGGCTCCGCCGCTCCCGGCCCCGAACTGAGCCCGAGGAGCACGCCGTCGCGGCTTCTTGCCGCCAAGGCTTTTCCCACGAACTCCCAGGCCCGCTCCGCCGGCGTGCCGTTGGCGTGCATCCGCGCGGCGGACCCGAGCAGGCCGGCGCTCTTCACGAGCTGCGCGTCGAGTGCCGCGGCACTGCCGGCCAGTTCCTGCAACATCTCCACCCACCGCGCGGCAATCGCCTGAGCCTCGGGACCGGCCGGATCGGTTTCCACGACATGTTCGACGTCGGCGAGGAGCTGCTGCCAACGGCGCCGGAGCTCGGAACGATCCGGCATCCGTGGCATGGCGGGGGCCGCCTCCTGGAGCGGCACGGTGTCGTCGAGCACACCCGGCATGTCTTCCTGAGGGCCGACCGCCTCGATCAGGCTGCGGAGCGCGGCCGGATCGGCCTCCTGGCCGTTCTCGAGCGCGAGCTCCACGTTCTGAATCGCAGTGATCGCCTTTTCGAGCAGCGGCTTGCGCCGCTCCAGCACCGCGCGCTGCATGTGGAGGGCGCGCGCCAATCCTGGACCGCCGGACCGGCGCAGGGCGGCAATCTGTCTGAGAGGCACGCCCACGGACTTCAACGCCAGAATCTGAACGAGGGCCTGCAGATCCTGGTCGGAGTAGGTGCGATGGCCGGCGCGGCTGCGAACCGGCTTGAGCAACCCAAGGTGGTCGTAATGCTGGAGCGCGCGGACGGTCAGGCCCGTCAGACGGGCAAATTCGTGAATCTGATAGCCGCGCCGGATTGTGCTGTCACCCATAGAAGAGAATAACGATGAAGACGGCCGAGTCGAACATACCTAAATTCAAGTGTTGGCGAAATGTTCGTTTTTGTTAGCGGGTGATACCCGACCCTCCCGGAATTGCACGAGGCGCCGATAGACCACTCGAGCTCATGCTTAGCTTCCCGACCCTGGATGGTGCGAGAGACGGCCTCAAGCGGGCGGCACTGCTGGCAATCCGCCGTTTTGGCCCGGCGGCCATGGCCGTCGCCGCGGTGGCCTCCCTCGCATTCGCCCGGCAATCCTCCGAATTCGAGCTCTTGGCGCTGTCGCTGGCTGCCGTGGCCCTTGGCATCTGGCTATCGGACCGCACCCCCACCGACCATCACGAACGGTGCCTCACGGCGCTCGAACGCCGGGTGGAAGAACGGACACGGGCCCTCACCGAGGCCGGCCAGGCGCTGCAGGCGGAGATCGAGGGCCGGCGACGGCTCGAGGCCGAACTGCGCCAGGCGCAGAAACTGGAGGCCATCGGCCATCTGGCCGGCGGCGTCGCCCACGATTTCAACAACATCCTGATGGTCATCCGCGGCTACACCGACCTGCTGCTCGCCGAGGCCGGCGATTGCGGCACGACCCGGAGCGATTTGCGCGAGATCCAGGAGGCTGCGCGGCGCGGCAGCGACCTCACGCGCCAGCTGCTCGCGTTCGGGCGCAAACAGGTGCTCACCATCCGGCCCCTCGACCTCAACGCCGTGCTCGTGGACACCAGCCACATGCTGGGGCGGCTGATCGGCGAGGGGGTGAGCCTCGAGCTGCGGACGGCCACCGAAGCCTGCCCCCTTGAAGCCGATCGGGTGCACCTGGAACAGGTCCTGATCAACCTGGCCGTGAACGCGCGGGACGCGATGTCGGGACGGGGCACGATGACGGTGACACTGGACCGCGTCGTGCTGGCCGAGGAGACGCCCGACCTCGCTCGCGGCACCTACGCGCGTCTCGTGGTGCGTGACACCGGCTGTGGCATGGACGAGGCCACGCGCGAGCGCATTTTCGAACCGTTCTTCACCACGAAGGGACCCGGCAAGGGCAGCGGGCTCGGGCTCTCGACGGTGTACGGCGTCGTCACGCAGCTGGGCGGCCACGTGGGCGTCGAGAGCGCGCCGCTGCAGGGCACCACCTTCACCGTGCACCTGCCGGCCACCACGAAACCGCTTGCCGCCGTGCGGGAACCGGTGGTGGCTGCGCCCGCGCGAGCGCACGAGACCGTGCTGCTCGTCGAGGACGATCGCGCAGTGCGGTCGGTGGTCGAGAGCGTGCTGCGGCGACACGGCTACGACGTGCTCGCAGCCTGCGGTCCGCGACAGGCGCTGGCCGCGGCGTGCACGCACGTGGGCACAATCGACCTGGTGTTGTCGGACGTGATCATGCCGGAGATGAACGGGCCCGAGATGGTCAGGCTGCTCGCTGAGCGGCACCCCGAAACTCGCGCGGTCTACCTCTCCGGATATTCCGCCGAGTCGCTCATGACGGAAGGCGTGCTGGAGCCGCGTCTCAGCCTGGTGCAGAAGCCGGTGGCGGCGCACGAGCTGTTGTCGGCAGTGCGCCACGCGCTCGAAACGACGCCATCCGACCTGGCGGCGGCCCCTATGGCAAGCTAGATCGAATGGCGCGGCCGGCGGCCGGCGGAGTGACCGTGACGGTGAGGGTCGTCCCCAGGGCGTCCAAAGCGTCATTGACCGTGGACGCCGACGGCACGCTGCGAGCCCGGCTGCACGCGCCGCCGGTGGAGGGTGCCGCCAACGAAGAACTGATCGAGATGCTCGCGGACGCGTTCGGCCTGCCCCGCCGGGCCGTCGCGATCGTGGGCGGCGCGCAATCGCGGACCAAGCGCGTGAGCCTCGAGGGAATCGACGGGCCACGCGCGGCGAAAGTGCTGGGAGCGCTAAGGGCGGTCTGAGGTCAGCGTCTGCGGGCCCCGGTGCTGGCGCCCGCTATGCCGAAGGCTTCGGCGGAAAACGAGAACGTGACCGGGTACAAATAGCGCGGAAATACCTCGACGTTCTCGCTGTAGGACACGTCGGCGACGGTGCGTGCCCCTTCGCGGCTCACCGTCAGCCCCTCGTCGTCGAGCGGCACCGACCGTTTCTTCGCCTCGTCGAGGATCTGGCTGGTCAGCTGCGGCGCCGTCTCACTTTGCCCGAACAGCACCATCTGCTGCACCTGATCCTTGAACTGGTAGTACTTCAAGGCCACCGAGCCGCACCGGTACACGGAGTTGACGATCACCGCGGCGATGATGAGCTTGATCAGTGTCTTCATCGATGCTTGTCCAGCGAAAATCAGTGAATCTGGTGCAGCATCCGCCCCCAGCGGATGTTCGAGAGCGTGCCGGAAAGCCCGTTGGCGTCGCCAAACGAGAAATAGACGAAGAGCGCCTTACCCTTGACGTAGGACCGCGGCAGGAAGCCCCAGAACCGGCTGTCCTCGGAGTTGTCGCGGTTGTCGCCCATCATGAAGAAGTTATCGGCCGGAACCGTCACGGGCCCGAACTGGCGGCGCGGATCGGTGCCGGCGAGCCCCGCCTCGGGCGGCAGGTCTTCCGGGAACAGAAATTGAACGTACGGCTCCTGGAGCGGCTTGCCGTTGATGTAGATGGTCTTCCCCTTCAGTTCGACGGTGTCGCCGGGCAGCCCGATCACCCGCTTGATGAAGTCGCGGTTGGGGTCCTCCGGAAACTTGAACACCATGATGTCGCCGCGCTGAATCGGATCGATGGGGAGCAGCATCCGCTCCAAGCCGGTGAGCGTGGGCGCGTAGACGAACTTGTTCACCAGCAGGTGATCGCCGATGAGGAGGTTCTTCTCCATCGAGCCGGTCGGGATCTTGAACGCCTGCACGACGAAGGTCCGGACGAACAGCGCCAGGATCACCGCGACGCAAAAGGACTCGAAGTACTCCCGCACCGTGGACTTCACGTACGGCTCGGGCACGGCCGCAACCTTTGGCACCGCGGTGCTCTTCGGCGCCGCCACTACTCGGTACCCACCTTGAGCACGGCCAGGAACGCCTCCTGCGGGATCTCGACGCGACCGACGCGCTTCATGCGCTTCTTCCCTTCCTTCTGTTTCTCGAGCAGCTTGCGTTTCCGCGAGATGTCGCCGCCGTAGCACTTCGCCAGCACGTTCTTGCGCAGCGCCTTGACCGATTCGCGAGCGATGATACGCATGCCGATCGACGCCTGGATCGCGATCTCGAACATCTGGCGCGGAATCAACTCGCGCATCTTCGACACCAGCGCACGGCCGCGCTCGTAGGCCGCATCCTTGTGCACGATACTCGACAGCGCATCCACCGGTTCGCCGTTGACCAGGATGTCGAGCTTGACCAGCGGCGACTCCCAGAAGCCGGTCACGTGATAGTCGAGCGACCCGTAGCCGCGCGAGATCGTCTTGAGCTTGTCGTAGAAGTCCATGACGACTTCGTTGAACGGCAGCTCGTAGGTGATGAGCACGCGGTCGGACTTGAGGTACTCGAGTTTCTTCTGGACGCCACGCTTGTCCTGACAGAGCTGCAGGATCGGACCGACGAATTCCGACGGCGTCAGGATCATCGCGGTGATGATCGGCTCTTCCAGCTTGGTGATGTGGCCGGCGTCCGGGAGCTTCGCCGGGCTGTCGATCTCCTGCACGACGCCGTCGGTCGTGGTGACGCGGTAGAGCACGCCTGGCGCCGTCGTCACCAGGTCCATGTTGTACTCGCGCTCCAGCCGCTCCTGCACGATCTCCATGTGCAGCAGGCCGAGGAAACCGCAGCGGAAGCCGAAGCCCAAGGCCGCCGACGTCTCCGGCTCGTAGAAGAAGGAGGCGTCGTTGAGCCGCAGCTTCTCGAGCGCCTCGCGCAGCTCGGCGTACTGATGGCTCTCCACGGGGTAGAGCCCCGCGAACACCATCGGCTTGAGTTCCTTGAAGCCGGGGAACGGCGCGGTGGTCGGACGGTTGGTCTCGGTGACGGTGTCGCCGATCTTGGCGTCGGACACCACCTTGATGTTGGCGACGACGAAGCCGACTTCGCCGGGGCCGAGCTCGTCCAGCGGCGTCGCCTTGGGCGAGAAGACTCCGAGGTCGAGCACTTCGTAGTCCTGCTTCTCGGCCATCAGGCGGATCTTCGTCTTCGGCCGGATGACGCCGTCGATCACGCGAATGACGATGACGACGCCCCGGTAGGGGTCGAACCAGGAGTCGAAGATCAGCGCTTTGAGCGGCGCGTCGCGTTCGCCGGCCGGCGGATGGAAGCGCGCGACGACCGCCTCGAGAATCTCGCGGACGCCGGTGCCTTCCTTGGCGCTGGCGAGGATGGCGCCGGTGCTGTCGAGGCCGATGATGTCCTCGATCTGCCGCTTGCACTCATCGGGCTGCGCGCTCGGCAGGTCGATCTTGTTGATGACCGGGATGATCTCGAGGTTGTTGTCGACGGCCAGGTAGGCGTTGGCCAGCGTCTGGGCCTCGACGCCCTGCGAGGCGTCCACGAGCAGCAGCGCGCCCTCGCAGGCGGCCAGCGACCGCGTCACCTCGTAGCCGAAGTCGACGTGGCCCGGAGTGTCGATGAGATTGAGGACGTAGCTCTCGCCGCTCTGCGCGGTGTAATTCAGGCGGACCGGGTGCGCCTTGATGGTGATGCCTCGCTCACGCTCGAGATCCATGGCGTCGAGGACCTGGGCTTCCATCTCGCGGGCCTGGAGCGCACCGGTGATCTCCAGAAAACGATCTGCCAGGGTCGACTTGCCGTGGTCGATGTGGGCGATGATTGAGAAATTGCGAATGAAACGTTGATCCATCAGGACAGCGGGAAAGGAAATTATACTGCGCCCTCGATGCCAGCCCCTCAGTCGGTTAGCGCCGAGGCGCGGCGCGTGTCGCTCGCCAGCGCCGCCGGCACGACCATCGAGTGGTACGACTTCTTCATCTACGGCACCGCGGCGGCCACTGTCTTCGGGCCACAGTTCTTTCCTCAGATTTCTGAGCTGGCTGGCACGCTGGCGTCGTTTGCGACCTTCGGCATCGGTTTCATCGCCCGCCCCCTCGGCGGCGTGGCCATGGGCCATTACGGCGACCGCTTCGGGCGCAAGTTCATGCTGGTGTGGTCGCTGATGCTAATGGGCGGCGCGACCCTCGCGATTGGCCTGTTGCCGACCTACGCGCAGATCGGGGTCTGGGCGCCCACCCTGCTCGTACTGCTCCGCTTCGTGCAGGGGTTCGCGCTCGGCGGTGAGTGGGGCGGCGCGGTGCTGATGTCGGTCGAACACGCACCGGACGGGCGCCGTGGTCTCTTCGGCAGCGTCGTCGCCTTGGGGTTGCCGGCCGGCATCATCCTGTCGAACCTGGTGTTCCTGATCGCGTCCACGTCGGTCGCCGCCAGCGAGTTCGCCGCCTGGGGTTGGCGTGTACCCTTCGTGGCGAGCGCGGTCCTCGTGGCCGTCGGGCTGTGGGTGCGGCTCGGCATCGCGGAGAGCCCGGTGTTCGCCAGCGCAGTGCAAGCACACGCCACGCGGCGTCTGCCAATCGTGGACGTGCTGCGCACGGACGCTCGCACGGTGCTGCTCGCCGCCGGCAGTTATCTGAGTATCAGCACACTCGGTTACGTGCTGCTGGTCTACTTCGTGACCTACGCGACGCGGCAGCTCGGCCTGACGCTACCGGTGACGCTCACGCTGATCATGCTCTCGGCGATCGTGGCAGCGCCCTCGATCGTCCTGTTCGCGCACTGGTCGGACCGCGTCGGGCGGCGGCGCATGATGCGGTGGGGGCTGGGCGCGCTGACCCTCTGGTCGCTGATCTTCTTCCCGCTCGCGGACACGCGGTCGGTCCCCCTGGTCGCCCTGTCGGTCATCGGCCTGATGCTCATCCAGGGCGCCTACCTCGGACCGCAGCCCGCGGTGTTCTCCGAGCTCTTTCCGACGGCTGTGCGCTACAGCGGCGCGTCCCTCAGCCTGACGCTCGCGAGTGTGTTCGGCGGTGCTGTCGCGCCGCTCGTCGCCACCAGCCTGTTCGGCATGACCGGGACGTCACGCTACGTGACTGTCTACATCACCGCGGTATCCGTGGTCTCGTGGCTGTGCTCGCTCGGGCTGCCGGAGACGTTCCGGGACAGCCTGTCGCAGCGCGACTAGAGCGTGCCGCGCGTACTCCCGCCCCTGCCCGGCGACGTCGAGGACTACCGCGACGAGCGGTGGGGCCGCGACGTCACGCGACAGGTGCAGACGCCACTCCAGGCGGAGAACTTCGTCGAGCGCGTCGGCTTCGCCGCGTGCATGACCGACTCCCGGCGCCTGGGGCCCTCGCTCTACGTGGCCGTCTGCGGGCGGCGCGACGCAGTGATGCCGCGCAACGTCCAGACCGACGAGGAGGCGTCGCTGGCCTGGACCCTGAAGGACGAGCTGATGCGCCGCGGGCGCGTCTACTATGCGAAGCTGGCGCGCGGGAAGGCGATGTTCCTGGCGCCGCGGATGATCCCGCACTTCTACGCCATCTGGGGGCTCAAGCGCGGTGAGGAACCGCAGCGCCTGAGCAAGGGCGCGCAGGCGATTCTGCGCGTGCTGCGCCGCGAGTGGGAGATGGGCACGGCGGACTTGCGCCAGGAGTCCGGCGTGACCGACCGCAAGGCGTTCACGCGGGGCATCGACGAGCTGCAGGCGGCCATGCTGGTGATCCCGAGCGAAGTGCTCTACCAGCCGAAGTTCACCTACATCTGGACGCTCGGCGTCGGGCGCTTTCCCGACGCGCTGCGCCGGCGCGCGAGCCGCGCCGCGGCGGTGAAGGAGATCGCGCGATGTTTCCTGGGCAGCGCTGGCATGACCGTGCCGGGCGAACTGGCCCGCGTCACCGGCCTGTCGCGTCCCGAGGCCGGCCTCGGCAACCGCGCACTCGTCGCCGAGGGCTACGCCGAGATGCTGTCGCCCGGCACGTACCGAATTGCGCAAGCGGGCGAGAGCGATTCGTAGAGGCACATCTTTAGATGTGCCCGACCACTAAACCTGCTCGACATCGATTCGATTCCAGAGGCGGGTCTGAAGACCCGCGGCCGCGGAATCAGCGCTGCTCGAGGGGGATGAACCGCTGCGGGTACTCCGGGCCGGTGTAGTCGGCGCGAGGACGGATCAATCGGTTGTTGGCGTACTGCTCCAGGATGTGCGCCGTCCAGCCCGACATGCGGCTGACCGCGAAGATCGGAGTGTAGAGGTCAATCGGAATCCCGAGCATGTAGTACATGGACGCCGAGTAGAAGTCGACGTTCGGGTACAGCTTCTTCTCGCTCTTCACCAGCGCCTCGATGCGCTGCGACATCTCCCACCAGGCTGGATGCCCGGCGCGGCGGCCCAGATCCTTCGACATCTGCCGCAGGTGGGTGGCGCGGGGGTCTTCGGTCTTGTAGACGCGATGGCCGAAGCCCGAGATCTTCTCCTTGCGCGCGAACTTGCCCTTCACGAAATCGTCGATGCGGTCGCCGCTGGCGTTTTCGCCGAGGTCGAGCAGCATCTTCATCACTTCGGCGTTGGCCCCGCCGTGGAGCGGACCTTTCAGCGTGCCGATCGCCGCGACCACCGCGGAATAGATGTCGGTGAGCGTCGCCGCGGCCACGCGGCCGGCAAACGTCGAGGCGTTGAGCTCGTGGTCGGCGTGGAGCGTGAGCGCGACGTCGAAGGCTTTCACCGCGAGCGCGCTGGGCCGATCCCCCGTCAGCATGTAGAGGAAATTGGCGGCCTGGCCCATGGCCGGATCGGGGGTAATCGGTCCGCCGCCCGCCTGCATCCGGCCCCAGGTGGCGACGATGGTGCCCGTCTGCGCGGTGAGACGAACCGCCTTGCGGTACTGCGCCCGGGGCGACGCGTCGTTGGCCTCGGCATCGTAGTGCGCGAGCGCCGACGTGACCGTCCGCAGCGCGTCCATGCCATCGACTGGCGGCAGGCTCCGCATCAGGCGGATGATCGCCTCGGGCAGCGGGCGCGCCGCGGCCAGCTGCGACTGCAGATCGCCGAGCTGTGCGCGTGTCGGCATCCGACGGTGCCAGAGCAGGTAACAGACCTCCTCGAAGGTCGCGAACTGGGCCAGGTCGTGGATGTCGTAGCCGCAGTAGGCGAGCACGCCGCGTTCGCCATCGAGATAACAGATCGCCGACGACGTCGCGACGACATCCTCGAGCCCGGCTCTGCCTTTCTCGCCACCCTTCTCCGCTACTTTCTCGATCGCCATCCGCTGATCTTATGTGATCGCGCGGCGGGCCACTGCGCGGCCGGCGATTCGTCGCGCGCGGCGGCAAGGATGCGCCGCTCGCCCGCTGGCGCGGCCCGCGCCAGCGGGACGGCGGGCTAATCGCCCGTGGCGGGGGTCAGCTCCACGGCGTCGTCACCCGCGTACTGCTGGATGATCGACAGGGAGCCCGTGTAGAGGAACCCGATCTGGAAGAGCACGAGGAACGGCACCGTGCCGTAGATGCCGTTGGCGAGCGCGTAGAAGACGGTGGCCGTGAAGTAGAGGCCGAGCGCAAGCTCGATGATCGGCTGCACCACGAAGTTCTGGCGGTACTTCTTCCCGATCCATTCGTCGCTGCCGGCTTCGATGCGGTACTTCGGCGTGCGGGCGAACTCGCTCTGCTGGTTGAAGAGGGCCTCGAACACCGCCTTGGTGTTGTTGACGGTCAGGCCGATGCCAATCGACATCAGGAAGGGCAGATACTTCAGCCGGGTGATCCAGTCGTGGTGCAGCTCGCGCTGGCACACCATGTAGAAGTTGGCCACCGACGCCGTCGCCGCGAAGAACAGCGGTACGTCGATGAGCAGCATCTCGTACCAGCCCATGTTGTAGCGGATGACCATGGACGGTGCCATCAGCACCGACAGCACGCACATGAGCGGGTAGTTGAAGTTGGCCGTGAGGTGGAAGAACGCCTCGGCCTTCTCGCGCACTGAGATGTTCGAGCGCAGGATGTCCGGCAGGAGCTTCCGGCAGGTCTGAATCGAGCCCTTTGCCCAGCGATGCTGCTGCGACTTGAAGGAGTTCATCTCGACGGGCAGTTCGGCCGGCGAGATCAGATTGGGCAGGAACACGAACTGCCAGCCTCGCAGCTGGGCGCGGTAGCTGAGGTCGAGATCCTCGGTGAGCGTGTCGTGCTGCCAGCCGCCGGCATCGACGATCGCCTCGCGGCGCCAGATGCCCGCCGTGCCGTTGAAGTTGAAGAACAGGCCGGCGCGGTTGCGGCTGCCGTGTTCGAGCACGAAGTGCGCGTCGAGCAGGATCGACTGGATCTTCGTCAGCAGCGAGTAGTCCTGGTTGATGTGGCCCCAACGCGCCTGCACCATCGCGACCTTCGGGTCCGCGAAGAACGGCACCGTGCGCTGCAGGAAGTCGTCGGTTGGGATGAAGTCGGCATCGAAGATCGCGATGAACTGGCCCTTGGCCGCGTGCATGCCCGCCTCGAGGGCGCCGGCCTTGTAGCCAGTACGGTCGGTGCGGTGGAGATACTTGACGTCGATGCCCCTGGCGGCGTTGCGGCGGACGGCCTGCTCGGCGACGCCGCAGGTTTCGTCGGTCGAGTCGTCGAGGACCTGGATTTCGAGCAGCTCGCGCGGGTAATCGAGCTTGCAGACCGCGTCGATCAGCCGGTCCGCCACATACATCTCGTTGTAGATCGGCAGCTGCACGGTGACGACCGGCAGCTCACTCATGGGGCCTGCCGGCACCGGCTGCTTGTCCTTGTTCTTCATGTACAGGTAGACCAGGTAGTAGCGGTGCCACCCGTACACGGCCAGAATGACCAGTACGAAGAAATACGTCGCGAGTGTGAGAGTCTCAGAAAGGGTCATTCGGGCCTGGACGAACGATGACTATGACCAATGATTATAAGGCAAGCGCTCCCAGCCTTCGCCTTTTGCTCGCATGACTCCACGGGATTTACAGTCGCTTCTTGAAGAGGTTCGCGCCGGCCGCACAGGCACCGCTGACGCGGCCCGCCGCGTGCTCGATGCCATGAGCGCGGCACCGTTCCACGATTTGGGCTTCGCCCGCGTCGATACGCATCGCCATCTGCGTCAGGGGTTTCCCGAGGTCGTTCTGGGCCTGGGCAAGACCTCGTCCCAGATTGCGGCCATCGCCGGCAGCATCGCCGGCCGCGGCCACAGCCTGCTCGTGACGAGAGCCACGCCCGAGGCCTACGCCGCCGTGCGCGCCGTCGTGCCGGACGCGGTGTACAGCGAGACCGCGCGTGCCATCGTCGCCAGCCGCGGCGAGATCAGGGCCGGCACCGGCACGGTGCTCGTGGTTTGCGCGGGCACGTCCGATCTGCCCGTTGCCGAGGAGGCGGCGGTCACCGCGGAGGTGATGGGTAGCACGGTGGAGCGGTTGTACGACGTGGGCGTGGCCGGGCTCCATCGCCTGCTCAGCGAGCACGAGCGCCTGCGCGCGGCGCGGGTGCTGATCGTCGTGGCCGGCATGGAAGGCGCGCTGCCGAGCGTGATCGCCGGACTGGTCGAAGCGCCGGTGATTGCCGTGCCGACGAGCATCGGCTACGGCGCGAGCTTCGGTGGCATTGCCGCGCTCCTCGGCATGCTCAACAGCTGCGCCAACGGCGTGGCGGTGGTGAACATCGACAACGGCTTCGGCGCCGCGTGCGTCGCGTCCGCCATCACGCATGGGTAGCGACGCGTCGCCTCAGAACGCAAGAGGGGTCTGGCGGCGCCGCCTCGCTATCGCAGTATCTTCTGGCCCCCGCTTCGCGGGGGCCGGGCATCTTGAAGGACCGCAGATCGTGAGCACACAGGACGAGGTCCTTCAAGATGCTTAGCGCGGGGGCACTGAGGGCGATCGAGTTCGATCGCATCGTGTCGATCGTGGCCGGCCTCGCCGTCACGCCGACGGGCCGCGAGCGGCTCGAAGCCATGGCCCCGCTCACCGAGCCGGCGCGCGTGGGCGCGGCGCAGGCGGCCACCAGCGAAGGCGTGCGCTTCCTGTCGACGTCGCCCGGGTTTCCGCTGCGGGCGCCGTCGGAGCTGGAGTCGATCCTCGACGCGCTGCAGGTGGAAGGCCGCGCCCTCGCGCCGCTCAGCCTCCTCGGATTGGCCGACTACCTCGAGTCGATCGAAGCCACGCGGCGCGTGATCGCGTCCACGCCCGAGCCTTATCCGGTCCTCAAGCGGCTGGTCGAGGCGATCGCGTCGTTTGGTGCCGAGATTGCCGCGGTACGGCGCAAGATCGAACCGTCGGGGGACGTCGCCGACAACGCCAGCCCGGCGCTCGCGAGTATCCGCGACCGGCTGCGGCGGCAGCGGTCGAAGCTGCGATCGACGCTGGAAACGTTCCTGCGCGAGCGTGAGACGTCCAAGTACCTGCAGGAGCAGGTGGTCACCGACCGCAACGGCCGCTACGTGCTCATGGTGCGCGCCGAGCACCGCGGATCGATCCCGGGCATCGTCCACGGCTCTTCGGCCAGCGGGCAGAGCCTGTTCCTGGAACCGCTCGGCACCGTCGAGATCAACAACGACATCGTCGAGCTCGAAGAAGCGGAGGCCGCCGAGGTCCACCGCATCCTGCTCGAGCTCACGGTCGCCTTCCGCGCGCGGCCCGACGACCTCGAGCGGACGTTCGACATGGCCGCCGAGCTCGACACCATCCAGGCTCGGGCGCGCTTCTCGCAGATCACCGGCGGCGTCGAGCCGCGCGTCGCGCCGGACGGCGCATTCGAGCTGCGCGCGGCCCGCCATCCCCTGCTGATGTCAGCGGTGCGCGCCCGCGAGGACGCAGACGACGAGGCGCCGGCGACGCGCACGCACACAGAGCCGGTGCCGGTGGACGTGCTCATGACACCGCCCACCCGCATCCTCATCATCGCGGGGCCCAACACCGGCGGCAAGACCGTGGCGCTGAAGACGGCGGGGCTGTTCGCGGCGATGGCGCAGGCCGGACTGCACCTCCCCGCTGACAAGGACACGAAGCTGCCGGTGTTCAAGAGCATCTTCGCGGACATCGGCGACGAGCAGTCGATCTCGGCGAGCCTGAGCACGTTCTCGGCGCACGTCACCAACGTGGTGTCGATGGATCGCGGGCTGACGCTGCCGGCGCTGGTGCTGCTCGACGAAGTGGGCGCCGGCACCGACCCTGCGGAGGGCGGCGCGCTTGGCACCGCTGTCATCGATCACTTCCGCCGCCGCGGCGCGCACCTGGTGGCGACGACGCACTTCGACGTGCTCAAGACCTACGCGTCCACGACCGACGGTGTCGAGAGCGCGGCGTTCGGCTTCGACCCGTCCACGTTCGCGCCCACCTATCGCCTCGTCTACGGCTCGCCGGGGCGCAGCCTCGCCATCGAGATCGCGTCGCGGCTGGGAATGCCGGCCGGCGTGATCGCGGCCGCGCGCGGCAACCTCTCGGACCGTGAAGCGCAGCTCCAGGCCCACCTCGATCGCGTGGACCGCGAGCTGCAGGCGCTCGAAACCGAGCGCCGCGCCGTCTCGCAGGAGCGGGGCACGCTGGCCGAGAACGAGCGCAAGCTGCGCTCGCGGGAAGCCGCCGTGAAGGAGCGTGAGCTCGCGGCACGGCGGCGCCTCGAAGCCAAGCTCGACGACCAGATGCGCGCGGCCCGCAAGGAGATCGACACGATCATCGAGGGGCTCAAAGCCAAGGCCACCGTGCTGCGCGACCGAGGCGGCCAACGGTCGGCGCCCGCGATCAGCACCGGCGAGGCTGGCACGGCCAAGGCCGACGCGCGTGCCGCTCTCGAGGCCGCGCTGACCAAGGTGAAGGAGGGTGCCGGAGCGCTGCCGGCCCCCGAGCCCATGGCGCCCGCCGGCGAGATCACGGAGGGCTCGCGGGTCGCGGTGGGCCCCTTTGGTCTCGAGGGTGTGGTCCTGGAACAGCTCGGCAAGCACGTGGAGGTGGATGTCAACGGCAAGCGCCTGCGCGCGCTGCGCGCCGATCTGCGCCTCATCGGCGGGCCGGTGAGCAAGCCGGCGGTTCGTGTGAACGTCGACCTCCAGCCGCGCAGCGGCTCGCTGTCGGAGCTGAATGTGATCGGCTGCACCGTGGACGAGGCGCTCACCCGCGCCGAACGCTTCCTCGACGAAACGATGCTGACCGATCAACGATCGATACGCGTCGTCCATGGCTTCGGCACCGGCCAGCTGCGGCGCGCCATCGCCGGCTTCCTCAAGCAGCATCCGCTCGTCGCGCACTTCGAAGAGGCGCCGGCCAATCAGGGTGGCGGCGGCGTGACGGTGGTCGAGTTGAAAGAGTAGAAGCGCGATTGGCACTGTTTCCCCAACAGTTCATCGACGACCTGAAGCACCACGCCGACATCGTCGTGGTGATCGGCGACTACGTCTCGCTCAAGAAGACCGGCGCCACCTACAAGGGGCTGTGCCCGTTCCACGGCGAGAAGACGCCGTCGTTCCACGTCAACCGCGACAAAGGCTTCTTCCACTGCTTCGGCTGCGGGGTGGGCGGCGACGTGTTCAAGTTCCTCGAGCTGCACGACAAGGTGGGGTTTGCCGACGCCGTGAAGCAGCTGGCCCAGCGCTTCGGAATGACCCTGCCCGAGCTCGAGCAGGACGACGAGCAGCGCGCCGGGTCGGCCGAGCGCGAGACATTGCTCAAAATCCACGAATCGGCCACCGATTGGTTCGGGGAGCAGCTGGCGTCGCCGGCCGGTGCCCGGGTACGCGCGCTCATCGAATCCCGGGGTGTCGACGATGCCACCGGCAAGACGCTTCGCCTGGGGTTCGCGCCCGCCGGGCGAGACCAGCTGAAGCGGGCCCTCCTCGACAAGGGCTACTCGCAGGTCCTGCTCGTCCGGGCCGGCCTTCTGGTGCAGCGCGATGACGGGACCGTGATCGACCGGTTTCGGAACCGGCTGATGATTCCCATCTGCCGGGACACGGGGGCCGTGATCGCCTTCGGCGGCCGGGCCCTGGACGCCGACCAGCAGCCGAAATATCTCAACTCGCCTGAAACGCCCATCTATTCCAAGAGTCGAACCTTGTACGGACTGAATCTGGCCAAAGCGGCCATCCGTCAGGGCGGATTCGCGGTGATGGTCGAGGGCTATTTCGACTTCGCCCAGGTGTTCCAGTCCGGGGTCCAGGCCGTCGTGGCTTCGTGCGGCACCGCGCTGACAACTCAGCAGGCGCAGTATCTGGGCCGCTTCACGAAAAAGGTGGTGCTCAGCTTCGACCCCGACGCCGCCGGTCAGGGTGCCACAGCCAAGTCGTGCGAAATGCTGGTGGAAGAAGGGTTTGAGGTCAATGTGGCGACCTTGCCGGCCGGCCAGGACCCCGACACCTTCATCCAGCGGCAGGGCGGCAAGGCCTACGGTGAACGTTTGAAGGGGTCACAGCCGTATCTTGAGTACCTGATCGATCAGGTCGGTGCCCGGCACGACCTGAAGACGGACGAGGGCCGGGTCAAATTCCTCGGGGAGATGTTGCCCATCGCCGCCCGCATACCGGATGCCACGATGCGGGACCGCTTCGCGGACCGGCTGGCGTTCAAGGCGAACGTCACCGACGGCGTGGTGCGCAACGAGATTCGAAGGGCCGCTGTTCAGCGGCTGACCACGATTACCCAAAAGGAGCTGCCCCGGCTGAGCTCTGCCGGCCTGGCCGGCATAACCAAAGCGGAGAAGGGGCTCATCTGGCTGCTCATCCATAACCCGGGGAAAGCCCTGGTTGCGCTCGACGATCTCGAACCGGCCGACCTCGATGGGCTGGCGTCGAGCTCAGTGCTGGATCTTGCGAAGAAACTGAAGGAAAATAGTAAGTTCTCGCCGACATTTCTCCTCGACCACACCGTGGCGGAGGCGCCGTACATCACCGGCATAGCCAGCGAGAGCGAACCCCACGTCCACGACGCGTCGGAGTGTGTAAGGGAGTTGAAACGCCGCCGCTACACCCGCGAGGTTGCAGCGGTGCAACAGGAGATCGATCGCCAGCAGCAGCGCGGCGCGCCCGAGGTGCCCGGCGAACTGGACGCTCTCCTGCGGAAGAAGCACGAACTGATTCAGAAGATGCAGGTGCTGGCCTAGTCGCCGGCGCCAAGGAGCACGCCCTTGTCGATTGAAGAACGTTACGACGAAGTACGCCAGCTGATTCAGATCGGCAAAGAGAAGGGCTACCTGCTCTACGACGAAGTCAACGAGATGCTCCCCTCCGAGATCACTTCATCGGAGGATCTCGATGATCTCTTCAACGCCTTCGGCAGTGCCGGCATCGAGGTCGTCGACTCGGACAAGGCCTACCGCGGCGACAAGGACTTCGATCGCGACGGGTCGGAGGACGGCCCCGAGCTCGACCTCACGCCCGGCGCCCTCGACAAGACCAATGATCCCGTGCGCATGTACCTGCGCGAGATGGGCACGGTGCCGCTGCTCACCCGCGAGGGCGAGGTGGCGATTGCCAAGCGCATCGAGCGCGGCAAGCTCGCGGTGATCAAGTCGATCTCGCGCACGCCCACGATCGCCAAGCGCATCCTCATCACCGGCGATCAGCTGCGCGCCGGTGAACGCACCATCCGCGAGCTGGTGATCTTCAGCGACGAGGAGATCACCGACGAAGTGATCCAGGAGCGCGCCGAGGAAGTGCTGGCGCAGATCGCGGAGGTGGCCAAGGCGCGCGCCGTCTTCACCAAGCTCGCCGAGAAGCTCGAAGAGGTTCCGAAGAAGGACAAGAAGAAGTACCGCCGCGCCCGCGTCAAGACGCTGCGCGCCCGCATCGAGGTGTCGCGGAAGATTCGCGCCATCGAGTTCACCGAGACGATCAAGCGCCGCCTGATCGAAGAGGTGAAGGACGCGGTGGACGCGGTGTCGCGCGTGCAGCGCGAGGCCGACGCGATCGACCGCGTGCTCAACCCGAAGGTCAAGACCAAGGGTCCGAGGCTGAAGGAAGACGAGAAGAAGAATCTCCTCAAGAAGGAAAAGGACATCCGCACGCACGTCAAGCAGATGATCGCGGACCTGGAGGAGACGCCCGAACGGCTGCGCCGCACCATCGAGGTGATCCAGCGCGGCGAGGCGCAGGCCGAGCAGGCGAAGAAGGAGCTGGTCGAGGCCAACCTCCGCCTGGTGGTGTCGATCGCGAAGAAGTACACCAACCGCGGGCTGCAGTTCCTCGACCTGATTCAGGAGGGCAACATCGGCCTGATGAAGGCCGTGGACAAGTTCGAGTACCGCCGCGGCTACAAGTTCTCGACCTACGCCACGTGGTGGATCCGCCAGGCCATCACCCGCGCGATTGCCGATCAGGCACGCACCATCCGCATCCCGGTGCACATGATCGAGACGATCAACAAGCTCATTCGCACCTCGCGCGCCCTGGTGCAGGAGCTCGGTCGAGAGCCGACGTCGGAAGAGATCGCCAAGCGGATGGACATCCCGGTGGCCAAGGTCCGCAAGGTGCTGAAGATCGCGCAGGAGCCGATCTCGCTCGAGACCCCGATCGGCGAAGAGGAAGATTCGCACCTCGGCGACTTCATCGAGGACCGCAACATCGTGTCCCCGGCGGAGGCCGTCATCAATCTGAACCTGAAGGAGCAGACCGAAGCCGTGCTCCGCACGCTGACTCCGCGCGAGGAGAAGGTGATCAAGATGCGCTTCGGCGTGGGCGACGGCAGCGAGCACACGCTCGAAGAGGTCGGTCAGAACTTCGCGGTCACGCGTGAGCGCATCCGGCAGATCGAGGCCAAGGCGCTGCGCAAGCTGCGGCACCCGTCGCGAAGCCGTAAGCTGAAGGCGTTCCTCGAAGGACGCACGTAGCCCCGGGCCCGTAGCTCAGCGGTTAGAGCGGCCGGCTCATAATCGGTTGGTCCCTGGTTCGAATCCAGGCGGGCCCACCAACCTCGCCGGCGCGGGCTTGGCCCACGCATCCACCGGGCCAAGCCCACCACGGGCTCGGTTGGTGGGCCCGCCACGGCGGGACGCTCTTTCTTGGGGCCCGCCAGGCGGGCTCCATTCGTTGGTCGTGGCCGCGGGTCTTCAGACCCGCCTCTGCGAAGGCTTTCGCCAGTGGCCGCGGGTCTTTAGACCCGCCCCTTTAGACCTCCTGCCGTTCCGACTAAACTGACTGCCCAGATGTCCCCTGAGCTCGAACGGCTGATCCAGCTCCAACACCTCGAATCCACAATCGCCGACGCCCGCGCGCGGATTGCCGCCCACCCGCAGCGGCTGGCCGAGGCCGACGCGAGGCGCGCCGAGGCCGACCGGGTCGTCGACGAGGCGACACAACGCCTCAAAGACGCCCAGGAGGCGCGGCGGACGCTCGAAAAGGACGCCGCCGTCTACCAGGGCCGCCTCACCAAGTTCAAAGACCAGCTCTCCGCCGTCAAAACCAACCGCGAATACACCGCCATGCAGCACGAAATCGAGACCGCGCAGAAGGATCTGGGCGCGGCCGAAGAAAAGGTGCTCGAGCGCATGCTGGCGATCGACGACCTGACCGAGGAGGTCAAGCGCGCCGAGGCGGCGCGGACGCTCCAGAAGAAGGCGATCGACGCCGAGAGGGCGGCGCTCGCCACCGAGGTGGCCGCGCTCGAAAAGACGCTCGCCGAGACCACCGCCGCCCGCGTCGCCGTGGTTGCCTCGGTCGAGCCGCAGTTGATGTCGCTCTTCGAGCAGGTCGCCAAGCTGCGGAAGGGCGTAGCGCTGTCGATGGCCACCCGCGACGGCACGTGCTCGGTCTGCCACGTGCGGATGCGGCCACCGATGTTCCAGCAGGTGCGGGCCAACGACGCCGTCATCCAGTGCGAGTACTGCCAGCGCATCCTCTACTGGGTACCGCCGCCCGCGCCGACTCCGCCCCCCGTCACGATCGGGTCGTGACGCAGGGTTCGCTCTTCGGCGCCCCGGCGCCGGGCAGCGCGGCCACGGCGAACGTGGACGGAGGCTCGCGTGGCAATCCCGGTCCGGCCGGCTACGGCGTGTTCATCACCCGCGACGACGGATCGACCGTCGAAATCAAGGAATCGATCGGCATCGCCACCAACAACGTCGCCGAGTACAACGGCCTGATCGCCGCGCTCCGATGGGCGGTCGAGCACGGCATCGGCATACTGCGTGTGAAAGCCGATTCCGAGCTGCTGGTGAAACAGATGCTTGGCGTCTACCGGGTGAAGAACCCCGGGCTGCAGCCGCTCTACGAGAACGCGCGCGCCCTGGTGCAGCAGTTGAAGCACGTCGAGTTCGAGCACGTCCGCCGCGAGTTCAACCAGGACGCGGATCGCCTTGCGAACGAAGCCATGGACGAGGAGACAACACAGGGCGGGTCTAAAGACCCGCGGCTACAGCTGTAGACCCGGCCGCGCCGCGGCTGTGTGGCTCACCCGTTTCGGGGAGTGCCTCGACAAGCGCCTTCGACCATAATCGCCCGACCTGGAGGCTGCATGCCGCGCACCCTGTTCCCGAACCTCCTCGCGACCGCCAGCCTGACGCTGGGCCTGGTCGGTGCCTGGGTGGCCGCGTGGCCAGCCGCGCCGGTGACAGCGGCAGCCAGCCCCGCCATCGCCGTCGAGAAACAGAACGATTTCGTCAAGACCCACTGCGCCATCTGCCACACCGACCGCTCGAAGAACGGCGGCTTGTCGCTCGAAGGGTTCGAGGCGGCGGTCGCGGTCCCGAGCCTCGCGGCGATGATGCTCAGCAAGATCACCTCCGGCACGGCGCTGGCGACCGTCGATGCGGCCGGGCGCGACGCGGCGGCGGCCGCCACGCTGGCAGCGGGCCTGAAACAGGGCGCCATCAACGCCGGGGGCGTCGGCGTGCCCGACAAGGGCACGGTGGACGGACTCGTCGCGGCCTTCGTCGCGCAATCGGCTGGTGCACCGAAGTGGAGCGTGGAGCGCACGAAGAACCGCGCCGCGACAGCGGAGGTCGTTGTCGCGAGCATCGTGCGCGAACTGCCGTCGGCGGCGGGCACTGGCCGCCCCGCCGACGTCGAAGCCGCGATGTATCGCCTCGTGCTCACGTGCAATGCGGCCACTCGCGACGGGGAGATGCAGCTCGCGTGGTCGCCCATTCCGAAGCGCGGCACTCTCGCGCTTGCCGTCGACGGCAAGCCCGCCGCGAACTTCACTGTTCAAGGCACCGAGCGCATGGGCAACGGCACGTCAGCCACCACCGGGCCGGCGGCCTTCGTGTTCGCTCAGACGAAGAACGAGCCGATCACGCTGCCCTCGCGCACGATGACCGTGAGCGAGCTGTTCCCCGGCGAGACGGTCACGTTCCCGTTCGACGAGCTGACACCCGCGGCCCGCCAGTCGCTGTCAGCCTGCTTCCGCTGATCGCCGCCACCAGCCGCCCCGCTTTTTCCTTTTCCGCGCGGTACGACGTGAGCACGTCGAGGTGCATCGCGGTGCAGAGTCCCGACAGGAAAATCTGGTCTTCCGGCACACCCGCGAGCACCAGCTGATCGCGGTTGGCGCCCGCCACATCGAGCCGTAGCGGGTTCTGCGCGCGCGACCCGCGCGGCGGCGGCAGGGACGGGAACCAGCGCTGTATCAGATGCCGCTCGTGTCCAGCCGCGGCAAACGCGTCCACGAGCTCCGGCCCGACTTCGTAGCAGCAGACGCCGATGCTTGGTCCGATGGCGGCCACCAGGTTCTCGGGCCGGGCGCCGAACTCGTCGCGCAGCGCGCTCACCGCGGCCGGCGCCGCCCGCGCGCAGGTGCCGCGCCAGCCGGCGTGAACGGCCGCGACCGCGCCGGTTTCCCGATCGGCAATCAACACGGGCACACAGTCGGCCGCGCGCACGGCTACCGCTACGCCGGGCGCGTTCGAGACGATCAGGTCGGCCTCGGGCGGATCGCCCGCAGGCGGGGCGTCTCCCGCCCGTACCACCAGATGAGCACGGCCGTGTATCTGAGTCACCTGCTGGACACGGACCGCCCCGACCAACGAGGCCAGCGCGGCCGTGTGGGCCGTCGACGACAACTGCAGTTGGCGGGTGCCGAACAGGTGAGGCGCAAACGGATCGAGCGCGCGGCAGCGCAGGGCGTGGCCCCACGGAGCGTCGATCCAGTAGAACGGTTCGGGGACGTCGGGAAGCGTCATGTACGATGGGCGGACCCATGGACATTATAGGAAGCGGCATGGACGCGATGGAGATTCAGCGGATTGCCGAGAGCATCGAGCACTACGGTGACCGCTTCCTGCACCACGTGTTCACCGCGGGGGAGATCGCCTACTGCCGGCGCAAGCGCGACTTCGCGTCGTCGTTCGCAGCTCGTTTCGCCGCCAAGGAGGCCGCGATGAAGGCGCTTGGCACCGGCTTTTCTCGCGGCGTCTACTGGCTGGGCATCGAGGTAGTGCGGCACCACGGTCCGCCGCAACTGCTGTTTCACGCCGGCGCGCTCGAACGCTTCAAGGCCCTCGGCGCCACGAAGTCGCTGCTCACGCTCACCCATTCCCGCGAGCTCTCCATCGCCCACGTGCTGCTGATGCGCGACTGAAGGGTACCGGCGGCAACCACGGTTGTCGCCCGCGGCCACCGCTCGCGGGTCCGGCGCAACACCATCGGCGGAAGTGGCATGGTCACCGCGAGTTCGGGCGACAGGCCGCCGCTGGCCATCGGGGCGCGCCGCTTGCCTGCTGTCCAAGGCGACGTGGAGGACGCCATGGAGATCACGATCATCCCGAACGGGAACACCAACGCGCCGGCCGGCAAGCTGGCCGACGCCGAGCTTCACTTCACCGACGGCGCCCTCGAAGGGTTGAAGCTGATCGGCTTTGCCATCTGGGAGAGCCGTGGTGGCAGCGGCGGACGCCTGAACGTCACTTTCCCGGCCCGCCAGTACTCCGTCAACGGCGAGCGGCGCTCGTTTGCCCTGCTGCGGACGGTCACCGACAACGCCCCGCAGGACCGGCTGCGCCAGCTGATTCTGCAAGCCTACGCCGACTATCAGCAGCGAATGGCGCTCGCCAGCTGACCGTCCCAGTAATCTTCGGAGGAGCCCAGCCGGACGGCGAACGGCGCGCCTAAAATAGGCCCATGGCCAACTTCGCTCGCGCTCTTGGGACCTTCGCCGCACTCGCGGCCCTCTCGATCACCGCGGTCGCGCAGGAAAGCGACCGCGCGAAGATTGCCGACAAGTACAAGTGGAACCTCGCCGACATCTACGCGAACGACGCGGCGTGGCGCGCGGCGAAGGACAAGTTCACGGCGGAGATCCCGTCGATTGGCAGCTTCCAGGGCAAGCTGACGTCGTCGCCCGCCATGCTGGCCGACGCACTCGATCGGATTTACGGCTTGGCGAAAGAGCTGGACCGCCTCTACTCGTACGCCAGCCTGCTCGCCGACGAGGACACGCGCGACAGCGCCCACCAGGGCATGCGACAGGAAATGGTGCAGGTGGCCGCGGGCTTCAGCGCGGCCGCGGCGTACGTCGATCCGGAGATCCTCAAGGCCGGCAAGGCGACCATCGACAAGTTCGTGGCCGCCGAACCGCGGCTCAAGCCGTACCGGATGAAACTCGACGACGTCGTCCGTCGCGCGGCGCACACGTTGTCCGACAGCGAAGAGAAGCTGCTCGCCGACCTGCAACCGGTGTCGGGCAGCGCCCAGAACGTTTTCAGCATCCTCTCCAACGCGGATTTCCCCTACCCCACCGTGACCTTGTCCGACGGACGATCGGTGCGGCTCGACCAGCCCGGCTACAGCGCTGCGCGCGCGGTGGCCAACCGTGCCGACCGCGAGAAGGCGATGTCCGCCTTCTTCACCAGCCTGGGCAGCTTCAGCCGGACGTTCGGGACGACCATGAATGCCGAGGCCCAGAAAGTGCTCTTCCACGCGAAGACGCGGCGTTACGCCTCGGCGCTCGAAAGCGAGCTCGACGGCCCGAACATTCCAGTGTCGGTCTACAACCGGCTCGTCGAGGGCGTCAACCGCAACCTGCCCTCGTTCCATCGCTATCTGAAGCTGCGCAAGCGCATGATGGGCGTGGACCAGCTGCACTACTACGATCTCTACGCGCCGCTCGTGGCGTCGGTGAACCTCACTTACACGCCGGAAGACGCGCAGCGCCTCGTGCTCGAGGCGGTTGAACCGCTCGGCAAAGAGTACGCGGCCACAATCCAGAAGGCCTTCGGCGAGCGCTGGATCGACCTGTTTCCGAGCGTCGGCAAACGTTCAGGGGCCTACTCGAACGGCATCTTCAGCGTCCACCCGTACATGCTGATCAACTACAACGGCAAGTACGACGACGTGAGCACGCTGGCCCACGAGTTGGGCCACACGATGCACAGCTATCTCTCGGCGAAAACCCAGCCCTACGCGACCGCCGATTACCAGATCTTCGTCGCCGAGGTCGCCTCCACGTTCAACGAATCGCTGCTCATCGACCACATGCTCAAGCAGCTGAAGGACGACGACGCGCGGCTGTCGATCCTCGGCAGCTACCTCGAAAACATAAAGGGGACGGTCTTCCGTCAGACGCAGTTCGCCGAGTTCGAGCTGCGCATGCACGAGATGGCGGCCAAGGGCCAGCCGATCACCGGCGACGCACTCGCCAACCTGTATCTCGACATCACGCGCCGCTACTACGGGCACGACCAGGGCGTGGCGGTGGTGGACGACTACATCGCCCACGAGTGGAGCATGATCCCGCACTTCTACCGGGACTTCTATGTGTTCCAGTACGCGACGTCGTTCACCGCGTCGGAGGCGCTGGCGGCCAAGGTGAAGACCGGCGACGCCGCCGCCACCAAACGTTACCTGTCGTTCCTGAGCTCCGGGGGCTCGAAATACCCGATCGACCTGCTGAAGGACGCCGGCGTGGACATGACCACCGACGAGCCGCTCGACCTCACGATCAAGTCGATGAACCGCGTGATGGACGAGATGGAGAAGATCCTCGCGGCAAAGGGCCGTTGACGGAATCAGCCATTCGAAGTGAGGGGAATCCTTCCTGGCGTTCGTTCACACCATTGAACGAACTAAAGGAGGACTCTCATGACCCGTCACCTGCTCCTCGCGGCCGTATTGGCTGCCGTTTCCGTCACCCCCGCCCTGGCTTCCTCTGACGAGCTGTACTACCCGGCGAGCAACTGCATTCCTTTCGACGGTACCGCCTGGCACGGAGGCGGAAGCCAAGGCTTCGGCTTCGTATCGCAGTCCGGGGGCCTGTACAACTTCGACTCCGACGAGCCGGAGGCACTCGTCTGCCCGGTGCCGTATTTCCGCGACACTAATGACCTGAAACCGATCACGGTCAAGGTCGTGGTGGAGGACTTCCATCACCAGTTGGGGATAACCGCCTTTCTGTGTGGCCGGGACTCGACCGGGCCGAAGATCTGCGACAGCGGCAACAACTTCCCCGCCGTCTTCGGCACCTCGACGATCGAGCTGACGATCCAGCCCACTGCAGCGATCCGGTTCGTGTGGATCGAGGTGGTCATCCCCGACAACGACGACGACGGCAGTCCATGGACGTTGAACGACACCAGCGGTCTGCTGGGGTATCGGGTGCTGAGGCCGTGAGGAGCCCGGTCCGGGCAGGTCTGAAGACCTGCCCCTACGAAAGCACGGTGAGCAGACGGGCGTTCTCTTTCTGGCGCTTCGGCGGCAGCGTCCACTCTTCGCGCCGGGCCTTGGCCATCTCGGCACGGAAGAAGCTGTCTTTCATGCCGCCGTCGATGATGTCCCACGGCAGCATCGGGTCGTCGGACCGGTCGCGGAACACGTAGAAGTCGGCGTCCACGTCGGCCTCTTTGACCGCGGCGCGCCAGTTGCCGCCGTTGCGCTCGGCGGCTTCGATGGCTGGTGCCACGCGGCGGTCGCCGAGCGAGAGCAGCGCCTGGTAGAACGAGCTCCGCTCCGACTTGATGTTGAAGTAGACGTTCTCGATGTCGGCGGTGAGCGTCCGGAGCCGCTTGATCTTGCGGTCGATCGACGTGTCGTCTTCCATCGCCAGCCACTGGTACGCGGTGCCGGGCTTGGGCACGAGCGGGTTCACGCTGCCGATGATACGGCCGACGTGGCCACGGCCCTTGGCGTGCCGCATCATGATGTCGCGCATCTGCAGCACCTGGTCGCGGATCGCCACGAGGTCGTCGTCGGTCTCGGTGGGGATGCCGATCATGTAATAGAGCTTCAGGTTCTCCATCCCCGACGCGAAGATCAGCTCGGTGGCCTCGAGGATCTCGTCGTTGGTCACCGTCTTGTTGACCACCTTGCGAAGGCGGTCGGATCCGACTTCCGGCGCAATCGTCACCGTGCGCTCGCCGCTCGCGCGCAGCAGGTTCAGGAGGGTCGGCGTGAGGTCGTCGAGCCGCAGCGAGGCCGGGCTGATGCTGTAACCCATCGCCGCCAGCCGCGTGAGGATCTCCTCGATGTCGGGGTGATCGCACAGGGCAATCGACACCAGCCCGGCCTTGGCGGAATACGGCCGTGCCGCCTCGGCGAGCTCGAGAATGCGCTCCTTCGGAAACGATCGCACCGGCAAGTAGTTGTAGCCCGCCCAGCAGAAGCGGCACAGGTTGGCGCAGCCGCGCACCACCTCGATGAGGAAGCGCGAGCCGAACTCGGTGTCGGGCGTGAAGATCGACGTGACTGGCGGATCGACGGCCTCGGTGGTCTTGAGCGCCGCCTTGCGCACGACCGCCGGCGCGCCGGTGCCGGCCCTGGGCTCGAATCGCTCGATCGACCCCGACTCGCGATAATGCACGTCGTAGAACGACGGGACGTAGTAGCCGCGCGCCTGGACCAGCCGGTGCAGCAAGTCGTCGCGATCCGACGCCTCGGTGAAGGCCTCGAGGAGCGGCGGAATGAGCGCCTCGCCTTCACCGACGGCGATCACGTCGGCAAACAGCGCCAGCGGTTCTGGGTTCACGAAGGTGACGGCGCCGCCGATCATCACCAGCGGATCGTGATGGGTGCGCTGATCGGCCCGGGCCGGGATGCCGGCCAGCCGCAGCATCGTGAGCACGTTGGTGTAGTCCCACTCGAACGACACCGAGAACGCCAGGATGTCGAAGTCGCGCACGAGAGTCTGGGACTCGAGCGTGACCAGCGAGGCGCCCGAGGTCTTCAGCGCCGCAATCTCGCTCTTCGGCGGCAGGAAGACGCGCTCGCACACGATGCCGTCCTCGGCGTTGAACAGACGGTAGACCGTCTGGAACCCGAGGTTCGACATGCCGACGAAGTACGTGTTGGGAAAGGCGAGCGCCACCCGCAGCCGCCCGGCGTGGGGCTTGCGGACGTAGCCGACCTCTTTGGCGAGCAAGGCCTTCGCCTGCTCGCGCTGCTGCCATTGGTCCATCGGAGTACTGGATCGAGTGTACTCCCCGAGCGGCCCCCGAGGCGGGTCTAAAGGGCTAGCCTGTAGGGGCCGGCTTTAGCCGGCCCACGCGGGCCGCCTGAAGGCGGCCCCTACGTACGTCGCAAGAACGCTGGGACGTCGAACTGCGACAGCCCGTCAGCGTCCCCCGC